>ENA-UPWM01000969-UPWM01000969.1-human-gut-metagenome-genome-assembly--contig:-NODE-969-length-12879-cov-12.786830_pt1 | contig 12879 bp, 9 predicted proteins | sample MGYA00250051_ERZ773379 | MGnify/ENA primary metagenome ERZ773379 (study PRJEB29103, sample SAMN06112020) | human gut metagenome | biome: human gut; feature: ankylosing spondylitis patient; material...
GTACTATCTTTTCGCTGATGCTTTCCGTGCCCGTAGCCATTATCGGCATGTGCTTCATGGACTGGACGTACGCCAATTATGTGATGTGGATTCTTTCCACTCCCGTAGTATTCTGGCTGGGAAGAGATTTTTACCGCAATGCCTGGAAACAGTTGAAGCACCGCACCTCCAACATGGACACGCTGGTAGCCGTGAGTACTGGCATTGCCTATACATTCAGCCTGTTCAACCTGTTCTGGCCGGAGTTCTGGCTGAGCAGAGGCATTCACCCTCACGTGTACTTTGAGGCAGCCAGCGTCATCATCTCCTTTATCCTGCTCGGACGGTTACTGGAAGAGAAGGCCAAAGGAAATACGTCGGAAGCCATCAAAAAACTGATGGGACTACAGCCGGCCACCGTCACCATACTCACTCCGGAAGGACAGCTGAAAGAAATTCCCGTGGAACAAGTACAGCAGGGTCAGCGACTGGTAGTCAAACCGGGCAGCCGCATTGCCGTGGACGGAACCGTGTATGAAGGCAGTTCCTATGTGGACGAGAGCATGCTCACTGGCGAACCGCTTCCTACCGAAAAGACTCCCGGCGCCAAGGTATATGCCGGCACCATCAACCAGAAAGGAAGTTTCAGTTTCATCGCCGACAAGGTGGGCAGTGAAACCGTTCTGGCCCATATCATCCGCATGGTGCAAGATGCACAAGGCAGCAAGGCCCCCGTACAGCAGTTAGTAGACCGCATCGCGGCCATCTTTGTGCCTACCATCCTAAGCATTGCCGTCCTCTCGTTTTTAGTCTGGATATGGCTGGACAGCAGCAACGGATTCACCCATGGCTTGCTGGCCGCAGTCACCGTCACCATCATTGCCTGCCCCTGTGCATTAGGACTGGCCACACCGACAGCCATCATGGTCGGCATCGGTAAGGGTGCCGAAAACGGTATCCTGATTAAAGATGCGGAAAGTCTGGAAACAGCCCGTAAGGTGAACGCCATCGTACTCGATAAGACCGGCACACTGACTGAAGGACACCCCACGGTGACCGACATCTCCGACCCGCTTCTTCAATCTCCGTTAGGCGATGTGCTCTTTACCCTGGAAAGCGCTTCCGAGCACCCTCTGGCACAAGCCATCGTGCAGCATCAAACACGCCAGCTACTTCCCATGGAAGAATTTGAAAGTCTGACAGGATTAGACCCATCTGAGCAATATCGAGCATAACAATGTGCAGGTCAGCCTAAAGCTGCTGGTGCGCAGCGCCAATGTTTTGGACTGCACGCTGGAAACACTGCTGGACAGAAAAGCGGCGGCCGAGTGGGCACAGGCACATGATGCCGAGGCTGACGAACAGGCGGCGGGTGCAAAAAGCAATAGTGTGCCTGAAACTGCCGCCGCAGAAACTGACGAACAGGAGCAGTACTCGCTGGAGGAAGTGCGCCTGCTGCTGAAGCTGCTGCAGCTGAGTAAGGGCCGCTGAAGGCATTTTTACAGTTTGGATAAAAACTCTCAATACCAGCTCCGCAGTAATAACTGCGAGGATATAAACAAGTTTTTCAAAGGGGGCGTCGCGGCAGAACAAAAAGCAGCAAAGACTGAACTAGGAAAGAAAGGAGGCGCAAAGTGGCAGAACAAATACATATCGGTTTTGGGATCGACAAAAACTTCGGCAGATTCGCCGGGATCACCATCACCTCGCTGGTGCATAACAACATTCAACATGATTTAAATATCCATATCGTCTATGACGAATTATTGCCGGAGGATATGGACAGATTAAAAAAGACGGAACAGTTATACCGTAACCTGACACTGCACTTTTATCAGATCACCAGTACCGAGGGGATGACCTTTATCGTACCGCCGGGTCATATCACGCAGGCCATGTATTACCGCTATCTGTTTGCCGATCTGCTGCCAAAATCAGTTAAGCGGCTTATCTATCTGGATGCCGACATCATCTGCAAAGACGACATCCTGCCGTTGTGGCATACCGATCTGCAGGGCAGAGTTTTAGGAGCTGTACGTGACTGGGGTGAGGATCGCAGCTGCGGGCGTATCGGTTTGAAGAACGGCCGTTATTTCAATTCCGGCGTGCTTTTAATGGATTTGGTAAAGTGGCGGCAGCAAAAGCTGACGCAGAAGCTGTTCCGATGGCTGGAACAGGTAGGCAACACCAAAATACTCTGGGGCGACCAGGACGCACTCAACGGCGTTATCGATGGCTGGTTTACCGAACTGCCGAAAATTTATAACGGTATTGTCATCAACAACACGACACTGAACGAGGAACTGGATGTAGTGCTGGTGCATTATATCGATTATATCAAGCCGTGGCATATCTATTATATGGACAGTGGCGCCAAAGAATTGTACTGGGAGTACGTTAAAAAATCACTGTGGAGCGATCTGCGGCCTGTTGACGGCAAAAGTGTTCAGACGGTGATGATGACAGCGCGGCTGCTGTATAAGCAGGGTAAATATGCCGAATCGGCGTCGTATTACGAAGCCTTATTAAAATATTTTTTGAAAGACAAATATGAATGATGAATTTGGGAAGGAAGTATGCAAATGTCTCGTAAAGCAGGTTTAGCCAAGAAAATAGCCCATACCCTGATGGCGATGTCGATCGTCTATTCCAGCGGCATCAATATAGTCGTCAATGAGGTGTATGCCGCAGAAAAAATATTACTAGAAAATGAAGAAATTAAGCACGGCGGTGAGTTTACGAAAAGCGGAACTCCCGGCAATGATTTTAGTGCCAGCGGAGGCATTACTGATGGTGAAGATCTAAGTTATACCGGAGTGATCAAAACGAGCGATCTTTCCGGTCAGCTCATCTCAATTAAAGCGACTGGCGGCAAGGGTGGTGAGGATAATGCCGACGACCCAACAGTAAAGCAGGGGGCTAAAGGCGGCGACGCTATCGCTAAAGTAACGATAGACGGAACTCTGAGCAGCGTCACAACAGGAGATATAGCAGTAAGTGCTTACGCAGGAGCGAATGGCAGCGCTTACCAGGGAACGTCCGGCGTTAGCGGCGCGGCAGCGGCTTACGGGCTCGAGCTTAAGCATGATCTTACTATTACAGCGGCTGATATCACTGTAAAAGCTGGAATGACTTATCATACTCCGGGAATAGGTGGTAGAACGGATATAGCTGGAGACAAACATAGCGAAGCGATGGCAGTAGGCCTTAAGATGGACAGCGGTACTGTTGATTTTACTGCCGGTAAGATCAAGGTTATCGCTGATAGTGAAGTTTATAATTTAAATGTTGATGTAATCGCGACAGAAAGAACTAAATTGTCTGATGGCGGTGATGCAGCAGCTTATGGTATCCAGGTCAATGGCGGCGAGGTAAGCGCAAAGCTGACCGGAGATATAGTGTTTGATAAGGTTCTCGGTGCAGATGGCAGCGGCACAAGGACAGAGGTCAATACTGGTAAAGGTGTTGACGGAGGCAACGGTGGCAATGCCTATGCTTACGGCGTTGATGTAAACGGCGGGATAGCTCATTTAGATTTGCAAAACATAACCATCGATAACGTAACATACAGTGGTAACTATATAAATGGCGGCGTCGGTGGTATAGGTGCTGGTACCGGTAATTCAGCGGCTGCAGCCGGCAAGACCGGCAATACCGGAAAGATCACTGCATTTGGCGTCAATGCCGAAGGTGGACAGACCGACGGTAACATAAAAACAATAAAAATTGAACTTACGAATAAGAATGGTAATGACAGCAGCGATGTTGTAAACAGGATCAGTGGCAACGGCGGTGCCGGCGGAGCTGTTTATGCAGCCGGTATCAGCAGTACAGGCGGAGCAGTACAGCTGAATGTTGCGGAGGCAATTGACATTAAAGCTACTGCCGGTAACGGTGGCAAGTTAAACTGGCTAGAACTGGAAAGTGAAGGTTTACTGACAGCGACAGGAGCGGTGCAGTCTGCTGCAGGCAAAGGCGGCGAGGCATTGGCCGCCGGCATTGATAACCGGGGCGGCAGCAGTAATGTTACAGCTAAAGATATCAAGATCACGGCCATTGGTGGCAGTGGCGGCACTAGTGCTTATAGACTAGAAAACGTATCAGAGGCTGATGCGGCAATATTAGCTGCCGAAAGGGTAAGCGGCGAAGGCGGCGAGGCGACAGCTATCGGCTTACAAAATACGGACGGCAGCCTGACGGCAGATGTACAGAAGCTGGAAATAACTGCTACCGGTGGTGCTGGCGGCGCGGGATTGAGCACCTATAGTACGATCAGCGGCGCTGGCGCAGACAGTGGAGCTGCGGCCGCTTACGGTATCAATGTTTTAGGCGGATTAGCAGAAAATTTGACAGTGGCTGAAATTACAGTGCAGGCTACCGGTGGTACCAGCCAAAAACCTCGCAGTGGTTTTGTAAATGCTACCGGGGCTGGAGTAACCGGCGGCAAGGGCGGTAAAGGCGGGGCTGCTGCTGCCTATGGCGTCAGTAACAGCGGCGGCAGTGCCGGCGTAACAGTGGCTAAAATTACGATCAGTGCTAACGGCGGCACTGGCGGCGCAGGCGGTGGCGTAGATAAATCAGATGGTTCCTCTTACGTTGCTGCAGGTACAGGCGGTGACGGCGGTGATGGCGGCAGTGCCAATGCTTACGGTGTTTTTGGCAGTGGCAGCAGCCGTACTGTGATCGTTGCAGATAAGATTAGTGCAGAAGCTGTTGCTGGTGCTGGCGGTGCAGGAGCTACTAGTTCTAATGATGGTTATGATAGTGGTGTCGCTACATCAGGCAGTGACGGAGCCGCTGGAAAAGAAGCGAAAGCTTATGGTGTGTATGCCAATCAGGGGGCGGTAATCGATTTGAGTGCGAAAAGCGGCGACACTATCAAGATCGGTGCTAAAGCTGCCGCTGGTAGTGTGACTAACGAAGCCTACGCAGTTTATGCCGATAAAGGTACAGTTCTATTTGGCAGTAATGCCGAGCTGAATACCAGTGACGGAGCTTCAACACCGGATAATAATGTACTGACATCTTTGAACAATGCTACCCTTGGCTTCAGCGGTACCAGTGCCGACAGGAAGGTTACCGGCGGCACCCTGCAGCTGTCAGGCAGTAATGAATTTAGGGTAACGACAGACCTGGCAAATAACAAATCGGACAGATTTAATTTTGCTAAGCTGGCATCTGGCAGCAGTATGGAAGAACAATACATTACTGTTGGTTATGACAAAGCTTTTGACGGCAGCAGTGCTGATAGTATCAGCGACAGTAATGTTGTAGTTTTGAGTGTTGCTGACCTGAACGGTCAGACACTGGGTAATTTCGTTGGGAAGGAAAGTATAATGGATGACCCGCTTTCTCGTTTTTCGGCAACACCGACTGTAGTAGTTGATGATACAGAGGTTCGGATAAGTAAAATCGATTTGAACAAAGATATTGGACCGTCTGATACGATGATTATCAGTAATGACGCGAGTTTGGCATTGCGCAATGTTTGGCGGATTGAAGGCAACAACGTTATGAAACGTATGGGTGAGCTGCGCAGTGGTATCGAAGCGGGAAAAGGCGGCGTCTGGGCCCGCTACTATCGCGGTGAGCTGAGTGCTGACAGTAATTATGACAGTAGTTTCAGTCAGGATTACACAGGCTTTCAGGGCGGTATAGACAAAGTGCAGGACTACAAAGGCGGTAAGCTTTATACAGGTATCGCCGTCAACCGCATCGACAGCAACGCCGGCTATACGGTAGGCAGCGGTGATCTGAGCAGCACAGGAGTGGGCCTGTATGGCAGTTGGCTGGGCAGCAAGGGACATTATCTGGATGTTATCGCCCGCGGCAGCAAGCTGACTAATGACTTTAAACTGGTCGATTTAAGCGGCAATGCCGCCAAAGCCGATTATGATACCTGGGCTTACGGTATCAGCGCCGAATACGGCTACAGACAGGACCTGAACGCAGGCTGGTTCGTAGAACCGCAGGCCGAACTTAGCCTGGGCCATATTAGTAGAGTTGATTATACAACGTCTAATGGTGTCAGCATCCGGCAGGATGGAGTTAACAGCGCTATTGTACGTTTAGGCTTCTTGGGTGGTAAAGAGTTTAGCATTGGCGGGCGCCCGAGCAATGCCTATGTCAAAGCATCACTGCTGCACGACTTCGGCGGCAACGGCGGTTCAACAGGATATTATGGCATTAAAAGTTTGGCTATGCAGACAGGCGACCTGACTGGGAGCTGGTATGAAATCGGGTTGGGCGCAAATTTGGGCATTACCAAAAACAGCAATTTGTATTTTGATGCGCTGAAAACTTTAAATAGTACGGTTCGTACCGACTGGCAGTTTAACGCCGGGTTGAGATTCACGTTCTAGCAGATTTACAAAATAAAAAGGCTATATAAAACTTTAACAGCATACAGAAAAACAAAAAAACTCTGCCGATGAGGGCAGAGTTTTGCGGACGATTGAGTTTTATTGCTTATTACACCAGCTTTTTGAAGTAGCTGTTGACGAACATCAGATAAAAGACTATCGAAATCGTCATTGTTGCCAGTTCTGCGAAAGGTACAGAGAGCCAGATACCGTTGATGCCTATCAGTGAAGGCAGGGTAAATAAGGCTGCCAGTACAAATATCAGCGAACGCAGAAGCGAGATGATGCCTGCGATCAGTCCGTTACCTATAGCGGTATAGAAGCCGGCGATAAAGATATTGAAGCCCAGGAAGATAAAGCAGTAGGAGAACATCCTGAAACCGTGTACTGCTAAATCAATGACCTGCTGGTTATCGCCGATGTACCAGGATATGATGTTGGCGCCGTAAAAACGGGCTAAGGTGAAGACCGCCAGGGAGCCAAAAAGAATGGCTTTTTTACAGTGATCGATGATCTCGCCCAGGCGTTTTTTGTTTTGCGCGCCGTAGGCATAGCTGATAACCGGCTGTGCGCCTGTTGCTATACCAAGATAGATGCTGATGAGGAAGTAGAAGATGTTGATGTTGACGGCCATAGCCGCAACGCCATCCTCGCCGGCAAATTTGATAATGGCGATATTAAAGAAAATCGTTACGATACCCGAGGAAAGCTCGGTGAGCATTTCGCCGGCGCCGTTGAAGCTGGACTTGATAAAGTACCATTTGTTCCAGTGAAATTTGGTAAATTTCAGGTTTGTTTCGTAGAGTTTAAAATAAACCAGACCCATCAGCGTGGAGATAGCGATCGAGGTGATCGTAGAGATCGAGGCGCCGAAAACACCCCAGCCTAAAACAACGATCGTATAATAGTCTAAGACGATGTTGAGGATAAAGCCTGTTAAGGACATTACCAGAGAATAGGCAGGTCTGCCGTCCAGACGGATATAATATTCGAGGAACAGCTTGACCGCCAGGATCGGCGTACCTAAAATCATATATTTAAGGTAAGTTTTACAATCTTCAAACAGCAGCGCTGTAGAACCCAGAGAATAAATAATACGGTCCATATTAAAGTAAGCGACGATTGCAAAAATTGCCGTAAATCCCGTCAGGAACCAGAACATTGAGGTGAAGTAGGTATTGGCTAAGCTGCGTTTGCCTTCGCCCAGCTTAATGCCGACCAGGGCACAGGAGCCGCAGGTAAACATGACGGCCAGACCCCAGATAAGGTTTGAGTAAGGCAAGACGATATTGATAGCGGCCATGGCGTTAGTTGATACGTATTGTGCCAGGAACCAGCTGTCGATCGCTGAATAGAACGATACCAGGACCATTGTAACTACGGACGGGAAAATATATAAGATGAAGTCCGAGAAACTTTGTTTTACATTTATTTTGCTGTACATTTGGGACACCCTTTCCGAAACTTGCGCAAGTTCCTGTATCTATATCCTACCTTAGCGGTAATATTAAAGCAAATGAGGAATATTGAGGAGATTGAAGGAGATTGGAGGAGCTTTGAGGAGTTTGGGAAAAAATTTGTTTCCCGGATTTTAAATCGTGATAGAGGCCTTAAATCGCCTTTAGTTACAAAAAAAGTAAAAAATGTTATATTTTAAAGAAATTTAACGTTTTTGTTTGACAAGTGTATAGCGCAGAGATATAATAAATCCAATAGAATATTATTAGATAGAGGAGCGGAAAGCAAGAGTACTTCGCGGAGAGGGATCGCTGAAACGAAGGAAAGGGTAACCGCCGAAGTATAACGGCAGCCATGCGGTTATGCTGGGCCGTCGGTAAAAAACCGCCGGACTGTCGCCTTACAGGCGGAGGGCTATCTCAACTATGCAGATTATATTTGTATGTAACAATGCTGTTGACCGTTGAGTATTGCTCTCAACGGTTTTTGATTTTTATAAGGAGTGTGAAATTAATGATTAAGGTTTTAGTTAATGGCGCTTTGGGACGTATGGGCAGCGAGGTCGTGAAAACTGTTCTTGAACAGGAGGATATGGAGCTTGTTGCCGCAGTCGATGCTTTCGGCGCCGATAAAATGATTCCGGTCAAAAACGGTAATCAGATGGCAGTAGCTACTGATCTTAAAGCCAAACTGATGGTAGTAAAGCCTGATGTAGTTGTTGATTTTACCCGTCCTGATGTAGTAATGGCATCACTGCGCACAGTGCTGTCGGCAGGAGTTCGTGCAGTCGTTGGTACAACAGGCTTCAGCGAGGCTGATCTGGCAGAGCTGGACGAGTTGGCTAAAGCTAATAATACAGGTATTCTGATCGCGCCTAATTTTGCTTTGGGGGCAATATTGATGATCAAGCTGGCCTGCGAGGCAGCAAAATATTTTCCTAATGTTGAGATCATTGAACGTCACCATGATAAAAAGCTTGACGCTCCTTCAGGGACTGCGGTTATTACAGCCCAGAAAATCGCCGAGGTGCGTAAGGAAATGCACCAGGGACATCCGGAAGAAAAAGAGCTGCTGGCAGGTGCCCGCGGCGCTGATTATAAAGGTATGAAGATCCACAGCGTGCGTTTACCCGGATATGTTGCTTCTCAGGAGGTCATTTTCGGAAGTCAGGGCGAAACTCTCCGCATCAGCAACGAACCGGTCAACCGTGAATGTTATATGCCCGGTGTGATGTTTGGCTGCCGCAAGATGATGGATAAAGTTGGTTTGACTTATGGCTTGGATAAGCTGTTATAATAAAATTTATGGAGGGGAAGCAGATGAAAAAATATAATGTGGCTATTTTAGGCGCTACCGGAGCGGTAGGAGCCGAGTTTTTGAAACTTATCGAGGAAAGAAACTTTCCGTTTGCCGAATTACGCCTGCTGGCTTCTAAACGCAGCGCCGGTAAAGAAATAGCTTTTATGGGTAAAACCTACACTGTTGAAGAAGCTACTTTTGATTCCTTTAAAGGTATAGATATCGCTTTGTTTGCAGGCGGTTCCATTTCTAAAGATTTCGCTCCGCATGCTGTGAAAGCCGGCGCGGTGGTCATTGATAATTCCAGTGCTTTTCGTATGGACCCTGAGGTACCGTTGGTAGTGCCGGAGGTCAATCCGCAGGCTATTTTGAAGCATAAAGGTATTATCGCTAACCCAAACTGTTCTACTATTATTATGGTTATGGCTTTAAAACCTATTTATGACCTGGCAAAAATAAAGCGTGTCATCGTGTCTACTTATCAGGCTGTTTCCGGTGCCGGCAAAGAAGGTATCGACGAGCTTGACGCTCAGGTGCGGGATCATAGTGAGGGCAGGGAAATGACTGCGAATATCCTTCCTTCCGCCAGCGCTGAGAAGCATTATCCTATTGCTTTTAATCTGATTCCTCAAATAGATGTTTTCTGCGATAATCTTTATACTAAGGAAGAAATGAAGATGGTCAATGAAACTAAAAAAATTATGGAGGATTATGAAATGCGGATCACTGCTACTACGATCCGCGTACCTGTTTACCGCAGTCATTCCGAGTCTGTAAATATCGAGCTGGAAAAAGAAGTCGATCTGGGGGTTATGCGCGAAGCGCTGGCAAAATTCCCGGGCGTTACTGTTCAGGATGATCCTTCTAAGCAGGAATATCCGATGCCGTTATATACTTCCGAAAAAGACGATGTTTATGTAGGACGTCTGCGCAGGGACGAATCCTGTGAGAAGTCTTATAATATGTGGGTCGTCGGCGATCAGATCCGTAAAGGCGCTGCGCTGAATACTTTACAGATCGCCGAAACGATGATCAAAAACGGCTGGATCTAAGATAGGAGAGCGACACAGTTCATGAAAATTTTAGTGCAAAAGTTCGGCGGTACTTCCGTTGCTTCACAGGAAGCGCGCATCGCTGTTAAGGATAAGGTGCAGAAAGCCGTACGCAGCGGTTTTGCCCCGGTTGTAGTTGTTTCTGCGATGGGACGCAAAGGAGAACCTTACGCTACCGATACCCTGATCAAGGTACTGAAGGAAACGAATCTTTCAGTCAACGTGCGCGAACTGGATATGATGATGTGCTGCGGCGAGATCATGGCAGCCTGCGTTATGGCAGCGACGCTGCAGAAATTCGGGATCAATGCTATGGCGCTTACGGGCGGTCAGGCCGGGATTATTACGGATTCTCAGTTTGGTGCGGCACGGATCAAAAATATCAATGTCAGCAATTTGCATCATTTATTGGAATCAGGCGTTATTCCTATTGTCTGCGGGTTTCAGGGCATGACGGAAAATAACGGCAAGTTTACTACTTTGGGCCGCGGGGGCAGTGATACTACGGCTGCTGCAATAGGCGCCGCTTTGCATGCTGAATGTGTCGAGATTTATACTGATGTCGAAGGCATTATGACAGCGGATCCGCGTTTGGTCAAAGAGGCTTCGATACTGAAGCAGATCTCCTATGGCGAAGTTTGTCAAATGGCGCATCAGGGCGCAAAGGTTATCCATCCGCGCGCAGTAGAGATCGCAATGAAGAAAAATATACCGCTGATCGTAAAATCTACGTTCAGCGATGCTCCCGGCACACTCATTACAAATGATTGTGCAGAAACGGAAGAGGATACTTCTATCAATGAGCGCAGGCTGGCCAGCGGTGTAACTCATCTGACCGATCTGGCTCAGTTCCGGGTCGCGCTTAATCCTGAGGATATCGCCAGCGGCCGCAAGCTGTTTGAGGATCTGGCAGATGCCGGTATCAGCGTCGGCTGTTTGAATTTATCCGAGAGCAATGCTATGTTTGCGGTTTTTGCCGATGATGTGGAACATACAAATAAAGTTTTAAACGGTACAGATTTTGAATATACTTTAACCGAGGATTGTGCCAAGGTTTCGGTTGTCGGTTCGGCGATGCGCGGCGTCCCCGGTGTTATGGCTAATTTTGTTGCAGCGCTTACCGGCTGCAAAATAAGCATCCTGCAGACTGTGGATTCTGATACGACTATCTCCGCGATAATCAAACAGGAACATCTGATCGATGCTGTGACGGCGCTTCATAAAGCGTTTAAATTATAAGCGAGGTGTAAGTAATGAAAAATCCTTATTTTGGCAGACTTTTGACCGCTATGGTCACTCCTTTTAATGCTGATGGCAGCGTCAATTATGAAAAGGCGGCTGATCTGGCTGAATGGCTTATCAATAATGGCTCTGACGGCTTGGTCGTAGCAGGCTCTACCGGCGAGGCTGCTACTATGAGTGCGGAGGAAAAACTGGAATTGTTCCGCGTAGTTGTTAATCGTATCAATAAACGCGTGCCTGTTATTGCTGGTACAGGTTCTAATAACACTGCTGATTCTGTCAAAATGACGAAAATGGCTGAGGCAATGGGTGTCGATGGCGCTTTGATAGTTGGTCCGTATTACAACAAGCCGACACAGGAAGGGTTTTACCAGCATTTTGCAGCTGTAGCGCAAAGTACAGGATTGCCTATCATTGTTTATAATGTTCCGGGACGTACAGCTTCCAATATCTCTCCGGCAATAGTAGCACGTCTGGCTGCTGATTTTGGGAATATTGTTGCGATCAAAGAAGCTGCAGGCAATGTTGCTCAGGTTGCCGAGCTTTATTCGGTTCTGCCGGAAGAGTTTACAATCTACAGCGGTGACGACGGATTGATTCTTCCGTTTATGTCTGTCGGCGCGACCGGGCTTATTTCTGTGCTCAGCAATATTGGCGGCGGTATCTTGCAGGACGTTATGCAGGCTTATGAAGACGGCCGCGTACGCGAAGCTGCAAAATTGAATGCCAGAATGGTGCCGTTGGCAAACGCTATGTTTATCGAAACCAATCCTATCCCGGTAAAAGCTGCGGTAACGCTCGTTACTGGCATTGATTCAGGTCGGCCGCGTCTGCCGCTGACCCCGATGGAACCGGCAAATAAAGCAAAAATGGTCGCCGTTCTCCAAGAATACGGCCTTGTAAAATAATGGCGAAATTAGTAGTGATAATTCAGTGTGACATCGTGCAGAAAAAATGCGTTGGTTATGCCTGCATGAAATCGTTTTATGAGCGCAGCGGCAGATTTACCGGTTATGATGCCGATACCAAATATATGACGATTACCTGCGGCGGCTGCTGTGGTGCTGGTGTAGCCGGAAAAATCGAAGATTTGAACCGTAAACTTAAACGCTGGGGTGATGATCGCAGGGATGTTGTGGTACATTTAGCATCGTGCGTCGTATCAGACAATTATCACCGTCCGCCTTGTCCACATAGAGACTACATCAAGACGATCGTAGAACGTAAAGGTTACCCTGTTATTTTTGGTTCGTATATTTCCAAAACTGCAGAGAAAAAACGTCAGGACGGCATTTACGAAGTTTTTTAATGCTTGCTGCTACCGTAGTTTTATTATAAAACTACGGTAGTTTTTCTGTGTTTGGGGCAGGATTTTTACCCTCGGTACAGAATTTAATAATTATCGAATTAAATAAGACACTTAAAGCCGTCAGCTTCAGCAAACAGGCTGAGGCCGCGGAGAATGCCGGCAAATATACCGGTCTTGT
>ENA-UPWM01000986-UPWM01000986.1-human-gut-metagenome-genome-assembly--contig:-NODE-986-length-12794-cov-8.669969_pt1 | contig 12794 bp, 9 predicted proteins | sample MGYA00250051_ERZ773379 | MGnify/ENA primary metagenome ERZ773379 (study PRJEB29103, sample SAMN06112020) | human gut metagenome | biome: human gut; feature: ankylosing spondylitis patient; material...
TTTATTCTATCATTGTTTTTTCTCTATCCACCATTCCTCTTCTTCCAATTTCCAATACCCGCACGGACTATAATAAGATGAAAAGACTCATCCAACTGGACAAGCTAGACGGGAATCGCAAGGGTGTATTGCGTAAGATCACGGAGGAAGGGCAGATTGTCACGAACTTGATAACCACCTTCCCCGCGACCCAGATCGCTAACCCGGAAATCTTCCCCAGCTTGCTCTTTTATTACGGCATGCTGACTATCACCGCCAAACGGGGGAATTATCTGGTGCTAAGCATCCCTAACAATAACGTGCGCAAGCAGTACTACGAATTTTTGCTAGAGGAATATCAAGATAAGCGTCATATCAACTTGAACGACCTAGGCCTGATGTTCTATGATATGGCTTACGATGGCCATTGGCGCGAAAGCCTCGAATTTATAGCCAATGCTTATAAGGAGAACTCGTCCGTACGCAGCGCTATCGAGGGCGAGCGAAACATACAAGGCTTCTTCACCGCCTACCTAAGCGTGAACGCCTATTACCTAACCGCACCGGAAGTAGAGTTGAACCACGGTTATTGTGATCTGTTCCTTATGCCAGACCTGCTCCGGTATGAGGTGAAGCATAGCTATATCCTTGAATTGAAATATCTTTCTTCCAAGGACACGGAAGAGAAAGCTGAGACTCAATGGAAAGAGGCCGTGGAACAGATAAAGAAATATGCCGCAGCCCCCAAAGTACGGCAGTTGATACACGACACGAAGTTGCACTGCATCGTGATGCAAATCCGCGGATCCGAGCTGAAACGAATGGAGGAAGTTCAATAGGGTTCTTCCTCTTCCGCCACTTTGGGGAGTTCTTCTTCCGCTAAAAGAGAGTAGGCCGGGGTAAACTTTGCTTGGTAAGTAGATTCCAAATACGTCTTTTCCAATAAACGGACGACATTTTCTAAAGTAGCTTGCCGTTCTTTGGGTTTAAGCTGGCATTCCCAAATCACCATCGTATTCCAGCCCATCGCTCGTAATTCCTCACGTACACGGGCATCCCGGGCTTTATTCCGGTTTAGTTTCTCGGTCCACCACTCTACCCGGGTACGGGGAGGACGAAATTCAGGGCAACCCTCGTGCCCATGCCAGAAACAGCCGTTCACGAAGATAGCGGTCTTATATTTACGCAATACGATATCAGGGGTACCGGGAAGGCGCTTTACATTCACACGAAAGCGAAAGCCACAATGGAACAGGTATTTACGGACTATAATCTCGGGCTTTGTATTCTTACCCTTAATCATAGACATGATATAGCTACGCTTTTCTTTAGAGATAAGATCTGTCATATCAATCCGGCAAAACTAGAACGTATGCCAAAGATACGGCTTTTATTCAAAACGGATACTCTTGGCCGGATCAATCTTCGTAATCAAATAGGAAGGTCCTAACATCATCAACATGGAGGCAGCCAATGTCCCTATATTCAAAAGGAACAGTGAAAATACGCTCAGATCGATAGGCACGGCATCCAAATAATAAATAGAAGGATCTAATTGGATAATGTGGAAATGAGATTGAAGCAAACAAAGAGAGATACCGATGATATTCCCCCACAACATTCCTTTGCCGATCAAGAAGAAAGAGACATACAAGAAGATCTTGCGAATACTGTTATTATTTTGTCCCAAGGCTTTTAGGATTCCGATCATATTGGTACGCTCTAAGATTATGATCAATAATCCGGAGATCATGGTAAACCCTGCGACGGAAAGCATCAGCGCCAAGATAACCACCACATTGATGTCCAGCACATCCAGCCAATTAAAAATCATCGGGTTCAACTCCTTGATCGTGGATGTGAACATAATCAATGCTATCATTGATGCTGTATCTCAAATGGATGCCATGAAAGTGAAAGAATTGCTAACCACACTTAATCAAAGTTTAAACAATGAAACACTTGGATTCTTGGTCAATGTCAACGACACTTCCTTCAACGCTATTTTCAATTGGTTAACTACCGGAATCCCGATGCAGGTTACTTCAAAAGAAGGACATACTTATATTTACTTAGATAAAGAAGGATTTACTCCCATAGCTAAATTACTACCAGATCTTAGTCCGCTAATAGTTAGTATGCTTCCGGAGGATATGCAAGGGCTAGGATTTATAATTTCAGCATTCTTAAATGGTATTTCAGAAGCTTTTCTATCTCCTGAGAGAATAGAGTTTGGTTTAGAACTTATTCCGAATAAATAAAACGTAAGAAACAATGAAGAAAATATATATACTAACTTTATTAATCTGCCTTACTTGTTTTGGGACAAGCTTTGCCCAAACACTGAAAGGACATATATACGACGCCAAGACCAACGAACCGTTGGTCGGAGCAGCTGTTACCTACAAGCTCCACGGCAATCAGGGAGTAGTATCCAATATTAACGGAGAATATGAAATCAAACTTCCCGAAGGTGGAGTCGACCTCGTATTCAGTTATGTAGGCTATGATGATGTACTGATGCCTATCGTTATCAATAAACGCGAAGTAGTCACCAAAGACGTCTATATGAAAGAGAGCACTAAACTGCTGGAAGAAGTGGTAGTGAGTGCTGGACGCTTCGAACAGAAGCTAAGTGATGTAACAGTTTCTATGGATGTGGTGAAATCCGGTGACATTGCCCGCCAGGCACCGACAGATATTTCATCTACCCTCCGTACCCTGCCGGGGGTTGACATTGTAGACAAGCAGCCTTCCATGCGTGGTGGCAGCGGGTGGACTTACGGTGTAGGTGCACGTAGCCAGATTCTGGTAGACGGAATGAGTACACTGAACCCGAAAACAGGAGAAATCAACTGGAACACCGTACCTTTGGAAAATGTGGAGCAGGTGGAAGTTATCAAAGGAGCTTCTTCTGTGCTATACGGTTCCTCAGCATTGAACGGTATTATCAATATTCGTACCGCACGCCCGGGTTTAACGCCCAAGACACGATTCAGCGCATACGTAGGCATATACGGTGATGCAGAGAATGATGAATACCAATGGAGCGATAAGAATTTCTGGAAAGATGATAAATATGCAGTAAAACCTATTCTGCGTGGTAGTCTCCTGAGTGGAGTACGGAATCCGATTTACGAAGGTTTCGACCTCTCCCACTCCCGTCGTATCGGTAATTTCGACGTTAGTGGAGGGATCAATCTTTTCACCGATGAAGGATACCGTCAGCAAGGATATAACAAACGTTTCCGCATGGGTGGCAGTTTGACCTATCACCAACCGGATATGGGACTGAAAATTCTGAATTATGGTTTTAATGTAGACTTCCTTTCCAATCAATACGGGGACTTCTTTATCTGGCGTTCACCGACCGAAGTATACAAGCCTTCTCCTTTCACCAATATGGGACGCGAAGAAAACAACTTCCATATCGATCCGTTTATCAATTATGTAAACCCGGAAAACGGAACTTCACATAAAATCAAAGGACGTTTTTATTATAGCGCAGACAATATCGTCCGCCCAACCGAAGGTTCATCTATCACAGATATTCTGGGAAACATGGGAACCGATGCGAATACGATTAAAAATATCGTAAACGGCGATTACAGCTCACTATACCCCGCATTGGTCGGTATCGGTTCGGGAATTATCAACGGCAATCTGGATGATGCCATGAACGGTGCATTCACTTCACTGGGAAACATCTTTCCCAATGCAACAACTGCCGATTATTGCGACCTTATCTCATGGGTTATGGATAACGGGCTGCCTGATCTTAGCGGAATACAGAACGGACAATTGCCAAGCGATCTCGTACCGTGGCTGTCTAATGTTATCAATCCGTCTCGACTCAACCCGAAAACTCAAACAGACAAGAACTTTGACTATTATCTCGACTATCAGTTCAACAAGAAATGGAACGGTGGCGCACAGATCACTACGGGAATGACTTTCGAACACATCCGTTATGACTCTGCTGTAATGGATGAAGTGTACAAAAGTGATAATGCAGCCCTCTTCTTCCAATATGACCAACGTTTTTGGGATCGTTTGAGTGTATCCGCAGGCGTACGTGCCGAATACTACCGCGTAAACAACCACCGCCGCGAAGCAGAAACAAAGGTATTCGGAACAAAAATTCCGTTCCGCCCCGTTTTCCGTGCCGGATTGAATTATCAATTAGCCGATTACAGTTTTATCCGCGCCAGCTTCGGACAAGGTTACCGCAACCCGTCTATCAATGAGAAATATCTCCGTAAAGACATTGGCGGAGTCGGTGTTTATCCGAATCCGAACATTAAACCTGAGAAAGGATTTAATGCAGAATTAGGTTTCAAGCAAGGATACAAGATCGGTAACTTCCAGGGATTTGTCGATATTGCCGGATTCTATACTCAATATAAAGATATGGTAGAATTCCAGTTCGGCCTATTCAATAATGCAAACAATACGATGATAAATAGTATTGGCGATGTATTTCAGATGTTGACAGACGGCAAGGGCTTCGGTATCGGAGCACAATTCCATAATGTATCGAAAGCACAGATCTATGGAGTGGAGATTTCAACAAACGGTGTATATAACTTCAACAAGAACACAAAATTATTCTATAATCTGGGATATGTATATACCGAACCGCGTGACGCGGATTACCAGGAACGCAATGCTGTAGAAGGACTGTATACCGACCCGCTTCAGATGAAAGAGAAATCAAATACGGGTAAGTATCTGAAATATCGTCCGAAACATAGTTTCAAAACAACGGTAGACTTCCAGTGGAAACGCATCAATGTGGGTGCCAATGTGGCATGGAAAAGCAAAATCCTTGCAGTGGATTATCTGATGCTGGACGAGCGTTCTAAAACACAAAACGACTTAATGGATTATGTACGCGGTATCCTTTTCGGTTATTCAAAAGGAGAAACACTCGCTACCTACTGGAAGAAGCATAACACAGATTATGCAACCGTTGACTTCCGTTTCGGTGTAAAAGCAACGAAAGAAGTTGCTTTCCAGTTTATGGTAAACAACTTGTTTAATAAAGAATACAGTTACCGCCCAATGGCAGTAGCTGCTCCCCGTACTTTTGTGCTGAAAATGGACGTCACATTCTAAATAACTCTTATTATTTACACATTAATAAAGGAACGGCTGCTCAATGCAGCCGTTTTTTTGTTTCATTTGTTACTAATCAGCCATATATTCCGTATATTTGTCACCCGTAAATCAGGAAGAACAACTCGATAAAATGAAAAAGCAAATCGTACTTATTGCAATCTTATGTTGTACAGCCTTTGCACAAGCACAAGAAGTTTTTGTAAATGCCGATTTTGTCAGTAGTTACATTTGGCGGGGAATAGACTCGGGCAATGCCTGTATCCAGCCAACACTAGGTCTTAATTGGAAGGGACTGACAGTTTATGCCTGGGGTTCAACAGAGTTTCGCAACAAAAACAATGAGATTGACTTGTCGCTAGAATATGAATACAAGAATCTAACCCTTTATGCTAACAACTATTTTACCCAGACAGAAGAAGAACCTTTCAAATATTTCAATTACAGTTCACACTCCACCGGACATACTTTCGAAGTCGGAGCCGGATATATATTTAGTGAAAAGTTCCCGCTTTCCGTCAGCTGGTATACAACGTTTGCCGGCAATGATTACCGGGAAAACGATAAACGCGCCTGGTCCAGTTATTGCGAGCTAAGCTATCCCTTTAGTGTGAAAGATGTCGATATGAGTATTGAAGCCGGCTTCACACCGTGGGAAGGTTTCTACTCTAACAAGTTCAATGTTGTCAACATCGGATTATCCGCAACCAAAGAGTTAAAGATCACTTCCGGCTTCTCCCTTCCTATTTTCGGAAAACTGATAGCCAATCCCTACGAAGAACAAGTCTATTTCGTTTTCGGACTTAGTTTATAGCAAGACATATTTATTAATAAATCACTAATAATTACCCCCATGAAAAAACACCCCTTGATTCTTTGCGCAGGAATTACTTCTCTTTTATTGAGTGCCTGCAATCCGGTAAAAGCTCCGGAAGCAATCTTACCCGTTCCCGAAGCCAAACAAGTGGAATGGCAGAAAATGGAAACCTACGCTTTTGTACATTTCGGACTTAACACTTTTAACGACCGTGAATGGGGATACGGAGACTCCGATCCTAAAACATTCAACCCTGCGAAGCTCGACTGTGAGCAATGGGTAAAGACCTTTGTAGAATCGGGCATGAAAGGAGTAATCCTCACTGCCAAACATCACGACGGTTTCTGCCTGTGGCCTACCCAACTGACAGAGTATTGTATCCGTAACACTCCCTATAAGAATGGACAAGGAGACATTGTGCGCGAGTTATCGGACGCCTGCAAAAAATATGGTATCAAATTCGCCGTTTACCTATCCCCCTGGGACAGACACCAAGCTAATTACGGAACTCCCGAATATGTAGATTATTTCTATAAACAACTCCATGAACTACTGACCAACTATGGTGATGTCTTTGAAATCTGGTTCGACGGCGCCAACGGAGGCGATGGCTGGTATGGCGGAGCGAAAGATTCACGTACTATCGACCGCAAAACATATTACAACTATCCGCGAGCCTATAAAATGATTGACGAACTGCAACCGCAAGCAGTTATTTTCTCCGATGGGGGACCCGGTTGCCGTTGGGTCGGAAACGAGAAAGGATTTGCCGGAGCCACCAACTGGTCTTTCCTCCGTGCCGGAGAAGTTTATCCCGGTTATCCCAACTATCGCGAACTGCAATACGGCCATGCTGACGGTAATCAATGGGTGGCAGCCGAGTGTGACGTTTCTATCCGTCCGGGTTGGTTCTATCATCCGGAAGAAGACGGCCGTGTGAAAACAGTGGACGAACTGACCGACTTGTATTACCGTAGCGTAGGACATAACGCAACGTTATTGCTGAACTTCCCCGTAGACCGTGACGGACTCATTCATCCGACAGACTCCGCCAACGCCGTTAACTTCCATAAGAACATACAGAAACAATTAGAAAAGAATCTGCTGGCCGGCCTTTCCCCCAAAGCATCGGACGAACGGGGAAAAGCATTCTCCGCTAAAGCTGTCACAGACAACGACTATGATACTTATTGGGCTACCAACGATGATGTAACTTCCGCCACTATTGAATTTGACTTGCCTCAACCGGAGAAGATCAATAGAATGATGTTACAGGAATATATCCCTCTGGGACAACGTGTGAAATCATTCGTAGTAGAATATAACCAGGAAGGTGAATGGCTTCCCGTGAAGCTCAATGAAGAGACAACAACCGTTGGTTACAAACGTCTCCTCCGTTTCGAAACGATCACGACCGATAAGCTCCGTGTCCGTTTCACGGATTCACGTGCATGTCTCTGCATCAATAACATCGAAGCATTCTACGCAGGAGCAACTTCCGATACATACTCTACAAAAGCGGAAGAACTGAAGAGTTTCCCGTTCACTCTCAGCGGAGTAGACACAGAAGAAGCACAAAAATGCATGGACAAGAATGACCAAACGGCCTGTTTCGTCAATGGAAACACACTGTTAATCGACTTGGGAGAAGAACGTACGATTACTTCATTCCATTATCTTCCCGACCAAAGCGAATATAATAAAGGTGTAATCGCCGCATACGAAATATCTGTCGGTATGGATAGCAATGCTGTCAATCAAGTGGTAGCAAAAGACGAATTTTCTAATATAAAGAATAACCCGATCCTGCAATCTGTCTACTTCACCCCACTCAAAGCCCGCTATGTCCAGCTGAAAGCAACGAGGATGATACATGACGGAGAACCATTAGGATTGGCCGAGATCGGTATACAATAACATAAAAAAAGAATTTTATACTTACATACAAATTTAGCAGTTCTTATTGTCAGACCATCATTTCTATTCTTAGCATATTGATTTCCATTAGACACTGACGATAAGCCCTGACAATAGGCTGGCAATATTATCTTATACATTTTATTGTCAGCCTATGATTTTATTACTCCCTCATAGTTACTGTCCGTCCGGCTTTACTTACCTTCCGTGACAAGCCCCCTTTAAACATACGTTATACAACCGCTATACTTCTGTTAACCAATAAGTATTGTTCTGTCGGGATACCGATATAGTTACCTCGCCACGGCTGTGGAAAGAAGTTACCACGGCCGTGACAAACTAAAGATGAAGGCACTCTAACAGTACTATACCGGCATTCCGACAGTACTATACCGGTTTCCTTTCCTATAAAGTCCTGCTTAACCACTCTGCAAATAAGCAACTTGCCAGAAAAGCAGTAGTAATATCGAGCAAGAACAAATTCAATAAATATACTTTCACCCCCCAACCAAATCTATAAAAATCCTTCTTCTTTTGCTCAAAATCCTTAAACCTGTGCATTTTTTACTCGGATTTCTTGTCAGAACCAAGTGTTTGCGTAAATTTGCACGCTGATAGTTAACCGGATAGTTTGAATAGCAAGAGATTACTACTTGACTACTGGCTACTACCTACTTGTAGAAATACTAATACTAAAATTAATAACATGAGTTTGAAAATTGTTGTATTGGCAAAACAAGTTCCCGACACACGTAATGTTGGGAAGGATGCCATGAAAGCCGACGGAACCATTAACCGTGCGGCACTCCCCGCTATCTTCAATCCCGAAGACTTGAATGCTCTCGAGCAAGCTCTTCGACTGAAAGATGCCCATCCAGGCTCTACCGTTACCATTCTGACAATGGGACCGGGTCGTGCTGCCGACATTATTCGTGAAGGACTTTTCCGTGGTGCAGATAACGGTTACTTGCTGACCGACCGTGCTTTCGCCGGTGCAGATACACTGGCTACTTCTTACGCGCTGGCTACTGCTATCCGCAAAATAGGTAACTGTGACATTATTATTGGTGGTCGTCAGGCTATCGACGGGGATACGGCGCAAGTAGGTCCGCAGGTAGCAGAAAAGTTGGGATTGACCCAAATCACATACGCAGAAGAAATTCTGGAAGTAGGTAAAGACAAGATTACAGTGAAACGCCACATCGACGGTGGTGTTGAAACCGTAGAGGGCCCGTTGCCTATCGTGATTACTGTCAACGGCTCGGCAGCTCCTTGCCGTCCGCGCAACGCGAAACTGGTGCAGAAGTACAAACATGCCAAAACTGTTACCGAAAAACAGCAAGGTAACCTTGATTATACTGACCTGTATGACAAACGCGACTACCTGAATCTGGTAGAATGGAGCGTAGCCGACGTAAACGGTGACCTCGCACAATGTGGTCTGTCCGGTTCGCCGACAAAAGTGAAAGCCATTCAGAACATCGTGTTCCAGGCTAAAGAGAGCAAAACCATTAGCGGCAGCGACCGTGACGTGGAAGACCTGATTGTTGAACTGTTAGCTAACCATACTATCGGATAATCATGAATAACTTATTTGTATATTGCGAAATAGAAGAAGGTAACGTAGCAGACGTTAGCCTTGAACTTCTGACCAAAGGTCGTTCGTTAGCCAACCAGTTGAACTGTCAGCTCGAAGCTGTGGTTGCCGGAACAGGCCTCAAAGATATTGAAAAACAAATCCTTCCTTACGGAGTAGACAAACTCCACGTTTTCGACGGAGAAGGACTTTATCCTTATACTTCACTCCCTCACACCGCTATCCTGGTGAACCTTTTCAAAGAAGAACAACCACAAATCTGCCTCATGGGTGCCACCGTTATCGGTCGCGACCTCGGCCCGCGTGTTTCTTCCGCTTTGACCAGCGGACTGACTGCCGACTGTACTTCTCTGGAAATCGGTGACCACGAAGACAAGAAAGAAGGCAAAGTTTATAAAAACCTGTTGTATCAGATCCGTCCGGCATTCGGCGGCAACATCGTTGCAACGATTGTAAACCCGGAACACCGCCCGCAAATGGCAACCGTTCGCGAAGGTGTGATGAAGAAAGAAATCCTCTCCCCGACTTATCAGGGAGAAGTGATCCGCCACGACGTGAAGAAATACGTTGCCGACACGGATTATGTAGTGAAGGTAATCGAACGCCATGTGGAAAAAGCCAAGAACAACCTGAAAGGTTCTCCGATTATCGTAGCCGGCGGTTACGGTGTAGGTTCGAAAGAAAACTTCGACTTGCTGTTCGACCTAGCTAAAGAACTTCATGCTGAAGTAGGTGCCAGCCGTGCCGCTGTGGATGCAGGTTATGCAGAGCACGACCGTCAGATTGGACAGACAGGTGTCACGGTTCGTCCAAAACTTTACATTGCCTGCGGTATCTCCGGACAGATTCAGCATATCGCCGGTATGCAGGAAAGTGGTATCATCATCTCTATCAACAACGACCCGGACGCTCCGATCAACACGATTGCCGATTATGTAATCAACGGAACGATTGAAGAAGTTGTACCGAAGATGATTAAGTATTATAAACAAAATAGTAAGTAAGGAACAATGGCTAATTATTATACAGACATACCGGAACTCAAATATCACTTGAACAATCCGATGATGAAGCGTATTTGCGAACTGAAAGAACGCAATTACAGAGATAAAGATGAATTCGATTATGCTCCGCTGGACTTCGAAGATGCCGTAGACTCTTACGACAAAGTACTGGAGATCACAGGAGAAATCACAGGAGAAATCATTGCTGCCAACGCAGAAGGCGTTGACGAAGAAGGTCCTCACTGCGCCAACGGACGTGTAGAATATGCTTCGGGTACGAAACAGAACCTCGACGCCATGGTGAAAGCCGGCTTGAACGGTATGACCATGCCCCGTCAGTTCGGTGGACTGAACTTCCCGATTACTCCGTACACCATGTGTGCAGAAATCGTAGCGGCTGCTGATGCCGGTTTCGGCAACATCTGGTCATTGCAGGACTGCATCGAAACATTATACGAATTCGGTAATGCCGACCAACACAGCCGTTTCATCCCTCGCATCTGCCAAGGCGAAACAATGTCTATGGACTTGACGGAACCGGATGCAGGCTCCGACCTTCAGTCGGTCATGCTGAAAGCGACTTACAGCGAAAAAGACGGCTGCTGGTTGCTGAACGGTGTAAAACGCTTCATTACTAACGGTGACGCGGATATCCACCTCGTACTGGCACGTTCGGAAGAAGGAACCAGAGACGGTCGCGGTTTGTCTATGTTCATCTATGACAAGCGTCAGGGGGGAGTTAATGTCCGTCGTATCGAAAACAAACTAGGTATCCACGGTTCTCCTACTTGCGAACTGGTATACAAGAATGCAAAAGCTGAACTTTGCGGTGACCGTAAGCTTGGCTTGATTAAATATGTAATGGCGTTGATGAACGGTGCCCGTCTGGGTATTGCCGCACAATCGGTAGGATTGAGCCAAGCTGCTTACAACGAAGGATTGGCTTATGCCAAAGACCGCAAACAGTTCGGAAAGGCAATTATCGAATTCCCGGCTGTTTATGATATGCTTGCCATCATGAAGGGTAAGTTGGATGCAGGACGTGCACTGCTGTATCAAACAGCACGCTACGTAGACATCTACAAAGCACTGGATGACATCGCCCGCGAACGTAAACTGACTCCGGAAGAACGTCAAGAACAGAAGAAATACGCCAAACTGGCCGACAGCTTCACTCCGCTTGCCAAAGGTATGAACTCCGAATATGCCAACCAGAATGCTTACGACTGTATACAGATACATGGTGGCTCGGGCTTCATGATGGAATATGCTTGCCAACGCATCTACCGCGACGCACGTATCACCAGTATCTACGAAGGTACAACTCAGTTGCAGACCGTAGCCGCTATCCGTTACGTAACGAATGGCTCTTACATCGCTACTATACGCGAGTTCGAGGCTATCCCCTGCTCACCGGAAATGGAACCGCTGATGTCTCGTCTGAAAAAAATGGCAGATAAGTTCGAAGCAAGTACCAACGCAGTGAAAGAAGCACAAGATCAGGAACTGCTCGACTTCACAGCCCGCAGATTAATGGAAATGGCTGCCGACATCATCATGTCTCACCTGCTGATTCAGGATGCAAGCAGATCTTCCGAACTGTTCTCTAAATCTGCACACGTATATCTGAACTATGCGGAAGCAGAAGTGGAAAAACATGCTAACTTTATCAGCAACTTCGATAAAGAAGACTTGGCTTTCTATAAGAAGTAACAGAATATTATACAACGCAAGGGCTGGATTTGCCTGCCCGAATATGATAATCTTTACGTATTCGGGCGGACAAATCCGGCCCTTTCTGTTTGATATCCCCTCCCCTTCGTTCGAACCGGCTATGTCTCACCCAATTAAGTTTCTCTATATCTATAAAAATATACCCCACTTATTTCTACTTTTTCTCATTATTATTCCATACATTTGTCTGTCAGGAAATAGGCAATCATTTACAACAATTAAAAGAGAATAATATGGCATTTAGACTCAGGCCTTTACATGAGGACACACTACAATTTGCTGGCTTATCAAACACACAAATTCTGATTTTAGCCCTTGAAGCTTCTCAAAAGTTAGAATGGAATATTAAAGAACTCACTCTTGAAGGTGTCCGTTTTGATGTCCCTATGAGTATAAAATCCCATGGAGAGGAAATTACAGTCTCTATTCAGGAAGGAAGTGACGGAGAAATATCTGTTCGCAGTCAAAGCATTGCCATGCAACTGGTAGACTATGGCAAGAACAGAAAAAACATCCAAAGTTTGCAGAAGGCAATGGAAGAAATAAAATCAACTCTTTCTCCGGAAGAATTAGAGCAAAAAGCCAAAAAACTGGAAGATGATTTTAACCGGCCGTTGACCGAGGAAGA
>ENA-UPWM01001001-UPWM01001001.1-human-gut-metagenome-genome-assembly--contig:-NODE-1001-length-12669-cov-5.277795_pt1 | contig 12669 bp, 10 predicted proteins | sample MGYA00250051_ERZ773379 | MGnify/ENA primary metagenome ERZ773379 (study PRJEB29103, sample SAMN06112020) | human gut metagenome | biome: human gut; feature: ankylosing spondylitis patient; material...
ATATTTAAACTTAATTCCAATCTGAAATTATTTATTTTTGCTTCTTGAAGAATTCTGAAAATTACTGTTTTTCCAGAAAGTATAAATCTAACCTCATTACCTATGGAAAAGCGTATCGTGGAGTGTGTCCCTAATTTCAGCGAGGGACGCGACAAGGCAGTAATCCGTCAGATCACATCGGCCATCGAATCCTCCGGGGGCGTCAAGCTGCTGGACGTGGATCCCGGCGAGGCGACCAACCGGACTGTCGTCACGTTCGTCGGCTCGCCCGAAGCGGTCATCGAAGCCGCCTTTGCGGGGGTGAAGAGGGCTGCCGAGCTGATCGACATGCGCCGTCACAAGGGGGCACACCCGCGCATGGGGGCTACCGACGTGTTGCCGCTGATCCCGATTTGCGGCATCACACTCGCCGAGTGCGCCGAGCTGGCCCGCAAACTGGCCGAACGCATCGCCGCTGAACTGCATGTCCCTACCTATTGTTACGAGGCCGCGGCCTTCACCCCCGAGCGGCGCAACCTTGCGGTCTGCCGTGCCGGGGAGTACGAGGCGTTGCCCGAGAAACTGGCGCACAAGGAGGCGGCCCCCGATTTCGGGGCGCGGCCGTTCGACGACGGGGTAGCCCGCACGGGCGCCACGACCGTCGGTGCGCGCGATTTCCTGATCGCCGTGAATTTCAACCTCAATACCACCTCCACGCGCCGCGCCAACGCCATTGCGTTCGACGTGCGCGGGAAGGGGCGCCCCGTGCGCGAGGGCAATCCCGTCACGGGCAAGGTCGTAAAGGATGCCGCCGGCAATCCCGTCATGCAGCCCGGCACACTTCCGGCCACGAAGGCTATCGGTTGGTTCATCGAGGAATACGGCATCGCACAGGTGTCAATGAACATCACCGACATTGCCACCACGCCGCTCCACGTGGCCTTCGACGAGGTGTGCCGCAAGGCCGACGCCCGCGGCGTGCGCGTCACGGGCACCGAAATCGTCGGGCTCGTCCCCAAACGTGCGCTCATCGAGGCCGGGAAATATTTCCTGCGCAAACAACGCCGTTCGACGGGTATCGCCGAGCAGGAGATCGTCCGTATCGCCGTCAGGTCGATGGGGTTGGATGACCTCAAACCTTTCGACCCCGCCGAGAAAGTAATCGAATATCTGCTTGAAGCGGAGGATAAGCAAAAACGGCTTATCGACATGACCTGCAAAGGGTTTGCCGAAGAGACAGCGAGCGAATCCCCGGCACCGGGCGGCGGCTCGGTCGCGGCCTACATGGGAGCGCTGGGCGCAGCCCTCGGCACGATGGTCGCCAACCTCTCGTCGCATAAGGCGGGGTGGGACGACCGCTGGGAGGAGTTTTCCGATTGGGCCGACCGGGGACAGGCGTTGCTCGGGGAGTTGCTGCACCTCGTGGACGAGGATACGGCGGCGTTCAACCGCATCATGGCCGTCTTCGCCATGCCCAAGTCGACGGACGAGGAGAAGGCCGCCCGCAGCGCGGCCCTGCAGGAGGCGACGCTCTATGCGACGCAGGTGCCCCTGCGGACGATGAAGACGGCCTTCGGGGTTTTCGAAATCGTGCGTGCCATGGCAGCCGTCGGCAACCCCAACTCGGTGTCCGACGCGGGCGTCGGGGCGCTGGCCGCCCGCAGCGCCGTGCTGGGCGCAGGCCTCAATGTCCGGATCAATGCCGCCGGGCTGAAAGACCGTGCCGCGGCCGATGCGCTCGTGGCCGAAGCCGACCGCCTTGCGGCCGAGGCCGAACGGGCCGAGCGCGAGGTGTTGGAGATAGTAGCAAGTAAAATCTGAGCGATATGACACTGCAAGAGTTCCAGAATGACATCCGCGCGGGCATTCCCGATCGGCTGCCCGCCGCTAAACCCTATGACAAACAGATCAACCACGCGCCCAAGCGCAAGGGGATACTCACGCCCGAGGAGGAGGTGCTGGCGATCCGGAACGCACTGCGTTATTTCCCCGCGAAGCACCACGCCACGCTGGCCAGGGAGTTTGCCGAGGAGCTGCGCAAATACGGGCGCATCTACATGTACCGCCTGCGCCCCGACTACGAGATGTATGCGCGGCCGATCGACGAATATCCCTGCCGCTGCCGCCAGGCCGCGGCTGTGATGCTGATGATCCAGAACAACCTGGACAAGGCCGTGGCGCAGCATCCCCACGAGCTGATCACCTACGGCGGCAACGGCGCCGTGTTCCAGAACTGGGCGCAGTACCGCCTGACGATGAAGTACCTGTCGGAGATGACCGACAGCCAGACGCTGGTGATGTACTCGGGGCACCCGCTGGGGTTGTTTCCGTCGCATCCCGATGCCCCGCGCGTCGTGGTGACCAACGGCATGGTGATTCCCAACTATTCGAAGCCCGACGACTGGGAGCGCATGAACGCCCTCGGGGTGTCGCAGTACGGCCAGATGACGGCCGGCTCCTATATGTATATCGGCCCGCAGGGGATCGTCCACGGCACCACCATCACGGTGATGAACGCCGCGCGCAAGCGTTTCTCCGGCGGCCGCAATGATGCCCGGGGGATGCTTTTCGTCTCCTCGGGGCTGGGCGGCATGTCCGGGGCGCAGCCCAAGGCGGGCAATATCTCGGGCGTGGTGAGCGTCATCGCCGAAATCAACCCCAAGGCGGCGCAGAAACGCTACGAGCAGGGATGGGTCGACGAGATGTACGATTCGCTCGACGCCCTGGTTCCTCGTATCCGCGAGGCCTGCCGTGCCCGCGAGGTGGTCTCGATGGCCTATGTGGGCAACGTCGTCGACCTTTGGGAAAGGCTGGCGGCCGAGGAGATTGCCGTAGACCTGGGTTCCGACCAGACCTCGCTCCACAACCCCTGGGCGGGCGGCTACTACCCCGTGGACGTAAGCTACGAGGCTTCGAACAAGATGATGGCCGAGGAGCCCGCCCGCTTCCGCGAGTGCGTGCAGGAGTCGCTGCGCCGCCAGGTCGACGCCATCAACAAACTCACTGCGCGGGGGATGTATTTCTTCGACTATGGCAACGCCTTCCTGCTGGAAGCCTCGCGTGCCGGGGCTGCCGTGATGGGCGAGGGCGGCCGTTTCCGTTATCCTTCCTATGTGCAGGACATCATGGGGCCGATGTTCTTCGACTACGGCTTCGGCCCGTTCCGCTGGGTCTGCACCTCGGGCCGCCCCGAAGACCTCGAGCTCACCGACCGCCTCGCCGCCGAAGTATTGGAGGAGATCCGCGCCACGGCGCCCGCCGAGATCGCCGGGCAGCTCGACGACAACATCCACTGGATCCGCGAGGCCGGCCGTAACCGGCTGGTCGTCGGTTCGCAGGCGCGTATCCTCTATGCCGACAGCGAGGGGCGCACACGGATCGCACAGGCCTTCAACCGGGCCGTTGCCGACGGGCGTCTCTCGGCCCCCGTCGTGCTGGGCCGCGACCACCACGACGTGTCGGGCACCGACTCGCCCTACCGCGAGACGTCGAACATCTACGACGGCTCGAACCTCACGGCCGACATGGCCGTGCAGAACGTCATCGGCGACTCGTTCCGCGGCGCCACGTGGGTGTCGATCCACAATGGCGGCGGCGTAGGCTGGGGCGAGGTCATCAACGGCGGCTTCGGCATGGTGGTCGACGGCTCGGAAGATGCCGACCGCCACATCCGGGAGATGCTGCTGTGGGATGTCAACAACGGCATCGCCCGCCGCAGCTGGGCGCGTAACGAGGGTGCCATGTCGGCCATCCGCCGCGAGATGGAACGCACCCCCGGCCTGCAGGTCACGCTGCCCAATGTCGCCGATGAGGAATTGATACGTAATATATTGAAAGAAAACGAATAAATCCCTATCACTTCACATGGAACATCACCATATCTCCGCGGAGCACCTTTCCCTTGCCCGCATCCGTGAAATCCTCGAACGGCACCTTCCCCTGGCATTGAGCGACGATGCCCGGACTCGCATCGTCCGCTGCCGCGAATACCTCGACCGCAAGATGGAAAACCCCGAGCGGCCGGTCTACGGCATCACCACCGGATTCGGTTCGCTGTGCGACATTTCGGTGGGCTACGACGAGCTGGCGCAGTTGCAGAAGAACCTCGTGATGTCGCATGCCTGCGGTACCGGCGAGCGGGTGCCTTCCGACGTCGTGAAGCTGATCCTGCTGCTCAAGATCCAGTCGCTATCCTACGGCCATTCGGGCGTGCAGCTTGCGACCGTGGAGCGGCTGATCGACTTTTTCAACAACGACGTCCTGCCCGTGGTCTACCAGCAGGGTTCGCTGGGCGCATCGGGCGACCTGGCGCCGCTGGCGCACATGAGCCTGCCGCTGCTGGGGCTGGGCGAAGTGGAATACAAGGGGGCTGTGCGCCCGGCTGCCGGCGTGCTCTCCGAGCGGGGATGGCAGCCGATCGAGCTCCAGTCCAAGGAGGGGCTGGCGCTGCTCAACGGCACGCAGTTCATGAGCGCCTACGGCGTCTGGGCTTTGATCCAGTCCCGCCGCCTGAGCGAGTGGGCCGACCGTATTGGGGCGCTGTCGCTCGACGCTTTCGACGGGCGCATCGAGCCTTTCTGCGACGAGGTGCACCTGATCCGCGCCCACCGGGGACAGCTCGCCACGGCACGCAACATCCGGCGCCTGTTGGAAGGCAGCCAGCTGGCCGCACGTCCCAAGAAACACGTACAGGATCCCTATTCGTTCCGCTGCATCCCCCAGGTGCACGGGGCTTCGAAGGACACCATCGACTATGTCGAAAGCGTGCTGACGACCGAGATCAACAGCACCACCGACAACCCGACGGTCTTCCCCGACGAGGACATGGTCGTCTCGGCGGGGAATTTCCACGGCCAGCCCATCGCGCTGGCGATGGATTTCCTCGCCATAGCCCTCGCCGAGCTGGGCAACATCTCCGAGCGGCGCACCTATAAACTGATTTCGGGCGCCCGGGAACTTCCGAAGTTTCTTGTCGCCAACCCGGGGCTGAACAGCGGTTTCATGATCCCGCAATACACCGCGGCGTCGATCGTCAGCCAGTCCAAAGGGCTGTGCATGCCCGCCTCGGTCGACTCGATCCCCTCGTCGCAGGGGCAGGAAGACCATGTGAGCATGGGCTCCAACGCCGCCACCAAACTCTACCGCGTGGTGCTCAACACCGAGCGGGTGTTGGCCATCGAGCTGTTCAATGCCGCGCAGGCGCTCGACTTCCGCCGTCCGGCGCGTTCCTCCGCGACGATCGAACATATGGTCGCCGAGTACCGCAAGCGGGTGCCGTTCATCGACAACGACTCGGTGATGTACCCCCATATCGAATCCTCCATCCAATTCCTCCGGACACTATGAGGCTGCTGGTAAAGAACATCGGTACGATCGTCGGGATCGAGACCGCCGGCCGCCTCCGCCTGTGCGGCGGGGAGATGGATCGGCTGGAGACGTTCGACGATGCCTGGCTGCTCTCCGACAACGGGCGTATCGCAGCCTTCGGGAGCATGAATTCGCTGGGCGAGATGGCCGCGGACGAGGTGGTCGACGCCGGGGGCGGGATGCTTTTCCCGTCGTTCTGCGATTCGCATACGCATCTGGTCTATGCCGGGAGCCGCGAACAGGAGTTCCTCGACAAGATCAACGGCCTGACTTATGAGCAGATCGCACGCCGCGGCGGGGGCATCCTCAATTCCGCCGACCTGCTGCACCGCACTTCCGAAGAGGAGCTCTACCGCCAGGCGATGGGGCGTATCCGCGAGATCGCCGCCATGGGAACTGGGGCCGTGGAGATCAAGAGCGGCTACGGGCTGACTACGGCCGACGAGCTGAAGATGCTGCGCGTCATCCGGCGTATCCGCGAGACGGCGCCGCTGGCCGTGCGCGCCACGTTCCTCGGGGCGCATGCCGTGCCGCGCGCCTACGTCGGACGGCAGGAGGAGTATGTCGATCTGGTCTGCAACGAAATGCTGCCTGCGGTGGCGGCCGAAGGGCTGGCCGATTTCGTCGACGTGTTCTGCGACGAAGGGTTCTTCACCGTGGAGCAGACGGCACGCATCATGAAGGCCGGGCGCAAGCTGGGCATGCGCGCCAAGATCCACGCCAACGAACTCGCCGTCTCGGGCGGCGTGCAAGTGGGCGTGGAGTACGACGCCCTGTCGGTCGACCACCTCGAACGCATGGGTGGGCCCGAGATCGACGCCCTGCACGGCACGGTGACCTCGCCGACGATGCTGCCCGGCGCGGCATTCTTCCTCGGGATGAGCTATCCGCCGGCCCGCGAAATGATAAATGCCGGGCTGGGCGTGGCGCTGGCTTCGGACTACAATCCCGGTTCGTCGCCCTCGGGCAACATGCGCATGGTCGTGTCGCTGGCATGCATCCGTATGCGGATGACCCCTGCCGAGGCCATCAATGCCGCGACGCTCAACGGGGCCTACGCCATGGGGCTTAGCCGTGACTACGGCTCCGTCACGGTCGGCAAGGTCGCCAATTTCTTCCTCACGGTGCCGATGCCTTCGGTGGCGTTCATGCCCTATGCCTATACCACGCCGCTCATCAGCCGCATATTCCTGCGCGGCGAGGGGGTCGTGGCGTAATATTTGACGGGAGAGCCGTATGAGATTGTTGGTTCTGATCATTGGCCTGGCGCTTGCCGGGGCCGTAAAAGCACAGGATATGAAGCCGTTGACACCGGAAGAAAGACGTGTGATCGTCGACAAGGGTACCGAAGCGCCTTTTTCGGGCCGTTATTACAAGCATCGCGGAGAGGGGGTTTACCGTTGCCGCCAGTGCGGTGCGCCGCTGTACCGTTCGCAGGACAAGTTCGATGCCGGGTGCGGCTGGCCGAGTTTCGACGACGAAATCCCCGGTGCCGTGAGGCGCACGACGGATGCCGACGGCCGGCGTACCGAAATCACTTGTGCCCGCTGCGGCGGACACCTGGGACATGTCTTTACGGGCGAAGGCTTTACGCCCAAAAATACGCGCCACTGCGTCAACTCCGTCTCGCTCGTGTTCGAACCCGGAGGGGAAGCTTCCTCCGGGGCCGAAACGGCCGTAAAACCCGCGGTTTCCTCCCCGGAATCCGAAGGCCGGACTGCCTCGCAGCCCGAAAAGCAGACGCAGCAGCCCGGAACCCAATTCGGGAGTCCCGGCGCTCAGGCGTCCGGGGCTGACTCGACGTCGGCCGCCGCCCGGCCGGGGGACGGGATGCCGCCCGCAGGGCAGGCCGCGGAGCGTGGCGCGACGGCGATCTTTGCCGGAGGTTGTTTCTGGGGCGTGGAATATATGCTTTGGAAAGTGCCCGGAGTCCTGAAGGTCGAGTCGGGCTACATCGGCGGCACGACCGAAAATCCCACCTATGAAGAGGTATGCAGCCACCGTACGGGACATGCCGAAGCCGTACGTGTGGTATTCGATCCTGCAAAGGTGTCCTACGAGACGCTGGCACGCCTGTTCTTCGAAATCCACGACCCGACCCAGGAAAACGGGCAGGGCCCCGACCTCGGCGACCAGTACCGTTCCGAGATATTCTACACCTCGCCCGCCCAGCAGGCGACGGCCGAGAGGCTCATCGCCGAGTTGCGGCGCAAAGGCTACGACGTCGTGACGCAAGTCACCCCTGCGGGCCGTTTCTGGCCCGCCGAGGATTACCACCAGCGATACTACGAGCGCAAGGGTACGCAGCCGTACTGCCACGCCTATACCAAGCGGTTTTGAGCCTGCGCCGGACTTGCCGTCGCATTGCGCCCGCCGCCTCCGTAAGGGCATTTCCGATTCCGATACGATTGTAAGACACCCCGCCTCACAGCGGGGTGTCGTGCCGTTCGGGCGTAATCCCGGCCAGGGGCGATACGGGGCCTCGGCGCCGAAGGGTTCTGAAAATCCGCTGCGACGAAACGCTCCCGGCCGAGGACAGATTGCCTTTCGGCCGTGGATTGGTTGCCTTCCGTCCGTGGACAGGCTGCCTTCCGGCTGTGGACAGGTCGCTGTGTTTTAGGCCGTTGCCGCGTGCAAAGCCTATTCTTCGGTGAGTTTCCCGATCTCGCCCTGCATGATATGGGGCAGATTTTCGCGGATTTTCCCGATGGGCCAGTCCCACCATCGCAGTTCCTGCAACCTGGCTACGGTGTCCGCGTCGAAACGCCTGCGGATCTCCCTGGCCGGCACGCCGCCGACGATGGTGTAGGGCGGGACATCCCTGGTGACGACCGCCCGCGCCGCGATCACCGCGCCGTCGCCGATCCTCACACCGGCCATGACGACCGCTTCGTACCCGATCCATACGTCGTTCCCGATTACGATGTCGCCTTTGTTGTCCCACGCCGCGGCGACATCCTTCCTGTCCAGCCCCCACTCCTCGAAAAAGAGCGGGAACGTATAGTTGGCCAGCGATCCCAGCGTGTGGTTGGCACTGTTGAACAGGAACTTGGCGCCGCACGCTATCGAACAGAACTTGCCGATCACCAGCCGGTCGCCGTTGACGGGGTAGTGGTACAGGACGTTGTTCTTTTCGAATTGCGTCGGGTCGTTCACGAAATCGTTGTAGATCGTGTAGTCCCCGACCTCGATCATCGGGTTGCCGATGACCGTGTTCAGGTAGACCGTCTGCCGGTCGTTCGTGCGGGGATAGGTCTTGCTATTCATGGTTGGTCGTTTCAGTCTGCTTTTACGGTGATGATCTGTTTCCAGTCGGTCGTATATTCCTGCGAGAGGTGCTGGCGGTTCATCTTCAGCGGGGCGAACCCCTGTGCCGCCACCACGACCCTGTTGCGGCCGTAGGTGCGGTTGGTCGCGTCCATGGCGTCCATCAGCCGGGCGTGCCTGGCACGATCCACGGGGTCGAACAGGTCGGTTTGCAGCCCCGTGCGCGACGAAATGTCCGAAAGCGTAATCCCGGCTTTCTTGTAGCCGTAGCCTTTGCGGAATATGCGTTGCAGGGCCTTTGCCGCCAGCGGCACCAGCTCCAGCGTGTCGTCGGTCGGCACCACGGGGCGCACGGTCTGGCTTTCGAAATACTGGGGCAGCTCCTCGCGGTGGCGGTTGGTGAGGATGTAGACCGTCACCTCGCCGCAGAGGCTTTGCTGGCGGCGCAGTTTCTCGGCGGCCATCGAGACGAACGCCGCCACCGAGGTGTGTATCTCCTCGTATTGGGTCAGCTCGTGCGCGAAGCTGCGCGAGACGGTGATCTGCTGTTTGGCCGGCGGGGCGCTCTCGAAGTCGATGCACGCCTCGCCCTGAAGCTCTTTCCATGTGCGCAGCCCCGTGACCCCCATGCGGCCGCGTATCCATGCCTCGGGACGCTGCACGAAGTCCCATGCCGTACGTACGTTGGCGGCCTGCAACATGCGCCGGTGCTTGCGCCCGATGCCCCAGACATCCTCTATCGGGAATTTGCGCAGTACCTTTTCGATGTCCTGCGGACGGTACATCAGGCAGGCGCCCTGCAACTTGGGGTACTCCTTGCAGAGTTTCGACGCGATCTTGGCCAGCGTTTTGGTCGGGGCGATGCCGATGCTCACGGGGATGCCCGTATTGCGGCGTACCGTGCGGCTGATGTGCCGTCCCAACTCCTCCAGTCGTCCGGTTTCGATGCCCCGCAAGTCGAGGAACGCCTCGTCGATGGAGTATACCTCGGCGGCAGGAACCATGCGGCGGAGCGTCCAGATCACGCGCCGCGACATGTCGCCGTAGAGGTTGAAATTACTCGAAAAGACGGCTACATTATGCCGTTTTTCGAGGTCGCGGATCTGGAAATAGGGGTGTCCCATGCGGATGCCGAGCGCCTTGGCCTCGTTCGAGCGCGCGATCACGCAGCCGTCGTTGTTCGACAGCACGACCACGGGCAGCCCTTCCAGTTCGGGGCGGAAGACCCGCTCGCACGAGGCGAAGAAATTATTGCAGTCGCAAAGTCCGTACATCGTTTTTTCGTGTTGCATGTCGTCCGTCGCCCTCTCCCTGGGCGTTGCCGCTCCCTCGCTGGGATATTGCTAGGGGTGAGGTAGTTGCGGCGTTTCGGCGGCCGCTTCAGACCTTTTTGATGGCGTACGTCACCACGCCCCATACCGTGAAATCGCTCTCCTGGCCGATCTCGATCGGTTTGTAGCGCTTGTTCGCGGGCACGAGGACGATCTTGCCCTGTCCCATCCGCAGGCGTTTGAGGGTGAATTCCCCGTCGAGGAAACATACGGCGACACAGCCGTCGTAGGCCTCCAGCGACTTGTCCACGACCAGCAGGTCGCCGTCGGCGATGCCGTCGTCCTGCATGCTGTCGCCCGCGACCCGAGCGAAGAATGTCGCACCCGGATTGCGGACCAGCTCCCGGTTCAGGTCGAGGGGCGGGTCGAGGTGGTCGTCGGCCGGCGAGGGAAAACCCGCCGAGACGCCGCTCGTCGCCACGGGAAGTTCCGTGCGGGTCGAGGTGTCGGGGCGGACGAGCCGGAGCCGTATTTCTTCCTGGTTGTCCATCTTGTTATCCATAGTCGCTGCAAAATTGCAAAAAATTTCGTGTAAACCGGCAATATTTCCTACATTTGCCTCCTGAAATCCCGGTTTTATGGAACGTGCCAAAGGTATTCTCTACGCGGCCCTGTCGTCGTCGACCTTCGGGCTGGCGCCGCTCTTCACACTGTTACTGCTCGGCCTGGGCTACTCTTCGTTCGAGGTGCTGTCCTACCGTTGGGGTGTCGCGTCGCTGTTTCTCGGTGCCCTGGCGCTGCTCGCCGGGCGCAGTTTCCGCCTCTCATGGCCGGAATTGCGGACGGTATTCTTCCTGAGCCTTTTCCGCGCCGCCACGTCGCTGAGCCTGGTCATCGCCTACCAGCATATCGCCAGCGGCGTCGCGTCGACCATTCATTTCATGTATCCGCTGGCCGTCGCCCTGGCCATGATGTGCTTCTTCCGCGAAAAAGGCTCCGTATGGGTCTTTGCGGCCATCGGCATGTCCATCGTCGGCGCCGTGCTCCTTTCGCTGGGCAACGTCGATTTCACCCGGGGGAATACCACGCTGGGCATGGTCTCGGCCGCCGTTTCGGTCGTCTCTTACGGCGGTTATATCGTCGGCGTGCGCAAGAGCCGTGCCGTGGGGATCGACTCCACGGTGCTGACCTGTTACGTGATGGGGCTGGGGGCTTTGTATTTCATTGCCGGCGGCCTCGTTACGGGCGGTATCCGCATCGAGACGGACGGCACGGCGTGGCTCTGCATCCTCGGGGTGGCGCTTCCGGCCACGGCCGTGTCGAACATGACGCTGGTGCAGGCCATCAAACGCATCGGGCCGACGCTGACCTCGGTTTTCGGGGCCTTGGAACCGCTTACGGCCGTGGTCATCGGCGTCGCGGTCTTCGGCGAACCCTTTACGGTGCAGGGCGCTGCGGGCATCCTGCTGATCGTCGCAGCCGTCACGATCGTCATCCTGCACAGCGGCCGCCGGAAAGCCTGACCAGGCCGCACTGCGGCGTGCTGCCGCCCGGGGAGCGCAGCTTCCGGATAAAGGCGGCGCGCATCCGGCCGCGGGGGACGGCTTCCCGGATATGGATAACGTACTCCCGGACAAAATAGAACCGACGGAAAACCCGTTTTACCGATATGATCATCAGTGCCAGCCGCCGGACGGATATTCCGGCTTTCTATGCGCCGTGGTTTTTCAACCGCCTGCAGGAGGGTTACCTCCTTGTACCCAATCCCTTCGACCCGAGGACGCTCAGCCGCATCAGCCTCGGGCGCGACGTCGTGGACTGCATCGTATTCTGGACGAAGAACCCGGCGCCGATGCTGCCGCGGCTCGGGGAGTTGTCGGGTTACAACTATTATTTCCAGTATACGCTCAATCCCTACGGTGCCGACCTGGAAAAGCACCTGCCGCCGCTCGAAAAGCGGATCGAGACCTTCAAACGCCTCTCGGATAAGGTAGGGCGCGACAGGGTGGTGTGGCGCTATGACCCGATCCTCACCAATGCGGCCTGCGACGTGGATTTCCACTGCGAGGCCTTCGCCCGGATCGCCCATGCCCTGCGGGATCATACGACGACCTGCATGCTGGGCTTCATCGACCATTACCGCCATGTCCGCGGCGTTCTCGGGGCGCTCGGCATCGGGCCCTTGCAGCGGGACGAAATCCAGCGGATGGCCGTGTCGTTCCGCCGGACAGTGGCGTCGACGCCTATCGCATTGAAGACCTGCACCGCAAAGGTCGACCTTCGGCACCTGGGCATCCCGGCCGGCATGTGCATCGACCGCGGGCTGGTCGAACGCATTGCGGGCTATCCGATCGCGGCGAAGAAGGATGCGAACCAGCGCCATATCTGCAATTGCGTCGAGAGCATCGACATCGGCACCTATGAAAGCTGTCTGAACGGCTGTGTCTATTGCTATGCCATCCGGGGCAATTACGGTACGGCGGAGTATAACCGCCGCAGGCACGATCCCCGCTCGCCGCTGATGATCGGGCATCTTTGCGACGACGATGTGGTGAAAGAGCGGCCGGTAAAATGCCTCCGCAGCACGCAGCATACGCTGTTTTAACAGGACGGCGTCTCTTCGGGGGCGTGTTTCTTCGATATTTTCCCGGATAGCTCCCGGTATGTGCAGTTCATTATTTCATAGCGTTTTACTTCATGCGTCCTGCACTGGTGGAAAGAATGTATCAATGATGTAGCCGTACAGCAGAACTATGATCTTTCATTCTCTGGCGGTAACGACAAG
>ENA-UPWM01001005-UPWM01001005.1-human-gut-metagenome-genome-assembly--contig:-NODE-1005-length-12659-cov-12.350103_pt1 | contig 12659 bp, 14 predicted proteins | sample MGYA00250051_ERZ773379 | MGnify/ENA primary metagenome ERZ773379 (study PRJEB29103, sample SAMN06112020) | human gut metagenome | biome: human gut; feature: ankylosing spondylitis patient; material...
AGATCGAGGCGATCGACAAGGCGTCGAACGGGCACGATCCGGCCATGCAGGCCCTGGACACTAAAGGGAGTAGTAGTCTAACCCCCCTATTATGTTATTGAATAATCCTGCTACCATATTTGACAGCAAAATCAATCCGCCCGTAACAATCAAAAGAAATCTATTATCAATCCTCCATATAGAAAAAGCATACGTTGCTATAAAAACAATACTCATCGTATGAAATCCCGTTGACAACAGGATTAACACTATAAATGGAAGAATATTTTTCTTTTCGATATATGGTATCGCCAGCATGAAAATTGCTGCACCAATCATTTGCCTTGTACCATTCAAAAAAAAGAAATAGTATCCCGTAGCAATTAAAAGAAATATGCTAAAATATGGATACGGCGAATCCGATAGAATCATCTTATATAATGGCATTAGAAAAAGCATGGCACACGCAGCAAACATCCATGGTGCAGACATATGTAACAACGCTATTCCTTTATTTAATAAATAATATAAAATCTCAAATCGTTCTCGGTCTCCACCCTGTACAATCCGATTATAATACTTATAGTATGCCGCATAATCCGCTCCGACATTATATCGAATCGCAGAAATATAAATCAGAGGCAATGCCGCTACAAAGGTCACTAATAACCAGTACTGTATTCCCTCCTTCTCATGCTTAACATGTATAGCAAACCATGTAAACAAAACCGATGCTAAACATGCTGACCAATATACTGCCATCCTCAGCATTACCTCCGCTGCAATTTTTTAACTAATATAGAAATTCTCGTATTGCTTTGTCATCTCTTTGGCCGACAGTTCATTCTCCTGAAATGCGCTGATTTCTGCTTTATCTATCTTTTTTTTCCTCAGCGCATCCAGCTTGAACTTGAAATTATCCAGCGAGAAAACCTCTCCCAGGTAAACATCTTGTCCCATCTCCACAACTTCACGGTGCGAGGGAATATCCGACAGCAACAGCCCCAGGCCACAAGACAACGCTTCCAGCACGGAAATCGAAAACCCTTCGGATTTGGATGCCGACACATATACATCACTGATGTTCATGTACGCAATCGGGTCGGTCTGGAAGCCCAGCATCCGTATATGATCATCCGCCTTTGCTTTGCACTCTGCTTCTTTTTCACCGCTACCAAGGACAAGCAGGTACTCATCATTTTCGTGACATTGCACAAAATTCTCGATCAACCATACGATGTTCTTTCTAGAATTCAGCACACCTGCATAGAGAAATACCCGTGCATCCTCCGGCACATTGACTTCCGCTCTGGTTACAACAGAATGAGCGTGTGTGGGCTCGATACCATTGCGAATAAACGACACATTCGGTAGATGCTGCTTCATCACATCATAAACGGACTTTGAGCAGCATACGCACTCGTCCAGTTTTTTCAGAGCTGCCATGTGCAGCGCAATGAAGATGCGGCTTTTGGCGTACCCATAAGTATCAAGGTAGTCTTCATACATATTGTTGTGGATTGTTGTAATTCGCTTTACTGGCAGATTCAGCCGAGAAGATAGTATATCTCCAATAAATCCATGGCTGTGTATAACATCAAAATTTTCTCTTTGTACGATTTCCTCAAATTCAGCAGCCCTACTCAGAATACACATTGTTCGATTCAGTGTTACACACTCATATACACGCACACCTTTGTTGCGTAGATTTTTCACCACATATGTATCGTTGCCTTCAAATAAAGTGATTAGCGATATCTCATACCGAGCATCATCAAGATTGCTTATGAGATTTAAAATCACATTTCCCGGGCCATTTCTTACAATGTAATTCGTTACAAATCCGACTTTCAGCATCTGCTCATCTTTCCCCAAAAACACTTTTTAATGAATCACTTGGTAAATTATTTTGCGCAGCTTATTTGGCATCACGCACACCAGTGCATGTGGTACTGCTCCCGTACAAAAATCCGCCAAACTCGCCCACCCGCTTTTATATACCCACCAATGGAAACGAAGCATCACTTTTGCATATGCAGTTCCGCCACGGCGGAGATACATATCGGTCGGTGTCCGCATATAAAGCAACACATCCGGCAGATTTTGCGCCTTACAACCGTTTTGCAGCATCCGAATCCACAAATAGTAATCTTCAAACAGGTGGTATTTTTCCTGATAACCACCTGCGCTCTCAACTGCGCTTTTTTTGAACATCACACAGGGATGATTGAAGGGACATCTTTTTCGAGAATAACGTATAATTTCATCATTGTTACATGGAATCGTACGTCCACCTGTTATTTGGTCTGGACTGGTTACAAATTCCAAAAGTGCCCCGCTTGTTATATCTAGTTCTGGATTTTTCTTGAATAGTTTGACCTGTTTCTCACAACGGTCTGCTGCACTGATGTCATCGCTGTCCATCCGGGCAACCAGCTCATTCTTGCAATGCTTGATTCCCTCATTCAGCGCATTGCCAAGTCCGCCGTTTTTTGCAAGCCGAACAACATTTAATGTTTCACCCATCTCCTGCTGCTTTTCAGCAATAATGGCATCTAACCCATCATTCAGCGGACCATCGCACACCAGCACAAAGTCATCCGTCTGGAATGTCTGCGCTTGAATGCTCTCAATCGCCTGCTTCAAATACTCCGGCGCCTCCTTAAAATAAACCGACATCAAAACACTATAATTTTGCATCTTTACACCATCTGTACGTTACTTTCATATTCAGTTGCTTCTTGAGAAACCACTTTGCTCTCACATAACAACACGATACTCTCCTTCCTGAACTCCGGATCAATTTTTCCATCCACAACGCCCTTGCGCCCCAGCACGACCTGAATGCTTTTCCACGAATGTTTCAAATCCACCATACTGTGCCGGAATACCTTTGCTGCCTACAATAAAAACATGTGTCATAAAAATCCTCTGTTACTCCCTTAAAATTAGATATATTGCCACGATTCTTGTGCATTCTGGGTTTAATGCAAGTACTGCCACCTTTACTTTCATCGGAAATTTCGCAAGATCGATGGCCGGCTGTGTTATATTTTCGTCGCGTCTCGGTGCATAGCAATGAACTGGCACATACTCTTCAACGTTTGCAATATAATATGGAGACGCATCGTTTTCAGCACTTTTATCAGATTTTCCACCAACTTCGGCTTCAAATAGCAGACTGCCCTCATGATAGGAAAGTGTACCATTCAAATAAACTCCGTCCTGAGGCATCTTTTCAAAGCCCTGATTGCTGAAAATCACATCCTGATGCTTTTCCGACAAAGCAACGCCTTTTCTCGCAGCAACGTTATCGACCAGATAGATTCCTTTGTGATATGCGTGGTCATCAACGACTTCCCATTCTTTGTGGATGCCATTTTCAAACACACCGTAGTAATACACGCCATCTTCACATCTGAAATTTCCGGTCACAACTTTATAGGAATTTGCTGTTGGCCTTATGCTCCACTGACTTTCGTTCTCGCCAACTTTCTCCTTCATGCTCTTGAAAATTTTAGGCACATCCATTGTTTCTTGATTGCTATTTCCGCCGATTCGCGAATCATTTTTGCTTTCTTTTGCGCCCAAATCAACAACGCCAAATACAAATCCTGATAGATCAAGAAAGAATGCAAGAACCAGTGCAAACAGAGCCAAACCTCTATACGGACTAGTAAGATAAATCGTTCCCTGCTCCAGTGCATTGTGGTCGTTGATATATCTGCGTGTTGCGTTATCCAGATTCGCACAGGATTTAGTGCGATCAAACTCTGACAAAATCCTCTGCTGCGATTCTGTGATTTCACTCACATCCTCAGATGATGTCACAAATGTCGGAAGTGTGCTGATTTGCGCTTTTAGATTTTCGATTCTCATCTGCCAAACCGGTTTCCATTTTTCGTCATTTATAGATGCCGTTCTTGTGTTTCGCAGTTCATTCGTCAAATCGTACAATACCGTTTCGATACTTTTTACATTAGCGTAATCGTTGAGATTCAAAACCAGCGTATTCATCTGCGTCAGCAGATTACTGTAAGAAAGGCTGCTTTCTCCTTCCGAATCGGTAGAGAGGCTTTCAGCATTTAAACCTTTTTGAGAGCCTATCAGAGGAATCTCAACGTAGCCCGTTTCCTGTATGACATCTAACAATAAAACCAAGCAACCGCCAATAAGTGCCGACCAATGTCCTTTAATGAATTGCCGCAAATTCATACTTCATCACACTTTCGTAGTCAGATTCACATTATTCTACGCTCACTCCACAGGGGCCACAGAGATTCTCGTTTCTCTCTACGATTTTGCTTTCTCTTAATAAAACAATACTCTCTCGCCGGAACTCCGGGTCGATCTTTCCGTCCACAACGCCCTTACGTCCCAAAACGACCTGAATGCTCTTCCAAATGACCTTCAAATCAAATTTCAGGCTGACATTCCGGACGTATTCCCGGTCATAGTAGACTTTGTCGTACACATCTACCGTGTCACGGCCGTTGATCTGTGCCCAGCCGGTGATACCCGGCGTCACTTGATACACGCCATACCAACGCCGCAGGAAGCGAATCTCACGCTCGGTATACACCAACGGACGAGGACCGATGAGGCTCATTTCCCCACGCACCACATTGACAAACTGCGGCAGTTCGTCAATGCTGGTATCCCGCAGAAATCGTCCCAGTCGTGAAATATACATCTCCGGGCTTTCTAAGTCACCGGTCGCTACATTTTTCGGTGCAGAGCTCTTCATCGTTCGGAACTTGATGATATTAAAGCAATGCGCACCTTTACCTACTCGCTTTTGCAGAAAGAAAATCGGTTCGTCCGGTGCACTGACTTTTTGTGCAATACTTACCGCCAAAAACAAGGGTGAAAGTAAAACTAACGCCAGCGCTGCCAAAATCCGGTCAATTATGGATCTTGCCGCAAGATATCTTTTCTGTTTCTGAGTCAAGTGGACATAGTACGGTCCAAAATCAACGTGGTAGCTCAATTCTTCCATTTTTTTCATGTTTTCCTCACACCTTTAACTTACTTGTGCGTATTTTTTTGTCTTTCTGTCTGTAAGTACAATCGTTCCTAATAGCACACAAAGCAGTTACTTTTGTCTTTCGTTCAACTTTTTTCAACCTGCTTTTGCCGTAACTCTTTCGGCTTGTGCTGCCTGCTTAGACGGGTGCTTAGGGTTACTTTTCCCCCACCGCATCCCGATTTCATCCAGCTTTGCAATCCGCTCCTCTGTCAAAACAGCGCCGCTTTTTTCAGGATTCTGGCGGGTATACCGCTGCCGTTTGACCCAATTTCCGAGGTTGTAACCGCCCGGTGACACATATTCTGCTGGGACGTTCAGGTCGCCGTGGGCATCAAAATAGCGCTTTGCCTCCTGATACCCCTCGTTCCACTTGCGGTCATTGCGATTGCCCCAGTACATCCCGATCCGGCTGAGCCGCTCGACCTGTTCGTCCGTCAGTTTTCCTTTCGGGTACGCCCATTGCTGGCTTTCGACCCATTGTCCCAGCCGTTCGCCAGCCGCTGTCACATAGGAACGTGGGATATTCAGGTTGCCGTTTTCCTCATAATAAGCCGCAGCCAGCGCATAAGCCTTTTCCCACTTGGCATCGAAAATGTTCCACACCATGCCGATCTCATCAAGCTGTGCGATGCGTTCTTCCTTCAGTCGGCCGTTCAGCTTTTGCTGCCGGGTCTTGATGATCCACTGTCCTAAGGGATAGCCGTCCGGATCCACATACTTTCCGGGCACCATCAGGTTTCCGTAGGTGTCGTGGTATTTCTTTGCGACCTCAAATCCGTGCTGCCACGCAATTTCCTTCCGGTTGCCCCAGACCATGCCGATGCTGTCCAGCCGTTGAATCTGTTGTTCGGTCAGGATGCCTTGAATTTGTCCCTCGCGCACACGACGCTGAGTGACCAGCCACACGCCAAGGCTCAGACCGCCGGGCGTGGTATACAGTTTCGGGACGTTCAGGTTGCCATGCTCCGCATAGTAGATGCTCGCCTCGGAGAAATAGTGCTCCCAACCGGACGAAAGGCTCGCCTGCAGCTGCTCGAACAGCACCCGGCAGTCATGCACCTGCTCGATGACCTCGAATCGCTCGGTGACGATCCTATCGCCCTCACCGTTGGCATAGAGCCGGTGGACCGCCTCCTGCATCTCGCCTTGCAAACCGGAAATACTGGTCAAGCCCTCGAAATTGTTGACAACATCTAGGATAAGCGGCGTTGTATTATCCCCAGCGGTCAGGGCACGCCCTATCTGCTGCTTGTAGATAATGGGCGAAATCGTTGGACGGAACAAAATGACGCCGGAAATGCCCTCCACATGGACGCCCTCGTTGAGCATGTCGATGCAGAACAGCAGCTTCAGACGGTCGCTTGTGTCCGTTTTGAAGTCCGCAAACGCCTTGTCCGTATTCGGGTCATCCGAGTAGGCTTCGTACACCACCACATTTGGGTTGACCCCGGCGAACCACTCCGGCACATGGGATACCATCTCGTCCATGTGCTCCTTGTTGGCGCAGAACACAATGTACTTGCCAGATTTGTTTGTGATATGATGGGCAAAGACCCTGTCCAGACCGTCCGCCTGCTCCAGTGCCCGGCGCAGCGCATCCAGATATTTTTGGTTGGCGTCCTGAATGCCCGGTGTCCGCAGGTTATCCACCCGCGCCTGATACTTTGCAAGGGCTTTCTGGTACTGGTAGACCGTAGTTACATATTTCGGGGCAGGCAAAATGCCCCTGACGACTGCTTCGCCAAGGGTCATGTCGCTCGCCGTATGCCCATCAAAGAGCTCTTCGGCCATGTCACGGTTATTATCCAGATACCGGATGTTTGTTGCCGTCAGCCCCAGAAGCTTTGCCTCTGGGCATAACTTTAATAAAGCCACCGTGCTTTCGCCCCAACATTCCGCACCGGCACGGTGGAATTCATCGAGTATAATATAGGCAGGCTTCTGCGCTGCAATTTTCTCCAGCTGCGTCTGCGTGCAACACATCAGTTTGGCGTAGGTATAAAAGTGAACGTTTGCCAACGGAAAATCCGGGTCGTTCCTTTTCAGGCTCTCCAGCTGGGTCTTAAAGATATATTCACTGGGAGAAAGCCAGATCACGATCTTCTCTGGGTTGTCCTCGATCAGCTTGAACGCAATGTAGCTCTTTCCGGTGCCGGTGGGATGAACAATGGCAGCCTTGCCATACTGGTCCATCATCCGGACTGCCGCATGATATGCTTTTTCGTTGTGCTCAAACAGACATAATGCCACCTTGTTCACCCCTTCCCGCAATAAAGGGGTATCCTTCACAGTGATAATGGAGGATACCAATCTTTCGACATCATTGTTTGATTCTCCCTATTATTTTATCATGGTTATATCTGGGAATCAATAGAAATCCTTACAAATGCATCCCACATGACCTTAGAAAAAACTTCGCAGAAGCTGAAAGTTTGTTGCACATTGCCCATTTTTGCATGAAAAATCCAGCAAAAAACGAAGGTGGACAAAATAAGTGGTCAAATGGGTGTCCAAGCCGCAGGAGGAAACAAAATGGCACGACGGGGAGAAAACATTCACAAACGCAAGGATGGCCGGTGGGAAGGCCGCTACATCAAAGCGCGTACACCGGAGGGGAAAAACCAGTGGGGCTACGTCTATGGCACGGTCTATGCTGAGGTCAAACGTGTGCTGATTCAAAAGAAAGCGGAGGCAGGCTTCTACAATCTAAAGAGAACCGACCTGACCTTTGAAGCACTGGCTGAGGTATGGCTGCACTCCCAGCGGAATGCAGTAAAAGAATCCACCTATGCGCATTACTCGTACACGCTGCACAAATATCTTCTTCCGGTTTTGAGTAAAGTGCCAGTTGCATCTCTTGAGGAAAGTTTTCTGGAACAGGCTATGCAGCAGATCATTGCGCCGATAGATGCCGCACACAAGCCGCTGGGGAACTCCTCTGCCCGGGAATGCCTCTCCATGCTGCGGCGCATCTGCAAATATGCCGCGCACTTGCGCCTGATCCGCCCGATGGAATTGGAAGTAGCGCTGCCAAAAGCTATCGACAAAATTTCTGTGCCCCTCTCCCCGGCGGAGCAGCAGCGGCTTTATCAGTATGTACAGGAGAACCCTACGCCCCGCAAAATCGGCTTATTACTAGGGCTGGAATTGGGACTGCGTATTGGCGAAATCTGCGGCCTGCAATGGGGCGATTTCGACCTGAAACTCGGAACGCTGAAAATCAACCGGACGGTCTGCCGAATTTCCTGTGAAAATGGGCATTCAAAGGTGGTCATCCAAACGCCTAAAACCCGCACCTCCCGCCGGGAAATTCCAATCCCAAAGCAGCTGCTTATTTTCACCACAGGATCATCGAAATGTTCTGCCAGATGGTATTCACGGGCGGCTTCAATGTGCCGCTGACTGTCCCCCAGAACCTCTCGCGGAATCTGCCCCTCTTCCACCGGGAGAGGACTTTCTTTCTCAAAGACCTCGTACCCGATCCCCTCGATATTCTCCCTCAGGTGCAGATACGTCTGCTCGTTGATAAGATAAACGGCTTCGTTGTCCTTGATTACAGCGTCATCTTTCATCAGCAGCCCCCGTTCTCAAATTCCAGAGAAAACTTGCTGCGGCCATCGGATTCGGCAGACAGCAGAACCGTTGCATTGTAGGTCTTGCCCTTGGCACTCTTGCAGTCCTTCAGGCGCACCCGGCCATCCCGCAGCAGCTTGTCCACCACGCGGCCATCCAGATGCTTACCCAGCCGCTTGAAGTAGGCATTGTCCTTCCAGAGCGCAAAGCGGCACTCGCGGTTCTCACAGAACCAGCCCTTTTCCCGCTCCACAACATTCGTGCCGCAGTTCGGGCAGGTACCAATCACTTTGTTTTTCATGGTGTCGTCTTGTAAAAAAGATTGGATTATGGTACTATGTTCTTGAAAGAAGAAAGAAAGCGGGGGAACCAATGCCTGAAAACAAAACACAGCAAGAACTGGATTTTGAACGTAAACACGAGCAGGACTTACAACGTCTGCGAGGACTACGTCTGATTGATGACGATTTTATGGCAGCGGTGTTTGAAGATCCTGCTTGTGCAGAATTTTTGCTTCAAATCATTCTCAAACGAGAGGATTTGAAGGTTCGTGAGGTGCATGGTCAGTACAACATTAAGAATTTACAAGGGCGTTCCGTTCGTCTGGATATTCTGGCTGTTGATGAGCAGAATCGGGCATATAATATCGAAGTGCAGCGCAGTGACCGTGGTGCAAGCGAAAAACGTGCCCGCTACAACAGCAGCCTGCTTGATGCAAACCTCACTCATTCGGGCAGCAGCTATGATGCCTTGAACGAAACATATGTTATCTTCATCACTGAAAATGATGTGTTAAAAGCTGGATTACCGATCTATCACATTCATCGTATGGTGGAAGAAACAGGCGCAGTTTTTAATGACCAATCACATATCATCTATGTGAACTCTCAAATCAAGGATGCGTCTGCCCTCGGAAAACTAATGCACGACTTTTTCTGTACCGATGCAAAGGATATGCTCTATCCGGTGCTTGCAAATCGGGTACAATACTTTAAGCAAGATGCGAAGGGAGTGGCAACTATGTGCAGAGCAATGGAAGAAATGCGTAAGGATGAACGAATCGAGTGTGCTTTGGAGATGCTCGCAGATGGAATGCCTTATGAAAAGGTGGCAAAGTATTCTAAATTGTCTATTGAAGAAGTCAAAGAACTTGCCAGCAAGAAATCTGCCTGATAAAATACCGTTATGTGCAGAGTAATGGAAGAAATGTGTAATGAAACTGTCCGGGAACGGAATATTGAAATTGCAAAGGCAATGTTGGCTTCTAAGAAATTGAGCTACGAAGATATCGCTTTGTTCTCTGGGTTAACAGTTGACGAAGTTAAATCTTTGGACGCTAAGAAACCCGCCTGAGTAATTGATTATGTAAGGCGGCAAACGCCGCCAATAGAATTATTCTTCTGTATTATCCTCCTCGCCGGTCTCCTCCGGCTCATCCTCCACAGGAATCTCAAAATCGCCCTTGTCCTCGGTGTAGTTTGCATCGGGGTCAAGGGCTTCTTTTTCTGCCTGCTTTTTCTGCTTCTGCTTCATAAAGGTGTAAATGCCACCGCCAGCGGCCAGTCCGACCAGCGCCAGCACACCTAAGAATGTGGCAGCATACTTCGTGATTTTGTTTTCTTTCGGCTGTTCGGAACCGGATGTCGCTGCTTCTTCCTCTGCTTTCTTGGCATCCTCCTCGGCCTGCTTGCGCTCCTGCTCTGCCTGCGCCGCCGCTTCTTTTTCAGCGGTATAGGCATCAGCGGCATCTTCTTCCATCAGCGCCAGCAGGTCGGCTTCGTCCACCAGATTCATGAAATGAACGGTGTTTTCTCCCTTGTCATTGCGGTCGATGACCAAGTAGAACGTATTGCCCGACTTCGACACCAGTGTAATGAACTGCTGTCCGCTGCCATCCGAGTAACTTGTGTGGTAATCGTCCACCAGCGTCAGATTGCCCTCCGGGGTCAGGGCACCATTTTCCTCATCGGTCACGGTGACCGCATCTTCCTCATCAGTGGTAGAAGTCAGGACAGGCTGTTCCGCTTCCTCCACAGGCTCACCGCCATAGGCAAAAGCGGGAGCCGACATGCCAGCGCACAGTGCCACCGACAGCACCAGCGCACAAACCTTATTCATACTTGCTTTGACTGCACTGAATACAGTCGCCTGCACCTTACCGCCATGAGTGTATTTGCTCGTGTCGATTTTACCATTGCACTCGCTGGGAAGAGCCCAAGTATTCAGACCGTTTGCACCCCAATTTCCACAGGCAGTCAGGACTTCGTTAGGGGTGAATTCACGAGGACCATAGATATTAGCGGTATTCAACACAGCAACAAGCGAGCAACCGCTATTTCCAACAAGCTTAACAATCTCCGAATTCTTCTGTGCCCAAAGATAGTTTCTATCAGTAGGCAGAGTGATTGAATGAGATTGACCACTTGTACCGCCCGAAGAAGCGTTCAATGCGTTCAGGGTGGCACTGCCGACCATACCATCGGCAGTCAAGCCGGATGCTTTCTGAAAACTGATAACAGCGTTATAAGTGCCTGAACCTGCAAGGCCATCCACCGTACTGGCGTAATAACCTTTGTTCTTCAGGAGCTGCTGGATAGTTTTAATGTCGCTTACCAGTGCATTCCATGTACCATCGCCAACAATGCCATCTTGGGTAAGACCTTTTTTGCCCTGATACTTCTTAACAGCATTTTCAGTACCAGAGCCAAATTTGCTGTCAAAACTACCCGGAGGGCAGCACATGATATGCAGTCCATACTGCAGGTACATAACATAGTTTCCGGTACTTCCATTTTTGAGTAACATAGTAATAATCTCCTTTTTTTTAGTAGGACGTTTATGGGGCCCCTCATTTGCGTCCTTACGTAATAGAAAGAGAGAATCACAGATGTTTTGTAAACATAGAGAGATAATTTAAGATATCTGGGTCGGCCACTCAAACCAATGCCGTCAAGTCGGTGATGGATACAGACATTCATGCAATGTTACAGGACGCAGAAGATTATCTGAACGGCGAACTGCTCCGCATTACCGAAGAATGGCCCTCTGAGCGAGAACATCAAGGTGAATCGATGTTGATGCCTTATCTGAGCTATAGCAAAGAGCACAGATACTTTTATCGGATAGCTCTTGCAAACCGGAATATGCTGCCGGTTCAGAAAATATTCAAGCCTCTGTGGGAAAAACTGGTTCTCCCTAAATGCCAGATGGCAGGGATCTTGCAAAACTGTATTCCCTCGTTCTGAATGGACGCCACATTCATATCTTACGAGTTGAAATATCGTGAATATTGCCGAGACTTTTGGCTTATTCTTGTGCAATTCGTAGATTTTTCTTTGTCGTAAATGGAGCTGTTGATTTGTAATGCAAAAAGCATTACAATAATCGTGAGGTGATACCCATGGAAAAAACACAAATGCTGAATGTCCGGGTCAGTCCTATCGTCAAACAGCAAGCCGAGGATGTGCTGAAGCAGCTCGGCATTCCAATGGCGACCGCCATTGATATGTACCTGCGTCAGATTACGCTGACGGGCGGCATTCCGTTTCCACTGTCCTTGCCGAAAGCCCCGACTGCGCTGAATGCAGACACCATGACGGATGAACAGCTCCATACCGCTTTACAGGCTGGTATCAAGGAAGTGCAGAACGGTGACACCGTCTGCGGAGAATGAATAAGGAGGTGCAGCCATGACCGCTGTGATTTACGCCCGCTATTCCAGCGACAACCAGCGCGAGGAATCCATCGAAGGGCAGATTCGGGAATGCACCGCCTACGCCGAAAAGAACGGTATCACGGTCATCAAGCACTACATCGACCGTGCGCTCTCTGCCAAAACCGACAACCGCCCGGACTTCCAGCAGATGATCAAGGACAGCGAGAAACGGCTGTTTGACATCGTGCTGGTCTGGAAACTTGACCGTTTCGCCCGAAATCGTTACGATTCGGCACACTACGAATACCTGCTGGAACGCAACCATGTCAAGCTGGTATCTGCCACCGAGCCTATCTCTGACAGCCCTGCGGGTATCATGGTCAAGAGTATGCTCACCGGCATGGCTGAATACTACTCGGCAGA
>ENA-UPWM01001006-UPWM01001006.1-human-gut-metagenome-genome-assembly--contig:-NODE-1006-length-12638-cov-15.513016_pt1 | contig 12638 bp, 9 predicted proteins | sample MGYA00250051_ERZ773379 | MGnify/ENA primary metagenome ERZ773379 (study PRJEB29103, sample SAMN06112020) | human gut metagenome | biome: human gut; feature: ankylosing spondylitis patient; material...
GATTACCTGATGCGGGAACGGTACAGCGAAGAATATGGCTTGCTTTATGGACGTGCGTACTCATTTACAGAGACTTGAGGGTATCCAGCAGGTAGGTGGTGAACTCCTCGCTGGTAGCGCCGTCCTTGTCGGTGGTGACGACGAGCTTCTTTTCGGTGTTGCAGCAGATGTCCAGCGCCTTCTCGAGCTTTGCGGTGCGGTCGCCGTAGCCGATGTGGGCCATCAGCTGGCCGGCGGCACGGATCAGGGAGCAGGGGTTCGCGTACTGGCCGCGGCCATGATTGATGAGGAAGGGAGCAGTGCCGTGAATGGCCTCGAACAGGGCGTACTTATTGCCGATGTTGGAGGAAGAAGCGCTGCCTAAGCCCCCCTGCATCTCAGCAGCAGCGTCGGTCACGATGTCGCCATAGAGATTCGGCAGAACAAAGACCTCACAGCCCTTGGTGAACTCGGGGTCTGCCATCTTGGCGGTCATGGCATCCACCAGACGCTCCTGCACCTCGATGTCGGGGTACTCGGTCTCGCCGATGTGGTGGACAGCCTTCAGGAAATTGCCGTCAGCCAGCTTGACGATGTTGGCCTTGGTGATGGCGGTCACATTGTGCTTGCCGTTCTTGCGGGCGTACTCGAAGGCGGCGCGGGCGATGCGCTCACTGCCTTGTCTGGTCTGGACCTTGAAGTCGATGGCGAGGTCATCGTTGACCTGAATGCCCTTGTTGCCCCAGATGTACTCGCCCTCGATGTTCTCGCGGAAGAAGCACCAGTCGATGTTCTTCTCCGGGATCTTGATGGGGCGGACAGCGGCAAACAAATCGAGGCTGCGGCGGAGCAGACTGTTGGCGGAGACCATGTTGGGCATCGGGGTGCCGTCGGGGAACTTATCACCGGCGCGGGGCGTGGTGAAGGGTCCCTTGATAAGGACGTTGCACTCCTTGCAGGCGGCGAGGCCATCGGCGGGCAGGCTCTCGCCCAGCTCCACGCGGCGCTCGAAGGTCATGCCCTCGATGATGCGGATCTTCACCTTGCCGCTGGCGACCTCGGGAGCCAGCAGCTGGTTCAAAACGCGGAGAGCCTGGGTCATGATGAGGGGGCCGATGCCATCGCCGGGCATGACGCCGATGGTGATGGTGTCGAGCTTGGAGAAGTCGGTGACTTCTTCGTCAGCCTTCATGCGGTCGATGCGGGCGAAGTCGGAGCGGATGAGCTCAGCGAGCTTTTCCTGTGCGGTCTTGATCGCTTCTTCCTGCAGAGCAGTCGTGATGTATTCAGACATACGTGTTCTCCTTTTCAAAAATAAATGGGCAGGGGCTGCACCCGCAGCCTTGGCGGGGACAGCCCCTGCCCTCAGTTGTTCAATGATATTTTATTACTTACTGGTTGTTGCGGTAGTAGTTGATGAGGCAGCCATCAGCGATGATCTGGCGCTCAGCCTCGGTCAGCGCACCGGTGGAGACAGGGAACTCGGTGACGGTGCCGTCCGGCTTGACAGCGTAAGCAGAGAAGCTTGCCTTGTTCTCCAGAACAGCCTCGCGGATGCCCGGGACAAAGATGTAGTCGCCCAACTCGAAGACCTCGGGATCCTCCACCAGGAAGGGCGTCATGCCCCAGTTGATGCAGTTGGAACGATAGCGCTTGGTGGCGTACTGCTTTGCGAAGTTGGCAGAAGCACCCATGACGCGCTGGCAGGAAGCAGCCTGCTCACGAGCGGAGCCGTCGCCGGGCATGTTGGCGAAGATGGTGGAGCCGATGTCGGTGTTGGCAGGGTCGTTGGCGATGCCGGCCTTGGTCAGGGCCTCATAGACCTTCATGACCTCCTCGGGCAGAGCCTTGCCGGCCTCACGGTCGCGCTCGATGGCGCGCATTTCCTTGCTGCGGCCCACGTACTGGGGGTCACGGCGGCTCAGTGCGAACTCAGACAGACGCTCAGGGTTGGAGCGGTAGGAAGAAGTCTCGCCGGAGGGGATGAGCTCGTCGGTGGTGGTGACGGGGTCGGTGATGTAGGAGCAGACCTTGACCAGCAGATCGTCGGTCAGGGCAGGCATCTCGGGCCAGTCCTTGATGTTCGGGCCGAAGCGCAGCTCAGCATCCGGTTCGGCATGGCCCCAGCCGTTGTAAACGCGCTTCTCGTACAGGGAGGCGTTGTAGTGGTACTCAGGGTTCGTATACTCCACGTCCAGGTCGGTGGCTGCGGTCAGCTTGCCGCCGTTGGCTGCAGTGGCAGCAATGGAACGTGCGTCCATCAGGGCAACACTGCTCATCTGGCCCTCACCCGGCTTGGAGCCTTCGCGGTTGGGGAAGTTGCGGGTGGTGTGGCGGATGGAGAACTCGCCGTTGGCCGGGCAGTCGCCTGCACCGAAGCAGGGGCCGCAGAAGCACTCGCGCATGATGGCGCCGGCGCCGACCAGATCGGAAGCGCGGCCGTTGCGGATGAGCTCTGCCAGAGCGGGCATGGAGCCGGGATAGATGCTCAGGGTGAAAGCACCGTTGCCGCAGCTCTGACCCCGCAGGATGTCGGCAGCGGCGCAGATGTTGTCGAAGGTGCCGCCGGCGCAGCCTGCGATCTCGCCCTGATCGACCCAGATGGCACCATCGTGGAACTTGCTGTCCAGATTCATCTTGGCACCCTTGATCTGCTTGTTGGCCTCTTCCTGTACAGCGTGCAGGATGTCGGCAGCGTTGGCCTGCAGCTCGTGGATGGTGTAGGTGTTGGAGGGGTGCATCGGCATAGCGATGGTGGACTCAATGGTGCTCAGGTCGATGTAGACGCAGCCATCGTAGTAGGCCACCTCCGCAGGCTGCAGCTTCTTGAAGTCCTGCGGACGGCCGTGGATAGTGTAGTAACGCTGGGTCTCCTCATCGGTGACCCAGATGGAGGACCAGCAGGTGGTTTCGGTGGTCATGACATCGATGGCGTTGCGATACTCGATGGGCAGGCCGGCAATGCCGGGGCCGACGAACTCCATGACCTTGTTCTTGACATAGCCCTTCTTATAGACGGCACCGCAGATGCTCAGAGCCACGTCGTGGGGACCGATGCCCGGGCGGGGCTTGCCGGTCAGGTAGATGGCAATGACCTGCGGACGAGCGAAGTCATAGGTGCGGCCCAGAAGCTGCTTGGCCAGCTCGCCGCCGCCCTCGCCGACCGCCATGGTGCCCAGTGCACCGTAGCGGGTGTGGGAGTCGGAGCCGAGGATCATCTTGCCGCCGCCGGCCATGGTCTCACGGTTGTAGCTGTGGATGTTTGCCATGTTGGTAGGAACGTAGATGCCGCCGTATTTATGAGCGGCGGACAGGGCGAATTTGTGGTCGTCCTCGTTGATGGTGCCGCCGACAGCGCAGAGGCTGTTGTGGCAGTTGGTCAGGACGTAGGGCAGCGGGAACTGCTTCATGCCGGAAGCGCGGGCCGTCTGGATGATGCCGACATAGGTGATGTCGTGGCTGGTCATCGAGTCGAACTTCAGTTGCAGCTGGTCAGGATCACCGCTCTTGTTGTGGGCCTGCAGGATACCGTAGGCCATAGTGCCTTTCTCAGCTTCCTTTGCGTCCACGGTGCGGCCGGTCTTCTGGGCCACTTCCTCAGGGCAGGAGCAGATGGTCTCGCCGTTTACGAGGTAGATACCGTTATCGTATAATTTCAGCATGGTACTCTCCATTTTTCGCACATTTGCGTTCTTATACTCTCTCAAAAAGGCACTCCGGAAAAGGGGAGCCTCCCCTCCCCGGAGTGAATCAGACTTTTACAGAACCATAGAAACGATGAGGTTGAATATAGCTGCAACACCGATGCTGATAGGCGTTGCGACGAACAGCAGACGGTTGAACAGGCTGCTGCGCTCTTCCTCATTGCCACAGGAACCCAGAATCAGGGAACCGCCGGAAGAGAAGGGGCTGATTGCACTGCTCTGCGCACCGAGAACCGTGCAGGTGAACAGATTGGCCGCGCCCAGACCCGTCGTTGCGGACAGACCGGGAATCAGCGGGAACAGAGCCGGGCAGACAACACCGGTGGTAGAGCTGAAGAAGCTCATGACTGCGCCGACCAGACTGAATGCGATCGGAACCAGGAAGGTCGGAACGTTGCTGCCGATCCAGTTGGACAGCAGGTCAATGGTTCCAGCCTCAACTGCAACGGCGATCAGCATACCAGCTCCGGCGATCATCAGGATAGTATTCCAAGGAACACGAGCGATGATCTCCTTCTGCGGAGCAAGCTTCATCAGCAGCGCAATGACAGCGAAGACGAATGCGACCAAGCCGACGTCGATCTTTCCTGCAACCAGCTTGATGACCGCATTGCCGGGGATCAGCAGCTTGAGCAGCGGGAAAACCAGAACAACTGCCATCATCGCGACCATGAGATAGAGCGTCTGCTTCTGTGCGGTGGTGTATACTTCCGGTTTTTCAAACTTGACATCTTTGCCGATGTTGCGGTTTGCAGGCAGTGCAAAACGGAAAATCGTAATGAGGATCAGAGAGAACAGGACTGCCAGACCGAACATTTTCAGGCAGGTCACGAAAGAATCGATGGCTTCCAGTTCGGGAGCTGCCTCATAGGAGCTGTCCATCAGACCACGGAAGATAACGCCAAGCGCAGCCGTCGGGAAATCACCGCCCGCCAATGCGCCGCAGTTGATGGCGACTGCACCGGTCAGCTTGTCCATCTTGGACTCTTCGCAGATGAGCAGCGTGATGGGAGCGAGGAATGCCAGAACCGTGAAGTATGCTGCACCCATGACCGACAGGATGACAGCAACGGCGAACAGTGCATATGGCAGCATTCCCGGGAATTTACGGCAGGCATACAGCAGCGAGCGGGAAATCTTTTCCAGCGTGCCATTGGCTGCTGCAACATTATAGAACAACGAAACGGAGATGATGACGAACATCGTGTTCGTCGGCCAGAATGCAATCAGAGCTTTCGGCTTGAGATCCAGCCAGAAACAGCCGATAAAATATGCAAATACAATGCAGAAGAAACCCGTATTGATCTTGGTTTTATAGCCAAGAAAGACTGCCAGTGCGATGGCAGCGATAATAACAGCACTTTGCATGGAACATCCTCCTTATTCCACTTCTTCGGCGTTACTCGATGCCGAGCAAGCCTGCCGCAATGGTATGCGACATGTAGTAAATCTGGTCGTCCGGCACACCATGATCCGACAGATATTGGAGATACTGCTGCATCGCGATCTCCCAGTGAGGATTCTCGGTCTGACCGCCGTCTGTGCTGATGAGCACGTTCTTATAGCCGACCTCACGGATGACCTCGAGGTTTTCGGGCAGATTGCTCTTGTACTTGCCGCCGCCCATGTTCTGTGCATAGCAGCGTTCCAGCAGAACATCGTAATCCTTGACGATCCGTTTCTGGTCTTCGATGCTCATGTCGACGACCCACCATTCCGGATGGGTGACGACCAGCTTCTTGACACCGGCAGCGCGGGCTGCATCGCAGACGATGAAGCTCTCTTCGGGGGAGATATGCGCCGTGCCGAGTACTGCGTCATAATCCTTGACCAGCTGGAAGATGTCCTTCATCTCGGGAACAATTTTTCCATTCTCGGTCACCTTCACGCCATCGTCCGGGTTCTTGCCGAACTTTGCCAGATGGTTCTGGGCGTGCTGGGTCGGCAGCCAGACCACTTTGGCTCCCAGCTTCAGCGCGACCTCGAGCGCCGCCGGATTCAGGCCGCCGACCGGATGGTTCAGGGTGATGCTGCCGAACATGGTAAAGTCCTTGTCGCCATGGACGATCTTGTTATAACGGTTGCACAGATAAGCCCGATCCATCGTCGTACCCTGATGGGTCTTGATGACAATGGCTCTTGCGCCCACCTTGACCGCGGCATCCGTCAGCTCCAGATCGTCATACGCTCTCAGTCGAAGATCCGGATTGGTGTGGACGTGCATATCAATAACGCCCTTCATTGGATATACGCTCATGTTTTACCTCTTTTCCATCATGATCCTGTACAAAAGAATCCTCATCTGCAGTTGAAGTTCTGGTGATTTTAGTATATAATCATTTCTGTGATTGGAAAAGTCCTGTTTTTATAATAGCCCCTATAGGCAAAACCGATAGAAAAAAAGAAATTTCTGTCGTTTTTGGAGGAATTGTCATGGATCTCCGCGAACTATACTATCTGAACGCCCTTGCCGAAGAGCAAAGCATCTCGAAAGCCGCCGAGCGGCTGTACATCGCGCAGGCCAGCCTGAGCCAATTCCTGCGCCAGTTCGAGGCGCAGCTTGGCTCCCCCATCTTCGTGCGCACCAACAAGGGTATCCGCCCCACCCCTTCCGGCAAGGTTTTTCTGAGTCACGCTAAGCACATCTTAAAAGAGTACCAGCAGGCCCAGCAGGAGTTCTGGGACAACGAGAACACCGTCGGCGGCACCGTGTTCTTCGGGGTCAGCTCTTTTCGCGGCAGCTATGTCATCCCGCCCATCCTGAAAAAATTCTACGACCAGAACCCTCGGGCCACCATCAACATCTACGAGGGCAACAGCATGAATCTGGTAGAGAAGATCCGGGAGGGCGAGTTGGATCTTGCGCTCTCCGCCTACCCCATCGTCAGCACCGAGGGCATCCAGATGGAATACCTCTACCGGGACGAGGTGCTGCTGGTCGCCACCAAAGACCACCCGATCTTACAGCAGGCCCGCATGGACGAGACCGGGCGGCTCCGCGTCTCGATGGAGGAAGTCACCCACCATGAGTGCATCCTCAGCGGCAAGGATACCATGCTGGGTCACCTGATCCGAAGTGCGTTCGGAGCTTACGGCCTGCGGCTGAAATCGAAGCACGGCAACATCACCGCCGCATTTGCCGCATCCATGGCACGGGTTGGCCTTGCTCTGGCTTTCACCTACCGCTCCTGCATCGTCGAAGAGCCGGATGTCGTCTATCTCTCGCTGGGGTCGCAGGGGCTTTACCTCCGGCTGGCCCTGCTCTCCCCCACCACCGACTACCGCTCCAAGGCGACGCTGGCCCTGACCAAACTGCTCCGCGAAGAGCTGAGCGGCAAAAACGCAGATAAAAAGACACCCTCGCCGTCCAATCAGATCAACGAAGGTGCCCTGTAAAGTTCGATTCTGTTTATGCGTGATTGAAGCCCTTGCCGAACACCTCGGTGGTGCTGAGCATCGAGATAAAGGCGTTGAGGTTTTCCTTATGGATAAATGCCTGCAGCTGCAATGCCTCGCGGTGGGTGAGGGTCGTATAGATCATGTAGTGGGGCCGGTCGGTGTAGGCACCGTAGCAGGGCGTATAGGTCGCGCCGCGCACCAGCTTGCGCATGACGAAGTCACAGATGGGGTCTTTGTCGTCGCAGATGATGAGGATGGCCTTGCACATCTTCATCTGCTCGAGGACGGCATCGACGACGAGGCTCTTGACCGTCAGACCCACGAAAGAGTAGAGAGCGGTGTAGAGGTCGAAGACGAAGCAGGCTGCCAGCACCATGACGAAGTCGGTGATAAAAAGCGCCTCGCCGGTGTTCTTCATATGGGCGTATTTTTTCAGGATGAGGGCGACGACATCGGTGCCGCCGGAAGACGCGCCCACGTTGAAGAGCAGAGCCGACGCAATGGCGGGCAGGGCGATGGCGAAGACCAGGTCCAGCATGGGCTGGTTGGACAGGGGGCCGCTGAGGGGGACATATTTTTCAAAAAGGGCCAGCTCTGCCGTCATGACGACGGTAGCCCAGCCGGTGCTGATGGCAAAATCCCTGCCGAGGAATATCCAGCCCAGAATGAGCAGGAGGATATTGGCACAGGACGAAAAAGCTGAGGCCGACAGGGGCGTGAGCTTTGCCACAAGGGCCGCGCCGCCGGTCACGCCGCCGAAGACGAAGTTGTTGGGGAATTTGAAGAAGTATACGCCGATGGTCATGATGCTGATACTCAGGGTGATGATAACGTATCGACTGACGATCTGCAAGATCTTTTCCCGCGTGCTGATCTCCATTTGACTGTTTCCTTTCGCCGTCCGCGCGGCACTCTCTTCTCACACGAAGGGCCGTTTCTCTGCCCATTACTTGTGTTATTGTAACACTGCCCACTGCGCCGTTCAAGAGGAAAAAGTTTTCCGCACAAAAACCGCCCGCTTCGTTTTCCACAAAGCGGGCGGCAGATGTTGAATTTATGGAAGTGCTTACAGCTTCTTGCCGGTCAGCATCTCATAAGCTTCCTCATACTTGGCGATGGTCTTGTCGATGACGTCCTGCGGCAGGTCGTAATCACTGTCGGGGTTGGCCAGCAGCCAGTTGCGGACGAACTGCTTATCAAAGGAGGGCTGACCGTGGCCGGCCTCGTAGCCCTCCAGCGGCCAGAAGCGGGAGGAATCGGGGGTCAGCATCTCGTCGCCGAGGATGACGTTGCCCTCCTCATCCAGACCGAACTCAAACTTGGTGTCGGCGATGATGATGCCGCGGGAGAGGGCATACTCAGCGCACTTCTTATACAGAGCGATGGTGTAGTCACGCAGCTTGGTGGCGTACTCCTCACCCTTGCCGGGGAACAGCTTTTCCAGCACGTCGATGCTCTGCTCGTAGGAGATGTTCTCATCGTGGTCGCCGATCTCAGCCTTGGTGGAGGGGGTGTAGATGGGCTCAGGCAGCTTCTCGGACTCCTTCAGGCCCTCGGGCAGCTGGATGCCGCAGACCTTGCCGGTCTTCTGGTAGCTGGCCCAGCCGCTGCCGGTGATGTAGCCGCGGACGATGCACTCGACGGGCAGCATGGTCAGCTTGCGGCACATCATGCTGCGGCCCTCGTACTGGGGCTGCCGGAAGAACTCGGGCATCTCCTTCACGTCCACGCTCAGCATATGGTTGGGCAGCAGGTCGCGGGTGTAGTCGAACCAGAACTTGCTCATCTGGGTCAGCACTTTGCCCTTGTTGGTGACTTTATTCTTTAAGATAACATCGAATGCAGAGATGCGGTCGGTGGCGACCATGATGAGGCTGTCGCCGTTGTCGTAGATCTCACGGACCTTGCCTTCCTTGATGGGCTTGAACTCAGTCATAGCAAAACTCTCCATTTCCCTTATTCCGTAGGTATCTTTTCTTTTGGTCATTGGCAGGCTGTCTGCCGTCCTGTTACACTATAATCTTATCACAGGAATTGTCCGTTGGGAAGAAACAGATGGGAGAGAAATGGGCCGATTTTTGGTTTTTTCTCGTGAAAAGTGCTAAAATCCAGCTTAAATTTTCGTCGTTTTGACGGTAAAAGTCGTACTTTCGCCCCATTTTCGCCTGCCTTGCTGACCGAAACGCCGTCATTGACGAAATTTGTGAAAACGTGTATCATGGGTAACGGCATCGCATTTTTCAACTTTTGTCTTTTAAGGAGGTCCATGCCATGCGCCCTCTCATCATCGCCCATCGCGGCGCGTCCCATCTGGCCCCCGAAAACACGCTGACCGCGTTCCGTCTGGCAAAGACGCTGGGTGCGGACGGCTTCGAGTGTGACGTTCAAATCACCCGAGACCGTCATCTCGTGGTGGCCCACGACTACCTCACCGACCTCAAGACCGGCGTCCACGGCAACATCCCGGATATGGACTTCGACGACCTGCGCCAGCTGGATTTCGGAAAATGGAAAAGCCCGGAGTTCGCGGGCGAAAAGATCCCCACCCTCGAAGAGGTGCTGGAAGTCGCGCAGGACTTCAGGATGGTACATATTGAATTGAAGCCCTACTTTGACCGGGACGAAGAGATCGTGGACCGGGTCATCGACGCCGTCCTTGACGCCGGGCTGGAAGAAAAGGCCGTGCTCACCTCCTTCGAGTACGGCACCCTCCGCCGGGTGAAGGAGCGGATGCCCCAGATGGCCACCTGCGCCATGACCCTCAGCCCCGAATCCCAGCTCAGCCAGCCGGCCACCTTCTGGGAGAAGCTGGGCCTCAAGAAGACCGACCCTCTCGTGGAGAAGCTTTCCAGCCCCCAGGCCCTCAGCGAAGCGGCCGCTCTGCTGGAAGACCCCAGCAGTCTGGACGAAGAGAACAGCATCCTCATCTATTACTTAAAAGACCGTCTCGATTTCCTCTGCTCCATCTACCCCGGCATGAACCTGGCCGAAATTCTGCAGCAGTATTATTATCAGACGGATTTTGTGAACTATGTGGCCCAGTTCGGCTTCCCGGTGGATTACGTCGGGCCGGAGTACCACGCCTTTTTCCGGGACAAAGACCTTATCCCCAATGCCCACGCCCACGGCTTCAAGGTCGCGCCCTGGCCGGTGGGCGTGGAAAGCCGGGACGACCTGCGCCAGCTGTTCCGGCTGGACCCGGAGCTTGTGGTCACGAATAAGCCCGAGGTGGCCGTTTCCATCCTCACCGGGCTGGGCCAGTGGGACGAATCATCCAAAGAGGGTTGACAGCCCTCTTTTTTCGGAGCATAATAGTCCTGTATCGAACAGTTTTATGTGAAACAGTTCGACGATCGAACATTCACAGCAAAAGCCAAACCAGAAGGATGATACTATGAACCAAGCGTTTGAACCCACCTGCACCCCCATCGCGCCGCCGTGGGAGACACCGCAGGTCATCCCGGCCCAGCTGCGCCGGGTGAACAACCTTATTTTCCGCAAGATAGGACAGATCGCCCGCACCAATGGCGTGGAGGCCGTGACCCCCATGCACGGCTGGATCATGGAGTACCTCTACCGGAACTCCGACACCCCCGTATTCCAGCGGGACATCGAGCGGGAGTTCTCCATCACCCGCTCCACCGTTACCAATATTTTACAGCTCATGGAGCGCAAGGGCTACATCGCCCGTCAGAGCGTCGCGCAGGACGCCCGCCTCAAGCAGCTGGTCCTCACCGAAAAGGGCCGCCAGTTCCACGAAAACACCATGCTCGCCCTCCACCAGACCGACGAATATGTGGCCGGCCTGCTCACCGAAGAAGAGAACACCGAGCTGCTGCGGCTGCTGAATAAGCTGTATCTGGGACTAAAGTGAAACAAATATGAACTTTTTCCGAAACTTTGAAAAAAGCATTGACATTAAAATTGTTTTGTATAAAATTGTTCCGTACCAAACAATTATTCAAAGGAGGCTCAAAGTATGATAAAGAAGCTTGCTTCCCATCTGGGCGAATACAGACGCGCCGCCATCCTGACGCCGATGTTTTCCGCGCTGGAAGCAGTCATGGACATCCTGCTGCCCACCATCATGGCGTTCATCATCGACCTTGGCATTGAAAAGGGCGATATGAACGCCATCGTCAAATACGGCCTGCTCACCTTCGCAGTGGCGGCCATCGCCCTGCTGCTGGGCATTCTGGCCGGCAAGTACGCCGCCGAGGCGTCCACCGGCTTTGCCGGCAACCTGCGCGATGCGATGTATGAGAATATCCAGCATTACTCCTTCTCCAACATCGACAAATTCTCCACCGCCGGCCTCGTCACCCGCATGACCACCGACGTGACCAACCTGCAGAACGCTTTCCAGATGATGGAGCGCATGTGTGTGCGCGCCCCGGTCCATCTGGTGTTCGCACTCATCATGGCGTTCAGCATCGGCGGCCCTCTGGCCCTCATCTTCGTGGTGGCTGTCGCCTTCCTGCTGGCCGTGCTGGCAAGCATCATGGTGCCCACCTTCAAAATTTTTGACCGTGTTTTCAAGAATTACGACAACCTGAACGCCTCGGTGCAGGAGAATGTCTCTGCCATCCGCGTGGTCAAGAGCTTCGTCCGCGAGGGCTTCGAGAACGAGAAGTACACCAAAGCCTGCGAGGGTCTGTATCAGCAGTTCGTCAACGCAGAGAGCCGTCTGAGCTTCAACAGCCCCGCCATGCTGACGGCTATTTACGGCTGCAACATTGCCCTGAGCTGGTTCGGCGCAAAGTACATCCTGCACGGCGCGCTGACCACCGGCCAGTTGAATGCTCTGTTCGGCTACATCATGAACATCCTGATGGCTCTGATGATGCTGAGCATGGCTTTCGTCATGATCTCCATGTCCGCCGCTTCCGCAAAGCGTATCGTGGAAGTTCTGGACGAGACGACCGACCTTCCCCCCGCCAAGGCTCCCGTGCAGGAAGTCAAGGACGGCAGCATCCGCTTCGACCACGTCACCTTCAAGTACAAGCACGGCTCCGGCCAGCCTGTCCTGAACGACATCACCTTTGACATCAAGCCCGGCGAGACACTGGGCATCATCGGCGGCACCGGCAGCGCAAAGTCCAGTCTGGTGCAGCTCATCCCCCGCCTGTACGACGCCGAGACCGGCACTGTCAGCGTGGGCAGCGTGGATGTCCGGGATTACAACCTCGACGTCCTCCGCCACGAGGTCTCCATGGTGCTCCAGAAGAACGTCCTGTTCTCCGGCACCATCCTCGACAACCTCCGCTGGGGCAATGAGAACGCCAGCGAGGAAGAGTGCATCCGTGTGGCGAAGCTGGCCTGCGCCGATGAGTTCATCGAGCGCTTCCCGGACAAGTACAACACCTGGATCGAGCAGGGCGGCTCCAACGTGTCCGGCGGCCAGAAACAGCGTCTGACCATCGCCCGCGCCCTGCTGCGCAAGCCGAAAGTCCTCATCCTCGACGACTCCACCAGTGCCGTGGATACCGCCACCGACGCAAAGATCCGGAAGGCGTTCCGTGAGGAGATCCCCGGCACCACCAAGATCATCATTGC
>ENA-UPWM01001008-UPWM01001008.1-human-gut-metagenome-genome-assembly--contig:-NODE-1008-length-12630-cov-19.562654_pt1 | contig 12630 bp, 12 predicted proteins | sample MGYA00250051_ERZ773379 | MGnify/ENA primary metagenome ERZ773379 (study PRJEB29103, sample SAMN06112020) | human gut metagenome | biome: human gut; feature: ankylosing spondylitis patient; material...
GGCCCATCGCCGTCATGAGCGGGCGCAACGCACACACGCCGGCGGTGTTTCTCGGCGCGGTGTATGCCGGGTGCTGCTACGCCCCGATGGACGGGACAATGCCCGTGCACCGGCTCAACTCTATTTTAAAAACGCTGGACACCGATCTGATGATCGTGCAGCGCGCGTTTTACGACAAGGCGAAGACGCTGGACTTTTCCGGCACGATCCTGATCGCGGAGGAGCTGCTCGCGGGCAGCGAGGATGCGGCGCTGCTCGCGGACTGCCGCGCGCGCGTCCGAGAGCTCGACCCGCTGTACATCATCTTCACCTCCGGCTCGACCGGCACGCCCAAGGGTGTCATCACGGCGCAGCACTCGCTCATGTGCTACATCGAGGACTACGCCGGCGTGATGGGCATCGCGCGTGCCGACGTGCTGGGCAACCAGTCGCCGCTGGACTACATCGCCGCCGTGCGCGACATTTATCTGCCGCTGCGCTTCGGCGCGACGACGGCCATCATCCCGAAGGAACTTTTCATGTCGCCGGAGCGTCTGTTCGAATACATGAACGACAAGGGCGTCACGGCCGTGGGCTGGAGCGTCTCGGCGCTGACCGTGCCGGCCGCGCTCGGCGCGTTCGAGTGCAGCGCGCCGCAACACCTGCGCAAGGTGTGCTTCTCCGGCTCGGTGATGCCGTGCAGCTGCCTGCGCCAGTGGCAGCTCGCGCTGCCGGAGGCCCGGTTCGTCAACCAGTACGGCCCGACGGAGGCAACCGCCTCGTGCACGTATTACGTCGTGCCCGGTCTGGTCGAGGACACCGACGTGCTGCCGATCGGCAGGCCGTACCCGCACTATGAGGTGTTTCTGCTCTCGGAGCGCAACGAGGCCGTGCCCGACGGCGAGATCGGCGAGATCTGCGTCAAGGGCCCCATCCTCGCACTGGGCTACTACAACAGCCGCGAGAAAACGGCCGAGAGCTTCCTGCAAAACCCGCTCAACCACGCATACGATGAGCGCATCTATAAGACCGGCGACCTCGGGCACTTCGCGCCCGACGGCAACCTCATGTTCCACGGCCGCAAGGACCGGCAGGTCAAGCACCTCGGCCACCGCGTGGAGCTCGGGGAGATCGACCTCGCCGCGGCGAAGGTGGCGATACTCTGGAGCATCTGGCCCGCTACAACGGGCTGCATCCCAATCTGGACACCGCCATCGACTACCTGCTCACTCACGACCTTTCGGCCCTGCCGAACGGCCGCACTGAGGTGGACGGTGACGAGGTATTCATCAACGTGATGGACGCCGCCCTGCACCCGGATGCAGGCTACCACCCCGAATATCACAAATTGTATGCCGACCTGCAGATCGACATCACCGGCGGCGAGGGCTGGGGCTACACCAATGAGCCCGGCGAGGAAGTCGGCGAATATACCGTGGACTGCGGGTTCCAGGACAGCGCCAGCGTTGTGAGCGGTGCCCTGGGCGAGGGGCGGTTCGTCCTGTTCTTCCCCACGGAGCTGCACAAACCCGGCCTGGTACAGGATGGCTGTGCCAATGTGCGCAAGGCCGTTGTCAAAATCAAAATGGAGGGCTGAAACAATGGATAAAGAAAAACTGTTTGCTCAGATCAAGGGCGGTCTGATCGTCTCTTGTCAGGCACTGGAGACCGAACCGCTGTACACCAAAGAGGGCGGCGTGATGCCCCTGATGGCCAAGGCTGCCGCCATGAGCGGTGCCGTGGGCATCCGTGCCAACACCGTGCGCGACATCACCCAGATCAAGCAGGTGGTGGACCTGCCGGTCATCGGCATCATCAAAAAGGATTACCCCGGCACCCCCATGTACATCACTGTCACCATGAAGGAAGTGGACGAGCTGGTGGCCTGCAGTGTGGATATCCTGGCAGTCCAGGGCACCGGGGCCCTGCGGCCTGACGGCTCCACCTCCGCCGAGTTCATCCGTGCCATCAAGGCTAAGTACCCGGATCAGCTGCTCATGGCCGACTGCGACAACTTTGAGAACGCCATGCTCTGCGCCGAAGCCGGGGCCGACTTTGTGGGCACCACCATGCGGGGCTACACCCCGGAGACCCAGGGCATCAACGACATCGACTTTGAGTTTGTGCACAAGCTGGCCGCCGAGTGCCCGGCCAAGATCATTGCCGAGGGCCACATCCACTACCCGGAGCAGGCCGTCAAGGCACTGGAAGCCGGGGCCTTTGCCCTGGTGGTGGGCGGTGCCATCACCCGCCCGGCTGAGATCACGGCACGCTTCACCGGTGCCATCAACGCCATGAACAAGTAAATGGAGACGCTGCATGAAACAGTATTTTGGCATTGACATCGGCGGCACCGCCGTCAAGCTGGGCATCGTGGACGAGACCGGCAAAGTGCTGTGCAAGGGCGAGCAGAGCGTGAACTTTGACGGCTACCAGACCCCCGTGCTGGACACCGTGCGCAAGGCCGCAAAGGAATTTTTAACAGCACAGGCCATCCCGGTGGAAAACCTTTCCGGCATTGGCGTGTCCGCCACCGGCCAGATCGACAGCCGCAAGGGCATCGTGGCCGGTACCTGCGGCAATTTCCCCAACTACATCGGCAGCCCCATCAAGGCCGCGCTGGAGCAGGACTTCGGCCTGCCCGTCACGGTGGCCAACGACGCCAACTGCATGACCCTCGGGGAAGTGTGGGTCGGCGGGGCGCAGGGCTATACCGACGTCATCGGTGTGACGCTGGGCACCGGCGTGGGCGGCGGCATCCTGACCGGCGGCCGCCTGCTGGAGGGAGCCCGCGGCCTTGGCGGTGAGCTGGGCCACTACCGCACCCACGCACTGGACGGCGTACCCTGCACCTGTGGGGCCACCGGCTGCTGGGAGCGCTACGCCGCCACCACTGCCCTTGTGCGTGCCGCAAAGGAGAAGAACCCTGCCTGGACAGACGGACGCGCCATCTTTGCCGCAGCAGAAGCCGGAAACCCGGAGGTGCTGGCCCTGCTGGACGCCTGGACCGACGAGATCGCGCAGGGCCTTGCCGGCATGGTGCACATCTTCAACCCGCAGCTGATCCTGATCGGCGGCGGCGTGAGCGCCCAGCAGAAGCTGCTCATCGACCCCATTGCCGCCAAAGTAAAGGCATCGGTGATGCCCGCCTTTGCCGAGGGGCTGGAGATCCGCGCCGCACAGCTGCACAACGACGCCGGTATGGTGGGCGCTGTGTATTACTTCCACCAGACGATGGAAAAGGAGTGATTTCCCATGAAAACGCATATCCTCTGCCTGGGCGATTCCAACACCCACGGCTATTGTGCTGACCCCAATGACTGTGCCGACCACGGCATCCGTTTCAACGAGGACGAGCGCTGGACCTGCCGCCTGCAAAAGGCGCTGGGCGACGAATATCTGGTGACCGAGGAGGGCCTTTCCGGCCGCACCACCGTGTTCGTGGACCCCATTCACGAGTCCATGGACGCCCTGAGCGTGATCTACTCCCTGCTCAAGAGCCATGAGGTCATTGACCTGCTGATCATCATGCTGGGCACCAACGACGTGAAAGAGCGCTTTGGTGCCAACGCCGCCTGCATTGCAGCCGGTATGGAGCGCCTGATCCTCAAGGCCAAGAGCGTGGACTGCTGGGGCACCAAACAGCCCAACATTCTGGTGGTGGCACCGCCGCCCATCGGGGCCGGGTTCCATGACGCGGTCATGGGCGACGGCTGTGTGGAGAAATCCGCCGGTGTGGCCGAGCAGTTCCGCATCATCTGCGCGCGCCAGAACGTGCACTTCCTGGATGCAAAGGACTGCGAGTTCAACCAGGTGGATTTCATGCACTTGACCTGCAAAGGTCATGCTCAGCTGGCTGAGATGCTGGCAAAAGAAGTTCCTGCATTGCTCTGATTTTCTCATTTCCGGCCCCCTCCGCTGTGAGGGGGCTTTTTTCTGCGGCTTGTATTGCGCGGATAAATGGGCTATACTCTTTGCAGATTTTTACACTTGAAAGGACACTGCCATGACCGACTATCTCCGCACGCCGGATACCCCGGCAGACACCTTGCGGGACACCCTGCTGGGTGCCCTTGTGGGCCTTGCGCGCTCCACTTCCAGCGAACCCAAGACCGAGAACACCGACGCCGTGCTCAACGCCGGGCTGCGTCTGGCAGCACAGCCGGATGCCCCGGCCGAAACGCTGCAGCGCATGCTGGACATCACCCGCGCCGAAAAGCACGCGGTGGCCCCCAACTGTGCCACCTGCGCCATGCCCTGCGGCAACACAAAGGACTATGACCTTACCCGGCTGCGCAGTGCAGCGCCCGCCGTCCGGCAGCGCAAGCTGCGGCTGCTGCAGGCCGTGTTCCGCCTGGCTGCACAGCACCCGGATGCCGACGTGCAGCTGGCCATTTACCGGGGCCTGTTCGCCTTTTCCGAGGACTGGGACGAAGAACTTCTGGACCCGGTGATCGCACAGACCGAAAAGCTTTGCCGCCGGTAAAATCTGCACGCCGCACACGCCGCATTTACCCGATTTGTTTCTCTCCGAAGTACAAAACCGTCTCCGGTCGGAAATCCCTGATTTCTGCCGGGAAACCGGAATTTCCGTTCCCCGAACGGCTGCCGGAACGTTTCTTTGCATTGCAGATCCTGTTTCCTGCCGGTTTTGCGAGATTTTTTTGGAAAAAGGCTTTACAAACGAACCGCAAAAAATTATTATATAAGTAATTTGTTTAAGTCGGAACCTGCACGGCGGACCTTCACGCACCGCTGTGCTCAGAATCCAGAAAGAAGGTTTTATTATGGCTGAGAAAAAGACTCCTGCAGTTTCCCCCGCAACGGAATCTGCTGTGGACCCCAAGACCCGCAAAACTGCCGCAAAGGCACCTGCCCGCCGCGGCCGTCCGCCGCTGGCTCCGGAGCTGTATGTGGAACTGAACGGCAAACAGTACAACATTACCGATGTCATCGACCGTGCCAAGGCCGACTACCGCGCCACCCACAAGGTGGGCGTGCAGTCCTGCAAGGTATACGTCAAGCCGGAAGAGGGCACTGCCTACTACGTCATCAACAAGGTCTCCGGCAAACTGGACCTGTAATTTTTCTGCGTTCCGGGTGCCGCGCACCGCACGACGGAGCACAAACAAAACACGCAAAAAACGCTTCTGCAGAACTCCTGCAGAAGCGTTTTTTTGTACCTTGATGCCCTGTTATTTCTTTGCGCTGCCCCAGAGGAATTTCCGCTTTTGCAGCGGGTCCGGATCCGGGATCTCAAACACATAGCGCTCCGTGGCATTGATCACCGTGGTGTTTCCGCAGGTGCACACCCGGGGCAGCTTTGCGTCATAGTTCAGGTGCACATGCCCGTGCACGAACCAGGCAGGCTGGTATTCGTCCAGCAGCTCATTGAAGCACGCAAAGCCCTTGTGGGCGCGGTCGGTGCCGTCGTTCAGGCCGCTGGCCGGGGCATGCGTGAGCAGGATGTCGATGCCGCCCACCTTGTGCGCCTGCAGCCAGAGTTTGCGTGCCCGGCGGCGCATGGCCGCCTCGGTGTACTGATAGGTATCTTCCTGGTTGTAGCGGAAACACCCGCCCAGCCCCATGATGCGCAGCCCGTTCCACACGAACACCTGATCATCCACACAGATGCAGCCGCCCGGCTCATCGCCCCGGTAGCTTCCGTCGTGGTTGCCGTGGACATACAAAATGGGCACGGTCGTGAAATTGGTCAGATACTCCAGATACTTCTTTGGCAGGTCCCCGCAGGAAAGGATCAGGTCGATCCCCTGCAGATGTTCCCGGGTGCCGTAGTCCCACAAGGCTTTGGAGGGCACATCCGAAATCGCAAGTATTTTCACGTCTGGTTTGCTCCGTTTTTTGTACCGGTCGTCCGGTCCTTACTCCAGCTTCTTCAGGTTCGCCAGGCCGTTGATGGCCACCAGCGTCCGGGTCTTGACGTCCAGATCGTCGTAATGCGGCAGTGCACCGTCCACGCACTCGTCCAGCCAGTCCATCTCCATGAGCTCCTTGGGCGAATAGATCAGCTTTTCCGGTGCATGCAGCACATGGCCTGCAGCGTACAGCTCGCCATGGAAGATGCGCAGTTCATCCTCGCTCAGCAGCTTTTCCATCAGGTCCAGCAGCTGCAGAGTACCTGCCGGCAGGTCGGCGCTGTAGTTGATCTCTTCGGCACCGCTGCGCATGCCCCACCAGTAATTCACCGCCCGGGCACCGCTGCCGTCGTTGTTCCAGGTGCCGTCAAAAATGGAGCGGATGATCTCAATATAGAAGGTTTCCCATTTCCACACCGGCAGGCCCAGCGGCTCCAGCGTGCCGTCCGGCCGACGGCGGCACAGACCGTAATCCCGGTAGGTACCTTCCGGCTCCTTCCTGCTGTGGGCATAGAAAATGTCCACGTCCGGGCAGTCCGAGAAATCCAGCGGGTGGGCCGGGTCGGGCAGGCAGGCCCAGCGCAGCAGCACCCGCGCGCAGGGGCGCACCGTCTTGAGGCCCAGTGCGAAGGCGTTGACTGCCGCCGGGATGCCGTACACCGGGTTGGCCGCCACATAGCCCACCCGATCGGTGCGGGTAAGCGCACCGGCCAGCAGGCCCAGCAGGTAGGTCACCTCATAGGTGCGGGGGTAGTAGGTGCGCACCAGCGGATGCGGCGCGTTCAGCGAGCAGTTCAGGATGCGGGTCTTGGGGTGCTGGGCCGCCACCTTCAGGCAGGCCGTGTGCATCCGGGCACTGGTGGTGAAGATCACATCCGCGTTGTCGTGGGCTACGTCCTCCAGGATCTGTTCCGCGTCCACCTCCGGGTTCACATTCTCCCGGCAGGTAACAGACAGCCGGTCCGGAAATTCCTTTTCCAGCGCCGCACGGCCCTTGTCGTGGTTGCGCACCCAGGCGCTGTTCTCGGCATTGTGCTCATGCAGGAACACCACCTTGAGCTCACTGGGCCGGGAGCTGAAAATGTTCAGCTTGGCCAGCAGCGGCTCGCCGGTGCTCTGGGTCGGCTCCAGTGAAAGATGCACGGCCTGCGGCTCGGTGAGCACCCGCACCTCGTTCCACAGCTTTTCCATGTTTGCCTTCATCTGTGCCGGGGTGGAGTCGCAGGCGTCCGAGTAACGGTAAACGCTCAGATACACCAGCATGGCATCCCCGGCGGTGATGTTGAGCCGGTCGCCGCCCAGCTGCTGGAACTGCTGACAGAACATGGTGTAAAAGGCCGCAAAGTTCATCCGGTCATCGTCCGTCCAGCTCTCGCCCGACGCCTTGCACACCAGCGTCTGCAGCTTGGCATAGCTGCCCGGTTTGCTGAAGTGCACATCGTTGACTTTGGACAGCCGGTAGAAGTCCAGGAACTCGTAATAGATGCGGTTTTCCAGGCTGTCGTTGCGCTCCGGGATCAGCCGGGTGACCGTGCCCGCGATCTTGACCGCGCCGTAATACTTGAGTACCGAGACCCGCTTGTTGCCCTCCTGCACATAGAACCGGTTCATGAACTCAAAGGCAATGATAGGCGTGTGGATGCCCTCTTCCAGGTGGGCCTCGCAGAGGTTGGACCACTTGGCGGCAAACTCGGTGTCCGCCTCCAGCAGAGGCATGAAGTTGGGCGCAAAGGCCGTGTGCCGTCCGCTGGTCTTGGTGCCCACGATGCTCTCGGCCGGGATCTCTACCAGACCCAGCGGCTCCTGTGATACGATGTTCACATTGACCAGAATATCGTCCAGCACCGCAAGATAGGGCGACTGGCCGCGTGCCACGCAGGCACGATAGGCGCGCTGTCCGGACTTCAGCGCGTTTTTGTAATCTTCCAGCATAACCTGCTCCTTTCGTCTCCGGTAGGTCGCTGTGCAGCTGCGCTGCACTGTTCAGCTCAGTATACCATGAAAATCAGTTTTATGGGAGACTTTGTCGCACAAAAGTGTTGATTTCTCCCCGCATTTCGGGTACGATAAAAGAAATTGATCGAAGGATAGGAGCACACCCATGCACACCGACGCACTTCCCCTGCTGAAAGCCGACGAATACCCCGGCGGTCTGTGGTATTACGAGCCCCATACATACCAGCCTTATCGCTATGTGCTGGGCCGGGTAGGCCGGCACCCGCTGGTGTGCATCGGCATCAACCCCAGCACCGCTCAGCCCGGTGCGCTGGACCCCACCCTGAAAAGTGTGGAGCGTCTGGCCAACGCCAACGATTTTGACAGCTGGATCATGTTCAACGTGTACCCTCAGCGTGCCACCGACCCCAACGACATGGACCGTGTGCCGGACCGCGCCCTGTGCGACGAGAACCTGCGCTGGCTGCAGGCCGTGCTGGCCCAGACCGAACCCACCATGTGGGCCGCCTGGGGCACCCTGATCGAAAAGCGGGATTACCTGCCCGGCCTCATGCGGGAGATGGTGGCCCTGACCCGGGAAAAGAACATTCCCTGGGTGACCTTTGGCAAGCGCAGCAAAAAAGGCCACCCGCACCACCCGCTGTACCTGCGCAAGGATTCCACACCGGAGCCCTTCGATGTGGAAAACTATCTGGACACCTGTTTCTGATCTCATTCTGACCCGATGCGGAGGGACCTTTTTTGACCGCAGAACACTATCATGCCCTGTACCGGTGGTTTGACGCGCACCCGGCCGCCCGGCGCTTCGTGGTCGCGCTGGACCGCTGGCTCCCGCTGGTGCCGTTTGTCTGCTACCCGGTGCTGCTGTGCCTGCTCAATGTCCGGCTGGTGCAGCTGTTCCTGACCCGGCAAAGCGCCGCTCCTGATTTGATGCCGGAGATCGCCCGTTCCATTCTGGTGCCGGGCATCACCTTCTGGGTGGGCACCGCGCTCCGTGCCCGGCTCGACCGCCCCCGCCCCTACGACCAGCCGGGTTTTACCCCGCTGGTCCAGAAGGACACCCACGGCCGGTCCTTCCCGTCCCGGCATGCGCTCAGCGCCGCTGTGCTGGCCATGGTGTGGCTGTATTTTTACCCGGCTGTCGGCTGGTGCATGATCGTCATCGCCCTGCTCATTGCCGTGGTGCGGGTGCTCACCGGCGTGCACCATATCCGGGATGTGGCCGCCGGGCTTGCCCTCGGGTTTGCCTGCGGCTTTGTCGGCATGTGGCTGCTGTAACTGCGCCGCATAAAAATCCGAAACTTTTTTCAAATTGTTCTTGACAGACCGGGTTCCGTATGGTATTATACTTCTCGCAGCGTGTGCCGACACACGACTGCCGCCATAAAGGAACCCAATGGGATAACAACGTGCGCCCGTAGCTCAGGTGGATAGAGCAACTGCCTTCTAAGCAGTGGGCCGGGGGTTCGAGTCCCTTCGGGCGCATCTATGTGGTGCCCATAGCGTAGTCGGTTAACGCGCCAGATTGTGGATCTGGAGACCGTGGGTTCGAGTCCCACTGGGCACCCCACCAAAAATCCGCTGTTGCTTTGCAACGGCGGATTTTTTCTTTGGTGGGGTGCCCAGTGGGACGAGAACAGGGCGGCGGTGCACAGCACCGTAAGCAATTAGCCCAGTGGGCTGTTGCTTAGCCCGCGGGTCCCAACCATTCGGAATGTCTATCGGGGTCCCACACTCCAGCTGTTTTTAACAGCGGACTTTTTTTGTGTGGGTGCCCAGTGGGACTCGAAAAGCACGGCACTGCCGCAGGCAGGGCAACAAACAGCCCAGTGGGCTGTTTGTTAGTGCGCGGGTCCCAACCATTCGGAACGTCTACCGGGGTCCCGCTCTCTTTGGTGGGGTACCCAGTTGGCTCGAACCCAAAATCACAGATACAGCAGCGGAGGCGTCCATCATTTGATGGACGCCTCCGCTTTTTCTCTTACTGGTTCATCTGCTGCAGGATCTTTGCGATCTCGCTGGTGGTGTAGCCCTCTTTCTGCAGGGCATTGGCAATGGACGTGTCACTCTTGCCACGGCTGCGCAGCAGTGCCGCCGTAAAGGGCACCACGCTGCTGCCCTTCAGCGCATTCGTTCCCGCAGCCCTCCCCGATGCCTTGCCGCTGCCGCTGCTTTTTGCAGCAGCGCTGCCCGCTGCACGGTTGGCCTTTGCCCGCGCATTGGACTGCTTGAGCGCCCACTCGCCCTTGGCAATGTTCAGCTTTTCCGAGGTAACGCTGTTGTTGAAGGCCTGCTGCTTCAGCGCATCCTGATAGGCGCGCTCGCTGGCTTCATTCTCATAGCGCTGCTGGGTCAAACTGTCCTGCCGCTGCTTTTCCTGCATCTGCTGGTTCCATGCCGTGTCGGCACGGTCGGCCTCGTAGGCGCGGGTGCCGGACACGATGTTGTACCCGGTGTTCAGCAGGCTGCCCGCCAGCGAGCCGATGCCGGTGGTGCCGCTGATGGCCAGCTGGATCGCATCCCCGATGACCCCCAGCACGGTCATGATGCCGTTGAAGGTCTGCTGGCGGCGGCTGGCCTGTGCCTGTTCCTGCGCAGTATAGTAGCCGTGCAGGGTGTCCAGACGGCTCAGATAGTCCTGATACTGCCCGTAATCCTGCGCGTAGGCGTTGTTGTAATCCTCCCCTTTCTGCTGCAGCTGGGTGTAGTAATCTGAGAGCTGCCGGTCGTACTGCTCCTGCGCACTCTGTTCCTGGGCGTTCAGCTGGTCCAGCCGCGATACCAGCTCATCGCCGCCGCTGGTGTAGGTGTCCAGTGCCAGACTGTACAGGCTGGGGATGGCCTCGTTCAGCGCACCGATCTGCTGCTGGTAGGCCTGCTGTGCCGCACTGGCCGCATAGCTGGAGCCGTAACCGCCGGTCAGGGCTGCCGCCTGTGCAGCGGCATCGGCACTGGCGTTGTGGGCGTTCTGGGTGTACTGCTGGGCGTACTGCCGGTACAGCGGGTCCTGCGTATAGCTGTAGGCAAAATTCTCCCGTGCCAGCAGACGGTCCAGCACCTCATTGATGCGGTCCTGGTAGCTGCTCTGGTACGCCTCCGGGCGCTTGTCCTGCCACTCCTTCAGCGCGTTTGCGGCGTTGGTCACGCTCTGGCCGGGGCGGTAACCGGCCCCTGCCATGGCCTCTTCCACCTGCTGTCGGTTTTCCAGGCCGCTGGTGTCATAGCCGCTCTGCGCCTCCGGCGCTGCCAGCTCTTCCTCTTTCTTTTTGGTCGCCATGCTCTTCTCCTTTCTTTTACAACGAATTCAACCGGGTGCGCAGTTCCTCCGACAGGTTTTCCACGTCCAGATTGGTCAGTACATACTGCAGCTGTTCCTGCATCTGGTACAGGTAGCTGCGCAGCGCTCTTGCGTCCTCCGGGTCCATGTTTTCGCTCAGCTTCGGCAGGCCCAGCCGGTTCAGACCGTTCACACTTGCCATGTTGCTTCCTCCTGTTCTTCCACAAGGCCGCCTTTGGCCGCGGCCAGATTCTTCGCCAGACTGCGCAGGGTGATCTGCCCTTTGCCCCGCAGGCGCAGCCGCAGGGTGCTGTGCCGCCGGGGCACCAGCGGCAGGTCATAGCTGCGGCGGGCCTCCCGGGCGGTCAGGCTTGCCACTGTCTCCCATGGGCCGCCGTCATAGCTCAGCGCTACCTCCACCGTGCTGGCACAGGCCGCGTCCAGCCGCAGCGTCAGCCGCGACAGATACCGCTGTTCCGCCCCGTCCTGCCCGATGTCACCGGTCACCAGCTCAAACGACACCTGCTGTTCCACACCTTCGGTGCTCTGCCAGTCGCTCTCCCGGCTGGGATCCGCCGCCCACAGGGCCTGCCCGTCCCACAGATACAGCTGGCCGCCGGTGCTGGCCATGTCGCAGGAGCATACATCCTCTTCGTGCCAGAGCCCGCGTTCGGTGTCATACACCAGCAGCCGGGTCTGCCCCTGGGTCCCGGCCGTGCGGGAGATGTGCAGATAATACCGGCCGTCCAGCGCACCGCCCACAGCGCTCTGCACGTTGGCCAGCCGGCTGGCGTCCAACACCGCCGACACCTTGGTGGGGATGCTGCCGTCCCACGCCATGACCCCATCCGGTGAGAGGTAATACAGCGTCTCGTTCAGCACGCACAGGCTGCGGGCCGCATTCTTGGCCACGCCCCGGCAGCGCAGGGAGGTGAGCTGAAAATCCGAGGGCTTTGTGCCGCACAGCTTGTGCAGGGTGTTCTCCTTGAAGAACAACGCATAGCCCATGCAGGTGGCCGCGCCGGTAAAGGCTCCGTCGCTGCCCACCGTCACCGCATAGCTGTCCGCCGCAATGCCCCGATAGGAAAACCAGTTGGTGGGGTCGCCCAGCTTGCAGGCGTAGATCACATTTTCCCGGCTGCTGCAGCCCCACACCCGGTTGTCGCATTCGGTCACGAAGTCCAGGTCCGGCACCCGGCGTTCCAGCTGCACAGTCTGTTCCGCCGCGATGCTGCGGGTCTGGCTGCCGTCCAGGCTGGTCCACTGGGCCGCATCGGTCCCCTGCACCAGTGTGCCGTAAAAATAGTCGCCCGCCGGATCGGCACGCACGCACAGGCTGTTCTCCGTGACGGCATACACCACGCAGTCCCCGTCCAGTGCTTCCCACTGTCCGGCCTGCTTTGCCGCCGTGCCCTGCACGGTCACCGTGTCCCACTGGCAGAATTTTTCCTGCGCACCGGCCGCCGTGATGCGGCAATAGTCCAGCGGCAGCGCCGTCCAGTTGCCGGACGCTGCGCTGTACACTTCCAATGTTCCATCGTA
>ENA-UPWM01001017-UPWM01001017.1-human-gut-metagenome-genome-assembly--contig:-NODE-1017-length-12581-cov-6.561900_pt1 | contig 12581 bp, 6 predicted proteins | sample MGYA00250051_ERZ773379 | MGnify/ENA primary metagenome ERZ773379 (study PRJEB29103, sample SAMN06112020) | human gut metagenome | biome: human gut; feature: ankylosing spondylitis patient; material...
CGTATCGCATCAACGACAAGCACCTGCTGCGTGCCGCTTACGGTATGTCCACCAACCGTCCTGAATTCCGCGAAGTTGACGGGCCGTAAATATAACCAGAGTCACGATCTGCACCTTTATCAAAGTCATCCTGATAAGCATTGAAGATATTCTGTATGCCAGCATTTATCTGGAGATTCATTGATTTATAAAGTTTAAAATCATAAGCCGCCTTTAAACCTATATCAAAGAAATCTTTTGTATTCACCGTAATCGGGTTCTCAAGGAATCCGGGGACTGGCTCGTGAGGAACCAGCATTGAACCGGTATATGTACCCGAAAGCGCAATGGATAACGGCTTTATCGGTGTATAGGTTGCTGTGAAATAGCCATAAGTGTTAGGTGTGCGCATCATTTTCTTTACTGCCGGTGCGTCCTTATTCCACGTATGCGGTTCACTGTAATGACTCTGTTGCAGAGTTACCCCTGCCTGAATCTGGAATTTATTCAGATAAGCCATTTTTCCCTCCAATGTAAGTCCCATTACCCGAGCTCCCGGTGCATTATGACGTGTACGTATCAGAACTCCGTCTACAACTTCGCCGTCGGTAAGAGCAAAGACATCTGATAATTTAGTATAGAATCCTTCAATCAGGAAGTTTATCTGAAAAGCGCCAAAACGCCGATAAACATCCGCAGAAGCACTCAAACTCTGAGATCTTTCTTCTTTCAGATTATCAGCAAGTTCAATCATTGCTACTTTACCACCTACATTTTCTACGTGCAAATCCTCATCAAAAGCCTGGGGAGCTCGGAAACCGGATGAATAACTCAAACGAAGATTGATATCCTTGGTCGGATTGAACCGCAGATTGGCACGGGGACTGAAAATGAGATGATCTATCAGGTTATGTTTATCAAAACGACCTCCGAGCAAAAATCCCCAACGATCATTCTTCCATTCGTTTTGTACGAAAGCACTACCGATATTTACTTTCTGATCTACCGTACGGTTGTATCCCCACATATTGTCTTCCAGTTTGTCCTGATTAAATTCCACTCCGGCAGTAAAATCAGAAGGCATGAAAATACATTTACCAAAGCTGTAAACATATTGTGAGCCTGCCATCCAATTTAGGTCAGTAGTGTTTCCGTAAGCATTCGGGTCCTGCCCACCTCCATAATAGCTGTCGCGATTGATATGTTGCGCAGATGCGAATACATTGAAACGGTGTTTCTCGTCAGGCGAGAAATAATCGAACTTCATACCACCACCATTGATAGAATGCTCTGTCTGCTCAGCCACATTCGCTTCATGAGGCGGACGGTTGAGCATATCTCCTCCTCTACGGAATTCTTCCATGTGATGATATTCGAAAGTCAATTTGGAATAAGTAGTTGTCTTCAGGAAAGAACGGAAACCGACCGTTTGCCCGTGTATCTTCGGTATTTCCGAATATCCATCTCCGTCATGGTCATACGCCGACCGATGACGGTTCTGACCGAAGATATATAAACCTGCACGCTGGTCATCCGTCACCAGTGAGGCATTCAATGCTGTACTGTTATCAAAAGCGTCACCGTCGCCAATCCCAGTAATAGTATGCGACAACATACCCGAATTACGAATCGGCTCCTTCGTGATGATATTGATTGTACCTGCAATAGCAGACGAACCGAACAACGCCGAACCACCTCCGCGCATCACTTCCACACGTTCAATCATGCTGGCAGGAATCTGTTCGATGCCATATACTCCGGAAAGTGCACTGAAGATAGGACGAGAATCCAGCAGGATTTGTGTATAAGGACCGTCCAGTCCATTGATACGTACCTGCTGGAAGCCACAGTTCTGACAATTGGATTCTACGCGAACTCCCGGCTGAAAATTCAGTCCTTGTGCTAAAGTTGTCGAATTGGTATTCTCAAAGATTTTCAGATCTACAACATTCACCAATGTCGGTGCCAAACGACGGGTTGTTTCATTGCGATTGGCAGAAACAACGACACCGTCCAATGCTACCGCATCTTCTTCTATTTCAAAATCTTCCTCCAGCGTATGTCCCTTCTTCAAGGTCACATTCCGCCTCACCGTTTTATAACCTACAGAGCTAACTTCAAGTACGAAATTTCCTTCGGGAAGGTTCTTCAGGAAATAATGTCCGGTTACGTCGGTTACAGTACCGATTGTTGTTCCTTTCAGAGCAATAGTAATATAGGGCAAATGTTCTTTTGTATTTTTATCAAGGATATGACCAACAATATTCGCATCCGATTTACGCAATTCCGGATACTCAGGATGCTCGTGAAGAGCAGCTTGTCCTTCAAGAGCAGGCAACAATGCACAGCACAAGCAGACAAGCGAAAATATGTATTTTTTCATTTTTCGTTTATAATTCGTTCTTCGTTAAGTATTCACATGAAAAATCAGACAATACCCAGCCTCAAACAAGGCAGAATATCATCAGCTAAATAACTGAAAAACGAATCGCAGGCGGTGCCCGGAGTGCAATCACTCCATGATATGGAGCATGAGAATGTGTATGCTGTGGACGACCGAACAACAGACACAATAAAAAAGGGATGAAAAGAGAAAGAGCAAAAATAACAGCCGCACCGTCCGTCGTCAGATGAGACAGGAAATGAATATGTATCAGCTCGACTGTTGAATGTTCATGTGCCGTCCCTTTCTTAAACGGGTGTGAATGGACGATTGTCACGCCATTGACCACATGTACGTGGGCAAAGAATGTAAGGCTTACCAGATACGATACAAAAAGTATCGGCAAGAAATAGTGCGTTATATTCAGTAACAATCGTTTCAACTCATTTCTACTTTAGGACGGCAAAGATACAAACTTTTTTTTTAACAATCAATTTTCAGACAGAATACTGTTAATATACGGCTGAAGCTATCATTTGTATAAACAGAATCAGGAATACCATAGCAATCGGATAAACTGTTGCGTATGCCACACTGGGAATATTACTGTCTACCATTGAATCGGCAGCAGCCAGACCGGGCGTACTTGTCATACCACCGGTGATAGTTCCCAGCAAATCGAGTAAACTAATTTTAAATATCAGACGCCCCACAACTGTTGCAATAAGCATCGGCACCAAAGTAATGGCTGCTCCTACACCGAACATCAGTAGCCCGCTTTCCTGAAAAGTAGCTACGAGATTTTTTCCGGCAGAAGTACCTACTTCGGCTAAGAAAAGAAGCAGCCCTAATTGGCGCAGCAACTGATTGGCAGGTCCCGACATAGACCAAATAATAGGTCCTGTCTTACCGATCGCACTCAGTACGAGAGCTACCATTAGGACACCTCCGGTCAATCCCGGTGAGAATGACAGACTTTCGGAGAAAGAGATATTTATTTTGCCAAACAACACTCCCAGTACAATCCCCATTGCAATCGGGAAGAAGTCTGTATCCGACAATTTCTTCGCATTATTTCCCAGTAGGCGGGCTATACCTTTAAGTCCTTCTTTCTCTCCCACAACCATTAACTTATCGCCGAATTTCAAAGCCAAATCAGGCGACGGGGATAAATCAATACCACTTCGACGAATACGGGTCACTGTGCAACCAAAGTTTTTCTGTAAATTCAAATCCCCCAATTGCTTGTTTATCATGTCCTTTTTGGTCAATAACAAAGACTCTATTTCCTGTGTTTTATCCAAAGGAAGTTCGCCTTCTTCACGCTCGCCTACCAGCACTGCGAGTTGATTTAGTGATTCTTCGCTACCTACTGCTTGTATATAGTCTCCTTCGTGCAACACGGTAGAAGCAGTAGGAATAGATATTTCATCACTATGTTTCAAACGAGAAATAACAGCTCCTGTCATTCCTCGAGCATTAATCTGCATCAGACTGCGGTTGAATACGTTTGAATTAGTGATACGATAGATGCAGGTAATCAATTCAGGGAATTGTCCACGACGTTCTATCTCCAGGCGACGTGCTTCTTTATCCAAGTCCACCCGCATGATTTTAGGCAGCAGCTTAACAAACAAAATCACACCGATAACTCCAAACGGATATGCGATACCGTAAGCAATGGAAGCCAAAGGTGAGTGTGTACTGTCAATAGCGACGGCTAAACCCGGCGTACTGGTTAATGCTCCGGCAATCAGACCTACCACACTGGGAGTATCAATGTCGAACGCATACTTCAGTCCTACCGCCGTGAGACAGGCGGAACAAATGATAAGCATAGTAATGAGAATCAACGTCTTCCCCTTACTACGGAAAGAATCGAAGAATCCGGGTCCTGCCTGAATACCGATAGTAAAAATAAAAAGTACCAAACCGAAATTTCCCAATTCTTTGGGAATGATGACGCCAAAGTGCCCGAAAAGAAGTGCGATAAAGATTACCGCCGACACATCAAGAGATAACCCCTTAATTTTAACTCTTCCCAGCATAAATCCCAACGCGACAATCAGGAAAAGGGAAAAATAAGAGGAGTGCAACAAGTCAGTAAACATAAAAATAAAGGTTAGTTAGTTTTAAGGGCGCAAAGGTACGGATTTTATTTCAATCCGCACAACATTCCATCTTACAAGTGATTTCCTCACACGGCTTTTTCATTTAAGAAATATTGTTCGTCGCTCGTTATTGTAGTAAAAATCCTTATATTCGTGCGCAGCATTCGCTGGTTTTTGCCTGTGCGTTTCTTATCATCGTTTTTCTGCATGTTGTTTTCGGCGAACTGGTGCCTCGCACTATCGCCTTAGGTAAGGTCGAGCAGGTAGCGATGGCGGTCGCTTATCCGTTGGTTTTTTTTCATTACCTTTTATATCCGCTGGTTGTGCTTTTTAATCGAATCTCCCATGCTGTATTGTGCCTTTTAGGCGTTGATCCTGTCCCTGATGAAGATATCTCGCGCAGTGAAGATGAGCTGCGGATGATAGTCAGTGCCAGCGAACGCGGCGGTAAGCTGGATCATATGGAAAGCCGTCTGATTGATAATGTTTTTGATTTCGCCGACCGCGTGGCTCGTGAAGTCATGGTGCCGCGTCAGGATATGATTTGTTTGTATACTGATGATACGCTGCAGGAAAATCTGCAGGCTGTGCGTGAAAGCCGGCATACACGTTATCCTTTATGTATGGAAGACAAAGATCATGTTTTGGGCGTTATTCATGTGCGTGATTTGATGGATCTGGACGATGACGACGATCCGGCTTTTGATCTGCGGACACGAATGCGCAATATTGTCGTTGTTCCCGAAGGAATGTCAACGGCTAAAGTGCTGCAGATGATGCAGCATAAGCGTATCCAGATTGCTGTAGTTGCTGATGAATATGGCGGTACGGCTGGTCTGGTTACAATGGAAGATCTCCTGGAGGAAATTGTCGGTGATATTCAGGATGAGCATGATGGCGAAGAAGCAGAAGATATTTTGCGCTTAGGCGATGACAGCTATGAGTTCGACGGCCTTGTTTTACTGGACGAGATTTCTGAACTTTTAAATATTGAATTTGACGAACCGGAGGAAGATACCATTGGCGGTTTTGTCTTCGGACTTTTAGGGCGTAAGCCTGAAGAAGGTGACAGAGTCGTTACCGGCAGCTGGCGCTTTGAGGTTACTGAAGCAGAAGGTTTTAGAGTAACACGGGTCAAAGCTACCAGGTTACAGGAAGATGGTACTGCGGTACAAGCTGATGAGTAATACTGCATATCAGGACGAAGTAATTATTTTAAAAGTAAAGGATTGGCAGACTGCGGATAAATACGCAGTCTGTTTTTCGCGTGCCCATGGTAAAATACCTTTTTTAGCGTACGGTGCCCGTTATGCGAGGACTACTGGCGGACGGCTGATACAGCCTTTTGCGATGCTCGATATGCAGCTATATTCTGGTAAACGTCTGGACAGTATGAAAAGCTGTGAATTGATTGCTTTGCCGCAGCAAATGGACATCAAACAGATGGCTTATGCTTCGGTGATTGCTGAAGTGACAGAAGCTCTGACGGAAGCACATGAGCCGCAGGAAGATATTTATGAGCTGCTTGTAGGAGCAGTACAAATACTTTCCAGGAATAACCCGCGTCTGGTCGCGTTGTCGGCTATTTGCAAGCTGCTTGTTTTAACAGGATTTGCTCCTGTTTATGACGCCTGTGTCAACTGTACTGAAGCTGTTGAAGGAGATGCTTTTTTTAGTGTCGTTCAGGGCGGCCTTATTTGCGAAGCCTGTCACGGAGGGGAAGAGTTGCCCTTTAGCAGCGGCGCTCAGAAGCTGCTGCAGGAGCTGATTGCGCTGGATTTCAATGATCCACAGCCTTTTACTGTGCGCGGCGGCGATTTGATGCAGCTGGAACAGATACTTTATCGGTTTATTGTTTACCAGATCGACAAGCCTTTGAAAAGTTTAAGCTTTTTGGCGCAGTTAGGATTGTAAAAGCATTGACAAAGGACGTCTGATTTGATATATTTTCTTTTAAGCGATGAAAGGGATAAGTAGTTTTCTGTTTTAGCGAGCCGGGATGGTGTAAGCCGGCAGATGAGAAAACAAAGGCACCCGGGAGCTGCAATTTTATAAACATCGAGGCGGACCGTATGAGCGGTCAAGCAGGGTGGAACCGCGGAGTGATTTATGTCTCCGTCCCTGTAACTTAATTGTTACAGGGACGGAGACTTTTGTTTTTGTCGTTGTAACAAATAAAATAGGAGGCAGAACATGAATTTTCAAACAATTATTTTGAAGCTCCAGAAATTCTGGGCAGACCAAAACTGCATCATGGGCCAGCCCTATGATGTCGAAAAAGGTGCGGGAACTATGAATCCGTCAACTTTTCTGCGCGTTTTAGGACCGGAACCATGGCGTGTGGCTTATGTAGAGCCATCTCGACGTCCGGCTGACGGGCGTTATGGGGATAACCCCAATCGGTTGTTCCAGCATCATCAATATCAGGTAATTATTAAACCGTCTCCGGATAATATTCAGGAGCTTTATCTCCAGAGCCTGGCCGAACTGGGTATCCGTCAGGAAGAACATGATATCCGTTTTGTTGAGGATAACTGGGAATCACCGACTTTAGGTGCTTGGGGACTTGGCTGGGAGGTTTGGCTGGATGGTATGGAAATTACCCAGTTCACCTATTTTCAGCAGGTCGGCAGTATCGACGTGAAACCTGTTACTGTTGAAATCACGTATGGTTTAGAGCGACTGGCTATGTATATACAGGGTGTGGAAAATGTTTTTGATATTGAATGGGTGGATGGAGTCACTTATGGTGACGTTTTCCATACTAACGAAGTAGAACAGTCTTTTTACAATTTTCAAGTAGCTGATACAGCACTGCTGTTTGATCTGTTTGATAAATATGAAGCTGAGGCAAAACGCGTTATTGAGGCCGGATATATCCGTCCTGCTTATGATTATGTATTGAAATGTTCTCATACTTTTAACCTTTTGGATTCCCGCGGCGCCATCAGCGTCAGCGAAAGAACGGCTTTCATTGGCCGTGTGCGCGCTATGGCACGTTTGTGCGCAGCTGCCTATGTTGAACAAAGGGAAAAACTTGGCTTCCCGTTATTGAAAGGGGAGAATAAATAATGGAAAAATTATTATTTGAAATCGGTACTGAAGAGATCCCCGCAAAATTTATGCCGGGTATTCTTAAACAATTACAAGAGCTTGCTGCTGATAAAATGCAGGAGCTGCGTATTCCGTTTGAAAATATCAAGGTTTATGGCACGCCTCGCCGGATGACCTTTATTGCTGAAGGTGTAGCAGAAGCTCAGGCAGACAGTACGATTGAGGCTAAAGGGCCGTCTGCAAAAATTGCTTTCGTAAGCGGAGCTCCTTCCAAAGCGGCAATAGGCTTTGCCCGCGGTCAGGGGATAGACGTTAAAGACCTGGAAGTGCGCGGAGAATACGTTTATGCAGTAAAACATTTGGCAGGTCAACCTGTTGTCGATTTACTGCCCGGTTTGCTGCTTGATATCCTGGAGTCTTTATCTTTCCCGAAAAATATGCGCTGGGCCGATTATGATTTTCGGTTCGTGCGTCCTATCCGCTGGCTGGTAGCACTGTTCGGTGAAAAAGTAATACCGGTAGAAATTACCGGCGTGAAATCGGGCAGGTATTCGATGGGACATCGTTTTATGCAGCAATCTATGAAAGAGGCTGTGGAAACTAAAGGCCTGCTGAGCGCGGCTATCAATAAGGTTGGCAATGTAGTGCATTCTGCTGTTATGGGAATGCAGGGAGCTGTTGAGATCCCCAACGCTGATGCATATGTACAGGCACTGGCTGACAACTTTGTGATGGTCGATCAGGATGCCCGCCGTGAATTGATTCGTCAGCAGGTGACAGAACTGGCGGCTGCCGAAGGCGGAATTGCTGAAATTGACGAAGACTTACTGGAAGAAGTCAATTATCTTGTTGAATATCCTACTGCATTATGTGGGAAATTTGAAGAAAAATTCCTGTCGTTACCGAAGGAAGCCATTATCACCCCAATGCGTGAACATCAGCGTTATTTTCCGGTAGTGGATGAAGAAGGCAGGCTGCTCAATAAATTTATTACAGTCCGCAATGGCGGTAAAGAGTTTTTAGATGTTGTCGCACACGGTAATGAACGTGTTTTACGCGCTCGTCTCAGTGATGCTGAATTCTTCTTCAATGAAGACCGCAAACTAAAATTGGAAGACCGTCTGGAAAAACTGAAAACAGTTTCATTCCAGGAAGGTCTGGGCAATATGTATGATAAGAGTGAGCGGTTGGCTAAACTGGCTGAAATGGTTAAGTTTGCCATCAATGTTAAAGTTGACGATACTAACCTCAAACGTACAGCTTTGCTGTCTAAAACAGATCTTGTTGCCGGGATGGTGGTTGAATTTACAGAGCTGCAGGGAGTTATGGGGCGTGAATATGCCAAATTAGACGGCGAACCTGCTGAAGTTGCTGAAGGTATTTATGAACACTATCTGCCGCGTTTTGCCGGTGACGAGCTGCCGAAGGGTACTATTGGACGTATTGTCGGCATCAGTGATAAAATGGATAATATCGTTGCTACTTTCAGCCGCGGACTTGCACCGACAGGCTCGCAGGATCCTTATGCATTGCGTCGTCAGGCTTTGGGTATCATCAATATTCTTATCAGTAGTAACTATCATATGCCCCTGATCAAAATTCTGGCAGGTGCGCTGTATCTGCTCAATATCAAACCGGAAGATACCGGTAAATTGATACCGCAGATTTTAGAATTCTTTAAATTACGTTTGAAGAATATGATGATCGAACAGGGAATTCGTTATGACGTTGTCGATGCTGTTTTTGCCGATGAACGCAACGATGATTTAGTAGATATTTACGCGCGCTGCAAGGCTTTGAATGCGTATGTAGTTCTGCCGGAAGCAGAAGCTGTTATTCAGGCTTCTATCCGTGTCTGCAATCTTTGCAAAAAAATTGAGACTGAAGTTGCTATAAGCAGTGCGCTTTTTGCCGACCCGGCAGAGCAGGAACTGCATGATGTTCTGATTCGTCTTAATAAAGAGCTGATCCCGGACATCGTGACTTATAATTATGCCGGTGCATTAAAACTTGCCGAGCAGGTAGTTGAGCCTGTAAATAAATTCTTTGACAGTGTTAGGGTCATGGATGAAAATGTTGATATTAAAAATAATCGTCTGGCCCTTCTTGAGCAGGCGAAAGAGGTTACAAATGCTGTCGGCGATTTGAGCTGTATCGTTCTTTAATCGCACATTTTACGGCAGCTGTTTTGTCAGGCCCTTGGTTACAAACACCAGAGTACATTTAGTACGCGGCGTGTCTGTCATCAGGGGCTTTCCTTGTATTTGCAGTAAGATTCGTGGGCTTGATTGTATTGTTAAGAAATATACTAAGAAGTACATTGTGCAATCGTTACATATATGGCGCAGTCTATGAGATGGATTTTAGTTATAATCTGCTGATTTTACTTTTTCCCAGGTATCATTTAGTGTATACTAATATATATACTCTGTTTTTCCAGTGACGAAAATATTATTTAAAGAGTAAAGGAGGGCCGTACTGAAAATAAGCACATTTTGTAAAATTTAACACAAAAAGTTAAAAAGCGATGAAAAAAGTCCTTGAATGTGGTGTACAAATATGATATAGTATACACTATATTAAGGGCGCAGCCCAAAAAGTATAATATAAAGGAGTGCTACAATCATGAAAAAAGAAGAACAGTTTCTTCTCTGGTTTGAGCAATTAGAAAGAAAAGACGTTGATATCGTTGGCGGCAAATCCTCTTCCCTCGGTGAAATGACTGCTAAGACAGATGTTCCCGTTCCTTACGGTTTTGCTACTACGGCTTACGCTTATAGATACTTCATTAAAGAAAGCGGTCTTGAAGAAAAGATGCGCTCTATTTTGTCTGAATTGACTGACGTTGAAAACAGCGCTTTACTGCGTGATGTCAGCGCTCGTCTGCGTGATGCCATCATGGCTGAGAAAATGCCTCAGGATCTGCAGGACGCTATTGGCGCTGCTTATGTTGAACTTGGTAAAAGAGTCGGCGAAGAGAATCCCTATGTCGCCGTTCGTTCCAGCGCTACAGCTGAAGATTTACCGGATGCAAGCTTTGCTGGTCAGCAGGATACCTATCTGAACGTACAGGGTGCTGAAACCATTATCGCAAAGGTAAAGGAATGCTACGCTTCCTGCTTTACCGACCGTGCTGTTTATTATCGTGAAAAACAAGGCTTTGATCATATAGAAGTTGCTTTGAGTGCCGTTGTACAAATGATGGTTTTCTCTAAAACTTCCGGTGTTATGTTTACTGTTAACGTTGCTACTGGCGATGACAATAATATCCTGATTGAGGCAGCCTTTGGACTGGGTGAATATGTTGTTCAGGGTACTGTTACTCCTGATAATTATACTATTTCCAAACATGACCACAAAATCATTGACCGCTGCGTAAATGAGCAGGACATCATGCTTGTACGCAAAAAAGGCGGCGACTGTGAAGAAGTGCAGGTCCCTGAAGAACTGCGCAAAGTACAGACTTTGACTGACGAGCAGATTTTGGAACTGGCTGATTATGCTAAAAAGATCGAAAAACATTATGGCTGCTATATGGATATGGAATGGGGCGTTGATGAACGTACCAATAAAATCTGGATTCTGCAGGCCCGTCCGGAAACCGTATGGAGCCGCCGCAATAAAGAAGGAGGAGCAAAAGTGCAGGAAAGCAAATCTATGACTACTACTGATCATAAAGTTATCGTGAAAGGTTTGCCTGCAAGCCCGGGTAAAGTTTCTGGCCGCGTACACGTTATTCTTGATCCTTCCCGCATCGATGAATTTAAAGAAGGAGAGATCCTTGTTACTGAGATGACCGCTCCTGACTGGGTACCGGCAATGAAAAAAGCCAAAGCTATCGTCACTGACAGCGGCGGAATGACCTGTCATGCTTCCATCGTTAGCCGCGAGCTGGGTATTCCCTGTATCGTTGGTACTAAGAGCCGTGGTGAAGCTGCTACTGTTACTATTCCTGACGGTATTGATGTAACTATCGATGCTACTCATGGCGTAGTTTATGAAGGCATTATTGAAGAAGCTAAAAAAGAAAATCAGGCAGGCGCTGCTGTAGCGGTTGCTGAATACTTCCCGCCGACTGGCACTAAAGTTTATATGAATTTGGGCGATCCGGAACTGGCTGAGAAATATTCCAGTCTGCCCTGTGATGGTATCGGTTTGATGCGTGAAGAGTTCATCTGGACTACTTATATCCATGAACATCCTTTGTATCTCATTAAAACCGGACATCCTGAAAAAGTTGTCGATCAGCTGGCAGAAGGTATGCGTCAGGTTTGTCAGGCAATGGCTCCCAGACCGGTTACTCTGCGTTTCAGCGATTTCAAATCCAATGAATATCGTGATTTGAAAGGCGGCGATGAGTTCGAACCTTATGAACCTTCAGCATTATTGGGCTGGCGCGGTGCTTCACGTTATTATGATCCTAAATACATCGAAGCTTTCAAACTGGAATGCCAGGCTGTAGTGAAAGTTCGTGAAGAGTTTGGTCTGAAAAACCTTAATGTTATGATTCCTTTCTGCCGTAATGTAGAGGAATGTGAAAAAGTGGTTAAGATTATGGCTGAATGTGGCTTGGAGCGCGGTAAGGACTTTAAAGTATGGTTGATGGCTGAAATTCCTTCCAATATCATTCTGGCCGATCAGTTCAATAAGTATGTAGACGGTTATTCTATCGGTTCTAACGATTTGACCATGCTGGTGCTTGGCTGTGACCGTGATAATGATACTGTTTCCCATATCTATGATGAACGTAATCTGGCAGTGCGCCGTGCAGTACGTCACCTTATTGAGGTTGCTCACAGCGAAGGCAAAACTGTTTCTATCTGTGGTCAGGCTCCCAGCGTTTATCCTGAATTCTGTGAATTCCTCATTAAGAGCGGTATCGACAGTATTTCCGTAAATCCTGATACTGTTAAATTTACCAAAAAATTAGTTGCTCAAGTAGAGCAGCGTGTTATGCTCGACGCTTTAACAGGTCGCCAAGGTGACTCCTTATTTCTGGAAGAGCTGGTGGTTTGTTGCTCTTATTATAATAGGTATCATCGCCTTGCTCCAAT
>ENA-UPWM01001023-UPWM01001023.1-human-gut-metagenome-genome-assembly--contig:-NODE-1023-length-12543-cov-14.454276_pt1 | contig 12543 bp, 10 predicted proteins | sample MGYA00250051_ERZ773379 | MGnify/ENA primary metagenome ERZ773379 (study PRJEB29103, sample SAMN06112020) | human gut metagenome | biome: human gut; feature: ankylosing spondylitis patient; material...
AAAGAAACGCTTTTATCGATCTCCGATGCCTTATACAAAGTATCGACTACCGTCCCGAAACGGCGTGTAGCGGGATCGAACGAGACTGAGCATAGATCGTATCTCACTTGATCGTATTCCTTGGGCATCGTACGGACTTTAGCCGAACAGAAATAGAGCGTATTTCCATCCGGGGAAAATGTAGGGAAAGTCTCGAACGCTCCCTCTGAAGACAACAGCGGAGAAGTCACGATCTCATGCTTTTGCGTATCATAGACGACCACATCCGAAGCCGAGTCGAATACCTCCACCCGATTCCTATCGTTCATATGAAACGCTTGCTTGGTTTTATTCACAGAGAAAGCGACATATTTTCCGGAAGGATGCCAAGAAGGATAGACCAGTGGAGAAAGGGTCTGATCGGTCTTCGTATTCAGCTTCTCCACCCTATCTCCATCGATCAATAAGGTACAAGAGTAGGTCTCACGCATATGGAAAAGCATTTTCTCCGGATTCTGCATACAGAAAGAATGGCAGTTCATACAGTTATTGCCGCTCATCTTATTTTCGATGATCGCGTTCTCCGTATAATTTTCCAAGTTACGTTGATAGATACCCATACGGTTCCACAACTCATAGCCCGGTTCGATTAAACGATAAGCCAACCAACCATCGACCGGCTCCTTCGCCACCTTGATGATGAAGGGGGCATACGCGATCCATTCATCATTCACGAAGGCTTGTACGGTTACATTCAGATGATTCCCGGAAGCGGTACGCAACAGCCTTTTCCAACCGGAGGCCGGGATCACGAAACAAGCGTCTTTCCCGGTCTTGATCTCTAATTTCTCCGGGCCACATTCGAGAATGGCACGGGCCTCAGCGCAAGCGTCTTTCAGCTTAAAATTCAAGGGGGCTATATTCGGCGGGATTGTCACATCCGCATAATCCGGAAAGATCTCCGGCTTGACTTCCAGATTCTTCTGTATACGTACCGGACCGGAACAAGCCCAGAGCCTTGTCACTGCGGCACTCGGGGCAGAACTTGTACTCCGGATTGGGAGCACCGGTCTCGGTGCCCACCATACCGCAGCCCAGCAGGCTCGCAAACCGGATATGAGCGTAGTACTTTTCCTGCATATCCTTTACCGCATCAGGGTCCGGATGTGCAAGGTTCAGATAGTTGCCCAGCACCGCCACGTCAATGCCGTTTTTCTCAAACAGATGGCGCAGATACAGTGCGTAGCCCGGGGTCAGGGCGCTGGGATCGCAGGGATACTCCTTCATTGCCTTGCTGAGGGCAAGGTGTGCGCTGGTAAATCCCTTTTCCTTTACCAGCGGAAGCAGCTGCTCCATGGGCAGCTGCTCTGCATCGTGAAGACGCAGACCAAATTGGATCATGGGATGTTCCTCCTTTTTCCTGTCAGCCATGCAGCAGTGCCACTGCCACATCGTTCACGTTGGTGCCGGTAGGTCCGGTCACCAGCAGACCATCCACTGCTTTCAGTGCATGGTAGGCATCGTTTTCCTGCAGCATCTCGAACACATCCAGCCCCTTTGCGGCAAGGGCTACGGCGGACTCTCCGTCCACATAGCCGCCGGCTGCATCGGTGGGACCATCGGTGCCGTCGCTGCCTACGGAGAACACCGCTGCATCCAGCCCGGCAATGCCGGGGGCGGCGGCAAGCGCTAGCTCCTGATTCCGTCCGCCCAGACCCTTGCCGGTCAGGTGGACCACCGTTTCACCGCCTGCAAGAAAGGCAAGTTTTCTGCCCTGCCCTGCATGGCTTTTCAGGATGCTTGCCAGAAAGCTGCCTGCCTCCCGTGCCTCGCAGCAGAGCTGGTCCGTGAGCATGACCGACTCATAGCCCAGAGCGCCGCACTCCTTTGCGGCGGCAGCGCACAGCTCCCGGACGCTGCCGGTAATGCGGGTGGTGACGTTGTCCAGCGTCTTGGGGGTCTCCTGCTCCAGCAGTGCCTGTGCCTCCGGGGAAAGCTTCAGCTGATATTTTTCTGCGATCGCCAGGGCATCGGCACAGGTGCTGCTGTCCGGGCAGGCGGGACCGCTGGCGATCATATCCAGCGGGTCTCCTAGAATATCGCTGAGCACGATGCTGTAGACCTGTGCCGGAGCGCACAGCCGAGCAAACCGCCCGCCCTTGACTGCAGACAGACGCTTGCGGATGGTGTTCATCTCCACGATGTCCGCCCCGCACCCCAACAGCTGCCCGGTGATGTCCTGCAGCTCTGCCCCGGGGACCAAAGGTTTTTCAAACAGGGCGCTGCCGCCGCCGGACAGCAGGAACAGCACATCGTCTGCAGCGGTCAGGTCCTGCACCAGCTCCAGTGCTTTCTGGGTAGCGGCAAAGCTGCCTTCGTCCGGCACCGGGTGTCCGCCTTCGCAGCAGACCACCCCGGGAATGTCCCCCTTTACGTGGTGGTATTTGGTCACCACCACGCCGCCGTCCACCCTGCCCAGCGTCCGCACCGCAGCCGCCGCCATCTGCCACGCTGCCTTACCGGCAGCCACCAGCAGAACACGACCTCCGTGGGGTTCAAAGTCCCGCAGGGCACGCTGGACCGCTTCGTCCGGCAGCACCGCCTGCAGGCTGGATGCAAGGATCTGTTGGGCGTCCTTACGCAGTGCCTGATTCATGGGGCAGCCTCCTTTTACATAGGTTTACAGCAGACCTGCTTCGGTCATGGTCTTTACAAAGCCCTGCTTTGCCGCCCCTTCCGGGGTGGGCAGGGTAGGCAGGTAGGGCACACCTACCTTGCGTCCCCGGAGATTTGCCATATCCTTGGCAGCAACGGGGAAGCTGGCAGCGTCCATGGACAGGCGCACCGGGTTCAGCTTGAACTGTGCCTCCAGACTGCCTGCCAGATCACCGGCGGCGTACTTATTGTACACATCGGTGATGAGCTCCGGCATAAAGTTTGCTGCGGTGCATACGCCGCCCACGGCACCGTGGCACAGGCTGGCGTACAGCAGGGTATCCTTGCCGCCAAAGACCTTGAACTCCACGTCCCGGGTGCGGCGGATGAACTCGGAAGTCTGGGTGATGTCGCCGCTGGTATCCTTCATGCCCACGATGTTGGGCACGGTGTGTGCCAGTTCTTCCACCAGCTGTGCGCTGAGGGTGTAGCCCACCCGTCCGGGATTATTATACAATAAAACCGGCGTTTCGGGAACACTTTCTGCAATGGTCTTAAAGTGATCATACAGCTCGGCGTAGGTGGGCTTCAGGAACATGGGCTGCAGCACGCTGACTGCAGCGGCACCGTTTGCCACTGCCATCCGTGCTAGACGGCAGCACTTTTTGGTGCTGATGGCGCCGATGCCAAAGTACACCGGCACACGACCTGCCGCCTGATCCACCATGATCCTGAGTCCCCGCTCCATCTCGTCCTCTTCCACCATGTAGAATTCGCCGTTGGAGCCAAAGGCAAGGATGCCGGAGACGCCGCCCTTGATGACGTACTCCACCTGATCCCGCATTCCCGCTTCGTCGATCTTCTCGTTACCGTCAATGACCGTGAGGATGGGCACCACAACGCCCTTCATAAATTCCGTGTTCATCATCTGTACTCCTTTATCCTCAGCGACCGATCTGGATGCCGGTCAGGTACTCGTAGTACTGGGCAATGGCGCTGTGGTCCTTCTGACCGCCCTCGTGGTTGTGGAGCCACTGCATGATCTCCTGCACCTCGGCAGTCATGGGCACGGGAGCGCCCACAGCGTGTGCGCAGTCCAGAACGTTGTTCAGGTCCTTGATGTGCAGGTCGATCTTGAAGCCGGGCTTGTCGTTGCCTGCGATCATCATGGGAGCCTTGGCGTTCATGACGGTAGAGCCGGCAAGACCGCCCTTGATCGCCTGGAACACCAGTTCGGGATCCACGCCTGCCTTCTGTGCCAGAGTCAGAGCCTCGGCAAGAGCTTGAATGTTGCATGCCACGATGATCTGGTTTGCCAGCTTGGTGGTGTTGCCTGCGCCTACCTCGCCGCAGCGGACGGTGGAAGCGCCCATGGCGTCCAGCACCGGCTTGTAGGTGTCAAAGATCTCCTGCTTGCCGCCTACCATAAAGCTCAGGGTTCCGTCGATTGCCTTGGGCTCGCCGCCAGAGACGGGAGCATCCAGCATCTCCACGCCCTTCTTCTGCAGCTCGGCATAGATTTCCTTGGAAGCAACCGGGTTGATGGAAGAGCAGTCGATAAAGACTGCACCGGGCTTCATGTGGGAAGCCACGCCGTTTGCGCCCAGCATCACTTCCTTGACCTGCGGAGAGTTGGGCAGCATGGTGATGACCACATCACACTGCTCTCCGATCTCCTGCTGGGTGGCGCCCTTTGCACCGGCGGCCTCCAGCTCCTGCACCGGAGCCTGGCTGCGGTTGTTCACCAGCAGGTCGGTGTAGCCCGCCTTCAGCAGATTCTTTGCCATGGGCTTACCCATGATGCCCAGACCAATAAAACCGATTTTCATAATCGTTTCCTCCATAAGGTTGTTTGAATGATTTCCGTATTCGTACTCTATCTTGCGCTGCACCTCAGGTAATAGGGGCAGGGTTGAAGATGCACATATCGTTGTGGAAGCCGTACTGATCGCTGTAAGGCTCCTTGGTGCCGCTTGCCACGTCCAGGATCAGGTTGAAGATCTCAGTACCCACTTCGGCAATGGTCGCTTCGCCGGTGGCAACATGACCGGCAGAGATGTCGATGAGGTCGAACCACTGCTCCTTCATCTCGTTGCGGCTACACACCTTGATGACCGGTGCCACATCCAGACCGTAGGGGGTGCCACGACCGGTCATGAACACCTGCAGACCGATGCCGGAAGCCACCTGAGAAGGTCCGCACACGATGTCGGAGGCAGGGGTAGCGGCAAAGATCAGACCGTGCTTGGAGGGCTTTTCCGCCGGGCTCAGCACCTCCACGATGGGGCTGGTGCCGCTTTTGGCAATGGAGCCCATTGCCTTTTCCACGATGTTTGCCAGACCTCCCTTCTTGTTGCCCGGAGTGGGGTTGGCATCCCGGTCCACACCGCCCTCGGCAAGGTAATCATCGTACCACTTCATCTCGGCGGCAAGCTTGTCCCGGACCTCGGCGCTGACGCAGCGGGCGGCAAGCATGGGCACCCCGTCCCGGACCTCGGTGACCTCGCTGAACATTACGGTGGCGCCGCCCTTTACCAGCATATCCGCTGCATAGCCTGCGCTGGGGTTGGCGGTGATGCCGGAAAATGCGTCGCTGCCGCCACACTGCATACCGATGAGCAGCTCACTGAGGGGCAGCTCCTCCCGGTGGCGCAGGTTCAGCTTCTGGAGCTTCTTCTCCGCCATGTCCATGATCGCCTGCATCATGGCATCGTGACCCTTCCAGTCCTGCAGAGTTAGACAGTTCTCCGGGTTGATGTTCTCCGGAGGCAGCACCCGGTCGTAGGTGAGCTTCTCGCAGCCCAGACCCACCACCATGACCTCACCGCCAAAGTTAGGATGACTGATCACATTGGTGATGGCACGGATGGGGATGTATGCCAGCGGAGCGTTGATGGCAACGCCGCAGCCATAGGGATGAGTGATGGCAACCACGCCGTCCACATTGGGGTACTTGGGCAGCAGCTCCTTTTTGATGCGCTCCACTGCCACCTTCACCACGCCTGCAGCGCACTGCACAGTGGTGACGATACCCAGCAGATTGCGGGTGCCGGCAGGACCTACCTTGTTGCGGTAGCCCATCCAAGTAGTCCGGGGCGGGGTAGGCAGCTGGTCCGGGGTCTTGATGTCGGTGCCCCAGGGCATATCGGTCAGTGCCGGGCTTTCTGGCAGGTCCAGCATATGCTCGTTGATCCAGCTGCCGACGGGGATGTCGTTCTTTGCATAGCCCAGCACCACGCCGTAGCGGATGATCTCGCCGCCGGCGGGGATATCCACCAGTGCGATCTTGTGTGCCTGGGGGATGGGATCCCGGGTGACCACGCCGCTCTCGGTCTTTGTGCCTGCGGGCAGGTCGTGGACGGCAACCACCACATTGTCGTTGTCTTTGATCTGGATGGTCAAACGTTCTGCCATAATAATCACCTCATACATACTCTTATGCACGACGCAGCTGCTCGCTGACCGCCATCATACAGGCGGCGGCACCGTGCTGGTTGTCCACCATCTGCTTTTCACTCAGGTAATACTCCGGGGTGCCGGTGCGGTCGGTGCGGTTGTCCGGTCCCGGTCCCAGACCTGCGCTGGCGCAGATGCCGTGAAGCTCCCAGCCCTGCTCGCCCTTTTTCAGGTAGGTGTCCCGGATGCCGTCCAGCACCCGGCTGCCCTTTTCCCCGTATTCCGGCGGCAGCATCCCCAGCCGTGCACCCTTCATCAGGGCGTAGGCGACCATGGCGCTGCCGGAGGTCTCGGAGTAGTTGCCGGTCAGGTCCGCCCGGTCCACCACCTGCAGGAACATGCCGGTGTCTGCCACCTGATAGGGCAGCAGACGGTCCAGTGCGTTTTTCAGCAGAGGGCACAGCTCCCCGGCACGGGGAGTGCGGTCCTTTGCGATCTCGTAGGTGTCCGCCAGTGCCATGAGGAACCAGCCCTCGGCACGGAGCCACACCACCGGGCTCTGCCCGGTGACCAGGTCCGCCCACTCCATCTTCCGGGAGCAGTCGTTGGCGTGACGGTACAGACCCAGCTGCTCATCCCACAGCAGTTTGTGGGCGGCGGTAAACTGGTCCAGAATGTCGTCCCAGTGGTTTTCGCCGTTTTCTGCCAGGCAGGCGGCGTAGAAGGGCATCCCCATGTACAAGCCGTCCAGCCAGACCTGATCCGGATAGATGTCCTTGTGCCAGAAGTTCCCGGTGACGGTGCGGGGGTAGTCCGCCAGAATGCGGTAGGCGCGCTCCACGCCCTCTGCCCACCGTGCCTCCCCGGTAACATCCCGCAGGATCCTCATGGACTTGCCAAAACTCACCTTGTCGATGTTGTGTTCTCCGGGTACCCAGTTTGCCACCCTGCCGGCGTCGTCCATCAGGAAGGAAGCGTTCCGGCGCACCGGCTCCCGCCAACTTTCGCTGCCGGTGGCGCAGTACAGGTCCTCCGCCCCCACCATGCAAAGGTCGTCTTTATAATTCCAGAGCTTTTCGCTGAGGAACCGGGGAAAGACCCGGTCCAGATACTGTTCAAAATACTCCAGCCACATGCGTTTTGTCTCCTTTTTTTACAGTCCGGCAAAATCTGCCACCCGGTCCAGGATCTCCACAGCCTCTTTCCGGCTCACCGGACGCTCCGGGTCAAAGCGTCCATCCGCCTCCAGCTGCATGAATCCAAAATACAGCGCCCGCGCCGCATTGGTCCCGTAGTTGTTTGCCACCCGGTCCACGTCGGTACACACCGGCATGGTACTGGATGCGTTGCGGTAGTTCACCCCGCACGCCTGCATTGCCACCGTTGCCATCTCCTGTCGGGAGATGGTGCGCCGGGGGGCAAAGCAGCCCTTTTCCAGCGGGAAGAACCGGTTTGCCGCTGCCCGGCGTGCCGCTTCTTCGGCGGTATCCGTCAGCTCCGGGGCAGGCAGCTGATCATCGGCGAGGGGCAGCAGCATCTGCGCTGCTTCCAGCCGGGTCACTGGCTCGCTGCCCCGCTCCAGCTCCGGGGCGTCCAGCATCCCACGGCAGTACAGCCGGGGAGCGGCTCCCTGCGCCGGTGCCGGCAGCACCCGGTAGCTGCGGCTGCTCTCCCGGTCTCCGGCAGGGTTTGCGGCGCTGACCCGGAGGTATGCCGCCCCGTCAGGCACGGCGATGGTCTCTCCCCCGCCGCACCGGGTCCAGTTTTTGTTATCCTCAGACGCCTCCCAGCAGAAGGTCAGCGGCTCCTGTGCACCGCAGCTCTCGGCGCTGGCAGTGACCGTGCCTCCGATGTAGGGCACCCCCAGGATCCGGACATAGCCGGGACGGGGGAACCGTTTGCCGTTGATGGTAACATTTTCCACCACCGCGTCCTTCCAGTTCATGCTGCGCAGGCACTGGCGCACCCCGTCAATGGTGATGTTCCGCATCACCAGCCCGGTAATGGGCACCTCCGGGAATGCTTCCAGAAAAACGCCGTAATCTCCGCCGTGGGCGGTGATATTCTCCATGGTGATGTCCCGGAACACCGGCAGGCTGTCGCCGTTGCGCCCATCCTCGTAGAGCATGGTACCGTGGACCGCCGCCCCGTGGACGTGGTCCATCACACTGTCGCAGAGCATGACCCGCTCCACAGCGCCGCCCCGCCGGGCGTTGGTCTTGAGCCGCAGTGCATAGGTCAGGTTGGGGCTGGCGAATCGGTTGCCGCTGGCAAGCACATTGTAGATGCCGCCGCTCATCTCGCTGCCCAGCGCCACGCCGCCGTGACCGTCTGCAAAGTCGTTGTTTTCGATCAGGATGTTCCGGCAGGGCACATTTGCCTCTCTGCCGTCCCGGTCCCGCCCGGACTTCAGGCTGATACAGTCATCGCCGGTGTCAAAGCGGCAGTTTTTGATCCACACGCCGTTGCAGCTCTCCGGGTCGCAGCCGTCGTTGTTGGCACCGTGACTGGAAAGGGTCACCCCGTCCACCACCACGCTGCTGCATAGCACCGGGTTCAGCTGCCACATGGGGCTGTTGCGGAGGGTGACCCCCTGCAGCAGCACCCGCTGGCAGCGGATGGGCTGAAAGAAGTTGGGGCGCAGGTAGTGTCCTTCGCCAAAGATGCGCCGATCCACCGGCACCCCGCCCAGATTCATGCTGCGCAGGGTTCTGCGGTCGGCAAGCTGCAGGTCCGGCTTGTTTTCAGACCAGGAGGTCTCCACCTGATGATGCCAGTTCCACCAGTGGTCTGCATCGGCGCCGCCGTCCAGCACCCCCTTGCCGGTAACGGCAATGTCCTGTGCATCACAGGCATACAGCAGGGCGCTGAAGTTGTAGCAGGGACTTGCCTCCCAGTGGGAGAACACCAGCGGGTAGTTTTCTGCCGGGTCATCGGGCACAAACTGCACCAGAGTATCCTCCGATGCAAGGTGCAGCTCCACGCCGTTTTTCAGGTGCAGCGCACCGGTGCGGTAGACGCCCGGCTGCAGGACCAGCGTTCCGCCTCCCCGCCAGCTGAGGTCGTCGATCGCCTGCTGCAGCTGTCGGGTCTGCATCTGTCCCGACACCGGCTCCACCTGCATCCGGTTCTTGCCGATGCAGGGCAGCTGGATCTGGGACAGAATGGTATTGCGCAGCTCGTTTTTGTTCATGGGGAAAACTCCCTTACTCTTTGCTATTGATGGAATGCTCCAAAAGAAATGTCAGATATTCTGCAAGGTCTTCTTCGTGCCACTGGTGAGTGCCGGGGCAGATCTGGTGCCGGAGGTTTTCCGGTACACCCAGCAGCCGGTACGCCTCGGCGGCGATTTCCACCTGCTCCTGAGCGTTTACCACGCCCCGGGGACCGTTGAGCCGGTCCTCCCGGCAGGACTGCACCCACAACGGGCGGGGTGCAATGAGGCTGGCAATATCGCCCATGTCCAGATGCTCCCACAAGTGGGGCACATAGTTGCAGGAACAGTTGTTGTTCAGGGTCAGCAGGGCGTCCCGGTAGCCGTACATATAGCCGCTGATGGCGGCAAACTTTACCCGGTCGTCCAGCGCCGTCAGCCACAACGTCTGCATCCCGCCGCCGGAAAACCCCACGGCCCCCAGACGGTCTGTGTTGAAGCGCCGGTCCTCTTCCAGCCAGTCGATGAGTCTTGCCAGGTCCCAGGTCAGCATCCCCAGTACCGGGATGCCCAGAGGCTCTCCCATGTGTGCCAGCCGGTAGCAGTCGCCCTTCAGTCCTTCCGGCAGCCGCCGGGTGTCCTCCGGGTCCTCCCGCCGCTCTCCAACGCCCCGGCAGTCCGGACACACCGTCACGCAGCCCTGTTTTGCCAGCTGCAGACCGTAATCGTAATGGTAGTGGTCGATCTTTTCGGTAATGGGCGGGTAGTCCCGCACACCGGCGACCGAGTACTTTCCGGCACCGTTGTGCCCCGGAGGGCAAAGGATCACCGGGGTGTCCTTTCCAGCGCCGACAGGCGCCAGAAGGAACAGGGTCATCCAGACCTCCGGTTCCACCTGAATCCTCCAGTGCTCCCGGCGGATACCCTCCTCTGTGAAGACGGTCTCCATTCGGCAAGCATCTTCTATACCACGTTCCATTTTACATGTTCCCAACAGGGAATGCAGGAGGCTTCGGGTATCTTCCCGCCATTGCTGGAATTCCTCCGGGGTGCTGCCCCGGAAAGCGTCCTGCCGGGCGTAGCGGTCGTACTTGCGCAGCATGGAGGCAAAGGAACCGTAGACCCGCTCCTGGGCAGGCAGCTGTACCGGATCAGTCATCGTTCACGTCCACATTTGCAGCAGTGGGGGCAGGGTTCTTTGCCGCCTTCTTCGCCTTCAGATGATCGGAGATGTAGGGCCAGAACACGCAAAGTACCGAGATGATCAGCAGGATCAGGGAGATGGGACGGGTAAAGAAGGGGGCATAGCTGCCGTGGGCGTAGCTGATGCCCTGACGGAAGTACCGCTCCAGCTTGCTGGACAGGATGAACGCCAGCACCAGCGGGCTGGTGGGCAGACCGGCAACGCTCATGAACAGGGACAGCAGGCACAGTGCCAGCATGACGTAGATGTTGAACATGGTGTTGGAGATGCCGTAGCCGCCGATGAAGCTGATGACCAGAATGACGGTATACAGGTAGTGATAGGGAATCTTGAGGATGTAGGGGAACCAGCGCTTGGTGACGATCTGGATCAGGTAGGTGACGATGGCGGACACCATGACGCAGGCAAAGATCAGCATGGCAAGGTCCGGCTGCTCGGTCATGAACAGAGGACCAGCCTGCAGACCGTGGATGGTCAAACCTGCGATCAGCATAGCGGTGATGCCGTCACCGGGGATGCCCAGAGCCATCATGGGGATCAGCGCGCCGCCCAGAGAAGCGTTGTTTGCAGTCTCGGATGCCCACACGCCGGCGGGGTTGCCCTTGCCAAAGCTTTCGGGATCCTTGCTGATGCCCTTGGCATAGCCATAGGCGACCATGTTGGAGATACCGGAGCCCATGCCGGGCAGGAAGCCGATCCACAGACCGGAAGCGAATGCAAAGATAATGGTCTTGATGTTTTCGATGATGTCCTTGAAGCCGATGCCAAGACCCTTCATGTTCTTGACGTCCACATCGGGCATCTTTGCCTCGCCCTTGGCGTTGTCACGGATGATCTGGCACATGGCGAACATACCCAGCATCTGTGCAACGGTACTGATGCCGGAGGTGAGGTACACATTGCCAAAGGTGAAGCGGGTAGCGCCGTTGATGGGGTCCATGCCGACGCAGCCCATGAGCAGACCGATGCCGGCGGACATGATGCCCTTGAAGATGTTGCCCTTGGACAGGGAGGCAATAAGAGTAATGGCGCAGAAGCACAGGGAGAAGTATTCCCAGGGTCCCAGATGCAGAGCCGCCTCTGCGATCACCGGGGACAGCACGGTGGCGATCGCCACAGAGCACACGGTTCCGATGAAGGAAGCGGTCATGCCGATGCCCAGCGCCTTGCTTGCCTGTCCCTTTTGGGTCATGGGATAGCCGTCAAAGCAGGTGGCAATGGCAGAGGAAGAACCGGGGATGCCGATGAGCACCGCCGAGATAAAGGTACCGGACACGCCGCCGATCCAGATGGCAAGCAGCATGACAAAGGAAGTCTCGGTGGAAAGACCAAAGGTGATGGGCAGCAGCAGAGCGATGCCCAGGGTAGCGGACAAACCGGGGATTGCACCAAAGACGATGCCTAACGCGACCATGGCAAAGATCAGCAGCAGGTTTAGCGGCTTCATGCAGACCAGTAAAGCAGAAAGATATGCAGCCATTTATTTCCCCTCCTTAGCCGCCGAACAGAACGCCGGCAGGCAGCTTGATCTGGAATGCGAACACGAACATGGCGTACAGCGCCGCCGTTACCACCACCGAGATGATAGCGGTGGACACCGGCTTGACCTCGCTGTTGCCCTTGAGGTCATAGATGAACGCTGCAGTAGCAAAGGGGGTGGTGATCACAAAGCCCAGATAGGTCATAGCAACGGCGTAGAGCACCAGCATCAAAAAGCTCTTGGTGACCTTGAGCACGCCGCCCTTGGGGAAGTAGGGCTTTTCTTCCTTGGCACGGTCCTTGTAGCCCCGGATGATCAGAGCAATGGAGCTGATGCCGATGAGGAACAGCGCCACAAAGGGCAGCAGACGGGGACCCGGCTCCAGCAGCTTTGCCGGCTGGCGTACTTGCAGGGTCATAAAGCAGAAAAAGACACAGGTGAGCAGACCCACGATGCCTGTGACCATGTCACGTCTCATTTTCATATGTAAAACACCTCTTTTTTCTCAAAAATAGCCCGGAGGGAACAGCTCCGGGCTATCACTTAGGAGGAACGCACTTTAAATCGATCCTGTGCAGATCCAGTGCGGATGATCTCTATTTATAGCAATTCAACTTTTTAATGCAACAGCAACAACGTTGAATTGCATATCGCAAATATGCTGTTTGAATGTTG
>ENA-UPWM01001026-UPWM01001026.1-human-gut-metagenome-genome-assembly--contig:-NODE-1026-length-12536-cov-33.981700_pt1 | contig 12536 bp, 9 predicted proteins | sample MGYA00250051_ERZ773379 | MGnify/ENA primary metagenome ERZ773379 (study PRJEB29103, sample SAMN06112020) | human gut metagenome | biome: human gut; feature: ankylosing spondylitis patient; material...
GGCCATACCGACCGCACGGGACGATTGCGCCGGTTCTGCGACCGCAGTCACCTGTAACCAGACGGCCCCGACGAGCGTAAGCCCCGCATAAATCGGCAACAACAGACGCCAGTCGCCGAAAAGCGAAACCAGCCCCGTGATGATCGGGGCGAGCAGCAACAGAGCAGTATTGCGGAAGATCTGTCCGACGGTCAGGTAGCTGGTCATCCGCTCCTCGGGCACGATGGTCGCCAGCAGCGGATTGACCGCCACCTGGATAGCGGTATTGCCGATGCCCAGCAGACCGAAGCCGATGAAATACCAACTCAAGGCACTGCCGACGCCCGCAGCATAGGGCACGAGCAACCCGGCGATGGTAAAGGCATAGCCGATCATTGCCGTTCTCTTGCGGCCGATGCGGTTCATCAGCGCCGCGACAGGCGTGGAAAGAAGCAGGAACCAAAGGAAAACCATCGACGGCAGAAAACTCACGGCACTCTGCTGGCTCTCGGCAAATTCACCGCTGATGATGTTGGTCACCGGAGCCACGATATCGCAGAAGCCCATGATAAAGAACCCCATCAGCACAGGTGCCAGCAATCGTTTGTCCACTCTCCTTTCCGTCATAGCACGTCCTTCAACATTCATTATTTGGTCAAAGTTAAGTTTTTTTCTCGGAATACACAGAGAAAACCGTGCATTTTTTTATCCGGAATCCCTGTTTTTCGGCAAAAAAAGCATTGCTATTCCCCATTTTTTGCTATCTTTGACATAGTCTTAGATAGGATGCGCCTCGGGAAACCGGGAACAAGGTCCCGTTTTCTCTCGGCTTTCACTATCTTTGTTTCCGTTAAATTTTCATGCAGCCAGGTCGCTCCCGACAAAACGAATGCCGTCCCGGTCGGAATACGATCAGCCCGCACGAAAACAACTTCAAGCCAATAGCCCGCCGGGCCTTACGGATTTTTCCGACAGGCGGGCACTTTGAGAAATATTACCCGATCGGCCCCCGCTCCGGCGAACACGAACACGTCCCGGTTCGCAGACGGTCCCGATCACTTAACCCTAATTCCGACTCCGCATGATGCTTCTATTCGCCGGCATAACCCTCCCGCTCGAGGATCCGATTCTCAAATTCCTGCTGATTCTGGTCATCATCCTCGCCGCTCCCCTGCTGCTCAACAAGCTGAAAATTCCCTACCTGCTGGGGCTTATCATCGCCGGTGCGGTGATCGGACCGCACGGCCTCAACCTGGTGTTGCGCGACAGCAGCATCATCCTCTCCGGTACGGCCGGACTACTCTACATCATGTTCCTCTCCGGCCTGGATATGGACATGTCGGATTTCCGCAAGAACGGCACCCGAAGCCTCGTATTCGGACTCTATACGTTCTGTGTTCCGCTCCTGCTCGGTATTCTGGCGGGATATTACATCCTGGGATTTTCGATCTACTCCTCGATCCTGCTGGCCGGGCTCTTCGCCTCGCAGACCCTGATCGCCTACCCCATCGTCAGCAAACTGGGCATCGCCCGCGACAAGGCTGTCACGATCGCCGTCGGAGGCACGGTCATTACCGATACGCTGGCCCTGCTGCTGCTGACGGTCATAGTAGGCATGGTCACCGGAAACACGGACGACATGTTCTGGTACCGGCTCGGCATCTCGGTCGTGCTCTGCATCGCATTCATCATGCTGCTCTTCCCGCTGATCGGGCACTGGTTCTTCAAGCATTGCAGCGACAACATCTCCCAATACATTTTCGTGCTGGTCATGGTCTTTCTGGGCGCCTACCTGGCACATCTGGCCGGACTGGAGCCGATCATCGGCGCCTTCCTCGCGGGTCTGGCCCTCAACCGCCTCATCCCGCGCACCTCGCCCCTGATGAACCGCATCGAATTCGTCGGCAACGCCATCTTCATCCCCTTCTTTCTGATCGGCGTAGGCATGCTGATCGACTACCGGGCCTTCTTCCGCGACTGGGAGAGCATCAAGGTCGCTGCCGTGATGATCGTCCTGATCACCGCCGCCAAATACATCGCCGCGCTGCTCACTCAAAAAACGTTCAAACTCTCCAGCGACCAGCGGACGGTCATCTTCGGCCTGAGCAGCGCCCACGTAGCCGCCACGCTCGCAGCCGTGATGGTGGGCTACAACGTCATCGTCGGCCAGACACCCGACGGAGAACCGATCCGTCTGCTGGGCGAGAGCGTGCTGAACGGCACGATCCTGATGATCCTGGCCACCTGCACCATTTCGACCTTCGCCACTCAGCGCGGCGCTCACAACATCGCCATCAAAGGGGTCCGCGAAAACGACGAAAGCACCGAACATCAGGACGAACACATCCTGATCCCGGTGTCGAACGAAGAGAGCGTCAGGGAACTCGTAACTCTGGGCAACGTGCTCAAATCGAAGAAAAACCACAACGGATTCTACGCGCTGCACGCCATAGACAACAAGGTGGAAGACAGCGGGCTGGAAAAACGGGCCCGCAAAATTCTCGAAACGGCGGCGACGGCCGCTGCCGCATCGGACATCTACCTCCACGAGCTGCTGCGCTACGACGTCAATATCTCAAACGCAATCGCAAGCGTCGCCAAAGAACAGAGTATCACGGACATCGTAATGGGACTCCACCGGGACAAATCCCCCGCGATCTTCCTCGGCAAGATCACGGGCGACCTGCTGGGCGAAAGCAACGTCACGACCTACATTTACAAACCGGTACAACCGCTGGCGACCATAAAGCGACATATCGTAATCATTCCCTCCCAAGCCGAAAAAGAGGCCGGATTTCTCATGTGGCTGCATAAAATCGGAAATCTGGCCCGCAATACCGGGACCAAAATCGTCGTCTATGCCCCGGAAACGACGCTCAAGTACATCGAACCGCTGCGGCGCAAGCAGACCGCAACCGTAGAAACGGTACTTTTCAAAGACTGGGAAAAGCTGCCGGCCCTGCTGCGCGAATTGCGCACGGACGACTGTCTGTGGCTGGCAATGAGCCGCCGCGAACGCATCTCCTACCAACCGACGATGAACAAGATCCCGGCTTACCTGGATCAATACCTCGGGCGAAACAGTTTCGTGCTGATCTATCCCGTACAGGCCGGTGATCCGGAAAGCCGCTATTTATAACCCATAATACGTGCCGCATACCTCCTGTACGAACCGTCTCCCTTTTACCGCTGTAACGGAGACATCCGCCGGATGTCGGAACATGGCCTGTCCGCAGACGAAGAGACGCTGCACCCCCGTTGAAAAGGCATCGTGGCTGTTCGGAAAACCTTCGGAAGCCGCATCTCCCGATCGGAAAAGGATAAGATGTGCACACCCGATACCCGCCCCTTATGCCCCGACAATCGGGTAAAATAGACACCGGGTTTGGTTTTACCCGCAACTTGCACTATCTTTGACCTTGTTTTAGACCGGCCGCATCCATCGATGTCCGAATAAATTCGGTTTCGCGTTCGGCCCGCACCGCATAATTCGTTTCGCATAAACATAAACGTAAAATAACATTATGAGTCTTGTAGCGATCGTAGGACGCCCGAACGTGGGCAAAAGCACACTGTTCAACCGCCTGGTCGGACAGCGCAAAGCCATCGTCGATGCGACGGCAGGCACGACACGCGACCGCCATTACGGTAAAACCGACTGGAACGGACGTGAATTTTCGGTGATCGACACCGGCGGCTATTCGGTCAATTCGGACGACATTTTCGAAGACGACATCCGCCGTCAGGTGATGCTCGCCATCGAAGAGGCGGACGTCATCCTGTTCCTGGTCGAAGTCAATACGGGCATCACGGATCTCGATCAGATGATGGCCGACATCCTGAGGCGCACTTCGAAAAAAGTGCTGCTGGTCTGCAACAAGGTCGATAACTACGACCTGATCTACTCCTCGCACGAATTTTATTCGCTGGGACTGGGAGAACCCTACTGCATCAGCTCGATGAGCGGCAGCGGCACGGGCGACCTGATGGACGAAATCGTGCGCGACCTGCCCCCGGAAACCAAGAACGAGGAAGAAGAGCTGCCCCGCATCACCATCGTAGGCCGTCCGAACGTGGGCAAGTCGTCGCTCACCAACGCCCTGCTGGGCGAAGAACGCAACATCGTCACGCCGATCGCCGGCACCACGCGCGACGCCATTCACTCGCGCTACAACAAGTACGGACTCGATTTCTACCTGGTCGATACGGCCGGCATGCGCAAAAAAGGCAAGGTGACCGAAGACCTCGAATTCTACTCCGTGATGCGCTCGATCCGCGCCATCGAGGAGTCCGACGTCTGTATTCTGATGCTCGATGCGCAGCAAGGCCTCGAATCCCAGGACCTGAACATCCATAACCTGATCGTCCGCAACCGCAAAGGGTGCGTGATCGTAGTCAATAAATGGGATCTGGTGGAAAAAGGCAACAACACGATGAAGGAGTGGAAAGAGGCCCTGGCAAAAAAACTGGCGCCCTTCAACGACATTCCGATCATCTTCACCTCGGTACTCAACAAACAGCGCATCCTCGAAGTGCTCCAGACCGCCATCCGGGTTTACGAAAACCGCAAGCGGCGCGTGGCCACCTCGGCGCTGAACGACTACCTGCTGCCGATCATCGAGAACTACCCGCCCCCGGCGACCAAAGGCAAATACATCAAAATCAAATACGTGATGCAGCTGCCGACACCCACGCCCCAGTTCGCCTGCTTCGTCAATCTGCCCCAATATATCAAGGATCCCTACCGCCGCTTCCTGGAGAATAAGATTCGGGAGGAATGGGATTTCTCGGGAGTACCGATCCAGATCTATTTCCGACAAAAATAGAGATCACCGGATATCCTCGACACCATATTCAGGGATCCGGCGGCGCACCCATAAAGAATAATTTATCTCATTTACAATCGATAAAACCTTTATTCCAAACCGTTTATCTTTTCGCTATGAAAAAATTCTTACTATTCGCTTTCGCGGCCGTAATGCTGGGATTCGCGGGATGCAACGACGATGAGAACAAGGACAACATACCTCCCACTTTGAGGGAATACGAAGCTCCCGTATTCATGTACGGCAAGACACGGGAGGAAGTGAAAGCTTCGGTGCCCTACGCCTACAGCGGAGCATCGGAAACCTCGCTGTATTTCGAAGGCAAGGGCATCGTTAAAGAGTACATATATATATTCGAAGACGACAAAGTATATTCCTGCGGATCGATACTTTCAGACCTGTACATCGACGACCTGCACACCTACCTCTCGCAGCTGTACATCTACCTCGAATACCGTCCGGGACAAAGAATGTACGTATATGAAAGCGAAGACAAATCGCTGAGCATCGGCCTCTATCCCCTCAACGACGGTCTGGCGGCAGTAGAATACCTGAAAAACTGACCCTCGGGATCAGCCGGGAAAACTTCCGACGGAAGCGTCCGAACTCCGCCCATAAAAGACATACTATCAAACAAGAAACAGCCGCATGAAATCATGCGGCTGTTTCTTGTTTGGTGGAGAATACGAGGCTCGAACTCGTGACCTCTTGCATGCCATGCAAGCGCTCTAGCCAACTGAGCTAATCCCCCGTTAACGGGACAAATATAGTGAAATTTTCCAAATCCTCGAAAAACAGAGTCGATTTCCCTGAAAAATTCGCTCCGACAGTCCGCTCCTCGCAGAAAAAACATATCCCCAAAGAGGCAACGCCAGTCTGTATGGCAATGTTTTTGCTCTGAATTACAACGATATGAAATTCAATCATAAACCGGTCCGGCATTTTCTGCATGCCGACAAAAAACGATAGGATATGGACAAGAAAAGACTGACCTCCGAAAACGGGAAACCCATTGCCGACAACCAAAACATCCAAACCGCCGACGTGCGCGGCCCCGCCATGCTGCAAGACGTATGGTATCTCGAAAAACTCGCCCATTTCGACCGGGAAGTGATCCCCGAACGCCGCATGCACGCCAAAGGATCGGGAGCTTTCGGGACCTTCACCGTGACGCACGACATCACCAAATACACCCGGGCCTCGATCTTTTCGCAGGTGGGTAAAAAGACCGACTGTCTGGTCCGCTTCTCGACCGTAGCCGGAGAGCGCGGCGCCGCCGATGCCGAGCGCGACATCCGGGGCTTCGCCATGAAATTCTACACCGACACGGGCAACTGGGACCTGGTAGGCAACAACACGCCGGTCTTCTTCCTGCGCGATCCGCTGAAATTCCCCGACCTGAACCACGCCATCAAACGCGATCCGCGCACCGGCATGCGAAGTGCCAACAACAACTGGGATTTTTGGACGCTCCTCCCGGAAGCGCTCCACCAGGTGACGATCACGATGAGTCCGCGCGGCATTCCGGCCTCGTTCCGCCATATGCACGGCTTCGGCAGCCACACCTTCAGCTTCTACGACAAGGACAACAAGCGCACATGGGTCAAATTCCATTTCCGCACCCTGCAAGGCATCAAGAACCTCACGGACGCCGAAGCCGAGGCGGTCATCGCCAAAGACCGGGAGTCGAACCAGCGCGACCTGTTCGAAGCGATCGAACGGGGCGATTATCCCCGCTGGCTGATGCAGGTGCAGCTGATGACCGAAGAGGAGGCCCGAAACTACAAAATCAATCCCTTCGACCTGACCAAAGTGTGGTATCACGGCGATTTCCCGCTGCATGACGTGGGTATTCTCGAACTGAACCGCAACCCGGACAACTTCTTCGCCGAAATCGAACAGGCGGCGTTCAACCCTGCGAACGTCATCGAAGGCATCGGCTTCTCGCCCGACAAGATGTTGCAGGGGCGGCTCTTCTCCTACGGCGACGCACAGCGCTACCGGCTGGGCGTGAACAACAACCTGATTCCCGTGAATAAACCCCGCTGTCCGTTCCACGACTACCACCGCGACGGACAGATGCGCACGGACGGCAATTACGGAGCGACGATCCCCTACCAGCCGAACAGCTACGGCGAATGGCAGGACAGCCCGAACCTGAAAGAACCGCCTTTGGAGGTGAACGGTGCCATCTACAATTACGACGAACGGGAACTCGACAGCGACTATTTCACCCAACCGGGCAAGCTCTGGCGGCTGATGTCGGCCGAAGACCAACGGGCGACGTGCGAGAACACGGCCCGCGCGATGGGCGACAGCGCCCTCTTCATCAAACAGCGGCACGTGCGCAACTGCTCCTACGCCGATCCCGAATACGGCAAAGGCGTGGCGAAGGCATTGGGTATCGACTATGAGGAAGCCCTGAAAGCGGAGGACCCGGCACACCCGACGTGGGATCCCCGCAACAAAAAGTGATTCGCAGCAGACGCACCGAAAGGAGGTTCCTCCATTTCGTTAAGATCGCTACAAAATCCCGGATGAATATGTATTCATCCGGGATTTTACGCAATACGTCCTCTTCACCCTGTCCGAACGCCCCGCAAAACAAGGCCCGTCCGGCACGAACGGCCCGACGCGAAAAGCCTCATACGATGGGATCGATGACGCCTCCGCCTCCGCCACTCTTTCCGGCTCCGCAGGCTTTCTCCCCTCGACAACGATACTTCGAAAAATGCCAGCCGACACCTTGCTCCCGGCGACAACATCGACAGGCCGGTCCGCACAAGCGGATCGGTTTCCTTGCAAGAGGCAATCAAGGACGGTATTCCAGCATCGTTCCGGGACATTGGACATACCTTTACGGGGTCTTGGCCGGCTCCGTAAAATACAATGCCGGACTGCGATCCCGCACTTTCGGGAGCCGCAATCCGGCGCTGCGAATTTCAAAAGGCACTATGCCTGCGGCGTATCGTCGCCGCCTTTATTGCGATTACGGTTGCGATTTCGGTTACGACGACGCCCCCGGTCCCGGCTGCCGCGATTACCCTCGCCACGACCTTCTCCGTGGCGGGACTCCACATTCGCAGCCGCGACGACACCTTCTGCAGGTACCGGACCGGCACTCTTCGCACCGTCGCGTCCACGGCTCCGACCACGTCCCCCGCTGCGTCCGTTTCCGCCACGGCCCGACCCACTGCGTCCCCGGCGGCCGCCATGACCGGAAAAAGCGGCGGGGTTATATTCAGGGCCTGCACCTACGGCTTCCGGCAAGGACAATTTCGGAATCTCCCGCTCGATAAACTCCTCGATACGGTGGAATTTACCCTGCTCCTCCTCGTTCACGAACGTAACGGCCCGCCCCGTAGCGCTGGCCCGCGCCGTGCGGCCGATGCGATGGATATAATCTTCGGGATCGTGCGGCACGTCATAATTGATGACCATGCCGATATCCTCGATGTCGATACCGCGTGCGACGATGTCCGTCGCTACGAGAATCCTCACTTTATTATTCTTAAAATCGAGCATCACCTGCTCGCGTTTCTCCTGATCCAGATCGGAGTGCATGGGAGCCACGTCGAGCTTCATACGCTTGAGCGTATGGGCCAACTCCTTGACCTTTTGTTTGGAAGAGGAGAAAATGATCGTCTTGGACTCCGAAGGCCAGGAGAACATCTCGCGGACGATCCCCAGCTTTTGGCCCTCGTAACAGATATAAGCACCCTGTTCGATCGCCTCGTTGGGCTTCGAAATGGCGATATTGACCTCGGCGGGATCGTTCAGAATCTGCTTGGCCATCTGCCGGATCTTGGGCGGCAGCGTCGCGGAGAACATCAGCGTCTGCCGCGATTTGGGCATATAGGAAACGATCTGCATAATGTCGTCGTAAAAACCCATATCGAGCATACGGTCGGCCTCGTCCAGAATCAGGTAATCCACATGCGAAAGATCGACGCGGCTGTTCATAAGGTGCGAAATCAGGCGTCCGGGCGTGGCGATCACCACATCGGCACCCATTTGCAGGCCGCGCTTCTGCTGGTCCCAGCCGCGGCCGTCGCCGCCGCCGTAAATTACGGCGGTAGAAACGGGCATATAGTAGGAAAAGCCCTGGAACTGCATGTCGATCTGCTGTGCCAACTCGCGCGTGGGTACGATAATGACCGATTTCACGACGTTCTTCTCATTGCCTTCGAGCAGCAGCCGGTTCAGCAGCGGCAGCGTATAGGCAGCCGTCTTGCCCGTACCGGTCTGGGCGCAGGCGATAATATCGCGCCCGTCCAGAATGATCGGAATGGTCTGCTCCTGCACAGGAGTCATCTCCTGAAAATTCATGGCGTCGATGCCGTCCAGCACCTCGTCTTCCAGATCGAGTTCGTCAAATCTCATACTATGCGTTTTCTTTCTTTTCCAATTATTACACTTCAAACGGGCGGGTTCTTTCGACCAACTCTCCCTGCAACGTCGCCGACGAGGAGGCGGTCACCCGCACCCGCACGTAATCCCCGATCCGGCACTCGCCGCGATCGAAGACCACCACCTTATTCTGCGACGTACGTCCGAAAAGCTGCCGGTCGCTGCGCTTGGAAGTACCTTCCACCAGAATTTCGAACTCTTTGCCGACATCGCGGGCGTTGCTTTCGGCCGAAAGCGTATTCTGCAAGGCGATGATTTCGTTCAAACGGGCCGTCTTGACCGAATCCGGCACATCGTCGGGCATGTGACGTTGAGCGAACGTATCGGGCCGCTCGGAATACTTGAACATATAGGCGAATTCATACCCCACCTCCCGCATCAGCGAAAGCGTCTGCCGATGATCCTCGTCCGTTTCGCTGCAGAATCCGGCGATCAGGTCGGTCGTAATCGCGCAATCGGGCATATAGCGGCGGATAGCGGCGATGCGGTCGAGGTACCATTCGCGTGTATATTTGCGGTTCATCTTCTCGAGCATCCGCGACGATCCCGACTGGGCGGGCAGGTGGTCTTGTACTTTCGGTCCTGTTTGGTGACAACTACGTTTTCAGTGTCCATTTCATCCTCCCCCTTCCGGGTATATTTCAACGACCTGGCTCGCAGCGGTCCCGCCGCTCCGGTCCAGCTCTGTCGTTGCTTCGATTTGCTCGGTCAGCTCCGGCCAGACCTCAAGCGCCTGGTCCGTGTGCGCCGCGCCGCCGGTGTTCCGCGTCACGGCGATCTCCACCACCGCCGCCAGCTCCGGCCATACCTCCACGGCCTGCGCGGTGCTCGCGGCTCCGCCGGTGTGCCGGTATGTCAGGATTTCCAGCGCCTCCGTCAGCTCCGGCCATACCTCCGCCGTTTGGCTCATGCTGGCCGCGCCGCCAGTCAAGCGCTCGCCGGTCACTTCCAGCTCGCTCACAAGCTCCGGCCATACCTCAATGATCTGGCTCATGGAGCAGCACCCGCCCGTGATCACAACGGCCTCGCACTCGTGCTGAATGTCGATCACGTCCAGGTGGCTGCGCTCGTTCTTTGTAGTCAGGATGCCGGTCTTGAGCCGCCGGTACTCCGCCGCCGTGATGCCTTCCTTCGGCAGCGGCAGGCTCACCCGGAAGCAGCCCGGCCTCCCGTCGTACTGGAACCACTCCGTCACGGTGGCCTCCGGGTAGATGGCGTGCACCTGCAGCTTCACCGCCGCCGCTGTACCCATCAGCCGCCGGACCGTCAGCGCCGTCTTCACGATGCGGCGCTTCTGCTCCACCGTCAGTTCGGTGTCGTACCAGTCGATCTTCCAGTCCACGGCCAGCACATCCAGCACCGCCTCCGGTGCGGTGTCCAGCCGTGTGTAGATTTGGCTCTCGTCGGTGTAGTCCAGCGTCTTCCCCAGGGCCAGCCCCAGGGCCTCGGACAGGGCGATCACCCATTCCTGTCTCGCCAACACCCTCGGAAGGCCGTCTGTAATGCGGGCTTGACGCAGACTTTTAATCATCCTCAAGCCCTCCGTAGGTCACGGTGCGCGTGTTCCGCTTCGGGAGCTGCGTTTTTTCGATCACGATGTCCGCCGGTGCCGTCAGCTTTACGCGCTTGGCTCCCGCCGCGCGGACCCGGTACACAAGCTCAGTCGGGTTGATGTCCCGGCCCATCTTGCGCTGCCAGCTCTCGTAGGCGTCCACCGCCGCCTCCACCTGGGCCTGAATGGTGCCCGCGCTCTTTTGGTCTCTGCTGGCGATCCAGTAGGTCAGGCTGATGTCGTAGGGGACCTCCTCCGCCGCCTGGCAGCTCACGATGTCCGTCAGCGGGCGGATGGTGTCGCCGTTGAGGTAGGCGGCCAGCTCCTCCCGCTCCGTCTCCGTGGGCAGCACGCCGCCGTCCAGCACCACATAAACGTGCACCACGCACGGCTCCGGGCTGACGATCTGCACGTCGTCCACGTCCGTCCGCCATTCCTTCACATAGTAGGCATAGGCGTCTCGCGGTCCGGCGCAGGAGTATTTGCTGGGGGCCAGCCACACCCGTTCCGTCAGGCCGTCGTCGTCCTCGATGTCCAGTCCGCCCGTGCTCGCCTCGATGCTCTCCACGCTCGCAACGTAGGGGATGGGGTCCACCAGCGTGTCAATCTCTCCGGCGGCGATGCCGCTGCTCTCCGCCCCGGCTTCCTCCGCCTGCACGTCCACGTCCACGGTCAGCTCGCCCGCCGTGACTTCCGCGTAGTCCACGGTGTTGAAGTATTTCCCGTCCTGGGTCTTCACCCGTGTGCCCGCCGGAATGGCCGTCGGCTCGCTTCGCTGGCCGGAAAGCGTGAAGCGCACGATGCACGTAGCCCGCCTTGCCTCCTGCCGCGTAATGCCGAACAGGGCCGCCAGTGCGTCCAGCGCATCGCCGGTCGAGGTCTTCAAAAGCTCTGCCCGGCCCTTGGCCTCCACATACTGCATCACCTGGTAGAGCACAAGGCTGAACGATTTGATGATCAGGTTCTTTGCGTCCGCCTCGCCCAGCTCCGCGTCCTGCCCGGTAAGCTCCTTGAAGATGCGCGTGTAGTTTGCCCGCACAAGCTCCTCAGTCTCCTGCAGGCTCATGTTTTCGATGAAGCTGATCTCCGGCACATTTGCCAGCTCTTTGATATTAGACAAAGCTCACCACCACCTTCGGGACGATGCCGCCGTCCCTGGCATGATTTTGGGTCCATTCCACACGCATGACCCGGACCCGTGGCTCATACTGTTTTGTTTTCCGTACAAACTCCGCCGTCAGCAGCGCCTTCGCCGCCTCCTGCGGGTTGTCCAGAATGTTGATGTCGATGCCGAACTCGCGGTCAAGGGCCTGTTCTCCCGTCTCCGTGCCGTAGAGCACCTGTAGATTTCGGTAGACTTCCTGTGCCGTCCGGTCGTCCACGGTCCCAGCCTCGATTTCAACGATGGTATCCTCAATGTAGATCACGGCTTGCCCTCCCTCACGTGTATTCCTCGATGTTCAGGCTTACCCGGCACTCGATCAGCGCGCCGCCGTTGAGCACCGTGTCCCACTCGTCGCTGACGCTCACCAGCTTGAATGGGTTGTCAGAGATCGGTCGCCCGCCGATGATGAACCAATCGACCATCTGGCTTTCCGCCGCCCGCTGGAAGTAGTCCAGCGTGGACCGGGGGCTTACGCCGTCCTGCGAGCGCAGAAGGAGGTCCATGGTGTAGCTTTTCAGCTTCGGGCCTACCCACTGGCTCCGCGAGCTGGCGGAAGTCAACATCATCGAACGGCGTAATGTGTTGCCGGACCAGAAAACGGTAC
>ENA-UPWM01001032-UPWM01001032.1-human-gut-metagenome-genome-assembly--contig:-NODE-1032-length-12504-cov-16.284864_pt1 | contig 12504 bp, 8 predicted proteins | sample MGYA00250051_ERZ773379 | MGnify/ENA primary metagenome ERZ773379 (study PRJEB29103, sample SAMN06112020) | human gut metagenome | biome: human gut; feature: ankylosing spondylitis patient; material...
ATGGCTTTTTGTGGCAAGTACGGTGTCCTTTGGTCAGTTAAGGCGGGCATGACTGAAACTTATTATTTATTCTTGCGCCTGTGTCGACTCATTTTGCCGGAAATGTGGGGCAGGGTGTGGGGTGGTGAGAGGGCTGTTAGGATAAGCCGTAATAATCCTGCGCATGTAAAAAAACAAACCGGGCAAAACATGTTGTGGATAATGTTTTGCCCGGTTTTATTATGTTTCAGATTTTCTTATTGGCCATATAGGCTTCAGATGCCCGTCAGGTGTTGTTGCCGTCAGGGCTGTCTGTATGGATATGTCTTCAGAAGTTGAATGTGTGTTTGCCCGATCCGACCTGCTTTTCGGTGCCGTCGGGCAGCACTATGGTGGCGTCTGAGCCTACGGGTATGTCAACGGTGAGCGAACTGCGTGTGCAGCTGACGCTGATTTTGCCGTAGAGCGACTCTGTGCTTGCATTGACATATTTGAGGTCGCCCACGAGCGTTGGTTTTATCAGCAAGTGGCGCAGTCCGTAGGTGCCTGGGCGGTTTTGTATGCCTGCGAGAGTCTTGAAGAGCCATTCGTCTATCTGTCCCATCATGAAGTGGTTGAGCGACGAGCCTTGGTTGGGGTCCCACTGCTCGGTAAGCGTCGTGGCGCCGTGGCGCAGCTGGAAGCCATAGCCCGGCGTCTCATAATGGTTCAGCATGGAGTAGAGCAGGTCGTTGAGTCCGTTCTGCGCAAGCGTCTGAAACAGGTAGCGGTTGCCCACGTCGCCCGTTGTCAGGCGTGTGCCGTGCGCCTTGATGTCGGCCACGAGACTGTTGAGCACGCCCTGCTTGTTGTTGCCCGTAAGTCCGAGATACAGCGGCAGGGAGTTGGATGTCTGGCTGCCCGTGCCGTAGGTGCATGAGTCGGCTTTGAAGAAGCGGCTGTTGAAGGCATCCGTGGTGTATGCCAGCAGCTTGGAGTATTTGTCTGCGTCGGCCGTGTTGCCCGTCATGCGTGCAGCGCGTGTCATCAGTTGTAGGTCGAAGATGTAGTGGGCCGTTGCCACAAGTGGTACGGGAGTGTTCTTTGAGAAGCCTGCACGCCATGGACCGTAGTCGTACCAGTCGCCAAGTCCGTGGCTCACAATGCCGCTGTCGGCGCGCGACGTCAGATAGTCGACATATCGGCTCATGGCTCCGTAGTTGGCGGTGATGAGCGTGCTGTCGCCATACTGCTCATAATACATGAACGGCATGATGATGAGCGTGCTGCCCCATTCGGGCGAGTCGTCAAACAGATTGCCGAACGACACATACTGTGGCGCCGTGGTGGGCACCATGCCGTCTGACTTCTGTGTGTCGGTTATGTCGCGTATCACCTTTGGCGCAAAGCGCGTCATGTCGTAGTTGTAGAGAAGGCTGGGGCCGCACAGATGGTCTTGCTCTAGCCATCCCAGCTTTTCGCGGTGAGGACAGTCGGTCAGCACGGCCTGCATGTTGCTGCGCTCAGCCCTTTCTATGAGGCGGTGAGTCTTGGTGAACAGCTCGTTTGAACATTCAAACGACGACACCTCTCTGGCAGAGTTGTAAACGAAGCAGCTGCTGAGCTTCTTCAGTACGGGCAGCCCCTGCGGGTTTGGCTCTCCCTCGCGCACCGCCCCCTCCACCTGTATGTAGCGGAAGCCGTAGTAGGAAAAGTGCGGATGCCATGTCTCCGTGCCGTCGCTGCCCAGGGTATATTCGTAATAATGCTGGCGTCCGGTCTGCCTCTGGTCGCAGGCTCCCTGCTGAGTGAGCTTCTCGGCCACGAGCATTGTAACCTTTTGTCCGCGCTTGCCTTCGATTGTTATCTCGGGAAATCCTGCAAGATTCTGTCCCATGTCGGCAACAATCACAGACGGGTCTATTTCTCGCTTTGTGGCCTTTGACGCTGCTGCCAGCGAATCTGTATGTATCTTCATCCACGACTTCACGCCGTAGCGCTCCATTATCTTCACGGGCTGTGCAGTCTGCGGCGTCAGCGTGCCCGCTGGTCCCTCCACCTGCACGGCGTCATGCCATCTGCTGTCGTCGAATCCGGGCATGTCGCATCCGGGCTGGCAGAGCCTTGCGTCGTAAGATTCGCCTCCGTAGATGCTGTTGAACGTTATCGGGCTCAGCGTGTACTTCCAGTCTTCGCCGCTCTTTATCACCTGGCGGCTGCCGTCGCTGAAGTTTATTTCCATGCGCATAATCATCTGCGGGGGGCCGAAGCTGGTCTGCAGCTTGCTGTAGCGGCCCATGCGCTGCACGTTGAAGAATCCGTTGCCCAGCAGCACGCTTATGGCGTTGCGCCCCTCTGCGAGCAGCTGTGTCACGTCGTAGGTGTTGTAGTAGACGGTCTTGCTGTATTCGCTCCAAAGCGGGGCAAACTCGCTGTCGCCGACCTTACGTCCGTTTATCTTCATCTCGTAGTGTCCCAGTCCGCTTATGTACACCACGGCATCTGTAATCTTCCTTTTGCCGGTGCTGAACTCTTTTCTCAGTATTATGCTTTTAGCCGACAGCGTGTCGGTGTCTTGCCATTTTGCCTTGAAGCTGTCTTTCTTGAACACTGAGTTTGCCCATCGTCCTTCGGGCAGCTTTGCGTCCGCTTTGGTTATGGCTCCAATCCATTTAGCCCCGAGGTCTTCGGGCACCACTCTCACATATTGCCTCTGGCTCCATGCCGACTTCTTGCCGGCGGCGTCCCATACGCACACCTGCCAGTAGTAGCCGTGGCGGTTGCCCTTCAGCGGCGGCAGCGATATCAGCTGGCTTTCGGCCGACGCCGTCTTGCCCGAGTCGTAGACACTTTTGCCGGTTATGTTCTCAAAAATCCTTATGCGGTAGGCAGTCTGCCTGTCGCCGTTGGTGTCGGCCTTCATCTGCCAGCCCACGCGTATGTCGCCGGCTGTTACGGCCAGTCCGTCCTGATAGTTGCACGTAAGTTTTGTAACGGTGAGCTTCGCGCTCATGCTGCACGATACGAGCAGAAGGATAGATAACAGAAAATTTCTCATCTCTTTCAGTGTTTGTGCCCTTGCCTTTGCGGCAGGGCTGCGTTGAATTTGTCTTATTTATATGATGACGCCTTCAGTTGTCGGTTGTAACTTCTTTTGCGGCAGCTTTGTCGACTTTTGAACGTAAATTTGCCCTCTGCACCTTTGGCAACCCTTTTTTAGATATATTTATAAAGGTGGAGGCAGAGGCGCGGCATTCCTTAAAAAACTGAAACGCCGTTACAAAAATAGCCTGATAAGTGAGAATATGAAAATGTTTTTACGTATTTTTGTAAGAAAGATAAAGGCCGTGCCGCCTGCCGGCTGAAGCAGCATACGGCGGCTGGATATGAGCTTTGTCTTGTTTTGACATAACCCTTAAAACATTGAGCTATGAAATATAAGATGCTTGTTCTGGACGTTGACGGAACGTTGTTGAACGACAACAAGGAGGTAAGCAAGCGCACGCTGGCAACGCTGCGCAAGGTTCAGCAGATGGGCGTGCGAATAATGCTGGCGTCAGGGCGTCCGACATACGGACTGCTCGGACTTGCCAAGATGCTCGAGCTTGACACCTACAACGGATATGTGATGGCGTATAACGGCGGACAGGTTATAAGGGCTGCTGACGGCGAAGTGATATTTGAACGCCGCATTAATCCCGAACTGATACCTTATCTTGAGAAGAAGGCCGACAAAAACGGATTTGGCATCCTTACTTATAATGAGGACTATATTGTTACGAACATGCCTGACAATCCGCACATCAAGGCCGAAGCCGAGCTCAACGGCATGAAGATTGTCTATGAGGAGCATTTCTCCATAGCCATCGACTTCATTCCGTGCAAGTGCATGCTTGTCAGCGACGACGAGGAGGCTCTCGTAGGACTGGAGAACCACTGGAAGCGCCGTCTCGACGGTGTGCTCGACGTGTTCCGCTCAGAGCCGTTCTTCCTCGAGGTGGTAGGCTGCCGCGTCAACAAGGCCAACACGCTGGCTGCCGTAATGGAGATGGAGGGCATAAAGACAGACGACATCGTAGTATTCGGCGACGGCGTGGCCGATGTAACCATGTTGCAGCTGGCAAGTCTCGGAATAGCCATGGGCAATGCGCCAGGATCTGTGAAGCGTTGTGCCGACTATATCACACTGTCTAACAATGAAGACGGCGTGGCTGTGGCTGTTGAGAAGGCGTTCTTGGCTGAGGTGCGTCCGAGCGAGATTCCGCTCGATGAACTCAATGCCCAGTCGAAGTCTACGCTTATGGGCAACCTCGGCATACAGTACACCTATGCCTCTCATGACCGCGTTGAGGCCACTATGCCCGTTGACCACCGCAACCGTCAGCCATTCGGCATCCTGCATGGCGGAGCCACGCTTGCGTTGGCAGAGACAGTGGCAGGGTTTGGCTCTATGATAATATGTAATCCCGACGAGTATGTTGTCGGCATGCAGGTAAGCGGCAACCATATATCTTCGGCCCATGAGGGCGATACGGTGCGTGCCGTGGGCACCATTGTGCATAAGGGCCGCTCGTCTCATGTGTGGAATGTCGCCGGAAGGCGACTGGGGGAGTCATTTTCAGGAGGAAACAACCAATGTCTCAGCATGACCGTTATATCAGCCCTTTTTCCACCCGTTATGCCTCCGATGAGATGCAGTACATCTTCTCGGACGACAACAAGTTCCGCACCTGGCGCCGCCTGTGGGTGGCCCTGGCCCGGGCCGAGATGAAGCAGGGCCTGACCAATATCACCCCCGAGATGGTGGCCGAGCTGGAAGCTCATGTGGACGACATCAACTATGAAGTCGCCATCGAGCGGGAGAAACTGGTGCGCCACGACGTCATGAGCCATGTCTACGCTTACGGCCAGCAGTGCCCCAAGGCGGCAGGCATCATCCATCTGGGTGCCACCAGCTGCTACGTCGGCGACAACACCGACATCATCGTGATGCGTCAGGGCCTCGAGCTGGTGCGCAAGAAGCTCATCGGCGTGCTGGCAAAGCTGGCAAAGTTCGCCGAGGAGTATAAGGATATGCCCTGCATGGCCTACACCCACTGCCAGCCCGCCCAGCCCACCACCGTGGGCAAGCGCGCCACCCTGTGGGCCAACGAGCTGGTGATGGACCTCAGCGAGATCGACCACCGTCTGGCTACCCTGCAGCTGCGCGGCGTCAAGGGTACCACCGGCACCCAGGCTTCCTTTATGGAGCTGTTCAAGGGCGACGCCGATAAGATCCGCGCCGTGGATGCTTCCATCGCCGAGGAGATGGGCTTCGACAGCGAGGCTGTCATCCCGGTGTCCGGCCAGACCTACAGCCGCAAGGTGGACGCCTTCATCCTCAACGCACTGGCCGGCATCGGCCAGAGCTGCATGAAGTTCGCCACCGATCTGCGCCTGCTGGCCAACTTCAAGGAGATGGAAGAGCCGTTTGAGAAGAACCAGATCGGTTCCTCCGCCATGCCTTACAAGCGCAATCCCATGCGCTGCGAGCGCATCTGCGCTTTGAGCCGCTACCTGATGGTGGATGTGCTCAACCCCAGCTTCACTACCGGTACGCAGTGGTTCGAGCGCACGTTGGACGACAGCGCCAACAAGCGCGTTGCCATGGCTGAGGGCTTCCTCGCCACCGACGCCATCCTGAACATTATGCTCAACGTCACCGACGGCCTCGTGGTCTACCCGAAGGTCGTGCGCAGCCGCCTGATGGCCGAGCTGCCCTTCATGGCCAGCGAGAACATCATGATGCAGGCCGTGGAGAAGGGCGGCAACCGTCAGGAGCTCCACGAGCGTCTGCGCCAGCACGCCATCGCCGCCGGCAAGCAGGTCAAGGAAGAGGGTCTGCCCAACGACATGGTGGACCGCATCGCCGCCGACCCGGCCTTTGGTCTGACCAAGGAAGAGATCGTGGCGGGCCTTGTGCCGGAGAACTTTGTGGGCCGCGCTCCCCAGCAGGTGGAGGAGTTCATTGCTCACATCCTCAAGCCCATCTTTGACGCCAACCCGGATGCTGTGGAACAGCACGCAAACCTGAGCGTCTAAACGTGATTTTACAGGAAAAGAGGCTGTTGCCGCAGGCAACGGCCTCTTTTCTGCACACAGAAGGAGTTTTCATGCGACTCGATAAATATTTAGCCGAGACGGCCCAATGCACCCGGAGCGAGGCGAAGGCACTGCTGGCGAAAGGCCGCGTCACGGTCAACGGCGCGGTCTGCAAGAAAGGGGATACCCAGCTGAAAGAGGCTGACGCCGTGGCGGTGGACGGCAAAGCGCTGGCCTACCGGCAGTTCGTCTACCTTATGCTCAACAAGCCCGAGGGCGTCGTCAGCGCCTCCACCGACAAGCGGGACACGACGGTCGTGGATCTGGTGGGGGATGCCTATCCCCGGCGGGAGCTGTTCCCGGCGGGGCGGCTGGACAAGACCAGCACCGGTTTCGTCTTGCTGACGGACGACGGCGGCTTTGCCCACGACATCCTCGCGCCTAAACGCCATGTCTCCAAGACCTACACCGTCGTCATCGACACTCCGCTGACGGAAGAGATGAAGGCCGGCTTTGCCGCAGGCGTCACCCTTGCCGACGGCACGGCCCTTTCGCCGGCGGAAGTGTCCGCCCTCACCCCCGACGGGCTGACGGTCCGCGTCCTGCTCAGGCAGGGCGTGTATCATCAGATCAAGCGGATGTTCGGCGTCTACGGTGCGGGCGTCAACGCCCTGCACCGGGACGCCATCGGCGGGCTTGCGCTGGACGAGAGCCTTGCCCCGGGCCAGTGGCGGGAGCTGACAGCTGACGAGGTGGCGAAAATTACCACGGGGTAAAGGACTGCTTTTCACCCGGTTTTCAAAAAAGTATCACATTTTACCGGTAAAATAGCCCTCAGAACCACGCAGAAAGGCCCTTTTTGGCCCGAAAATGACCCCGAAAGATAATTTCACCAAGAAAGAAGAATTTTTTTTGGTGAAATATGTTGCAAAAGTAAATTCTTTTGTGTAAAATATAAAATGTAATGCGGCGAAATTGTTAAAAATCACAATCCCGCCCACCTGCGGTTTGCACAAGAGAGGAAAAGGGGTATCCATTTATGGCCAATAGAGTATTTCAGAGCGTGATCTACCAGATGAAGGACGCGATCGACCGCGTGGTCGGCGTGGTGGATGAGACCGGCGCTGTCATCTCCTGCTCGGAGCTGAATCTGATCGGCGAGGTGCGCGAGGGCTTTATGGCAGAGCGTCTGACGGCCGGTGACCGCTTCGTGCGGGATGGCTACACCTACCAGCAGTTCTCCAGCGCAAAGCATAACGATTATGCCGTTTTTGTGGAAGGTGCGGACGAGACTGCGGGCCAGTTTGCCGCTGTGCTGTCCATCAGCCTGCAGAGCATCAAGCAGTATCACGACGAGAAGTTCGACAAAGCCAACTTTATCAAGAATGTGGTGCTGGACAACATCCTGCCCGGCGACATCTACGCCAAGGCCCGTGAGCTCCACTTTGCCACCGACGTCTCCCGCGTGGTGTTCATCGTCCGCGTCACCAGCGGCGGCGACATCTCCGCTTACGACGTGGTGAGCAGCCTGTTCCCCGACAAGCAGAAGGACTTCGTCTTCAACATCAGCGAGACGGACACCGTCCTGGTCAAGGAGATCCGCAAGGGCATCGACCGCACCGATATGGAGAAGCTGGCCGCCAGCATCGTGGACACCCTGTCCGGCGAGCATTACATCAAGGCTGTCGTGGGCATCGGCACCCCCATCGCCAACGTGAAGGACCTGGCTACTTCCTTTAAGGAAGCACAGATCGCCATGGAGGTCAGCAAGGTGTTCGACACCGAGAAGCAGATCATCCGCTACGACAATCTGGGCATCGCACGTCTTATCTACCAGCTGCCCACCACGGTCTGCGAGATGTTCCTGCGCGAAGTGTTCAAGCAGGGCAGCATCGAGAGCCTGGACCAGGAGACCCTGTTCACCATCCAGCGCTTCTTCGAGAACAACCTGAACGTCTCCGAGACCAGCCGCGGCCTGTTCGTCCACCGCAACACGCTGGTGTATCGTCTGGAAAAGATCAAAAAGCTGACCGGTCTGGATCTGCGTGAGTTCGACGACGCTATCGTGTTCAAGGTAGCGCTCATGGTCAAGAAGTACCTGTCCAACAACCCGGCCAAATATTGATATTTCGTCTCAGCCGCTCCGGCTGCGGACGCCGAAACCGGCCGCTCGACCCCGATGCTGGCCGGTTTCTTTTGTAATGGTCTGGAACTTCTGTGCCAAATAAATTTTTCAGGAGCAAGATACTCATGATAGATTTTGAACATGTCACCAAGATATACAAACGGAGCGATACGCCCGCTCTGGAGGACATCGACTTCCATGTAGACGACGGCGAGTTCGTCTTTCTGGTGGGCCACTCCGGCGCCGGCAAGTCCACTCTGCTCAAGCTCATCCTCCGCGAAGAGCTGCCCACCGAGGGCCGCGTCATGGTGGACGGCAAGGACGTCGCCCGGCTGCGCCGGGGCAAAGTGCCTTTCCTTCGCCGCCAGATGGGCATCATCTTCCAGGATTTCCGCCTCATCCCCACCATGACGGTCTACGAGAATGTGGCGTTTGCCATGCATGTCACCAACATCGGCAAAAAAGACATCAAAGAGCGCGTCAACTACATGCTGGAGCTGGTGCATCTGGAAGATAAGGCAAAGGTCTACCCCGAGTTCCTCTCCGGCGGTGAGCAGCAGCGCGTGGCCGTGGCCCGCGCTCTGGCCCACAGCCCCCGCCTCGTCATTGCGGACGAGCCCACCGGCAACATCGACCCCGAGATGAGCCTTGAGATGATGGAACTGCTGGAACGCGTCAGCGAGATGGGCATCACGGTGCTTGTCGTCACCCACGAGCATGAACTGGTGCGCCGCTTCAACCGCCGCACCATCACCCTGAAGCAGGGCCGCATCATCTCCGATGTTCCGGCCAGTTTCGGCGAGGAGGTACACGTATGAAAATCTCTACGTTTGGGTTCCTCACCCGGCGCGGCGTGCGCAACCTCGGCAAGCACTGGGCCATGACCATCGCCTGCATCGCCTCCCTCAGCGTCTGCATGACCCTGAACATCTTCGCCAGCCTCATTGAAGTCAATGTGGACAGCATGGTGAGTTATCTGGGCAGCCAGAACGAGATGGTGGTCTACGTGGACCCCGAGGCTGATGACGCCACCATCCAGTCTGTGGGCAATGCCCTCAGCGGCACCGCAGGTGTGAGCCGGGTGCAGTATATGTCCAAAGAAGACGTCCTCAACCAGTACAAGGGCTATATGTCCGACTATGCCGCCCTGCTGAACGAGTTCGAGAACGACAACCCCTTTAAGGCCAATTACCGCGTCTCCCTGTCTGATCTGAGCCAGATGGAGACCATCAGCAAGCAGTTCGAGAACATCAGCGGCGTCTACAGCGTCACGGCTCCCATCGAGATGACCAAGACCTTTGTGGAGGTCCAGCAGGCTGTCACCAAGGTCGGGCGCGGTCTGGTGCTGGTGCTGATGGCTGTCAGCATCATCACGGTGGGTACCACCATCCGGCTGAGCGTCTTTGCCCGCCGCCGTGAGATCGAGATCATGAAGTATGTCGGCGCTACCAACGCCCTCGTCACCCTGCCTTTCGTCATCGAGGGCCTGACTATGGGCCTGCTCTCCGGCATCCTGACGGCAGCTGCCACCATCGGCGGCTATGCCTACATCGTTCAGCTGTCGCCCACGCTGGGCGGCCTGTGGCAGATGCTCATGGGTACGGCTCTGGTGCCGCTGGAGAATGTCTGGCCCACCATCCTGACCTACAGCCTCGCGGGCGGCGCTCTGGTGGGCGGTCTGGGCAGTATGTTCTCCATCCGAAAGCACCTGAACGTGTAAGGAGGGCCTACTGTGTACCACGACAAGCATTCCGCAGGCTTTGTCCTGCACCATCCGCCCCGCCACGCAAAGCCGTCGGGCCATTCGGCCATGATGCGCGCCGCCTGCGCCTTTCTGGCCGCCGCCTGCCTCGTGCTGAGCGTGACGGTCTACCCGGCCAGTGCGGCCACCAGCATGAGCTCGCTGCAGAACAAGCTGGACAAGATCTCTGCGTCCATCAAGCAGCATAAGACGGAGCTGAACGACGCCAAAAAGAAGGAAGCTGCTGCCAAGGCCCTCGAGTCTGAGCTGAAGGAAAAAGTCTCGGTGCTCCAGAGCCAGATCAGCGTCCTCAAGAGCCAGATCTCCGAGGTGCAGAACAGCATCGGCGTCAAAGAGCAGGAGATCACCGCCAAGCAGAATGAGATCGCCCGGAAAGAGCAGGAGATCGCCGACCAGTGGGACGATTTCAAGAGCCATATGGCCGCGATGCAGGAGCTGCGGGACGGCGGCAGCGTCGCCATGCTCCAGTCTGTGAACGATCTGTACGAGCTTCTGACCTTCAATGAGGTCATGCAGGACATCTCGGTGAAGGACACCGAGATACTCGACAACATGAAGGCTGCAAAGGAAGCCCTTGTGGCCGACCGCACCCAGCTCGTGGAGGAGCGCACCCAGCTGCAGAACAAAAAGGCTGAGCTGGACGCCCAGAACAAGCAGATGCAGTCCAAGCAGAGCGAGCTCAACAACAGCGTCAAGGAGGCCCGTCTGAGCGCCGCTGAGGCCCAGCAGGCCCAGAAGAACGCCCAGGCGGCCATCGAGTCGGACGAGATGAACTACGAGGCCGTCAAGAAGGAGATCCAGAAGCTCATCGCAGCGGCAGCGGCCAGCAAGCCCCAGCTGAGCTTCAGCGGCTTTATCTGCCCGCTCAAGAGCTATACCCGCATCTCCAGCGAGTACGGTTGGCGCAAGAACCCGGTCTCCGGCGTCAACAAGCTCCACGCCGGCATCGACTTTGCCGCCCCCGCCGGCACTCCTATCTACGCAGCCGCCAGCGGCTATGTGCAGGTGGCCGGCTGGTCCAGCGGCGGCTACGGCAACTATGTCATCATCTATCACGGCAAAATGACAGACGGCAACGCCTACTCCACCCTCTACGGCCATATGCGCTCGGTGGCAACGTCGGCGGGCAAGTATGTCAACCAGGGCGACCTCATCGGCTATGTGGGCTCCACCGGCAACTCTACCGGCAACCACCTCCATCTCGAGGTGTGGAAGGGCGGCTCCAAGGCCAATGCGGTCAACCCCCGCGGTTATATTCCGATAAGATAACACAACTGTAATTGAAGTCGAGGGGTCAAAGGAGGCCACAAGGCGAAATGAACGAGCAAAAACGCAAGCGTATCCTTCGGGTGGGCTGTCTGATTCTGGCAGGAGTGTTCCTGCTGTCGGTACTGGGGCTCCGCGCGTGCCGTGCGCCGCTTCCCACCATCCATCGTTTTCATGACATCCGCAAGGGCTTCGAGCGTGAGCCGCGCATCGCCCACAAGCCGTATGGCTTCGTAATTACGGCCTACTTCGCCGCTGTCCATGTCGATATGGGCAAACACGGCATCGGAGGGGTACAGCGTCCACGAGTCCGTCGCGTTCTGGTCGGTCCGCGTGCCCACCAGCAGGATAAAATCGGCCTCCTCAAGGATGAGCCGCTGATGGCGTCCGGCAGAACCGGGGCCCGTGGCGTTGGCGAGCACGCCGAGCGAGAGCGGGTGCCGTTCGTCCACGCCTCCCTTGCCCATCACCGTGGTCGCCACCGGCAGGGAGAAATGTTCCTGAAGCCCGGCAAGGGCCGCGCACGCCGAGGAGAGGTGCACGCCGCCGCCCGCGACGATCACGGGGTTACGGCTGGAAAGCAGACGTTCCGCCACGCCGCGCACGGCATCCAGAGGAGGCATGACCGGATCAAGCGGATAATGGCCGAGCGGGATGCCCCGCTTTTCGGGCTCCGCAGGCATACCGAGCATGTCGTTGGGGAACAGGAGCACGACGGGACCGGGCCGCCCGGAACAGGCCACCGCGAAGGCCTGATCCACGTAGTCCTCCACGCGGTCCGCCGTATGTACCCGCCTCGTCCACTTGGAGCAGGCCGAGAACAGACGGACATGGTCGAATTCCTGAAACGCATTGCGATCCTCATTCTTCAACGGGATCTCCTGAAGCATGACCACAAGCGGAATCGAGGATTTCAGCGCTTCCGCAAGAGGGGCCACCACAAGCGTCGCCGCGGGGCCGTTCTGGGCGATCATGACGCCGGGGCGCTTGCTGACGCGGGCATAGCCGTCCGCCATGTAGCCGCCGCCGTTTTCGGTACGGTAGGCGATCTGGCGCAATCCAAGTTCCTCAAAGGGCAGGCTGAGGCCCTGCGGGAGCCCTTGTCCGAAAAACTCATGGATGCCGTGCCGCAGGAGCATCCTTCCGATGCTGTGCCCAACCGTATTGTGCTTTTCAGTACACGATGCCATCTGCTGTTCCTTTCGATGCCGGACGCGACATCCGGCGTTTTGGGGTATGACTCACTGAAAACAAGCCGCCTTCGACGGCGAGAAGCCATGCTTTGGAAATCGGAAAACCTCAGTGCGTGTAT
>ENA-UPWM01001042-UPWM01001042.1-human-gut-metagenome-genome-assembly--contig:-NODE-1042-length-12462-cov-13.864514_pt1 | contig 12462 bp, 10 predicted proteins | sample MGYA00250051_ERZ773379 | MGnify/ENA primary metagenome ERZ773379 (study PRJEB29103, sample SAMN06112020) | human gut metagenome | biome: human gut; feature: ankylosing spondylitis patient; material...
CCTGCCCCTCCCCGATCTGGTGGTCTATCTGGACATGCCCACGGAGCAGGCGGTGCGCCTCCTCCGCAGCCGGGAGGCGTCCACCCATACCAAGGGTGACATCCACGAGGTGGACACCGGCTATCTCGCCCTGTGCCGCAAAACCGCCCTCCGGGCGGCGGACTGTCTGGGCTGGGTCAAAATCCCCTGTGTAGACGGGGCGGGTGCGCTCCGCTCCACAGAGGACATTCACCGTGACATCTGGGCGGTGGCCGCCCGTATTTTAGGATAGAAGAACAGAAAAGAAAGGTGCTGTTTCACATGGTAGCGATTCTGTTGGGAACCGGATTTGAGGAGAGCGAGGCCCTGGTGCCCGCCGATCTGCTGCGCCGGGCGGGCGTTGAGGTCCGACTGGTGGGCGTGGACGGCCCCGCCGTCACCAGCGCCCACGGCGTCACTGTCACCGCCGACCTGACGCTGGCCGAGCTGGACCGGGAGGCGGTGGACATGCTGGTGCTCCCCGGCGGTCTGGGGGGCGTGGAGGTGCTCCAGGGCGACCGCCACGTACAGGCCCTGATCCAGCACTGCTACGACGAGGGCCGGTGGCTGGCCGCCATCTGCGCCGCCCCCACCATTCTGGCCAACCTGGGCTTTCTGGACCGGCGCAGGGCGGTGTGCTACCCCGGCATGGAGGAGCTGATGGGCTCCGCCGTGGTGCAGAAGGGCGCTCCCGTGGTGGCGGACGGCCACATCATCACCGGCGAGGCCGCCGGCTCCTCCTTCCCCTTCGGCCTGAAGCTGGTGGAGGTGCTCAAGGGGGCGGAGGCCGCCCGGCAGGTCTGCCATGCCGTCCACTACCACGGCTGAGAAGGCGGAGCTGCGCCGCCGGGCCCGCCAATATCTGAGCGGGCTCTCTCCCCAGGCCCGGCGGACGAGCGATGACGCCCGGTTCGCCCGCTTTCTGGCCCTGCCCCAGGTGGAGGCGGCGGATACCCTGCTGCTCTACCACGGCATGGGGGGCGAGCCCGACACCGCCCGCCTCCTCCCCGCCCTCTGGGCGCGGGGCAAGGCGGTCTGCCTGCCCCGCTGTCTGCCGGGCCATGGCATGGAGGCCCGGCTTGTCCGGCCGGACAGTGCGCTGATCCCCCACCCCTATGGGATGCTGGAGCCGGGGGAGGACTGCCCCCTGGTGGGCAAGGACGCCATCGGCCTTGTGCTGGTGCCCGGTCTGGCCTTCGACCCCTCCGGCGGCCGTCTGGGCCAGGGGGGCGGCTTTTATGACCGCTGGCTGGCGGATTACGCCGGCTGTACCGCCGCCCTGTGTCGACAGCTCCTCGCGCGTGGATTTCTCCTCGGACGAAAGTTCCTCCTCCTTCTTGCCCTTCACGACCTCGTCGAAACGCTTCTCCTCGGCCACTGCGGCGTCGATCTTCTTGGTGATCGACTTCAGTTTGTCGCCGTAGGACTTCTCCACGTCGGCGAGGATGTCGATGACGATGGGGTGGTTGGCGTTGACCGCGATGGTGAAGTTGTCGGGCATCTGTCCGTAGAACTGGCTCATGCCCCCGCCGCCCGTCTGGGCCATCTCCTTCATGCGGCGCATGAACTCGTTCTGCGTGATCACCACCGGAGCCTCGTCGGGCGACATGGCCTCGAACGAGATGTTGTAGTGAATCTTGTCGTCCTTGGGCATCTGGCTCTCGAAAACGGGCGTCAGCACCTCCTGCTGGCCCTCGGTGAGCGACATCTTGACATTCTCCTCCTTCTGGATCAGCTTGTCGACCACGTCGCTGTCGACGCGCACGAAACGCGACTCCTTGTTCTTCGACTCGTACCAGTTGATGTAGTGGCTGTCCAGCTGGCCGTCCATCACCAGCACGTCGTACCCCTTGCCTTTGGCCGCTTCGAGGAACGTGTGCTTCTCCACGGGATCGTCCACATAGAGGAACACCTCCGTCTTGTTCTTGTCGGTCTGGTTCTCCTTCACCTTCTCCGCATACTCCTTGGGGGTGAAATATTTGCCTTCGACGTTCTTCCAGAGCATGATCCCGGCGGCCTTCTCGGCGAACTTCTCGTCGGTGAGGATGCCGTACTGGATGAAGATTTTCAGGTCGTCCCACTTCGCCTCGTAGTCCGAACGCATGGTCGAGAACAACTCCTGCAAGCGGTCTGCGACCTTGCGGGTGATGTAGCTCGAAATCTTCTTCACGTTGGCGTCGCTTTGCAGGTAGCTGCGCGATACGTTGAGCGGAATGTCCGGCGAGTCGATCACGCCGTGCAGCAGCGTCAGGTACTCCGGCACGATGCCCTCGACCTGATCCGTCACATAGACCTGATTCGAATAGAGCTGGATCTTGTTCTTCTGGATCTCGAAGTTGTTGTGAATCTTCGGGAAGTAGAGGATGCCCGTCAGGTGGAACGGATAGTCGATATTGAGGTGGATCGAGAACAGCGGCTCGTCGCTCATCGGGTAGAGTTCGCGGTAGAACTCCTTGTACTGCTCCTCGGTGATGTCGGCGGGCTTGCGGGTCCACAGCGGCTCGACGTTGTTGATGATGTTGTCCTTGTCGGTGTCGACGTATTTGCCGTCCTTCCACTCCTTGACCTTGCCGAAGGCGATGGGCACGGGCAGGAAGCGGCAGTACTTCTTCAGCAGGGCCTCGACCTGCGCATCCTCGGCGTATTCGAGCGAATCCTCCGAGAGGTGCAGCACGATGGTCGTGCCGCGGTCGCGTGCCTCGTCAGTCTCCTCCATCTCGAACTCGGGCGACCCGGTGCAGCTCCAATGTACGGTTTTAGAACCCTCTTTATAGGATTTCGTGAAAATCTCGACCTTGTCCGACACCATGAATGCCGAGTAGAATCCCAGTCCGAAATGTCCGATAATGGCCTGGTTCTTATACTTCTCCATGAACTCCTCGGCGCCCGAGAAGGCGATCTGGTTGATGTATTTGTCCACCTCCTCGGCCGTCATGCCGACGCCGCGGTCGGTCACGGTGAGCGTTTTCTTCTCCTTGTCGGCGGCGACGCGGATCGTCACGTCGCCCAGATCGCCCTTGGCCTCGCCGATCGACGAGAGGGTTTTCAGCTTCTGGGTGGCGTCCACGGCGTTCGAAATCAGCTCGCGCAGGAAAATTTCATGGTCCGAGTAGAGGAATTTCTTGATGACGGGGAAAATGTTCTCCGTCGTAACTCCGATTTTTCCGTTTTTCATAGTGCTATCGTGGTTGTTGTATTTGATTTCCTGCCCTTCCTGCAACAAACGGTGTGCCAGTACTTTTTTTCTGCCATTCTGTCAGCCGGACCTGCCAAAACGGAGCGCCCGGTTGTATAACGGCGCGAATTTTTATACCTTTGGAGGCGTAACGGCCCTTTTTACCGGTCGGGAGATTTCGAATCGCCCGGCCTGTCCGTACCTTTATATAATTAAAACCTTTGCAAATGGATTTTCTGAAACTGGCGAAAAAGCGGTACGCCTGCCGCAAATACCTCTCCAGGCAAGTGGAGCCGGAGAAACTGGAGCTGATCCTCGAAGCGGGCCGCGTGGCCCCCACGGGCGCCAACCGCCAGCCCCAGCGGCTGGTGGTCGTGCAGTCGAAGGAGGGCATGGAACGCCTTGCGCGCTGCACGCGCGATTTCGGCGCCCCGACGGCCGTCATCGTCTGCGCCGACACCTCCGAGGCGTGGACCCGTAAGTACGACGGCAAGAACATTTCGGACATCGACGCGTCGATCGTCACCGACCACATGATGCTTGCCGCCGCGTCGCTGAACCTCGACACGCTGTGGATCTGCATGTTCAAACCCGAAGCCGTGCGCGAGGAGTTCGCCCTTCCGGCGAACGTCGAACCCGTGAACATCCTGCTGATCGGCTACGGCGACGGCCCGGCGGCCGATCCCAACCGCCACGACACGCTGCGCAAACCGCTCTCCGCGACGGTCTTCCACGAGAGGTTTTGAGACAAAAAAGAGGATCGCCGGTCGATCCTCTTTTTTTACCACTATTTCGCATACAGGCGGAAAGTCGTGCGCCACGACTCGCCCGGGTCAATGGCCCGAAACCCTTCGGCCGCGGGATCGGCGGCGTTGGGGGCGTTCGTGGTCCATGTCTGCGGCTCGGGACAGCAGTAGGGCACTTGCCCTCCGTTGTTCCACAGCGTCCAGTAGGTCGTCTGCTCGTCGACCTCGTAGCAGGTTCTCACGCCCGTGCGCAGGTGCTCGACCAGCGCGCCGCGGAACGGTTTGCCGTCCACGTCGATCTCGCGCAGCGTAAAACCCGCCTCGATCGGCCCGCAGCCGGTGACCTGAAGCCCTTCGCGGCGCAATTTGGAAAATTGCTCCGACAGCGGCAGCCTGCGTCCCGTCGGGAGGTTGCGGCCATCGAGTTCGACCTCTTCCCCGACAGCCAGGCGCATCACGTAGTCGGCGTCGATCCCGCCCGCAAAGGGAATCGTCAGCGGGGTGTGAAAACCCACGCCCAGGGGCATGCGGGTCTCGCTGCGGTTGAAGAACACCACCTCCTGCTCCAACCCTTCGGCCGTGAGCCGGTAGGTGATCTTGCACTTGAACTCGTGCGGGAAATCGCGGTAAACGGCATCGTTCCCCGCATTGGCGTAGTAACGGCATTCGATCATCACCTCCCTGTCCGTCTCGCGGGCCTTCGACACCAGGAACGCCTCGCTCTTGAGGACGCCGTGGTGGTAGTTCCGTTCCCTCTCGATGGTGATGGGATACTGGTACGTGCGTCCCTCGAAGACGTAACGGCCGTCGGCGATGCGGTTGGGCGGGAACAGGATCGGAAGCCCGAAGACCTGCGGACGGCTCCGGAACGTCTCGATCTCCCCGGGTCCGGGCGTGCGCAGAATCTCCGCGCCCAGCCGGGTGTTGGCCAGCCGCACGAGGTTGGCCCCCATCTCCGGAATCAGCAGCGCCGTATACTCCCCCTTGGAGAACTCCACGCCTTTCAGCCCGTGGAAGTCGATGGCGCGCAGCATCAGAGAAGCTTCTCGATCTTGGCCTTCAGGGCATCCTTCGGGCATGCGCCGACCTGCTTGTCGACCAGCTCGCCGCCCTTGAGGAAGACGATCGTCGGGATGTTCCTCACGCCGTACTTCATCGTGATGTCGTCGTTCTCCTCGACGTCGCACTTGCCGATGACGACCTTGCCTTCGTATTCCGCAGCCAGTTCGTCCACGATGGGCGACATCGTGCGGCAGGGACCGCACCATTCGGCCCAGAAGTCGATGACCACCGGCTGATCGCCTGCGACCAGCGCTTCGAAATTGTCTTTGTTGATTGCCAATGCCATAGCTTTGAGTTTTTTGTTGATTATCAATTAAAGTATGCTTATGCGATTGAGTAGTGGATGCTGTTGTCGTCCAAATATCCGACCAGAGATTGCGAGAGGCTCACCTTGTGGCTTTTCGAGAAGAGGCGCAGCGAGACCTGCGCTCCGCGGTCGTAGACGTTCAGGCGCAGCAGCGTGTCGCCCTTCGACTCGCGGACCCTCTCCGTCAGGTCGTGAATGAACGCTTCGGTCACCTCCTCGATCGGCAGCTGCACGATCATCTCCTTGATCGTGTCGCGCATCTCCTGCAACTGAACCATCGAAATGATCTTGAATTCCAGCTCCTTGTCGTTGTAGGGCTTGGCCTGTACGCGGCCCCGGACGAAGAGGAAATAGTCCGGGAAAAGGTATTTGCGGAAGTTCTCGTAGTCCTTGCCGAAGAGGGCGAACTCGTGGCCTCCGTTGTAGTCCTCGAGTTTGAACTTGCCCCACGGCTTGCCGGTCTTGGTCATCAGGTTCTGCACGCCCACGACCATGCCCGCCACGGCGATCTCCTGCCCCTTGAGGGCGTCGAGGTTCTCCAGCTCCGAAAGCTGGGTCTTGCACATGTGGTCGATGATGATTTTGTAATCGTCGAGCGGATGCGCCGAGAGGTAAAGGCCCACCATTTCGCGCTCCTTCGTGAGTTTTTCCAACTGGCTCCAGTCGGCGCAGGCCGGAAGCACCGGGCGCTGGATGTCCACGTGCTCGCCGCCGCCGAACAGACTCTGCTGGGCGTTGTTCTGCTCGGTCTGGAACCGCTGCCCGTAGCGCATCAGCTGCTCGATGAAGGTGATGCCGCTCGAATCGCGCAGGTCGACGCCGAAATACTTGCAGCGTGCGAAATCCGAGATCGAGTCGAACGCCCCGGCGTAAGCCAGGTTTTCGAGGCATTTGCGGTTGACGAGCGAGTAGTTCACGCGCTCGACGAAGTCGTATATGTCCTTGAAAGGCCCGTTGGCCTTGCGTTCGGCGATGATGCTCTCCACGGCCGCCGCACCGACGCCCTTCACTGCCGCGAGGCCGAAGCGCACGTCCCCGGCGGCGTTGGACGAGAAGGTCCGCATCGACTCGTTGATGTCGGGTCCCATGACGCTGATGCCCATGCGCTTGCACTCGTTCATGTAGAGCGTCAGCTGCTCGATGTTCGTGAGGTTTCGGCTCAACACGGCAGCCATGTACTCCGAAGGGTAGTTGGCCTTGAGGTAGGCCGTCTGGTAAGCCACCCACGAGTAGCACGTGGCGTGCGACTTGTTGAACGCGTAGGAGGCGAATTTCTCCCAGTCGCCCCAGATCTTTTCGAGCACCTTCGGATCGTGTCCGTTCTTCCTGCCGCCCTCGATGAACTTGGGTTTCAGGTGGTCCAGCTTGTCCTTGAGTTTCTTGCCCATGGCCTTGCGGAGCGTGTCCGACTCGCCGCGGGTGAAGTTGGCCAGAAGACGCGACAGCAACATGACCTGCTCCTGGTAGACCGTGATGCCGTAGGTGTCCTTGAGGTACTTCTCCATCACGGGGATGTCGTACTCGATGGGGCTGCGGCCGTGCTTGCGGGCGATGAAGTCCGGGATGTAGTCCATCGGGCCGGGCCGGTAAAGGGCGTTCATCGCGATCAGGTCCTCGAAGGTCGAGGGTTGCAGCTCGCGCAGGTACTTCTGCATGCCCGCGGACTCGAACTGGAACGTCCCGACGGTGCGGCCCTCGCCGTAGAGGCGGTAGGTCGCGGGGTCGTTGATGATCGTGAAGTCGTCGATGTCGATCTTCACGCCCTTGGTCAGGCGGATGTTCTCCACGGCGTCCTTGATGATCGAAAGGGTCTTCAGCCCCAGGAAGTCCATCTTGATCAGTCCCGTGTCCTCGATCACCGAACCCTCGTACTGCGTGACGAGCATCTTCTCGCCGGTCTCCTTGTCGTCGGCCGTCGAGACGGGGACCCAGTCCGTGATGTCGTCGCGGCAGATGATCGTGCCGCAGGCGTGCACGCCCGTGTTGCGGACGTTTCCTTCGAGCATCTTGGCGTAACGGATCGTATCGCGCAGAATCGGGTTGTCCGACTGTTCGGCGGCTTTCAGTTCGGGGACGTAGTCGATGGCGTTCTGCAGGTTGAGCTTCTTGTCGGGAATCTTGTCCGGCACGAGTTTGCAGAGGCGGTCCGACTCCGAGAGCATCAGTTTCTGCACGCGCGCCACGTCCTTGATGGCCAGTTTGGTGGCCATCGTGCCGTAGGTGATGATGTGCGCCACCTTCTCCTTGCCGTATTTCTGCGTCACCCAGTTCAGGACCCTTCCGCGGCCGTCGTCGTCGAAGTCGACGTCAATATCGGGGAGCGAAATACGGTCGGGGTTCAGGAAACGCTCGAACAGCAGGTCGTAGGCGATGGGGTCGATCTGCGTGATGCCGAGGCAGTAGGCCACGGCCGATCCGGCGGCCGATCCGCGGCCCGGACCCACCGACACGTCCAGCTCCTCGCGCGCGGCGCGTATGAAGTCCTGCACGATCAGGAAGTAGCCCGGGAAACCCATCGTCTTCATAATGTGCAGCTCGAATTTCAGCCGTTCCTCCTGCTCTTCGGTCAGCTGCTCGCCGTAGCGCCTGTGCGCGCCGTCCATCGTCAGCTTGGCCAGATAGTCGGCCTCGAACTTGATGCGGTAGAGTTTGTCGTAACCTCCTAATTTCTGAATCTTCTTGAGTCCCTCCTCCTCCGACATCACCACGTTGCCGTTCTCGTCGCGCGTGAATTCATCGAAAAGGTCCTTTTCCGTGAGCCGGGCGCGGTATTCGGCCTCGGTTCCGAACTCCTCGGGAATCTCGAAGTTAGGCATGATCGGCGCATGGTCGATCGAGTAGCACTCGATCTGGTTGCAGATGTCGACGGTCGTCGACATCGCCTCGGGGTCGGTCTGGCCGAAGATCGCGGCCATCTCGGCCGTCGTCTTGAGCCACTCCTGCTTCGAGTAGAGCATGCGCTTGGGGTCGTCGAGGTCCTTGCCCGTCGAGAGACAGATCAGCCGGTCGTGCGCCTCGGCGTTGTCTTCGTCCACGAAGTGCACGTCGTTGGTGCAGACCATTCTGACGTTGTGCTTCGCGGCCAGTTCGCGCAGGTGCTTGTTCACGTGCAGCTGCATGGGATAGGCCTCGTGGTTGGCCCGCTCGACGGTGGCCTTGTGGAGTTGCAGTTCGAGGTAATAGTCGTCGCCGAAGACCTTCTTGTGCCATCGGATCGACTCCTCGGCCTTTTCGAGGTCGTTGGCCGTGATGGCGCGCGGAACCTCGCCCGCCAGACAGGCCGAACAGCAGATCAGCCCTTCGTGGTATTTCTCGATCTCCGTGCGGTCGGTTCGCGGACGCATGTAGAAACCTTCGGTCCACGCCTTCGAGACGATCTTGATGAGGTTGTGGTATCCCTTGAGGTTCTTGGCCAGCAGGATCAGGTGGTAGCCGCTCTGGTCGGGCTTGCCCTCCTTGTCGTGGAGCCGGCGGCGCGCCACGTAGACCTCGCAGCCGATGATGGGCTTGAAGGCGAGTTTGCGCCGGCACTCCTCCAGTTGTCTTTCGCATTTGGCGATCTCGGCAGCGGGGTCAGCGCAGGTCTCCGTGCCGTCGCGCAGGGCGGCGATGCGGGCCTCCGCCTCGGCGGCCTTGTCCTTGCATTTGCCCTTGACTTTCTGGACGGCAGGCGGACAGACAGGTCTGATTCTGTCACTGGTGTTCCTCTTCGTGTTCCTCTTCCTGGCAGCCCTTTACGAAAGCTGGAGTATTCCGGTAGCCGTATTGATTTCACTTCCGGTAGCCGTACTCGGTGCCTATGCCGGCGTTGCAATCTGCGGTCTGGAAAACGATACCTACTTCCAGATTGGTCTGGTAATGCTGATCGGTCTGGCAGCCAAGAATGCCATCCTGATCGTAGAGTTCGCCAAAGACGAAGTGGATAAAGGACGCGATGTCGTAGAAGCCGCCCTGTATGCAGCTCAGTTGCGCTTCCGTCCCATCTTGATGACCTCACTGGCTTTCATCCTCGGTATGCTTCCGATGGTTATTGCTTCAGGACCGGGTTCCGCCAGCCGTCAGGCTATCGGTACCGGTGTATTCTTCGGAATGCTTGTTGCCGTTACAGTCGGCATCGTATTGGTTCCGTTCTTCTTTGTGATGATCTACAAGACAACCCACAAGTTAAAACAACTCAAGAAATAAAACCCTGTATCCATATGAAACAGACTAAACAGCTACCTAAAATATTCCTTTTCCTGGCAACCAGCTTCCTCCTGGGAAGCTGCCAGCTGGGGAAACACTATACACGCCCTCAACTGCAACTGCCGGAAACCCTCGACAGCACCAGTGTGGACAGCACCTCCCTGGGTGACTATCCGTGGGAACAGCTCTATACAGACACTACACTTCAGGCCCTGATCCGCAAGGCCCTTACCTACAACAAGGACATGCTGATTGCCGCATCCCGGGTCAAGGAACTGGCAGCCATGAAGCGGATTGACTATGCCAAACTGTTTCCGGAAGTCAACCTGAAAGTCTACGGAGAACGGGAACGCGAAAACTATGGAGGAAACCATCCCACAAACAGCGATGAGTTCGACCTGAAAGTAGGAGTTTCCTGGGAACTTGACCTGTGGGGGAACCTCCGCTGGGCACGCGACAAAAGCCTTGCTCAGTTCATGGGGTCCATCGAAAACCAGCGTGCAGTCCGTATGACTCTGGTCAGCCAGGTTGCCCAATCCTACTTCGAACTGGTAGCGCTCGACAACGAACTCTCCATTGTCCGCAAGACCGTAGAAGCACGACGTGAAGGTCTTCATCTGGCACGTATCCGCTATGAAGGCGGTCTTACCTCGGAAACAGCTTTCCGTCAGGCGCAGGTCGAGCTGGCACGTACCGCCACGCTGGTTCCGGATCTGGAACGAAAGATCTCCCTAAAAGAAAACGAACTGGCTTTCCTCACCGGAGACTATCCGCGTCACATCAACCGTGCCGTACTGCCCGAAGAAGTCATGTTCCCCATAAGCCTGCCTGTCGGACTCCCTTCCAGTCTGCTGGAGCGCCGTCCGGACATACGTCAGGCTGAACAAGCCCTGATCGAAGCCAATGCGGCTGTTGGAATTGCCTACACCAATCTTTTCCCGCGCATTACCCTGACAGCAAGCTATGGTGCAGAAAGCAAATTGCTAAGCGATCTGCTGAAATCGCCTCATCATCTGATCGTGGGAAACCTGCTGCAACCGCTTTTCGCCATGGGAAAGAACCGTGCAATGCTGAAAGCCAAGAAGGCGGCCTACGAACAAGCAGCCTATGCTTATGAAAAAGCTGTCCTGAGTGCATTCAAGGATGCTTATAATGCCATTGTAGAATTCAACAAAATCAAGGAAATCTACGAAACCCGTCTGCGTCTGGAACAGTCGTCCAAAAGCGCCCTTGAACTGGCACAGCTGCAATACATGGAAGGAGTCATTGCTTACATGGACCTGCTCGATGCACAGCGTGGTTACCTTGAAGCACAGATCAGCCTGAGCAATGCCATCCGCGACAAGCAGATCACTCTCGTCAACCTGTACAAAGCATTGGGAGGAGGCTGGCAATAAGCCGCTCCTTCGCACCGGATAATGTCTGACCGGACAAATAAAAAGATAGCCGCCCAGGGAATTGGGCGGCTATCTTTTTATAGAGATTCTTTTATCTGTAAATCTAATTCTTCCGGCTTATTTCAGCTCTTTGCATTTATAGCGGTCACCTGTGGCTTTCACCAGTTCCTTCAGGAATTCCTGCGTATAACCCGGACGATCCAGAGGTGCTGTATTTCCGGTTGCCGGACGAACCAGCTTTCCATTCTGAACCCGCTTCACGGCACCGTCATTGTAACGGACAACCAGAAACTCTCCCAGCTTCTTCCAGCTTTCCACCGCAGTCTGGGCAGTCATCGAAGTATAGTCTGTCAGGAATGCCTTTGCCTTGGCCGGATCTTCCTGATACAGTTTCAAGGCTGTGCTTTCTACACCGCTCTGTGCGTTGGCATACATATCTTCCAGGCTGTTCTGTACCGTGCGCATATCGTCTATCATCAGGCTGTAACGCGGACGAATCATATCAGCCACCCAGTTATAGATCCAGAAAGCAGAGTTCCATGAGAATGTCACGCAGTCTCCTTCTCCTTGAGCATACGATGCCGGTACCTTGTCCGTATTGCAATAAACCGGAGTAAATACAGTCATATTTGCATCGTCCAGTCCGAACCACAGCACACCGCCGATGGCGTCAGGAAGGTTTGCACGCATCTGAGAAACGAAAACAAATGCACTCTGCTGCGTAGAAATCGGACGTTCGTTGAAATACTCCTGTCCGTCCACCTTAAAGGTCAGCGGAGAAAGACGGTAAGGCATCTTTTGGCGACGAGATCCTTGCCCGAACCTGTCTCGCCGTAAATGATGACGTTGGTGTCCGTTTCGGCAGCCTTGAGGATGAGGCCGTATACCCGCCGCATGGCCTCGCTTTTGCCGACGATGTTCCCCAACCCGTAGAGATTGCTGACGGAAGCCTTGAGCTGGCGGTTTTCTTCCTTGAGCTCAAGCTCTTGGAACTTCTGTTCGCTGATGTCCATCATCAGCCCTTCGAGGTAGCGCAGTTCGCCGTCGGCGTCGAAAACCCCCTCGCCCTGATCCCATATCCATTTCAGCCGCCCGGACGGGAGTGAAACCCGGTACATCACCTGATAGGGCTGGTGCGCGACAATACTGTCATACATGTTCCGGCGCGTCTTCTGGAGATCGTCGGGATGCATCATGCGCTCGATGGTATTGTTGTTGTTCCGTACCATTTCTTCGGCGGGGATGCCGAGAAGATCATAACTACATTTGCTGACGAATTCCAACGTATATTCAAGGCGTTCCGATACAATGGGGTCGGTGCGGCCCACGCGGCAGCGGTAGGCGAGCCCCGGCAGGTGATTGAGCAATCTGACGTAACTTTCCTCCACGGCAAGGCCGGGAGCGGACGCGAACAGTTCCATCGGCTTCTCTCTTGAATGATTTGTCGCGTTTAACGACATTTTTGTCGCTCTCGTTGTGCAGTATTTCACGTTTCAGGGCGGACGGCAAGGCCAGACGCGGGGAAAAGCGGCTCATGCCGGCGGCTCGCTCTTTTTTTGCCAAGAAAGATGC
>ENA-UPWM01001044-UPWM01001044.1-human-gut-metagenome-genome-assembly--contig:-NODE-1044-length-12455-cov-33.053805_pt1 | contig 12455 bp, 13 predicted proteins | sample MGYA00250051_ERZ773379 | MGnify/ENA primary metagenome ERZ773379 (study PRJEB29103, sample SAMN06112020) | human gut metagenome | biome: human gut; feature: ankylosing spondylitis patient; material...
GGCTTCTATACATACCAAATAACCATTAAAAGCACAAGAGGAGAAAAGACATGAAGAAGCTTTCCAAAGTCATTTGCCTCGTTCTCTCCGCACTGATGCTGCTGAGCCTTGCGGCCTGCGGCAAGCAGGGTGACGGGGCGGACGATGCTCAGGGTAAGCCCATCGAGGGCGGCACCTTCGTCTACGCCATCGAGGAGCCCATCACCTCCCTGAACTGGTACAACAACAGCTCCACAGACCTGGGCAAGCAGGTGTTCCAGAATCTGTACGATCCCATGTGGAAGTCCAACACCGATGGCTCTCTGGACTATCGTCTGGCGAAGAGTGTGGACATCAGCGAGGACGGTACCACCTACACCCTGACCCTGCGGGACGATATCTTCTGGAGCGACGGTGAGAAGATCACCACCGATGACATCGTGTTCACTCTGGATACGCTGACTGTTCCCGAGGTGGCTCCCAGCACCGCTGCCGCCTACAAGGTGGACGGCGAGTTCTGCACCTATGAAAAGCAGAGCGACACCGTCATCGTGTTCAAGGTCGGCCGGGCCTCCAACCTGTTCAAGAAGGCTCTGGGCGCCCTGTATATCCTGCCTGCCCACTGCTTCGAGGGGGTACCCGCCACTGAGGTACTGACCTGTGAGCAGAACGCCAACATTGCCACCAGCGGCGCTTTCGTGGTAGATAGCTTCAACGTGGGCGAGAAGCTGGTGTGCCTGAAGAATCCCAACTACTACCGCACGGCTGCCCATATCGATGGCTTCGAGGTTCGTTGCGTCTCCGACGCCAGCACCCAGGAGATTGCCTTCCGCAATAAGGAGCTCTCCATCTTCATCATCAGCAATGCCGAGACGCTGGCCAACTATAAGGATAACGACGAGTATCAGGTGGTGTCCTACCCCGACGGCCGCATCACCTTCATGGAGATCAACCCCAACAGTGAGGCCATGTCCACCATGGAGGCCCGTCAGGCCGTGATCTATGCGCTGGATCTGGACGCTCTGGTGTACGGTACCTACGGCGACGAGGCCCTGTGCCGTACCGCCACCAGCATCCTGTCCACCGTTTCCATGTTCTATAACCCTGAGATCACCAACTACAAGCAGGACCTGGACAAGGCCGCCCAGCTCATCGAGCAGACCGGTCTGAAGGACAAGACCATCAAGATCATCTACAACTCCGCCCGTGTGGGTCAGGAGGAGCTGGCCACCATGATCAAGAGCCAGCTGGACGCTGCGGGTCTTAACGCCCAGATCGACTCCATGGAGACCGCCGCCTACTTCAAGTCCTACTTCTATGCCACCGATTCCTATGACATTGCTCTCATGGGCAATGGTATGCTGGACGACCCCAGCGGCTTCGTGGGTCTGTTCGCCCACACCCGCTCCGGTGCCAATATGTACACCACCGACGAGGTGGATAACATGTGGAAGCAGCTGGACCGTGAGATGGATCCCGCTGTCCGTCAGGACATCATGAATCAGGCTCTGCAGGCCCTGAAGGACTGCTGGTCCTGCGTGCCCGTGCTGGATACCAACTATGTCTGCGCCGCCCAGAAGAACATCGGCGGCTTCGAGGCCAGCGACCGTCTCACTGACCTGACCCAGATCTACTTCATCGGCTAACTCCGCCGCTGAGAGTGCAATTGCGTGGAGCAAGTCTCCACGCAATTGCACTCTCACGGCGGTATGAGGAGAACACATGAAAAAATACTTTCTGACCAGACTGGCGCTGGCCCTGCCGGTGATCCTGCTGGTATCCGTCTTTTCCTTTGCGCTGGTGTTTCTGGCTCCCGGCGACCCCGCCGCCCAGTACCGGACGCTGGAGATGACCGACGAGGAGTACGAGCAGTTGAAAACGGAACTGGGCTACAACGATCCGGTCATCGTGCAGTATGGCCGGTGGCTGGGGAAGGTCCTCCAAGGGGACTTCGGCGTCTCCACCAGCAGCCACACCGGCGTGTGGCCCCTCATCAAGGCCAAGCTCCCGGCTACCGTGGGGCTCATGGCCGCCTCCATCGTCTTTTCCCTGCTGGTATCTATCCCACTGGGAATGCTGGCGGGCTACTTTGAAAACTCATGGTTCGACCGCATCACCAACGGCCTGCACTATGTGGCCATCTCCATTCCCTCCTTCTGGTTTGCCATCATGCTCATCATCCTGTTCTCCCTGAATCTGGGCTGGCTGCCCAGCTCCGGGATGCGGACCACCGGCGTACACACCTTTTGGGATCTGTCCCGCCACGCCATCATGCCGGTGCTGGTGCTGAGCATCGGGAAGATCTCCATCTACGCCCGGTACGTCCGGGCCGCCACCATCCAGCAGCTGTCGGAGGACTACGTGCTCTTCGCCATCTCCAAGGGGGCCAGCCGGGTCTATATCCTGCTGCGCCACGTGCTGAAGAACTGCCTGCTGCCGGTCATCACACTGGTGGGCATGAATCTGGGCAGTCTGGTGTCCGGTGCCTACATCGTGGAGACCATCTTCGGCTGGCCGGGACTGGGTACCACTGGCATGAGCGCCATCTACTCCCGTGATTACAACATGATTATGGGAACCACCATGCTCTCGTGCCTGCTGCTGGTGGGCGGAAATCTGCTGGCGGATCTGTGCTACTGTCTGGCCGATCCCCGCATCAAGGCCATGCGAGGTGACAAGCGATGAAAAAGAATCATAAGCTGCCCCTCTCTATGGTCCTCAGCGGCGGCGTGCTGCTGATCATTATTCTGGCCACCCTGCTGGCCACCCTGTCCCCCTACGATCCCATTGCCGTGGAGACCGGGCAGAAGTTCCTGCCTCCCTCCGCCCAGCACCTGCTGGGAACAGATAACTTCGGCCGGGATACCTTTACCCGCCTGCTCTACGGCGGACGGGTCTCTCTGCTGGTGGGCTTTCTGTCCATGCTCATCTCCATTGTGTTCGGCACGGTGTACGGCATCGTTAGCGGCTCCTCCGGCAAGCTGGTGGACGGCTTCATGATGCGTATCGTGGACATCCTCATGTCGGTACCCAGCTTCCTCATTATCATTACCCTGAACATCTACATGAACGCCGGCATCCGGACGCTGGTGGTAACCATTGGCCTGTTCTCGTGGATGGGCGTGGCCCGCATCGTCCGGGCGGAGGTGCTGAGTCTGCGGGAGCGGGACTTCATTCTGGCCTCCGAGGGGCTGGGCGCCCGGAAGAGCTGGGTCATCACCCGGCACTTTGCCCGCAACGTCTTTTCCCCGGTGCTGGTGGCCTCCACCAACAGCATCGCCTCCGCCATCCTGACGGAGTCGTCCCTGAGCTATCTGGGCTTCGGCATCTCCATCCCCAACCCTTCCTGGGGCGGTATGCTGGAGGGCGCCCAGACCTACATTCTCACCCACCCCTCACTGGCGGTCTATCCGGGCGTGTGCATCCTGCTGACCGTTCTGTGCTTCAATGTGCTGGGCAACGGCTTCCGCCGCCGCTTCAGCCCCAATTCTGGGAGGTAAGCCATGCATCAATATGATATCCGTGACCTCCGTATCCACTTTCCCACCCGCCGTGGTGTGGTGGAAGCAGTGCGGGGCGTCAGCTTCTACATGGATCAGGGCGAGTGCGTGGCGCTGGTGGGGGAATCCGGCTGCGGCAAATCCGTGACAGCCCGCTCCCTCATGGGCCTGACGGAGGTCACCGGCGGGCGCTGTCAGCCCGGCAGCCAAATCCTCTGCCACGGGGAGAACATCCTCGATTACGGCAAAAAACAGTGGCAGAGCTATCGGGGCCGGGAGGCCGCCATGATCTTTCAGGACGCCATGACCTCCCTGAATCCCACCATGCAGATCGGCCATCAGATCGCTGAGTGCTACCGTTTTCACCAGAAGATCGGCCGCAAGGAGGCTCTGGAGAAGGCGGCAGAGATGCTGGCACTGGTAGGCATCTCCGACCCGGAGACGGCCTTGCGCCGGTATCCCCACGAGTTCTCCGGCGGTATGCGCCAGCGGGTGATGATTGCCTCTGCTCTGGCCTGCCAGCCGGAACTGCTGATTGCCGACGAGCCCACCACAGCGCTGGACGTGACCATTCAGGCCCAGATCCTGGACCTGATCCGCCAGATGAAGGAACGCAGCGGCACCACGGTGCTGCTCATCACCCACGACATGGGCGTGGTGGCGGGACTGGCCCAGCGCATCGTCATCCTCTACGCCGGATGCGTCATGGAGACCGGCACCACCGATGAAATTTTCTATCAGCCCGCCCATCCCTACACCAAGGGTCTGCAAAAGGCCTCTCCCCGTCTGGACGAAATGGGCGGCGGACGGCTCTACACCATCGAGGGGACGCCCCCGGAGCTGATCGCACCGGAGCCGGGCTGCCCCTTCGCCCCCCGCTGCCCCCACGCCACGGAGCAGTGCCGCCGGGAGATGCCGGATCTTCGGGATCTGGGCGGTGGCCATCTGGTGGCCTGCCACCACGCAGAACAGGAGGTGACGGCATGAGTCAGCCCATCCTTCAGGTGGAGCACCTGAAAAAATACTTTCCCGCCGGGGGCCGCAAGGTGCTGCGGGCGGTGGATGACGTGAGTTTCTCCGTGCAGGAGGGAGAAATTCTCGGCATCGTAGGCGAGTCCGGCTGCGGCAAGACCACCTGCGGCCGCACCGCCATCGGCCTGTACAGCAAAACCGACGGCGTCTCCCTGTACCGCGGGGAGGACATCCACCGGATGCGTGGTGCCAAGCGCCGTGCCTTCTGCTGTCAGGTGCAGACGGTCTTTCAGGACCCCTACGCCTCACTGGACCCCAAAAACAAGGTCATTGACCTCATTGCCGAAGGAATGGACATCCACCACCTGTACGCCGGCCCGGCAGAGCGCCGAGAGAAGGTGCAGGCCCTGATGGAGCAGGTGGGTCTGAACCCCTCCGGCATCGACCGCTATCCCTACGAGTTCTCCGGCGGTATGCGCCAGCGCATCGGCATCGCCCGTGCGCTGGCGGTGGAGCCCCGGCTGCTGCTGTGCGACGAGCCCATTTCGGCGCTGGATGTGTCCATTCAGGCCCAGATCGTCAATCTGCTGCTGGACCTGCGGGAACAGAAGTCCCTGACCTATCTGCTGATCTCCCATGATCTGTCCATGGTGCGGCACCTGTCGGACCGTATTCTGGTAATGTATCTGGGGGAGGTGGTGGAGGAGAGCACGGCGCAGGAGCTGTATACCCACCCCCTGCACCCCTACACCAAGGCCCTCATTGCCGCCATCCCCATTCCCGATCCTAAGGTGGAACGGGCCCGCCCCCGCAGCGTGCTGCAAGGACAGGTCCCCAGTCCCGTGGACCCGCCTCCCGGCTGCCGGTTCGCCGGGCGCTGCCCCTACGCCACAGACCGCTGCCGGGCGGAGAAGCCGGAGCTCTGCGACATGGGCGGCGGCCACCGGGTGGCCTGCCATCTGTGCCGGTAACGGCCGTCGTATCGCATTTTCCTATGAAACGCCGGCATCCATCGTTTTTTGCCGTTTTACCCGTCCCCACCGGGGCGGTATAATGAACCCAAGCAAAGGTTCCCGCCCCAGCGGGCAGCTTGATAGGAGGTAACATCACATGAGCAAAATTTTAGTCAACGCCGTGGGCGACGCCTGCCCCATTCCCGTCACGAAAACCATCCACGCCCTGTCCGGCATGACCGAGGCCGGTACGGTGGAGGTCCATGTGGACAACGAGACCGCCGTGCAGAATCTGAACCGTCTGGCCACCGGCAAGGGTCTGAAGTTCAGCGCCGAGAAGCGGGAGGAGAAGCTATTCGTGGTGACCCTGACGGTGGACGACCCCGCCGCCGTGTCCGGCACCGCCCCGGAGGAGGCCGCCTGCACCCCGGATAACCGGGACAACACCGTGGTGGTCATCGGTACCAGCTGCCTCGGCTCCGGTGACGATACGCTGGGTGCCACGCTGATGAAGGGCTTTCTCTACGCCCTGAGCCAGCAGGAGCGTCTGCCCCGCACCATCCTGTTCTATAACGGCGGCGCCAAGATCACCACCGAGGGTTCCGTCTCCATCGAGGACCTGAAGAACATGGAGGCACAGGGTGTGGAGATCCGCACCTGCGGCACCTGCCTGAACTACTACGGTCTCACCGACAAGCTGGCCGTTGGCTCCGTCACCAATATGTATGACATCGTGGAGACCATGACCTCCGCCGGTAAGGTCATCCGCCCGTAATTTTTCCCCAATAGCATAATCAAACAGGGAAGCGCTGTGCGCTTCCCTGTTTTTTGTCGGCCACGGACGAGACGGTGTCAGCGGTGCAGCAGCTGCTGACTGGCCTGTGCCATCTCCTGGAAGATACCTGCGTGACGGCGGGACACAATGGCCCGGATCACCAGCAGTGTGCCGATCATCAGCGCCACGGCAATGGCCAGACACAGCCACACCGACTGCACGAGTCCTGCGATGATGAAGCTGACGAAGGCCACACCGGAGGCGGTGAGGGCATAGGGCAACTGGGTGAACACATGGTTCAGGTGGAAGCAGTGAGCGCCCGCCGAGGCCATGATGGTGGTGTCGGAAATGGGCGAGCAGTGGTCGCCCATAACGCCGCCGGAGCAGGCTGCCGCCAGACCGATGGTACACAGCACCGGCTCCACGTCGTAGTTGAACACGGACACCACGATAGGGGCCATGATGCCGATGGTTCCCCAGGAGGTGCCGGTGGCAAAACCGATGGCGCAGCCGATGAGGAAGATCACCGCCGGCAGGAACACCTTCAGATCCCCGGCCCCTGCCATGGCATTCTTGACGAACACGGCGGAGTACATCCCGAAGCGGGTGAAAGAGCACAGGGTCCATGCAAAGGTCAGAATGAGGATGGGGGCGATCATCTGGATAAAGCCCTGCGGCACAGACTCCATAGACTTTTCAAAGGAGATGGCCCCCCGCAGCCAGAAGTACACCACCGTGAACAGCATCCCCATAAGGCCACCCAAGGCCAGCGCCATGCCGGAGGAGGAGTTGGAGAAGGCCCCCACGAAGTCGTGGAAGTACTCGCTCTCGCCGTCATAGTATCCGCCGGACCAGATCAGGGACACGATGCACACCACGATCAGCACCACCACCGGCAGCAGCAGATCCAGCACGGAGGAGCGGCCACGGGCGGGCTTTTCATAGTCGTCGGCCCCCTCAAAGGGGCGCTCCGGCGTGGTAAAGAGATCGTCCTTCACCTGAGCATTATACTCATGGGTCAGCATGGAGCCGTAGTCGATGTTCATCACCGACAGCACCACGATCATCACCAGCGTCAGCAGACAGTAGTAGTTCCACGGGATCTGCTTGATGAACATCTCGATGCCGTTGACGGCGTCGGACTGCACATAGCCGGATACCGCCGCCGCCCACGAGGACACCGGGGCGATCATGCACACCGGGGCCGCCGTGGCGTCGATGAGGTAGGCCAGCTTGGCACGGGAAATTTTGTGGCTCTCGGTGACGGGCCGCATCACAGCGCCCACCGTCAGGCAGTTGAAGTAGTCGTCGATGAAGATCAGCACGCCCAGCAGCATGGTCAGCAGCTGTGCGGCGCACCGGGTCTTTACGGTCTTGGAGGCCCAGCGTCCGAAGGCCTCCGATCCGCCGCCCTTGTTCATCAGATCCACCATGATGCCCAGCGTCACCAGAAAGACGATGATGCCCATGTTGCCGCTGTCGGCCAGCACGGAGACGATGCCGTAGTCTGCGCCCACCAGCGCCACAATGGTGTCCCATGGGGCAAACTGGGCGTACAGCAGAGCGCCCACCAAACACCCCAGAAACAGGGACGAGTAGACCTCCTTACTGATCAGGGCCAGCACGATGGCCACGATGGGCGGCAGCAGGGACCAGAAGGTACCGGCAAAGGGCGTGTCGGCCAGCACCGGCTCCCCCTCTACCTCCAGCGTGGGCAGGGGCGTCTCCCGGTATGTAAGGCCCAGCACCACCAGCAAAACGAGGAATACACCGACGGCTGTAAAGTATGCGATTTTTGTGCGTTTCTTTTCCATTGCGTGATTCGACCTCCTTATAGGATATTCCGTGGCTCCTAACGGCACCGATTATGGGTCCGGAAGCTTAATAAACCGACAGGGTGTTTCTTAAGTTTTCTGAAGACGGAAAACCCTCTCTCCCGTCAGCACCTCCCGCCGTGTGCCGTTCTTCACCGGATAAAGCGCAGCCGCCCCTTACGAGGGGGGCTTTGTCTTTGTTTTCCCTATTGTTTTTCGTCTGTTTTTTCCGAAAGTTGGGAAGCAATCTCAACCTTATGAGCTTGTTTCTATCTTAACATCGACTATCTATGTCCTATCCTCGCGCGCGCGCATTATGCGAGAAAAACACCCTCTAAGTACGACATTTTTGATACTTTAATACGACATTTTTGATACTTTTTTGAAGGGGTAAAAACGACATTTTTGATACTTTATGCGTCTATCTATTGTATTAGTCGTTTTTAATAATTACCTTTGCCTTAAACTTTTAAATCAGCACTTATGAAACCAACTACTTACATTAATTGGGACGGTTTGAAAGATATTCCGTTCTTCTACTGCGATACAAATGAAGATGAAGAAAACAAAGACTTCGATATATACTATCAAGGGAGGCTGGTGCTGCATGACTACAACCATTGCGGGCACTACCTCTACACAGCTGCTGTGCTGTTCAGCAGAATCAAGAACAAAACGGCAGACTGGGTGAACCTGCGAAACCTTTGGATTCTGCGTGATTGTGTGCGTGAGAACTACAATCACGGCATAGGGGTGGACGACATTATCTTTGGAGAAAATTTTGATGGCGAGAACCTCGATACACTCACACCACTTACAAAGAAACGATTTGATTATTTGTGTAAGCGGATTAAGGAACTTGACCCATATGCAACAATCTAAAAAAGGCAGCATCTATGGCAAGAACTATAATAAACAATAAGCAAGTCTTTCAATCTTATGTTCTAACTACTGCTAAATATGATTTTTCGCCATATGAAAAGCGCATAATGTATAGACTAATTGAGCTTGCTCAAAAAGAAATTGAAGGGATAAAATTAAAAGATAACCTCCGAAAAATTGCTCCAACAAATTTCGGCAGAGAAATAACCATGCCTGTATCGGACATACTGAAAGACGAACAAGACAAGCACTACACTATTGCCAAAGCTGCATTCAGAAGCCTATCTGAAAAGCATATAGAGTACGAAGATGATGAAGTATGGTCATACACTCCTATCATAACTGCACCTGAAATAAAGAAGAATAGTGGCTCTGTAAAGTTCTATGTTTTCGATAATATTTGGAGGTGCTTGCTTGATTTTACCAAAGGATTTAAGAAGTATGAACTTATTACCGCCATGAAATTTAAAAGTGCTTATGCTATGCGGTTCTATGAACTAATGTCTGGACAAACAAAGCCCTTATTTGTGCCATTAGAAGGACCTGATGGGCTTCGTGAACGATTCTATTTGCAAGGAAAGTATGAAAAAGTAAACGACTTTCGCAGAAAGGTTATCGATGTAGCCAAAAAAGAACTCGACGAATCTTCTCCTTATTCGTTCGTAGCTAAGGAGGAAAAAGCTGGAAAAAAAATTATTGGCTGGACTTTCTTCCCTGTATTTTATGAAAACAGAGAAGACCCTGCGCTGCAGGAACAAGCGCGCATGGCTAAAGTTACAGCACGGCTCCAGCTGGAAAACAACGTATATGACTACCTTAAATTCTCCTTTGACTTCAAGTCTGATGAAATCAACAAAAACAAGAATACCCTTATCGAGGGACAAAACCGTATTCCCGATTTTATGGGGTTCTTGGGAGAATTGAAGAAAGGCGCACGACTGGCAGAAAACCCCAATGTCCGCCCGGGTGAAGGAGCTGGAGCGCCGCCTGGAACAGACCCGGGAGCCCAGAGAGCGCTGCCTGCTCCAGGACCGCATCCGTATGCTGTCCACCATGGTGCGGGAGGCCAGAGAGCTGGCCGTGCTCACCGAGCACTATTACGACAGGGGGTATCGCAGAAATGTCAGATATACGGTATAGAAGAGGGCGGGGCTTTGCCGCGGACATGGCGGTGTATAACCGCCAGATGGCCCCGGACAACGACCAGGAGCTCACCCAGCTCAAGCGCAACCTGATCCGGGCCCTGTGGGAGGACATCACCCCACGACAGCGGGAGACCATGCTGATGTACTATGGCCAGGGACTGAACATGCGGGAGATCGGCCAGAGGCTGGGGGTGGACAAGTCCACCATCTCCCGCACCATCAAGCGGGGGGAGCGGCGGCTGCAGCGCTGCCTGCGCTATGGGGCCAAGGGACTTTTGGAGAGTTAGGAGTTAGGAGTTAGGAGTTATTGTCTTGCAGGGGGCGGTGTGGTAAAATAGGCGGGACAAACCTGAGAAATGAGGGAAGAACATGCAGCCATACCGCGCAGTGTGCTTTGATTTTGACTATACCCTGGCCGATGCCACCGATTCCATTGTGGCCGGCTTCCAACACGGCTTTACCCAGATGGGCTGGCCCGCCCCCGACCGGGAGACGGTGCGGGGCACCATCGGCTATCTGCTGGAGGATGCCTACACCATGCTCACCGGGGACAGCGACCCCGTCCGCCGGGCGCAGTTCCGCCCCCTGTTCCTGGAGGTGGCCAAGGAGCGCCAGCGGCGGGAGACGGTGCTCTTCCCCGGGGCGGAGGAGCTGCTGCGCACCCTCCACAGCCGCGGGGTGAAGACGGCCATCGTCAGCACCAAGCGGGGGGACAGCATCCAATATATCATGGAGCGCTACAAGCTGATGGACCAGCTGGAGTTTGTCATCGGCAGCGAGGATGTCCACGCCCCCAAGCCAGACCCCCAGGGGCTGAACATGGCCCTGGAGCGCATGGGGCTTAGCCCTAAGGAACTGCTGTTCTGCGGGGACACGGTGCTGGATGCCGGGGCTGCCAAAAACGCCGGGTGCCCCTTCTGTGCCGTGCTCAACGGGACCACCCCGGCGGAGGACTTTGCCGACTTCCGTCCGGTCCACATCGCCCCTGACCTATTTGAACTGCGGCAGTGGCTGGAGGGTTGACCGATGAACGTCATTGCCATCACCGATCCCCAGGCCCCCCAGCTGGACGTGTACGCCCGCCTCACCCAGGCCCAGCTGCGCTCCCGCCGCAGGCCGGAGGACGGCCTGTTCATCGCTGAGAGCGCCGTGGTCATCGGCCACGCTTTGGATGCGGGCTATCAGCCCGTCTCCCTGCTGATGGAGCGGCGGCAGCTGGAGGGGAAGGACCGCCCCCTGGCCCAGCGGGTGGGGGACGTGCCCATCTATGTGGGGGAGCGGGAGGTGCTCTCCGGCATCACCGGCTACGCCCTTACCCGGGGGGTGCTGTGCGCCATGCGCCGCCCCGCCCTGCCCACGGTGGAGCAGGTGTGCGCCGGGGCAAAGCGGCTGGCCGTTCTGGAGGGCATCGTGGACGGGACCAACGTGGGGGCCATCTTCCGCTGTGCCGCTGCCCTGGGCATGGACGGGGTGCTGGTCTCCCCCACCTGCATCGACCCCCTGTGCCGCCGCTCGGTGCGGGTGAGCATGGGCACCGTGTTCCAGGTCCCCTGGACCTACATCGGGGAGAAAAAAGAGGACTGGCCCCGGGCGGGGCTGGAGCGGCTGCACAAGCTGGGCTTTGCCACGGCGGCCATGGCCCTGGATGACCGGGCTGTGTCCATCGACGACCCCCGGCTGGAGCGGGACAGGCTGGCCCTGGTCCTGGGCACCGAGGGGGACGGCTTAGACCCGGAGACCATCGCCCGGTGCGACTGCACCGTGTGCATCCCCATGGCCCACGGCGTGGACTCCCTCAACGTGGCCGCCGCCAGCGCCGTGGCCTTCTGGCAGCTGCGGGCCAGGTGACCGATGAGAAGACCCCTGGCAGCCTGCGGGCCGCCAGGGGTCGATGATTTTATTACGCCTCTGCGTGGTCGGCGTTTTTCAGGCTGCGCAGGTGGAGATATACGGTGTTTTTGGACACGCCCAGCTCCTGGGCGACCTTGGGCACGGCGTTTTTCATCTTGAAGATACCCTGTTCGTGGACCAGGCGGATGATCTCCTTGTTCCGGTTGACGGAGGAGATGCGGGGGTCGGCGAACACGGTGGCCTTGGCCTGGTCCAGGGCGGCGTGGATGAAGTGGTCCACGTTGTCGCTGAAGGTCTCGCTGCGCTGGGGCAGGGGGGAGGGGGACCCGGCGGGGAAGAAGCCGGATAGGAAGGTGGCCATGGGGATGTCCGTGTGGAAGTTGATGCACAGCATGGCGATCATTCGTCCGTTGTCCCCCAGAATGGGAATGGTGGTGGACTTGAGCAGGGTGCCGTTTTGATAGTTGAAGTACACCTGGGGCTCGGGCTTCTGCTTTTGCTCCAGGTCCCGCAGCAGGTTCAGCCCAAAGTCGGTGATGGTATTATTATTTTATCTGATTCTTATCATTTTACTATTTCTACAG
>ENA-UPWM01001045-UPWM01001045.1-human-gut-metagenome-genome-assembly--contig:-NODE-1045-length-12449-cov-6.403330_pt1 | contig 12449 bp, 8 predicted proteins | sample MGYA00250051_ERZ773379 | MGnify/ENA primary metagenome ERZ773379 (study PRJEB29103, sample SAMN06112020) | human gut metagenome | biome: human gut; feature: ankylosing spondylitis patient; material...
ACGCGCCTCGGGCGCTTTCGGACTATGCATCCAACACGCTTTTTACCTCCTTTTCGGGACGCAGCCCCAAAACGCTTGATCCGCAGGTGTCTTACTCAAGCGACGAGACGATATACACCTACGGCGTCTACGAACCGCTTTACGGCTACGAATACTTAAAACGCCCCTATACGCTGATGCCGCTGACGGCCGAAAAAGTTGTCAAGCCCGTGTATCTTGATGCGGATAAAAAAGTCCTGTCCGGAGAGGCCGACAGCAAGGACATTGCGTACTCCGTCTACACGATTCCGATCCGAAAAGGCATTCAATTTGCCCCGCATCCGGCGTTTGCCAAGGATGAAAAGGGCGAACCTCTTTGCCTGACGCTCAATCCCGAACGCGCCAAGGAGCTCTCCAGCCCCCTGGAGCTGACCGAGCGCGGCACGCGAGAGCTTACTGCGCATGACTATGTTTACGGCATCAAGCGCATTGCGTCGCCTGCCGTCGTCAGTCCCGCTTTCGGTATTCTGCGGGCCTATATCGTCGGTTTCGACGAACTCAGTGAGGCGATCGGCAATGCATGGAAAAAGGCCAGAGAGGCAGGAGATTCCGCCTCGCGCATTGATCTCATGAAGTTTGACTGCGAGGGACTCAAGGCGCTCGACGAGCACACGCTGCAGATCACCATTCGCGGCAAATACCCGCAGTTCGACAATTGGATGGCAATGGCCTTCTTTGCGCCGATGCCTTGGGAGGCCGAGGCGTTTTACGCCAATCCCGGTTTTGCAGAAAACAATATTTCCCTGGACACCTGGCCGGTGGGAACGGGCCCATACATGCTCACCGTGTCGCGGCAAAACCGAGAGCATGTGCTCGAGCGCAATCCCAACTATCGCGGACTGATCTATCCGTGTGAAGGTTCCGAAGAAGACCGCCGAAACGGCTTTTTGGCCGACTGCGGCAAAAAGACACCTTTCGTGGACCGAATTGTTCTGACGATGGAGAAGGAGGCGGTGCCGACTACGTCGAAATTCCTGCAGGGCTATTACGACAGCCCTCAGATCACGCGTCTTGACGTGGGGCAGGGCTACATTGTGGCGATGGGGGACGATCCCGACAAGGAAAAGCTCTACAAGGAAAAGCGTCTGCAGTTCCCGACCGCTGTCGAAGCCAACCTTTGGTACATCGGCTTTAATTGGCTCGATCCTGTGGTCGGCGCCGGCAAGACGCCGCAAGAAGCGCGCCGCAACAAGCTGCTGCGCCAGGCGATTTCCATTGCGCTCGATTGGGAAGAACAGATAGCGATTTTTGAAAAAGGGCAGGGGCAGACTGCTCATGGTCCGCTGCCGCCGGGGCTTTTCGGATGGCGTGACGACGGACCTTCGGCCTTCAATCCCGTCGTTTACAAAAAGGACGGCGACGGGCGCGTCAAGCGCCGCTCGATAGAAGAGGCGAAAAAGCTCATGGCCGAAGCTGGCTATCCGGACGGACGGGATGCCCAAACAGGACGCCCATTGGTGTTGAATTTCGATTGGCAGGGAACGAGTGCCGGCTCCAAGTCGTTTTTGGACTGGACGGCGCGGCAGTTTGCCAAGATCGGTATCCAGCTTGAAATTCGAGCCACCGACTACAACCGTTTCCAGGATAAGATGGCCAAGGGATCGGCGCAGATTTACTACTGGGGGTGGCTAGCGGACTATCCGGACGCTGAAAACTTCTTCACGCTTTTGTACGGTCCCAACAGCAAAGCCGTCAACGGCGCGGGAGAAAACGCAAGCAACTATCAAAACGCACGGTTTGACGCATTGTTTGAATCGCTTCGCAATCTTGAAAACGGTCCGCGAAAGGCCGATGTGATTGACGAAATGATCCGTATCGTGCAGGAGGATGCCCCCTGGAGTTTCGGCTACTTTCCCACTTCGGCAGCAGCGCTTCATCATTGGGTGAAAAACGCCAAACCCACTCAAATGATTCGCAACAATGTGCAGTACATCCGCATCGACAGTAAGGAGCGTATGGCGCAGATTCAAGCGTGGAATTCGCCCGTTGTCTGGCCTGTAATTCTGATTCTGGTGGCCATTTTGGCGCTTGTTTGGTTTGTGCGGCGACATCTGATCAAACGCAGTCTGCAGCGCGGAATTCATAGGGAGGATCGTGCATGATCGGCTACATCCTTCGACGCATCGCCTACGGCTTTTTGATTTTGCTTGGCGTCAACGCGCTCACTTTCGCTCTCTTTTTTGCCGTCAACACGCCCGACGACATGGCGCGTTTGGCCATCGGCGGGCGATACGTCACGTCCGAAGCGATCGAAAACTGGAAGACGGCGCACGGCTACGATTTGCCGCTTGTCTATAACGATGAGGCGCAGGGCATCGAAAAGATTACCAAGACCGTTTTTTACACGCGATCGGCTCCGCTTTTGACGGGCGATCTGGGACTGTCGGATGCCGGTCGAAGCATCAATCGGGAAATTGCCGAACGCGTAGGCCCGTCGCTGGCACTTGCCGTACCCACATTTGTGCTGGGCGTTTTCGTGATGCTCGTCTTCTCCCTTATGGTGGTGCTGGTGCGACGTACCAAACTTGAGTGGGCGGCGGTGGCCTTTGCGGTCACGGTGATGAGCGTTTCGAGCCTTTTTTACATCATTCTCGGACAGTGGCTTTTTGCCAAAACGCTCAGGCTTGTGCCCGTTTCTGGTTTTATGGACGGCTGGCGCATGGCGGTCTTTTTGATTCTTCCGGTGGCTATCGGCATCTTCTCGCGACTGGGCAGCGACACTTTGCTGTATCGCGCCATGTTCCTTGAGGAAGTTGGCAAAGATTACGTCAGAACAGCCCGCGCCAAGGGGGCGTCGCACGCCCGCGTCATGTTCGTGCATGTGCTCAGAAACGCTATGCTGCCGATTTTGACGAGTACCGTGGCAGTGTTTCCGATGCTTTTCATGGGAAGCCTCATCATGGAGAGCTTTTTCGGCATTCCGGGGCTGGGCTCATACACGATCGATGCCATCAACGCGCAGGACTTTTCCATTGTCCGCGCCATGGTTTTTTTGGGTACCGCGGCTTATGTGCTGGGGCTGCTGTTGACGGACATTGCCTACACGATTGCCGATCCGCGCATTCGGTTGAAATAAGACATGTTTGACGTGAAGTTTGTTTTTCTCTGGACGGACGCCGTGTTGTGGCTCTTGGTGCTGGGCCTCATCGGCTACGTTGTTTACGTGCTGCGAACAGAGGAGCTTGCTCGCAAGTGGCGCAAGGTTCTCAAAAATAAAACCGCGGTGGCGGCCGCGGCAGTTCTTTCGGTTTTCTTTGCGGCGGCCTTAGCCGATAGTGTGCACTATCGCCGTGCTCTGCCCGCAACCGACGGTGCAGCCGTTGCCGCTTGGGACACCAAAACCGTGTCGCTTTTGGACGCATTGGTGGGTGAAAAGATCGCCGGGCGCGAAAGAAGCTACTCGGCTCCGTTTTCTCTTTACGACTTTGATAAGACGACCGTGGTGACCGAAGAGGGGCCCAAGCGCGTACACGCCAAACTCAAGGGAGCGGGGGCAGGCGTCAATGAAGACAAGCCGTTGCAGTCGCTTTTTCGAAAGATTGAGATGGGAGTGATGACCGGAGCCGTCGGGGTCTTGACAACATGGCTTCTGATCGGTGCGGTTGCCGCCTGTGTGCGACGGGAAGGCTTTGGGCGGGCGATGATTGCCGTGACGGCACGAAGCAATCCGTGGAGGCCGGCCATTTTGGTTTGGCTGCTGGCTATTTTCCTGGGCTGCGTTTTGGTGTTCGTCTGGCCCGTTTGGCATCCGTTCGGAACGGATGCCACGGGCAACGACGTGCTGTACAGTGCGGTAAAGAGCATCCGCACGGCCTTTGCAATCGGGTTGCTGGCAACTTTTTCTACGCTTCCCTTTGCCGTGACGTTGGGCATTGCTGCCGGCTACTTCAAGGGCAAGGTCGATGATGTGATTCAGTACGTCTACACGACTATATCCTCCATTCCGTCGGTACTTTTGATTGCGGCTTCCGTACTGATGATTCAGGTTTTCATCGACAAGCATCCAGAGATGTATGCCACGGGTCTTGAACGTGCCGACGTGAGACTCTTTTTGCTTGCGGTGATTATCGGGCTTACCAGTTGGGCGGGGTTGGCAAGACTGTTGCGGGCCGAAACGATGAAAGTGAGCGCCATGGATTTCGTGACGGCTGCCAAGGCCTTCGGCGTGTCGTCGACGCGCATCATGGCCAGACACGTTTTTCCCAATGTTGCACACATTGTTCTGATTGTGGCTGTACTGGATTTCTCCGGCATTGTTCTCTACGAGGCTGTTTTGAGCTACGTGGGCGTGGGTGTGGATCCGGTGACCGATTCATTTGGCTCCATGATCAATGCGGCGGCTTCCGAGATGAGCCGCTCGCCGGTGATTTGGTGGAATCTGGCGGCAAGTTTTGTCTTTATGGTGACGCTGGTGCTTTCGGCAAACTTGTTTGCCTCCGGCGTGCGCGATGCGTTTGATCCGCGAAACGCAGGCGGCAAAGCGTAAGGAACGGCGATGGCAGAAATTCTCAACGTCAAGAATCTGAGCGTACGGATCGGAGGCCAAACTTCTCTGACGGCCGTTGACGACGTGTCGTTTTCGATCCGCTCGGGGGAATGCTTTGCGCTTGTGGGCGAATCGGGCTGCGGCAAGTCGCTTACGGCGCTTTCCCTGATGCGTCTTCTGCCCGAAGGTTTATATATCGATCGCGGCGAGGTGCGCCTCAACGGAACGGATTTGCTGGAACTCACCGAGCGCGAGATGCAGGCCGTAAGAGGCGATCGCATCGCGATGATTTTTCAAGAGCCCGCCACGAGCCTCAATCCCGTGATGACGGTGGGTGAGCAGATCGTTGAAGCGGTTCGACTGCATGAGCGCGTCAGCAAGGAAGAGGCCAGGCAAAGGGCGCTGCAGTGGCTCGCCCGCGTCGGCCTGGACGAGCCGCAAAAGCGTTTTGAAGCGTTTGCGCACGAACTTTCGGGGGGCCAGAAGCAACGTGTCATGATCGCCATGGCGCTGGCTTGTCGTCCCGATGTCGTGGTGGCTGACGAACCCACGACGGCGCTTGACGTAACGCGTCAGGCGCAGATTTTGGATTTGCTCAAGGAACTGCAGAAAGAGCACGGTATAGCCCTGTTGCTGATCACACACGATCTGGCGCTGGTGCGTCAGTATGCCGATCGGGTGGCGCTGATGTACGCCGGGCAGATCGTGGAACAGAGCAAAGTTTCCGATTTTTTTGAAAACCCGAGTCATCCGTATGCCCGTCTTCTTTTGAGTGCGGTGCCGAGTGCCGATAAAAGTGCGCAGACCCTTACCGGAATCGCGGGAAGTGTTCCGGAACTCTCGGCGATGCCCTCAGGTTGCCGTTTTGCACCGCGCTGTCCGGCTGCCAAAGAGGCGTGCTTGCAGAAGTGTCCGGCAATGCGGCCGACGGTTCCCGGTCGTTTGGTTCGATGCTTCTATCCTGATTCGCCGGTAACAAGCAGTACAACGCACTTGCAAAAGACGATGCGTTCCGAAGAAACGGTACTGAAGCTCACGGACGTATCGGTGACGTACGGCAGCCGCGGCGGTCTCTTTTCTCGACAGAAGGCCTTTGAGGCGGTCAGTCACGCAACGCTGTCTTTGGCCCGGGGAAAGACCTTGGCTTTGGTTGGAGAGTCCGGGTCCGGCAAAACGACGCTGGGCAAGGCCGCCTTGGGACTTTTGGAAAACGCTACGGTGAGCGGCAGCGTGGAGATAGCCGGAGAGGTGGCCTTTGACGCACGCGGACGCTTTAAACGGCATTTGAGAAGTTGCGCGCAGATCGTGTTTCAGGATCCGTTTGCGTCGCTTGATCCGCGCATGAGCGTGGGGGAATTGGTGAGCGAAGGAATCATGGCGTTGTGTCCGGGGCTCTCCAAGGCAGATGCACGTAGGAAAGTGAGCGAGCTTCTCGACAGTGTGGGACTGCCGTCTGCGGCAGCCGATCGCCTGGCGCATGAATTTTCCGGCGGACAACGTCAGCGCATTGCCATTGCCAGAGCGCTGGCCGTTGAACCGCAAATCGTGGTTTGTGACGAGCCGACCTCCGCGCTGGATGTTTCGGTGCAGGCTCAGATTCTTAATTTGCTTCGGGAAATTCAGGCCGAGCAGGGCGTGTCGTATTTGTTCATTACACACAACTTTGCAGTGGTCGAATTTATGGCGCACGAGGTGGCGGTGATGCAACACGGGCGCATCGTTGAAAGCGGAACAGCTGCAGAAGTTCTCACGCATCCGCAGCACGCCTATACCCAAACGCTTCTGGCAGCTGTACCTCGTCTTTAGTTGTGCGGAAAAGAAAGATGCCTCCGCGCGGGAGGCATTTTTCGAAGGCTTGGGAGCTGCGTTCCGACTAACGGGCGTCGCTTGCCTTGAACTTCTTTTCCAGACGGGAAACCAAGCGTGTGATGGTAAGCGTCATCACCAGGTAGATAATGGCCACCGACGTCCAGATTTCAAGCGAACCGTAGGTTTCGGCAATGATGAGCTGACCGGTGCGGGTGAGTTCCTCAAAGCCGATGACGGACACGAGGGAGGAGTCCTTCAACATCGCGATGAATTCGTTGCCAAGAGGCGGAATAATGCGCTTGAAGGCCTGCGGCAGGATGATGTAGCGCATCGTCTGCCCCCAGGTCATCCCCAGAGACAGACCGGCGCGCATCTGACCGATTTCGATCGACTGGATGCCGGCGCGGAAAATTTCCGCCACGTAGGCGCCCGAATTGATTGAGCAGGCGGCCACAGCGGCAACGAACGGGTCGATACGCTGACCGATGATCGCGGGAAGCGCAAAGTAGATGATAAAGATCTGCACCAGTAGCGGCGTGCCGCGAATGAAGTCGACGTAGATCTTGGCGAGTAGACGCAACGGTGTGAACTTGGACAACTGAGCCAGAGCCGCTAAAAGGCCGAACACCAAACCCAGACCGACGGCCATCGCCGTGATCTCTAGAGTCACCAGGGCACCCTGCAGCAACAAAGGCAGAGAATTGGTGATAAGGGAAAGATCAAATTCCATTGTGTTTTTATCCTGTTAACGGGGGAACGCAGGGGCGCGAAAAAACGCGCGTCTCAACACTCGTCGGCCGCGTATTTCTGCGCATTGTACCGAAGCACTCGCGCAACCGCACCTATTGAGCAAAATTGCTTCGAAAGGTGTGCATTATGGACTTGACCAATTAAGACAAGTCCGAGGTCTCAGACTGGAAAAAATGATGGAGCGTTTGCATTGTGATGACCTCGAACGATGCATCGGGATATTTGCTCGCAAAACTTTTCGGCGCTTTTGCTTGCGCATTCGTCAATTTGCATTCAAAGGCGTGAAGCGAACCGTCTTCGTCGACTTCCAAAAGATCCACTTCGCTTTTGTTGCGGTCGCGCCAAAAGTAGAGTTGTGTTTCGTCTTGTCGATAACGATGCCATTTGAGCCGCTCGATGATGACAAAATTTTCCCAGAGAGCTCCGCTTTCCAAATCACTACGAGATGAGAATGGCGTGAAATTGTCGAGTGCGGCGTTTCGGATGCCCAGATCGTAAAAGTAAATCTTCTTGGATTTTTTTAGTTCCGTTGCGAAGTTTGAGGAGTAACACGGCAGTGTCTTCACAATGAAGCTTTGCTCGAGAAGGCTTACACATCGCTCGACGGTGGGACTACTTAATCCGCACTGTTGTCCCAAACTGCTGAAAGAGCAGAGATTGCCGATGTTAGCCGCCAAAAGCCTAACGAGATGCAGAAACTGCTCTGAACGGCGGATGCCGGCGATGGCAAACAAGTCATTGAAAACGATGCTCTCGAAGAGGTACCTTAAAGTTGCCTTGGATCTTTGCGGGTGAGTCACGATTTCCGGGTAGCTGCCTACTGTCAATCGAATGGGCAAGGACTCCATGACGTCAAGCCAACTATTGTGATCGGCCAGTTCTGACACGGACAATGGAAAAAGAGTCATCGGCCACAAACGTCCCGCGGCTGACTCCATGACACCGCCGGCCAATTCCAAAGAACTGGAACCAGTGGCAAAAATGAGGCACGAAGGTTTGCTGTCCTCCAAACGTTTGAGAAGCATGCTGATGCCCTGGATGCGCTGGGCTTCGTCAATCACCAGAACGTCAAGACCGGAAAGCAAAATCGAGATGTCCGCTTTGGAAGACAACGACGTGAGTAATTCTCGATCCTGGGGCTCGTCGCCCGAGAGCCATTTCACTTTCCGGTCTTGGAAAAGGTGCTCCAGCAACGTTGTTTTGCCTGTCTGTCGAGCACCGAAGACCACAATGGCTTTATCGGCTGGCGTGCGTTCAAGAAGAGCGGTGAGTGAACGTGCGATGTATGCCATTTCAGATAATTGCTAGTTGTACTTTACAAAAATCTAGATTTTTATAAAGTATAGTTTAAAAAAATCTGAAATGAAGCCAGTTGCGTCGAGTATTGCGATTGATCGGATCAATGGTGTAGATACAAGCGGACGACTGGACCAATACCCATGTTTTATTGTTGGGTATTTTTCATTAATATTCTTGACTCGCAAACTAGGTTATTAGAGAAGAGCGCTAGAGATCGGCCTTTGGGGCCGGTTGGGCGATCCACTTCGTCGGAAGGCAAGACTGTGAAACTCACCACGCGAGGCCGCTTTGCGGTCACCAGCATGATTGACCTTTCGCTGCACAGCGAAAACGGCCCGGTGCGGTTGGCTGACATCGCCAAGCGGCAGAAGATTTCGCTTCCTTATTTGGAGCAGATCTTTGGGAAGCTACGTCGTGCCGAGCTTGTCAAAAGCGTGCGCGGTCCCGGCGGCGGTTACCGTCTCGGGCGCGACGCCTCAGAAATCAGCGCCGGCGAAATTGTCGAAGCCGTCGAGGGCATCATGGATATGTCCCAGTGCCAGGGCGGTGCGGCATGCCGCGGCGGTGCACAGTGCAAAGGCAAGCGCGTCGTTCGCCCCTTGCAGGAGGGCGGCGGCCTCTTTCCCAAGGCATTGGGCCGCAGCTTTTTCCCGCGCAGCGGGCAGGCTCATCCCTTCATCCAGACACCCGCGCAGGCAATCGCGCATCTCTGGGGATTCCAGGGCCTGCGCCGTTTCGCAGAGGAGGGCGGTGCTTCCGCATTCCGAGCCGAAGCTCAACAACTCCACACAGCCCATTGCGTGTAAGAGGGAAACGCCCGCGCGTGCGAAATCCTGCGCTCGGGCGCAGCTCCACGGCACCGGCAGCTCCAGCACGAGGTCCGCGCCGCCGTGCAGCGCCATCTCCGCCCGGGCGTGTTTTTCAAGGAAGGCAGGTTCACCACGCTGCACATAATTCCCGCTCATCACGGCTACGATATGGGAAGCGCCTGCTTTGCGGGTCTGCTCGATCTGGTAGGCGTGGCCGCCGTGAAAAGGGTTGTATTCCGCAATGATTCCCGCAATTTTCATGTTGGCTATCTCCTTTTTGGGGATGATCCGGGACATATTTTCAGGCATTCTCTCATTCCGCGTGAAGATTTTTCCTTTTTTGCGCTATTTTAGGCGCAAAAAGCCGGAAAGCCCTTGAAAAATCAAGCTATCCCGTCTATAATATATCAGCTACCGTTCCAAACGGCAACAGAGAATCTGCAAATTATTTTTGTTTAAGCGGGGGAATTGTTGAATGAAAATCCTGGTCATCAATGCGGGAAGCTCTTCCCTGAAATATCAGCTGATTGATATGGATGGGGAAAATGTGCTGGCGAAGGGAATCTGCGAGCGCATCGGCGCAGGCGGCCATATGCACGGCAACACAGCGGATGGGCGCAAATTCGACTTTGACGTTGAAATGCCGAACCATACCGTGGCGTTCCAACAGGTAAAAGCTGTTTTGACCGAGGGCGACTGCGCTGTGATTGCGAGCCTTGATGAAATCCGGGCGGTCGGCCACCGGGTCGTCCAAGGCGGCGCAACCTTCAATAAGAGCATGCTGGTTGACGATACGGTGATTGCGGGAATTGATCGGCTGCGTGATCTGGCGCCCTTACATAACCCTGCGCACCTACAGGGCATTCGTGCCTGCCAGGAGGTATTCGGCCCGAACGTGCCGCAGGTTGTCGTATTCGACAACGCCTTTCATAGCACGATGCCGCCGGAGGCGTATTTATATGCCATTCCCTATGAATATTACGAAAAGTATAAAATTCGCCGTTATGGCTTCCACGGCACTTCTCACCGCTATGTCAGCGCCCGTTGTGCAGAGCTGATGGGCAAGAATCTCGAAGAGATCAAGATGATCACCTGCCATTTAGGCAACGGCTCCTCCATCACTGCGATCAAGGATGGCAAGGTAATTGATACCAGCATGGGGCTCACGCCTCTCGACGGCTTCATGATGGGCACACGCAGCGGTGGGCTTGATCCGTCCGTGGTGACCTACTTGCAGGCAAAAGAGGGCTGGACGCCCAAGCAGACCGATGAGGTGCTCAATAAAAAATCCGGTATGCTCGGCATCTCCGGCATTTCGAGCGACGATCGTGATCTGGCCAAAGCGGCGGCCGAGGGCAATGAGCGCGCCCTCCTGACGCGTAAAATGCTGTGGTATCAGATCCGCAAATATATCGGCTCCTATGTTGCCGCGCTCGACGGTGTGGACGCAATCGTCTTTACAGGCGGCATTGGCGAAAACGGCCAGTTCATCCGCGCGGATATCTGCGGCAATCTTTCCTATCTTGGCGTTGAGATTGACAATGCGATCAATGCAAAGGCGCTGCACGGCGTTGAGGCCGAAATTTCCACACCCGCATCTAAGGTGCGCATTTTTGTCATCCCCACAGAGGAAGAATTGATGATCGCGCGCGATACGAAGGCGATCGTCGAGGCGATGTAATTCATCCATTTGTTGTGTTTTTAAAGAGGGCTGTTGCAAAATGTTTTTCATTTTGCATCTGCCCTTTCTGAATAGACATCAAAAAACACATCTTTGCCCGTTTAGGGGAATCTCTTATTTCGTCGCTCTTCCTGTGTGCCAAATATCCTTTGCATATTCTTCGATCGCACGATCAGCCGCAAAACGCCCCGCCCCGCTCGTATTCATCAGGGACATACGGTTCCACTGCTCACGATCCGCCCAAGTCTGGGCCACCCGCTGCTGGGCGCGGCGATAATCATCGAAATCCGCCATCACCATATAGGGATCGCTGTTTTGCAGGGAAGAGGCAATTTCCGGGAAAGACACACCATTGATGCCAAGTTTCATCGCGTCAATCGCGCGGCGCAATTCACTGTTATTTAGATAATAATTGTTGGGGTCATACCCTTTGCGTTTCAGGTCGTTCACTTCCGGCGTGGTCATGCCGAAAAGGAACATGTTCTCATCACCAACCGCTTCACGGATCTCTACATTCGCTCCATCAAGCGTGCCGAGCGTCAGCGCGCCGTTTAGCATCAGTTTCATGTTGCCCGTGCCGCTCGCCTCTGTGCCCGCTAGGGAAATTTGCTCGCTGATATCGGCGGCGGGCATCAAATGCTCCGCCATTGTTACGTTGTAATCCTCCATATAGACGACTTTAATCCGATCCTTCACCACCGGGTCACGGTTGATCACATCCGCCAGCGCACAGATAAAGCTGATAATTTTTTTTGCCATAAAATAGCCGGACGCCGCCTTTGCGCCAAAAATATAGGTGCGGGGGATGAAATCAATATTGGGGTTTTCCTTAAGCATCAGGTATTGCGCTAAAATATGCAGCGCGTTGAGATGCTGCCGTTTATACTCATGCAACCGCTTGACCTGCACATCAAAAATTGAGGTGGGGTCCAGCGCAATGCCGTTTGCCTTTTTGACAAGTGCCGCAAAGCGCTCCTTATTCTCCAACTTCACACGGCCGATCTGTTCCAGCACCGTTTTATCGTCGGCATATTTACGCAGGTTGAGCAATTCTCCGGCATTGTGGACAAAGCCGTCTCCAATCAACTCGGTGATCAGCCCGCTCAAGGCCGGGTTCGACTGGCAGAGCCAGCGCCGGTGCGCGATGCCATTGGTCACGTTTTTAAATTTCAGCGGCGTCAAGCCATAAAAATCCTTAAAAACGCTGTCTTTCAAAATCTGGCTGTGCAAGGCCGAAACGCCGTTTACGCTATGGCAGGCGGCCACGCACAGGTTTGCCATACGCACTACGCCGTTGGAGATAATCGCCATACGCTCCACCCGATCCGCATCCCCGGTCGCGCCCCAGACGAAGGCGCGAAAACGGTTGTCAATCTCTTTGGTAATCTGATAGATGCGCGGGATCATACGCTGAAACAGATCTTCCGGCCAGCATTCGAGCGCTTCGCTCATCACTGTGTGGTTGGTATAGGCAAACGTGTTGGTTACGATCCGCCAGGCATCATCCAGATCGGAAGAGCGTCGTGTAGGGAAAGAGTGTAGATCTCGGTGGTCGCCGTATCATTAAAAAAAAAAA
>ENA-UPWM01001050-UPWM01001050.1-human-gut-metagenome-genome-assembly--contig:-NODE-1050-length-12420-cov-9.624078_pt1 | contig 12420 bp, 7 predicted proteins | sample MGYA00250051_ERZ773379 | MGnify/ENA primary metagenome ERZ773379 (study PRJEB29103, sample SAMN06112020) | human gut metagenome | biome: human gut; feature: ankylosing spondylitis patient; material...
TATTAATATTAAGTATTCTCGTGGTTGCGACTGGACAGAGGAGATAGAGACCAAGTTTGAAGAGTCTGGCGATAAGCTTGCTTGGGAGAAAAAAAAAAAAAATAAAAAAATTGATACAAAAAGAAAAAGAGATTAAAACAAAAATTATTTCGAAACTAATCAAAATATAACTAGAAAAGGCTGCCCCGTAGGCAGCCTTCTATAATAAAAATATATTTCCCTTATAAGGTCTTAGTCACGACGTCCCATATAAATCATTATATAGTAAATCAGTGTAGCCAACGAACTAAGTGCCGCAACCACATACGTATAAGCAGCCGAACGCAACGCATCCTCTGCCGCATGATGGTTATATGAATTTGTAATTCCGGCCTTGCTCAACCATACCAACGCACGCTGGCTGGCATTGATCTCAACAGGCAACGTAATAAAGCTGAAAAGAGTGGTCATGGCAAAAAGACAAATTCCTGCCAACAATAACTGCGGGAAAGTATTCACCATCAAAATACCTGCCAGTAACACCCAAGTCATAATAGAAGATGAGAACTGCACCACAGGCACCAAAGCCGAGCGCATCTTTAGCGGAGCGTATGCACGCGCATGTTGCACGGCGTGTCCGCATTCATGGGCGGCAACTGCCGCAGCAGCCACACTGTTGCTTCCATATACCCCTTCACTAAGGTTCACCGTTTTGTTTGCCGGATTATAATGATCGGTCAGCATACCCGGAGTGCTGGTTACACGCACGTCATAGATACCGTTATCATGCAACATTTTTTCAGCCACATCCTTTCCTGTCATACCGCTGGCCAAAGGCATCTTCGAGTATTTCTTAAACTTGCTTTGCAGACTATTCTGTACAATATAGCTGATTACCGCGATTCCAATAAATAAGATCCAATACATTGACATAGTTTTGTTCTTTATAATTCTGTTGTTAAATATACACGTTATTATGTACAAATAGTTTGCCAGCATCCCCCTTTTAAATAGAATTAAGAATTCCTGCCATCACACGCCTCCGAATTCACATCCGTCAATTTCAATTAAAAAATGATATTATGAGAAAAAAAGAGTGGATTATTGACTTTTGATTTATACATTTGAGGCAAAATTAAGAAATATGGAACATGAAATAGGAAATATATCCATAGCCCGTATCCGACAGATGAATCCCAGTCTAAAAGGGATTAACAATGATTTCGTAATGGATAGAAGCGAACATTACATCCCCGAGAATATGAACCCCATCTTTAAATACCCATTACGGCTGGATGGAATCATTATCTCTATCCGTGAAAAAGGCTCTGCCAAAGTCAATATCAATTTACGGGAATACGACATTGAGCAAAACGATCTGATTATTTGCGCTCCCGGCGATATTCTACAGTCCATGTTATCACCGGGCATTCATTTGTCACAAATGTTTTTAATATCATCTGATTTCTTAAAAGAGATGTATATCAACCTGAACAGTTTCATGCCATTTTTCATCTCATTGAAAGAGAATCCCAAATTTCATTTGATGGAAGAAGAGGTACAGGAACTGAAATCATTCTATGAACTGATAGAAGAAACCGTAAGCCGGAACGATAACTTCAGGACAGAAATCGTACGCAGACTAATGGGGGCCTATTTATATAAGATAGGTTCCATCCTTCATAGAAAACAACCGGAATTCCTTTCCGAGAATCCGAAATCACTGAAAAGGGAAGAGGTATTGTTCAACCAGTTCATCAACTTGCTGACCGAACATCACCGTAAAGAAAGACGCGTAGATTTTTATGCGGAGCAATTATTCCTGAGTCCCAAACATTTCTCCACCGTAGTAAAGAAAGTGAGCGGAAAAACTGCCGGAGAGTGGATTGACGAATATGTGATACTGGAAGCCAAAGCGCTGTTGAAATACTCCGTCATGTCTATTCAGGAAGTAGCTTATTTTATGAACTTCCCGAACCCTTCCTTTTTTGGCAAATACTTCAAGCACCATACCGGGTTATCTCCCAGCGAATACAAGATGCAATAATGAAAACAGAAGATAAAAAATAGTAATCCAACGGGGGCTGTCCGAAAAAAAACGGACAGCCCCCGAAAGTAAATTATATAAGTGTGACTACACTACCTCTCATCTTAAAATAATTTTGCAGGATATTCACCGGCATCCACCAATGCCTGTATCTTGTCAACCACACTCTGACGGTCTTCAGGATAAGTTACTCCAAACCATTTGCTGGTAGTATCCAATACCTCAACGGTAGCAGTACCGTCATTAATCAGCTTGTCCACCATCAGCGGAATAAAGAATTCGCTCTTCAAGTTTTCCATATTTTTAGGATCGCTCAAGAATGCTTTAAAGAATTCCTTGCTGTAAGCAAAGTAATCAGGAGTAAAGCCCCAGAAGTTCATGCTCACCGGAGTTGTGTCAGGGGTAGCTGTCCATTCGCCATTGTCGTCAATATACTTCACTTCTCCGTCTATGCGCTGAATTTTGGTACGTTCTACCACGGAAGTCAACAAATGATCCGCATTGGTTCCACAGATGCCGCGGGATACCGTTCCACTCTCGCTCAATGTATTTCCTACACGGAAGCCCACCATAGCATACGTGTTTTTAGCACCTTCGGGCAGTGCAGAAAGGAACTTGCCCATTACCTGGAACGAGTCACGGCCATAGAAGTCATCGCAATTGATCACCGCAAACGGTTCCTGTATCACATCAGCTCCCATCATGACAGCATGGTTAGTTCCCCAAGGTTTTGTACGCTCCGCAGGACAAGTAAAACCCTCCGGCAGATTGTCTAAAGCCTGGAATACCAGTTCGCAAGGAATATGACCTTCATATTTAGAAATAATCTTTTCACGAAAATCTTGTTCAAAATCTTTACGGATAACAAAGACCAGTTTTCCAAAGCCGGCGTTGATAGCGTCATAAATAGAATAATCCATAATAGTTTCGCCGTTAGGACCCAGACCATCCAATTGCTTCAATCCTCCGTAACGGCTGCCCATACCAGCCGCCAATAAAAATAAAGTTGGTTTCATAGTTTATTTATTTAAAATTGAATATTTGATGGTACAAAGCTACAAAATAATACGGAGGAAAAAAGCTACATTCCATTCAAATTCGAGCATAAATCAATCATTTCCCTCCTTTTGACACAAATCAAGCCCTATTTCTAGAAAGGATAGCCGATGGCAAAGTGCAATCCCAGTCCATCCTTAAACTTAGGAATATTATAATATCCTTTCTTGCCGGTATCATACGGATCATGAAGAGCAATACCCAGATCCAGGCGGATCACCAGGAAAGTAAGGTCATAACGCAATCCCACCCCAGTACCCAAAGCTATACTTTTAGCAAAATTACGAAGAGTAAGCAAACCGCCGGGACGTATATTCTCACCTTCCTCATTCTTTTGTTCACGCAGCAGCCACACATTTCCCGCGTCCAGAAAAGCTGCCCCGTACAAATCACCCAGGATAGGGAAACGGTATTCCACATTCGCTTCCAGCTTCACATCTCCGGTTTCATCCAGATAACCATACTGTTTATCTTCGGGACGATAAGAACCGGGGCCGATAGAGCGCACTGTAAACGCACGGATACTGTTAGCTCCCCCAATATAGAACTGCTCGCTGTAAGGCGCTACAGTCTGGTTCCCATATGCATACAAAATTCCCCCCATCAAACGAGTGGCTATATGCTGTTTCTCTCCGACTTTAAACAAACAACGCACTTCAGATGTCATTTTCAGGAATTGCGCATAAGGACTGTTTAATAACTTCTTATCTGTTTCCTTGAATCCCTTCCCAAAAGCAGCATACACCAACGAAGTCAGATTACCTGCCGAAGTAAAGGAAGTTTCCCACCATAAATTATTGCGTTTCTTCAACGGGGCGTTATCATACGTAAACGTATAACTCATAGCTGGAATAAACTGATTTCCCAAACTGATTTTCAAGCTCCGGTTCTTGTCCACTATCGTATCAAAACGTGTAGTAGTATGCTGCAACGTATTAAATGCCAATCTGAAAGGAGTCACAGTATGTTTCCATACCCGCGAAGGCTGGAAATCGTATGACACCGTTCCACCGAAAGAAAGCATTTTAAAGAAGCGGGCACGGTTCAACTGACTGGCATACAACTTGAATGAGGTATGCTGCGGAAATCGCGAGCTCATCATTTTTTTACTCATCCACGGCAACACCAGGCGAGGATACTCCAATGAAAAAGAAGTTCCCAACTCGTATGAGTTCAATTTAGAACTGTTCCCGTCCGCCGTAGAATTGGTCTGCCATTCGTATGACCCTTTCAACTGGAAAGAAAGCGTGGCGGCTGTACGCATGAAATTCTTCCGCGAGAGGCTGAAAATCGCTCCGGGACCAGTCTGATCCGTACTTTTGGTAGTCACATTGAATTCCAGTTCTCCGTCATACGGCAAATCGAATGTAGCATTCATCCGCACATTCAGCGTATCACACCCCGGCAATGTATCTTGCGGGGCATAGCGGAACTCGGCAAATTTGAAAATGCCCAAACGCGCCAAGGCTTCCTGCGTGAAATTCTGACGGGCCTGAGAATAAAGCTGCCCTTTCTGGTAAAAGAAGCGCTTAGCCAATACTCCGGGGCGGATACCGGGTTTCTTACCGCTATAGTGTAAAGTCATTCCCGGAAAGACGATGGAATCAGTAGGTTCCTCTCCTTTATATCCGGTAAGATAAACAGAAGTATTCCCTATATAATAAGGTCTTTTCGCATCGGCAGGCACTCCAGCTTTCGGGACAACCTGCAAACTGACCATTCCCGGTTTGCGCAAGGTATCCGCACGGAAAGTAATGAATTCGGGACGGAAATAATAATAACCATTGTTACGGAAAAGGGTACTCAGCCGCTGGCGCTCCTCCTCCAGTTTCAACACACTGAAATTATCTCCTTTATGCAATACCCTCTGGTCATAAGCAGCCCTGATCAGACTATCGGCGCGAGGAGGATATTTCAGATACATGACAGAGTCCAGATAATAAGGGTTCGCCATATCAATCTTATAACTTAACTTGGCTTTCCGAGGATTCTTCAACGAGTCTACAGAATAAGTCACAGCACCATTGAAAAAGCCATAATCATGCAACAGATTGGTGGCCACCTTCACACGGGTTTCCGGATTCACCGTAGACAAATACACCGGAGTAGACCCCAGCTTGTTGAAGATCCAATGCCCCACCCCCTTTTTATCCTGGTATTTCACAAAATCATTGTATATCCACAAACCGAAAGGAATGGGAAAACGCAAGGAGTTGCTTCCCAAAATGGCATTATTGGGAGGATAAGACAAAGCAGCCTCCACCTCTTCCAAGGTCTGGACACCGGCAGGGGTCTTGTCTTCATTCAGAATCTCCATATTTTTCACACCGACATATAGCGTTTCGTCTTCCGGCAAATTCCTGGTAGTAGAGCAGGCAGCTGTCATCAGCAACAATACCGATAATAGAAGCAGGTTTATGTTATGTTTTCTCTCCATATCTCCAACAATCATTTTTTCTTCTTAGACTTGAAAATAAACAGTTCGCCCAGGTGACTCATCTTCTTGCGAAGCACAATACCCACACCGGTCTCTATGATCTCACCTTCCAGCACACTCTCATAGTTCTTGTCGTGGAAGAGCTTGACATACCGGGTACCGCTGTTGTCCAAGCGGTATTCTATGGATACATTATCAATAAAGGTTTCATCCTGCTGTACCGTACTTCCGGTAGACACTTTACCGCCTACCACTATACGGAAGCGGTTATTCCAGAAACGTTTGGCGAACTGGAAATTATAATCCGTGCGTTTCCCGCCGCTATCGGCGTCATCCACCGTTTCCATGCCCACATTGATATCAAGTGCTTTTCCGGCAATATTCGAGATTTCGCTCTGCAGGAATGAGTTCAAGGCATTATTCACATTAAATCCTCCCGTAGAGTTTCCTTCAGCCATATACATTCCGGTCACCAGCATGGTGACAGCCAGTTTTCCCCGTTCCTCCACCGACATGGCATTCAGCTGGTCTTGCACAGACGCATCCTCGGGAGCCGAAAGGGTAAACGCCAGCCCCAGATTCTCCAGACTCTGGCTCAAAGCGATCCCTACATCAAACCCGACGATACGCGAAGTCTTTCCATCCTCGCCCACCGAAGCACGGACCCTTTCGGTCGCGGTAATGTTCAGTTGCGGATTCATGATATTTCCCGTCCACTCCACATAACTGCCATTTTGAATATTAAAAGTCTTCAGCGGAATAATCGGAATCTGGTATTTCATCTCCCCGCTCATCAAGGAATAACGCCCGGTCAGCAACATATCCCCCTGAGGAGTGTACTGGAATGACAAGTCTCCGCCTCCTTCCAGCAACATATAGTTGGAGCCGTCCGGCACCAGATCCACACGTGCCTGCACCGCCTGGTCTATATGCATGGTCATGGCCACATCCATCCCTCCCAAAGAGATTTGCTGGACAGAGGACTCCTCTACCGAAGTTGTGTCGTTGAAATTGACAAAAGTCACCATATCCCCCAAACGGTCGTTCACCGTCAAGGGAGAGTCTTTCAGGACATAGGTCACATTGGTCTTCCCCAAGATGTTCATGTTCCCCCGCATCACCAGTTCCTCCACAGGACCGCGCAGCGTTGCGTTAAAATCCACATACATCTTGCCGTAAACCATAGCCCGCTTGGTACGGGGAGCATTCAGCAACTCATAATTCTCGGCATGCATTTTAAGGTTCACTGCCGTCCGTTCCAAATCCGAGAAATCCACCTCGCCGTTAATGGTAAAAGGAGTCTTGCCTTTGGTGAATATATCGAACTCCTTGAACATCATCTTACTGTTCACCACCTGCACCGGTTCATTATCAAAACGGAACATGGCAGACATCTCCGGCATGAAGAAAGTCACGGAATCCAATGCCAGTTCCCCATTCAGCAAGGGTTTGGCCGGATCACCTTTCATGGACAATGTTCCATCAATATCCCCGTCCAGTTCCACCATGCGGTCGGGCACAAACGGATTGGCGACATTCAGCGGAAAATGTTCGAAGGCTATATCCGCGCTCAGGCTTCCCGTTCCTTCCTCCGCGGGCAGATAGATACCTCCCAAATGAGCTATCTCCTCACCATCATGGCGTATATAGGCATCCAGATGATGATCCTTTGCCTCACCGGGCAGATACACACCACCCAGTTCCCAATTTCCCAACGCACTGCCTTCATATTTGAATTCATCTATACGCAAATCACTGCTCACCATCATATACGGACCGGAATCTATATAATGCGCTTCTGCTCCGATCCATCCTTCCATATCAGGCATATAGGGAAGGATACGCCGGAATTCTTTCAGATTGATGCGTGAAAGCTCCACCGTCATATCCTGTTTGGCTATGGTATCTTCCCGATTGGTATAGAAACTGAGTCCGGTCCCCTGCTCGTCATGCAAATCCAGATTTGCATGAATCCGCCCGTTGTCAGCCAGATAAATATAGTTATTTTTATTCACGGTAAAAGGACGGTATACCAACGTGGGATGCTCTGGAAAAACCTTCATGCGTATGCCGTGGCGGCGCAGGTCGGCCATCACGCCCATATATACTCCCTGTTCTTTACGGGCATTCAGGTATTGAACCAACAACTGGGCACTGTTGTTTCCCACATTTCCCTCCAGCGTCACATCAAACGCCTCCTGTCCCGGTTTGGGTCCGTTCACCACTCCGCTCAACATATTTATGCCATTCAGGTCCTGCTGTACATCCAAATAGATGGTATCCAAAGTCAGGCTGTCTGTACGCAATCCATATAAATAAGCCTCCCCGTTCAATCCCTCTGCCGGAGATGAATCCACATCCATAAACAGACGACTGTATGACAACCCCATCATTGACAGATAATTGGCTATCGGATTATCGGGACCGGAAGATATTTTCAGACATAGTCCCGGAAGAAATTCCCGAAGCTCCTCCTGTTCAATATGTTTGCTTTCCCATTGTTCCGCCAGTTTCTTCATCAGCAAATCCGCCCTGCCGGAAATGTATTCCATGTGCCCTGCTCCTTCCAGACTCAAATCAAGATCCCCCGCACGCAGATAAGCAAAAGTGGAATCTCTGGAAGTACTGAATCCAGCAAACAGGTCCTTGGAATGGGAAGTGCGTTTGGCAGTGACAATCGTGGCATTCGTCATCTCGGCCTCTACGACATACCTTTTTCTGAGGTCACTGCTGAAACGGACCCCCAGGTGCTGGGAGGTCTGAAAACGGGTATCCATCAGATGAAGCGCCTGCCAATCCAAATGAGCCACATCCATTTTCAAGTCGCCCGAAACATCATGAGGTTTCAAGATACCATCCAAATGCGCCTTGATATCCATGGTCCAGTTTTTCACTGCCAGTGAAGCATGCACCTTCGATTTCTCCAGTCCGGCAGCCAATGAAATTCCTGTCAGATGATAACTGCCATAATGGAAACGGTCTATGCCGCCCTCCGCATTGAAATAAGTACGGGGAGAAAAAAAGTCAAAACCTTCCCCCTCCACTTTCAGACGGGTGGACAAGGTGTACAAAGAATCGGCAGGCATAAACTGGTGCAGGTCAAAATGATTGACAGCCAAGTCTGCCTCATACCTGTCACGCGACAAGTCGTATTTGGCAAACAGACGGGCTGCCCGTTCCATCTTGAAATCATCCGCTACGGAGATGCTGTCATTATAAACCGTTATAGGAATAGTATCGGCCGCAACCACCGCCTGGGCTTCGGGCTGCATCAGCAGCAGGTCCGTGCCCATTTTAGTGCCCGCCATCGTAAATTTGCCTTCCAAGCGCGTTCCGTATGGAATTTCTATTCCTTCAGCCAACGTGGAAACAAACTTCAAATCCTTGGTTTCAGCTTCCAAAGTGATATCCCCCCCGCGCAGCAGACTGTCTGTCAGATGGGTTAGCTCCCCCCGGGCGAACAATCCCAATGCACCGGGCAGCTCGGCAGTCAGCGTAGTCAGTTTCAGCTTGTTCAAATCACCGTCGATCCCTGTACGGATGCGCAAGGGTTCGGAAGGATACTGCCGGATAAACTTTTCATCCATACTTCCCATGAATCTCACCACATCCGGCTTTCCTATATCAGCCATCAGCCGTGCGGACACCAAGCCTTCATCCTTAAAATCCAAGGCATTCCAATCCATCGCAGCGTTCAGTTCCAGATAAGAATCCCGGGTTTCCAGTTTCAATGAAGGCACACGCAGCACCTTGTCATTGGAAACCATCCGCCCTGTGGCAGAAACGATTTCCACTCCCGAACGCTCTTTCAGCACAAACTGGCTGATTATGGCTTTCATATTCCTACCTCCGTAGTATAGGGAATCCAGTTTCACACCGATATCCGTCAGTGCAATATGGGAGGGGTCCAGTCCGGAGGACAGGCTGTCGGCAGCCAGCGGCTTCCCGTTATCGTAACGCACACGTCCGTTCTCTATCCGAAACGTTTGCAGCGAATAGGCCGATTTATGCAAGTCTATCAGCCCATCGCGCAGTATGGCATTATCCAGCGAAGCCGCCAATGACAAGCTGTCCAAAGGCATATCCAGCGCAAAGGATACATTCTGTAAATCAATATCCTGCAATATTATTTTCCAATAGGCGGTGTCGCTTGCAGCCGTATCGGCCGCAGCGGTGTCATTCAGGCAAAGAGATAAATCCGTATCTTTCAACAAGACTTTGTTAACGATGGCAGTTTCGGGGTCCAGTGCCACTCCATGACTGGAAATGAACAATTCCCCCAAAGTACCGTTCAACTTCATGCCATGTATCAAGTCATTAGAATTCACTGTGGCTCCTTGCAGGGATATGCCATCCACTTCCACCTGCTTTTTCAGCAGTGGCAGCAACTGCACATTCACTTGCAGGCGGCGTACACTGAGCAACGTATCATTATGCGGGGAAGCAGCATCTACATTGGTCACCACCAGATTCAACGGAAAAGACAAAGAGATACGTCCCACGGAGATATTCATACCCGTAGCTTCCGAGGCATATACAGCAGCTTTGTCCACCAGAAAATTCTGAATAGGTGGCAAATAAATCAATATACATAAAATGATGAACAGAATGAACGGAGATGCTATCGTCCACAATGTCCAACGAACATATTTTTTCTTCATCGAGTGTCTGTACAAGTATTCCTGCAAATTTAAACAATTTTATCGGCATAATGGTTGAAAGAACGCAGCTTTTATCTTTTGTTTCCCATAATTTATTAAAAAAGAACTTACGGACTACCTGTTGCCACTAGGAAAGATCTATAATCTTACCCCCGCAAAATTTAAATCTTTCAGCTCTCCCGTCTGTTCCCATAATATGAACAATACGGACAAGCCGACAGATTTCCAAGAAGACGGAAGCTACTTCCAACGTAGACGCAGTTCCTTTTTCTCACACACGTGCGCGCATATTACAAATATGATATAAATCCGGCATCCTTCATCAAAGACTTCCCTCTGAAACGATGGATGCCATACTACTATTCAATGCGAATTTCAAGACTTATGCAAACCATGTTATTCAGAAACTTTTTTAATTTTCTTTTTTCAAGTTTTATCATCTTCCGGTTTTGCCGCCGGTCTTTTTATCTATTTTCTTTTGTCTTTTCTCTTTCCGGTGCTTCTCTTCCCCTCACTCTGCCTCATTTACTTTTCTTCTCTACAAATTATAAGAACACGCACGTTTGTGAGGAAAAAAGACCTGGTTCTGCCGCGTCTGCGTCTGAAGTATTCCTCCGCTCTCTCCCTTTTTTTATCCTTCCTTTCTTCGCTTTTCCGCTCTTACTCTCAATTTTATTTCCTATCTTTGTCCGATAAATAAAAAATAGCTCATGACTTCAAACAAAATTTTACTAATATGCCTGGCCTTCATTGCATTGACTGCATGCAACGCCGGCTCGAAAAGACAAACAAATCATCATATGGAAAATGAAAAGCGTACCTTGGTAAAACTGGAAACCACCATGGGAAATATCACAGTGGCCCTGTATAATGAAACGCCGAAACATCGTGATAACTTTATCAAACTGGTAAAAGAAGGAGTATATGACAGTACATTGTTCCACCGGGTTATCAAACAATTCATGATCCAAGCTGGCGATCCGGACAGCAAAAACGCATCGGATACTGCCATGCTGGGCAGCGGTGATGTGGGTTACACCATTCCCGCTGAGTTCAATCCGAAATTCTTCCACAAGAAAGGAGTATTGGCGGCAGCACGCCAGAAATTCAATATAACCGCCTTTTTTACTGTTGATCATCTGCCAGAGTTTTTCAGCACTGTCTTTATTATTTACCGGATCTGCCGTCAGCAGGGCCGCATAAACATTTTTAAAGTTTTTAAAGCTTTCTGAATGCTGCGAATCTACTACAACATCACCATTTTCCTGTACCACATAAGAATATCCAGCACCGCCAAAAAACGATACTTCAATAGTTTTTCTAAATGTATCCAGGCTGTAAGTAGCGAACAAAACTCCAATCCTCTTATCGCTTCCATCTTCAAAAATCGGTACCGCATAAACTGCGATCCTGCCGCCATCCGTATAATCATCCAGATTACGTGAAACAGCCGTGTGCCCGAGAATCGCCTTACTAAAATACTCTCGCTCTGAGATATTCAATTCAACACCATCTGTTGTATAAGCACGTCCATCCGTCAATGCTACGCCAATTCGTTTAAAACTGTTGCGCTCAGCGGCTTCCTCCAAATAAGCGGCGGCCGCCTGCGGATCATTTACAAAAATCCGACTGACATCGTGCGAAAGTTCAGCTAAAAGATTTTGTTTATTTTTGATTTCATTATGCAGCATCAAAGCTCCCTGATTAGAAAGTTCTTTCAGTGAGTTGATATTTTCTTCTTTGTAACTCTCTTCGATACTTCTGCTATAGGAAAAAACAGCCGTCAGCAAAATTATAATGGCAATCAGACCCAGCAAAAGCGTGCCATAAAGTTTTTTATATTTGCCCATCGCTGCCTTCCTCCGATTTCTGAATCATTTTTTGTCAGATTATTTTAATAGTTTGTCCGTTTTCCGGCTCTTCCAAATATATCTCGCCTATATGCAGCTTGCCGTTCACTATATCAAAAGCATCTGTTTTGATTGTCCCCATCTTGGTTTCAATGACAACATTTTTAAACTCCAGATGTTTATTTTGATTGGAAAACTCGCCGCTGATACTGTCAAAAGGAATAATATAGTACGATCCTTTTCCTGATTTAAAGCTGCCATAGGTCAACGCAGTTTTAGAATCTCCCTTGGATCGAATCTTAAAATCCAGTTCTCATGAGCCACTTCACCCACCGTTCTGTCGGTCTGCACATCATCCTTCGGGCGCGGCATGAAGCGGCTGTGGTAGAG
>ENA-UPWM01001055-UPWM01001055.1-human-gut-metagenome-genome-assembly--contig:-NODE-1055-length-12367-cov-30.893491_pt1 | contig 12367 bp, 8 predicted proteins | sample MGYA00250051_ERZ773379 | MGnify/ENA primary metagenome ERZ773379 (study PRJEB29103, sample SAMN06112020) | human gut metagenome | biome: human gut; feature: ankylosing spondylitis patient; material...
ATCGTCGGAGAAGGCCAGCGCCAGATTCAGCGCAGCCTTGTGGTCGCCATCCTTGCCAAGCTCATACCAAGCTCCGGTGGTCTTGTTGTAGCACTCTACCGCGTCGGAGATGGGGATCACCATGGAGTTGGTGGTCAGAAGCATGGCGTCGGTATCGAATTGGGCGCGGCGGATGCCCGTGGCCTCGTTCAGCGGCATAAACGCGGCCATGCGATTCTTGCCGTCCAACTGGTCCAGAGAGCCGGCGACGCCGCCCATGCGGTTGGTCTTGGCGCCGTCCACAGAGCCGACTACATAGGTGTGCTCACCGCTGCCGTTGGTGACGCGGATCTCACCGTTCTGATAGCTGCCCTCACTTCCGTCGTCCTTGCTCTCCTCGTAGCCTGCGGCACGGTAATAAATCATGCCGTAGTCGTAGCAGTCGCCGGTAACATCGTTAAGCACCAGCTTATCCACGCGGCCGGCCCAGTCATAGCCCACATAGGTGATCTTGTTGGCCGGGATGCTGGTGATGGTAATGTCGCTGCGGTCAATCTCCACCAGCCTGCCGTTGCTTACCTGCTCAAAGAAGCGGGCGCCAGCGGAGAGCTCCTTAGTGCCCATGCGGTTGGTGGTCAGGTTCAGCGCGGTGGAGGCGCCCTTTCCGTTTACCTTGCTCAGGGTCAGATAGTCACGCTTATAGGAGGATACCGTCACCAGGCAGCCGTTGAGCTTGGCGTCGTCGTCGCCGCTGTAAGTCCAGCAGCTCGATGGTAGCCTTGGTGCCATCAACTGTGGCCACGCCGACGGCGTTGGACTTGGCCACATCGGGAGAGACAGCCCCCGCCACCTGGCCGGTGGTGGTGAGCAGCAGGGTAACCTTGTCGCCCACCTTGAATGCAGCAAGATCCGCCTGTGCGCTGGGCAGTACGGTGGGCTTAGCGCCCATTACGGTGACGGTGGAGGGAGCGGCGGCGTTGGGGTAAGCGTTCTCATACAGGCCGCTGAGCTTCAGATCGGAGACAAACAGGGTATCGGAGGACTTGTCGTAGGTCCCCACGTCATACTGGCGCAGGTCGCTGAGCTCGGCGGGGATGCCGTTCTTGTAGATCTGGGCCGGGGTCTTGCCGCCGGACAGGGAGGCGAAGGGGTTGTTGGAGCCGGTGGGTTTGTTCTTGGCCACCAGCACGTTGTCGTCGCTGACGCTGGCGGTCTTGGAGGGCATATAGATGTATTCCAGCTTACCGGAGCTGTTGAAGCACAGACGCAGGCTGGTGCCGGAGCGCAGGCTGGTCCAGATCTTCTCGTAGGTGCTGGCGGCCTGCTCGTCGCTGGTATAGACCGGGGTCTCCAGCGTGACGGAGATGGTTTCGTCGCCCAACACAGGAATGGCGTTGGCCTCCGGGCTGCCCATGACGGTGACGGAGCGGAAGGTGCTGCCCTCCTCGGGGAGGACGGCCAGCAGTTTCTTGTTCTTATCCAGAACGAGCTGGCCGCGGGTACCGTTGAGCTCGCCGGGGAAGGAGACGCCACACTGAGACAGATAGGGGTTCATCACCGACAATCATCACACCTGCCTTATCCGACTGCAAGGCAAACCATCTCACGTCACAACGGTTTCCGTTTTCCTGCGGCATTACATAGTCAAATCCCAGAGCGGACACCTTGCAGTTATATATAGACACCATTGCAGAAGCTTTTCTGTCGGAATAGTTTTCCCATGGGCCACGTCCATAATATGTCACATCCGACAAACGATTGGTACATTCGCATTGCAATCCTACGCGCAACATTTCTGATATTTCAGGAGACTTCATCATTGAATAATGAACGCCTATTGTTCCGTCTGCTTTTACTTTATAATTCAAGGTAAGTCTCAGTCTTTCATCTATAGCCTTTAGCACCTTAACCTCAAGATTGCCTTCCGATTTGCGTACATCTATAGAAACTGTCTTTAGCTTTAATGGAGCATCTTTCCAGAATGCAAACAGTCTATCGACCTTCCATCCTCGCCAGTCATTGTCTGTTGACGCTCTCCAGAAGTTTGGTTTCAGAGCAGATGTGATGATACTTTCATTATCTATCTTATACTGACTGATATAACCATCACTGATATTCAGATAAAAGTTCTTTCCCTTCACGCTGATGTCTTTCTTGTTATCTGAATCGATTTCCATATCCAATGTAGTATCAACGCATTCTACTATCTTTGGTAAAGAAAGATACTTAAACTGTTCCCAGGCAACCTCGTATCCAGCTTTGGCATACAGATTGTCATTCTTGAGCCTGGCACTCAGGCATAACCAATATTCCGCACCGTCATCGGCCTTGAAATTCTGAATAGGAAGTTTTAGTTTACAGCTCTCACCAGCTGGTGTTGTCGGCACAATAATCTCACCTTCCTGCAATACACTGTCTTCGTCCTTCAATTGCCAAAAATAACGATACTCATCTGTTGAAAGGAAGAAGTTTCTGTTTTTCACAGTTATCTCTCCACTATAGACATTATCAGTTGTAAATGATACAGGAGCAAACACGTACTTGCATTCCTCAGTAGCAGGTTTAATGGAGCGGTCGGCACTGATAACACCATTTATACAGAAGTTTTGGTCGTTGTGCTCCCCTTTCTCATAGTCACCACCATAATTCCATGATTTCTTATTATATTTCCGTTCATTATCCAGCAATCCCTGGTCTATCCAGTCCCAAATATATCCGCCGGCAAGCGCATCATGAGAACGTATTGCATCCCAGTATTCTTTCAGCCCGCCGGTAGAGTTTCCCATAGAATGTGCATATTCACACATTATTATCGGACGGTTCATGACCGGATTCTTAGTCACTGCTATAAGCTCATCTACCATAGGATACATACGGCTAATGACATCTACGTATAAAGGATCATCGGGATTGGCATACACATAAAGCTCTTTCTTTGCCGGTTTGACATCTTCGTTCACATTAAAATCTATCTCACTCGTAACGATTGATGCTTCTTTACGTCCGATAGGTTTGTATAAAGGATTTTCCGGCTGACCTTGTGCTCCCTCATAATGAACAGGGCGGGTTGGGTCATAATCTTTCAACCATCCTGACAGGGCAGCATGATTAGGACCGCATCCAGACTCGTTACCCAACGACCACATGAACACAGAAGGATGGTTCCTGTCTCTTACAGCCATTCTTACCACTCTCTCCATGAATGGATTAATCCACTCAGGTCTGTTGGACAGATAGCCTCTTTGATGATGAGTTTCAAGATTAGCCTCATCCATTACGTATATACCATACTTATCGCACAATTCATAGAAATAGGGGTCGTTAGGATAGTGCGATGTGCGGACTGTATTGAAGTTATAACGCTTCATAAGCAGAACGTCTTCGAGCATCTCATCACGTGTAACGGTCTTACCTCCGGTCTCGCTATGGTCATGGCGGTTTACACCAATGAGTTTAATAGGAGTGTCATTCACCAGAATCTGATTACCTGTTATTTTAATATCCCTGAACCCTACCTTATTACTTCTCGCATCCACCACGTTGCCCTTTTTGTCTGTGAGCTTTATAACCAAAGTGTATAGATAAGGGTGTTCCGAATTCCATAGTTTTGGCTTAGAAACAATTCCCTCCATCATTCCGTAATAAACATTATCACGCTGAGGATAAGGTTCGTTCACCACATAATCGGCAGTAACGGTAATGTCTTTTCCAAACACCGGTTTCCCATCGGCATCATATAATTGGGCTGACAGATTCCATCCCTTCAAATCATCCATATTCTGATTTGTTATTTCCGGACGGATTTGTAACCGTGCTATATTCTTCCGGAAATCGATGCGTGTCCTTACTCCATAATCATATATTGCCACCTGCGGAATGGACATGATATATACTTCACGATGGATACCAGCCATTCGCCAGTGGTCGGCATCTTCCATATAACTTCCGTCGGTCCACTTATACACTTGCACCGCCAGTTTATTCTCCCCCTTCTTAACGTATTCGGTAATATCAAATTCAGTAGGCAGACAACTGTCTTCGGAATATCCCACCTTCTGTCCGTTTATCCATACATTAAATCCCGAATAGACGCCTCCGAAATGGAGTATAATCCTGTCGCTCTTCCACTTGTCAGGAACAACAAACTCCTTGATATAACACCCCGTCTGATTATTCCTGTCAATATATGGCGGACGAGCAGGGAAAGGATAAATAGTATTTGTATATATAGGATAGCCATATCCCTGCATCTCCCAACATGAAGGAACAGGAATAGTTTTCCATGATGATGAATTGTACTCCACTTTATAAAAACCGGCGGGAGCCAATGCCATATCCTCGGAAAAGTTAAACTTCCATTGGCCGTTCAACGACATATACTCCGATTTCTCTCTGTCTCCATCCAAAGCCCAATCCACTCTCCGGAAAGAATAAGTAGTACTGCGGGAAGGCAAACGGTTAATTCCGTTTATGGTCTGATTCTGCCATACATTCTGATTGTTTCTCCACTGATTGGCACCGTTGTCCGATGCAGACAGAAATTGCATCATGAAAAATAACACAGAAAATGAAAAAATAGATTTTAAGTTCAAGTTCATAAATTCGCATTTTAAGTTTCTATGCAAATATATAAGTATAACGAACAATGAATAGGGGGTATTTCTATCTATATAGAGTGGTATTTTTAAATATAAGCTTAGACTTTACAGAACATCGTCCGGAATACTATGCTATGTAGCACTCTATTTGAAATATTATATACACCCATGACACAAATCTTTTCTGACAATTTTTATATATTCTCATCTTATCCCTTCCATCAAAGATAAATCCCAATCCTGATTTGCCAGCCGCATTTATTCCTTTTTTCAGGAGAATTTTCCTTATGGCTGACGCCATGAAAATTCACCTGAAAAAGAATGCGGCGGCAAACGGATTAGAATTAAAGGAAAGATTACAGGGATTAACTGCGACCGACGTGACGCATAGCCGTAAATCAAAGGCGGCTATCCTTATATTCCATATATGGCCTCATAAATACTGTGAAAATCCACTTTCCCCAATAACAAAACATAGCCTGCTTATCAAATCCCGAAATAAGACAGGGATTTCAGCTCCCTCCGATCTGCATAGTCCAGTGGCTTAGCTATGCTTTTACTTATACTCTTCCTACTTCCTTTCATCCTTTTTTCCAACTGTTTTTACATTCTTTCCTATCCTTCATATGACATTTGATGACACCTGATGACATCTAATGCCATCTATTTGTAAATCAATTGTTTAATCAATTTATCATCTTACATTTGGACTGTGAAACAAATCAAGTAGTCACCCAAAACAAAAGATTATGGCACAAGAAAACAGTCCTGACAAGGAAAAAAGGCAAGGCCGGATAAAGAAACCGGAAAAGCCTTATGTGGAACAAATTAACGAATTTTTGCTGGTACATAACAAGAATGACCCAAAGGAATGTTTGGGAGTGATCAGCAAGGCGGACGAGAAAGGCAATTATCAGACGGTTACACCGGAGGAGAAGAATGAGAACTCATTTCTGAAATTCGACAAGAATTCGAGTATTCTCGAAAACTTCATCAAGAATTTTTGGAGCCAGCTGAAGGAGCCTACGCATTTCAGGCTTATCCGTATGACCTTCAATGATTACAAGCAGAACAAACAGGCTCTCAAGGATTTGGCCGAAGGTAAGAATACAGACGCGGTAAAGGAGTTTCTGAAACGCTATGAAATCGTACCGAAAGTAAACAATCAGAAAAACAGTCAAACAAAAGAGGAGGAAACAACAATGGCAAAGAAGCAGGAACAGACAACGCAGGCTCAGCCTGAACAGGTATCACAGGTGGAAGCTGCCGCACAGGGGCGCGAACAACAGGAACCGCAACGCCAGCAGACACCCACGTACCGCTACAACGAGAACATGATTAATTGGGAGGAACTGGGTAAGTTCGGTATATCCAAAGAAATGCTGGAGCAGTCCGGACAGCTGGACAGCATGCTGAAAGGATACAAGACCAACAGAACCATGCCGCTGACACTCAACATTCCTGGGGTACTGACCGCAAAGCTTGATGCACGCCTTTCATTCATATCCAACGGCGGGCAGGTCATGCTGGGCATCCACGGTATCAGAAAAGAACCGGAACTGGACCGTCCTTATTTCGGACATATCTTCACGGAAGAGGACAAGAAGAACCTGCGTGAAAGCGGTAACATGGGACGCGTGGCTGACCTTAACCTGCGTGGCAACACGACAGAGCCGTGTCTGATTTCCATCGACAAGAATACCAACGAACTGGTAGCCGTACGACAGGAGCATGTCTATATCCCGAATGAAATCAAAGGTGTGACTCTGACTCCGGATGAAATTCAAAAACTGAAAAACGGTGAACAGATATTCGTGGATGGCATGAAATCCAATCAAGGCAAGGAATTCAATGCCAATCTGCAATACAATGCGGAAAGAAGAGGCATCGAATTTATCTTCCCGAAAGACCAGGCCTTCAACCAGCAGACGCTTGGCGGTGTACCGCTTTCTCCCATGCAGCTCAAAGCGTTGAACGAAGGACACACCATCCTTGTAGAGGATATGAAACGAAAGAACGGTGAACTGTTTTCTTCCTTCGTTACCATGGACAAGGTTACAGGCGGGCTCCAATATACGCGCCACAATCCGGAAACGGGAGAAATCTACATACCGAAGGAAATCTGTTCGGTACAACTCACACCGGAGGACAAGGAAGCGTTACGAAAAGGGCAGCCCATCTATCTTGAGAACATGATCAACCGCAAAGGGGAGGAATTCTCGTCATTCGTCAAGCTGGACCTTGTAAGCGGAAGGCCACAGTATTCCAGAACTCCGGACGGTTTCAACGAACGACAGGCACCTACCATCCCGGCTGAGGTTTACGGACACCTGCTTTCGGCACAGGAAAGAGCAAATCTTCAGGACGGAAAGGCCATCCTTGTAACGGGTATGAAAGGTCCCAACGGCAAACCGTTCGATTCCTATCTGAAAGTAAACGCAAACACCGGACAGCTGCAATATTTCCAGGAAAATCCGGATGTGCGCCGCAATACCTCACAGCGTGCTTCACAGACTGACAATACCCAGCAGCAGGAACAGAAGAAGGGAGCAAAACAGGCTGTCTGAGCAGAACAGGATTCAAATCAATCAAATCATCAACTACTAAAAAAGGAAAGAACATGAACAAGACCAATCATCATATCTACAAGGCTGAACAAATCGACTGGAAAAAACTGGAATCGGTCGGTATCAGCAAATTGCAAATTGAAAAGGACGGAAACATGGACCTGCTCCTTCAGGGAAAGGAAACCAATGTCATGTCCATTAAAATCAAGACTCCTGTATTTTCACTGACCATGGACGCCACACTCAGTCTGATTGAAGACGGGAATGGAAATCCGGTCATCAGCGTAAACGGTATCAACCCTTCAGGTGAATAAATAAAAAACCATAATGTATCATCTCTCTTTCCATACGGACTTACCGTATGGAAAGATATAAAAACAGAATTTATCATGATTGCCATATTAACAGACAAACCAAGTGTAGGAAAAGAAATCGGAAGAATCATCGGTGCAACCAAAGTAAGAAACGGATATGTGGAAGGAAACGGCTACATGGTTACGTGGACTTTCGGGAACATGCTGTCACTGGCCATGCCGAAGGACTACGGAACCCAGAAGCTGGAACGGAATGACTTTCCTTTCATCCCGTCCGAATTTGAACTGATGGTACGTCATACACGCACCGAGAACGGATGGATACCGGAGATTGATGCCGTACTCCAGCTTAAAGTAATCGAGAGAGTGTTCCAGGCATGCGACACCATCATTGCGGCTACCGATGCCAGCCGTGACGGGGAAATGACTTTCCGCTATGTCTATCAATACCTAAAATGTACACAGCCTTGCTTCCGTCTGTGGATTTCCTCTCTTACCGACGAGTCTGTGCGTAAAGGCATGGAAAACCTGAAGCCGGACAGTTGCTACGACAGCCTGTTCCTTGCTGCCGACAGCCGCAACAAGGCGGACTGGATTCTCGGAATCAACGCCAGTTATGCCATGTGCAAGGCGACGGGCCTCGGCAACAATTCCCTCGGACGGGTACAGACACCGATACTGGCAGCCATCAGCAGACGCTACCGTGAAAGGGAGAACCATATTTCATCGGACAGCTGGCCCATCTACATCAGCCTGCAAAAGGACGGCATCCTCTTCAAGATGCGCCGCACACAGGATCTTCCCGACAAAGAATCCGCAACAATGTTTTTTCAGGACTGCAAGCTGGCACATCAGGCACAGATCACAGGTATCAGTCACAGCGTAAAGGAAATACTTCCACCGGATCTGCTTGACCTGACACAGCTTCAGAAGGAAGCGAACATCCGCTATGGTTTTCCCGCATCAGAGGTGTATGACATCGCCCAGTCTCTTTATGAAAAGAAACTGATTTCCTATCCGCGGACTTCCAGCCGTTATCTGACGGAGGATGTGTTTGACTCGCTTCCACCAATCATGGCGCGTCTGCTATCATGGGAGCTGTTCCCTGCAGCTAAAGGAACTGGAGGTATTGACATATCCAATTTGTCCCGCCACGTAATAAGCGCAGAAAAAGCCAATGTACATCATGCCATCATCATTACAGGTATCCGTCCCGGAAATCTGTCCGAAAAGGAAATGCAGGTTTACAGACTTGTAGCCGGAAGGATGCTTGAAACATTCATGGCTCCATGCCGCATAGAAACGACAAATGTTGAAGCGGTTTGTGCGGCACAACATTTCAAGGCCGAACAAACAAGAATCATTGAAGCCGGCTGGCATGACGTGTTCATGCGTTCCGACATGGTTCCAAAATCAGGATATTCTGTCAATGAACTCCCCGAAGTGGAGAAAAGTGATACTCTGAATGTATGCGGATGCAACATGGTACACAAGAAACAGCTGCCGGTAAATCCGTTCACGGATGCAGAACTGGTGGAATACATGGAACAGAACGGACTGGGCACGGTATCCTCACGTACCAATATCATCCGTACACTGGTTAACCGTAAGTATATCCGTTATTCAGGGAAATATATCGTTCCGACCCCGAAAGGCATGTTCACCTACGAAACCATCCGTGGAAAGAAAATTGCGGATACTTCACTCACCGCAGACTGGGAAAAACAGCTGGCCGGACTTGAAAGCGGAATGATAACCGGACAGGACTTCCTGAACAGGATCAGGACTCTCGCCAAGGAAATGACTGATGACATTTTCAACACCTATTCCACAAAAGAAGAATAACATCTATACCTAATCAACCAAGAGAATGCAGGCCTGAAGGTCTGCATTTTTTTGTATCCGTACAGAAAAGAATCTGTTTTTCCGCTTTTAAGCGGCAAAGGTCTTGGATTGCCTGCCTTTTGCCGCAAGGCTGCCCTCATGGGCTTGGCTGGACAGGAAAAAATCATCCTCGCTGCGCTCCGGTATTTTTTCCTGCCAGGCCTTGCGCAAAAAGGCAATCCAAGAGGCCGGAGGCCTATAAAATCGGGAAAACACATCCCGATGGGATTATTCATTCATAAAATTAAGGATTATGAAACTACAGATTATCGAAAGTATCAGCAAGCATGCGGTAACCCTGGTATTGGTTATCGGAATACTTATGCTGACAGACAAAGGTATCATGCCTACTGGTATGATTGCAATGCTCCTGCTCACCGGAGGAATCATAGGATTTCTTTTCAGAGCTCTTCTACTGATTGTCAGGATAGTATTTATCTTTTTCATTGTCGGACTCCTGTTTTTCTAACCAATAAAACCAACAGATATGAAAACAAATACATGTATATCTTCTGCTCCTGTCATGCCGGCTGTATGGCCACAAGGCGAACATATCAGACCGGTCAAAAGACGTCTTCCCAATACAGTTGATGAACCTAAAAACATCGGCTACTATCTGGAATCGCTGCGTGATATTTCCAGCAATCCGGACAGAGAGAATGTCCTGAAAGAATTCTTCAAGGAAACTTATGTATAACCATAAAATTTTTCAATTATGTTTTTTCAATCAATTTATCAGATGATTACAGCAGGTACGGATCTGAATATCAATATCCGTAAAGTGGACAACAGCCTGAGCGTAGCAGTCATGCCAAGGCGGAACAGCCTGAAAGAGGATACGCGACAGAACATGGTGCCACTGGTCGTGAACGGAACACCGGCAGAACTGGATATGGGCTTCCTGCAGACGATACTACAACCAATACAGAAGGTACAGGGACTGCTTGTCAATGCGGAAAATTTCGAGAAACAGGCAGAAAAGGTTACATCACAGGCCAAATCATCCAAAACTCCAACAGTACCGGCCGAATCAAAGGAAGCCAGGGAAAAACGTGAAAAGATGGAAAAGCTCCTCAAGAAGGCTGATGATGCAACCGCCGCAAAAAGGTTCTCAGAAGCAATGACATGGCTGAAACAGGCACGGGTGCTGGCTCCTTCAGAAAAACAGAAGGAGATTGACGAAAAGATGCAGGAAGTACAGAAACAGGCCAGCGAAGGAAGTCTGTTCGGTATGACAGAGGAACCGGCGCCGGTAATTCCTTTTGTACTTTTTTACATTATAATTGGCATTTTTGCCCCCTAATGGCTAAAAATAAGCGGAGGCAACATGTGTTACAATGTCGCCTCCGCTGTTGTCGCTATATGAAAAATGTAACTTTTAGTCGATTTTCGACAGAGCCTGCTTCAGGTCGTCAATGAGGTCGTCGGCATCCTCGATACCAATTGACAGACGTATCAGGTCGGGGGCTATGCCGGCTTCTTTCAGCTGCTGTTCGCTCAGCTGGCGGTGTGTGTGGCTTGCCGGATGCAGCACGCATGAGCGGGCGTCGGCCACGTGTGTGGCTATGTTTATAAGCTCGAGCGAGTCCATAAACTTTATTGCTGTGTCGCGGTCGCCCTTCAGTCCGAACGACATTACGCCGCATGAGCCGTTGGGCAGGTACTTGCGGCCCAGCTCGTAGCTTGCGTCATCCTTCAGTCCGCAGTAGGTTACCCATGCCACGTGCGGGTCATTGTGCAGAAACTCTGCCACCTTCTGGGCGTTGGCGCAATGCTGGCGCACGCGCAGTGCGAGTGTCTCGAGGCCGAGGTTGAGCAAGAAAGCATTCTGCGGCGACGGTATAGAGCCGAGATCGCGCATCAGCTGTGCCGTGAGTTTGGTCATGTAAGCCATCTTGCCGAAGGCCTTTGTGTATGTAAGTCCGTGGTACGACTCGTCGGGAGTGGTCAGTCCGGGGAACTTGTCGGCATGTGCGTCCCAGTCGAAGTTGCCGCTGTCAACCACGCAACCGCCCACCTGTGTTGCGTGTCCGTCCATATATTTAGTGGTAGAGTGGGTAACTATGTCGCATCCCCATTCAAACGGGCGGCAGTTTATTGGTGTTGCAAAGGTGTTGTCTATGATGAGAGGCACGCCGTTCTTGTGGGCGATGCGTGCAAACTTCTCTATGTCGAGCACCTTGCAGCCCGGGTTAGATATTGTTTCGCCGAACAGAACCTTTGTGTTAGGTCTGAAAGCCTTCTGTATTTCCTCCTCGCTGCTTTCGGGGTTGACGAAGGTGCACTCTATGCCGAGCTTCTTCATCGTTACGCCGAACAGGTTGTAGGTTCCGCCGTAAATTTCGTTTGACGTTACGATATGGTCGCCTGCCTCACAGATGTTGAACACGGCGTAGAAGTTGGCAGCCTGACCTGACGACGTAAGCATAGCGCCGACGCCGCCCTCAAGGGCAGCAATCTTCTTTGCAACATTGTCGTTTGTCGGGTTCTGCAGGCGTGTATAGAAATATCCTTCCTTTTTGAGGTCGAACAGCATTGCCATCTCTTCGCTGTTGTCATATTTGAATGTGGTGCTCTGAACTATCGGCGGCTGCACCGGTTCGCCGTTTTTAGGTTCCCATCCTCCGCGCACGCAGAGTGTAGACGGTTTCAGATTTTTCTTCATCTTTCCTGTTTTGTTAGTTTATATATGTTATGCTTTTTTGTTATCCTCAATGCAGCGGCCTGTTGCTGAGGGGCTGTCTTCAGCGGCATAATGATGTGCCGCTCATGTCCAGGGGCCGTTCTGCCGGGTTGTTACCTATTGTTTGCTTTGTCGTCGCCGTTGCCTTATTGTCAGCATAAGTGTGCTTATGTTTGTCAAAATGCCATGTGCGTTGCTTAAAATACAATGACATTTAAACGGTATGCACGCTTTGTCTTACATGGCTGACAGCTGAGTTAAGTGTTGCAAAGTTAGCATAAAAATTTGATTGAACGAATATTCTATGGCTTAATTGACTTTTGTTAGCAAGATACTCCTTGA
>ENA-UPWM01001058-UPWM01001058.1-human-gut-metagenome-genome-assembly--contig:-NODE-1058-length-12347-cov-7.131459_pt1 | contig 12347 bp, 7 predicted proteins | sample MGYA00250051_ERZ773379 | MGnify/ENA primary metagenome ERZ773379 (study PRJEB29103, sample SAMN06112020) | human gut metagenome | biome: human gut; feature: ankylosing spondylitis patient; material...
GACGGCGGAAGCGTTCTACATTGTGAAGATCATTGCCGATGGCATAGCCGTTTTCAATACCCAGCATGGCGTCCGGACTTGCAACCGCGGCTTGTGGCCGTGAGCCGGGACGTTCCTGTGAGAGGAAAGGTAAAAATTGCAAAACAAGGATATAGTTATGAGAGTTTTAATGTTCGGTTGGGAGTTCCCGCCCCACATCGCGGGTGGTTTGGGAACGGCATGTTACGGGATGACCCGCGGGCTGGCACGCAACGATGTCGACGTAACATTCGTAGTACCCCATGCCTACGGCGACGAGGATCAGCGATTCACGCACGTCCTGAATGCCAGTGACGTGGAGGCGCTTTACGGATCTACGGGAAGCGGCGCGGACGATATTCTCGAGAAGATGTCGTTCATCCACATCGACTCGAACATGGTACCTTACATCTCCCCCGAAGAGTACGAACAGTACCAGGAGCGCTACGTCAAATCCGGACAGAAAGTCTGGTCGACGACCGATGCCTGGAAACAACGCTATACCTTCTCGGGCAAGTACGGCGCCAACCTTATGGAGGAGGTCGCCCGCTATGCCGTAGTCGCGGCGCAGGTGGCCAAAGACCTCGAAGGGCAGTTCGACGTGATCCACGCCCACGACTGGCTCACCTACTACGCCGGTATCGCCGCCAAGCGCGTATCGGGCAAGCCGCTGGTCGTGCATATGCACGCCACGGAATACGACCGCAGCGGCGAGAACGTCAACACGCAGGTCTACGCCATCGAACGTGCAGGCATGCATGCCGCAGACCGGGTGATCGCCGTTTCGAACCTCACGCGCAACATCGTCATCAACCGCTACGGCGTCCCGGCCGACAAGGTCGTGACGGTACACAATGCCGTGCGGTTCGCCGCAGGCCAGTGCAAAATGCCCGAACGGGGCGTGGACGACAAGATCGTCACGTTCCTGGGGCGTATCACCTACCAGAAAGGCCCCGACTATTTCGTCGAGGCCGCGGCCAAGGTGCTGAAGAAAGTCCCCAACGTACGTTTCGTAATGGCCGGCTCGGGCGACATGATGAACCACGTCATCCGCCGCGTGGCGCGGCTGGGCATTGCCGACAGGTTCCACTTCACCGGATTCCTGCGCGGCGAGGACGTACACAAGATGTTCCAGTTGTCGGATGTCTACGTCATGCCGTCGGTTTCGGAGCCGTTCGGCATATCGCCCCTCGAGGCAATGCGTTCGAACGTCCCGGTGATCATCTCCAAGCAGAGCGGCGTGGCCGAAGTACTCGACTATGCCGTGAAGGTCGACTACTGGGATGTCGATGCCCTGGCCGATGCCATCTACGGGCTGATCCAGTACCCGGCGCTTGCGGGGATGTTCGCCTCGAAAGGCCTGGAAGAGGTCACGAACCTGAAATGGAACGATGCCGCAGCCAAAATCAAAACCGTATACGAAGCGGTGATCGAAGAGAATAAAAAACAATAAAATAGCTACCCTATGAAAACCGTCTGCTTATATTTTCAGGTACACCAGCCCTGGCGACTGAAGAAGTACCGCTTCTTCAACATGGGCAAGGATCACAACTATCTGGACGACCTGCTGAACCGCTCCATCATGCAGAAAGTCGCCCGGCAATGCTACCTGCCGATGAACGCCCTGTTGCTGAAGCTCATCCGGGAAAACAAGGGTAAGTTCCGCTGCTCGTTCTCGATCACGGGCATCGCCATCGAACAGTTCCGCACCTATGCGCCCGAAGTCCTCGAATCGTTCAAGGAACTGGCCGCCACGGGTTGCGTAGAGTTCCTCGCCGAGACTTACTCCCACTCGCTGGCCTCGCTGGCTTCGAAGGAGGATTTCACCGAACAGGTAAAACTCCACACGGCACTTATAAAAAAGGAATTCGGGGTGAAACCGACCGCCTTCCGAAACACAGAGCTGATCTACTCCGACGACATCGGCGCCGCAGTGGCCGAAATGGGCTTCCGTACGATGCTGGCCGAAGGTGCCAAGCACGTGCTGGGCTGGAAATCGCCCAACTATGTATACGCCAACGCCGTCAACCAGAAACTGCGCCTGCTGCTGCGCAACTACAAACTCTCGGACGACATCGCCTTCCGCTTCTCGAACCGCAGTTGGAACGAATGGCCGCTGACGGCGGACAAATATGTAAAATGGCTCGCTTCGGACGAGACTCCGGGCGAGGTCATCAACCTCTTCATGGACTATGAAACTTTCGGCGAACACCAGACCGCCGACACGGGAATCTTCGAGTTCATGCGCGCGCTGCCGAAGGCAATCCTCGCCAAGAAAAACGGTCTGGAGTTCGCGACCGTCACCGAAGCCGCCAAGAAACACCAGCCCGTAGCAGTACTCCACTGTCCGCACGTGATGTCGTGGGCCGACGAGGAGCGCGACGTGACGGCATGGCTCGGCAACGAGTTGCAGAACGAAGCGTTCTCGAAGCTTTACGCCCAGAAGGAGAAGATCGCGGCACTGAAAAGCCCCGACTTCGACTATGTGTGGAGTTTCATGCAGACCTCCGACCATTTCTACTACATGGCTACCAAATGGCTCTCGGACGGTGACGTACACTCCTATTTCAACCCCTACGATTCGGCCTACGACGCTTTCATCAACTACATGAACGTCCTCTCGGATTTCATCATCGAACTGGACAAGGCTGTGGCGGCAAAGGCCGCAAAGGCAAAATAACGGGCAAAAGAAAAATTTACGACACACCAACCGAATAGCGAAACAGCCGGGATCCGAGGATCCCGGCTGTTTTTCGTCCATCAGTCTCCAGATGGGCCAAACAACCGCCCGTAAAAGGCAGGAATATCCGCCGCTGCCCGATGCAACGACGGATATTCCATAAGATGCCCGGGCATTCCGTGCCTGCAGCCTAGCGATCGCCCGAAAGCCGCAATCCGCGCGAGAACCGCGAACCACACAAGAAACGGGAGCCGTACAAAAACCTCCCCCCGAAAAAACCGGGCTCCAGGATAACGAACCCACAATGCGGATCGAGAGAACGCAGGGAAACTTCCGGGCATAAAAAAAGCGGCAGACCGCGCCTCTTCGGTCTGCCACAGGCAGGAGTTTTACTTGAAAGTGGGAGTTGTTGTTACCAAAAAAATTTGGGATGTGCGACCCCTGCCTTAGGGAGTATTTCCCGGGTTCCCGGCGCTGCTGCGAGGCAGCGCCGGATTCCGCGGAAAGGATCAGAATTAGTTAGCAGGCTCTTCGGGGTGCAGCTCGATCGTCACGTTGGCGGTCATCGTGCCCCACTTGTGGCTAACGGTAACCGGGATGAAGAGCTTCACAGTTTTCTCGACCTTCACTCCGTTGATGTTCTTGAAGACAAGCTTCGAGCCATCCTTGGTGATGCAGTTCACACCGAAACGGTCTTCAGCCTTGATCGTGGCAGTCTGTGCCGTGATCGTCCCATCCACTACGTAGTTGCCGCTGGCATCTTTCTTCAGGTTGGTCTTGGCATTGGCCAGATCCCAAGCGGGGGCATTCACTGCATAGTAAGCATAGAGGTCGGAAGCATATTTCTCCTTCTCGTCCGTACCGGTCGTCACCTCAGCCACGATGTAGTCCTTGAAGTCGGTCATGGTGAAGGCCTTCGAGCAGTCAACCTCGGAACCGCTGATGATCTGGTCTACGAAGTAGGCGTCGGTCAGCTCGGTGTTGATCTTCAGAGGCTCGACGAAATATACGTTGAAATCCGTCAGCTCGATGTGGTTATAGGGGTTGATCGCAGCCCATACCTTGAGCGTTGCCTGCTGCTTCAGGATCCCGATACCGGCTTCGTTATTGAGCACCTGTACGGTGATGTCGGCAGCGGCGGCGGTATTGACGGCACCCGGGTTCGTGGTTGCGGGAGCATACCAGTTGTCACCCATACCGTTGTAGTTGAGCTTGACGGCATCCATAACACCCTTCTTCAGCGTATAACCCGTCACGTCGGTTTCACCGGCAGGTTCGGCACCCGTCAGTGCGGGAGCGTAACCCGTAGCAGGCTGCTTCTTGGCGAACTGGATATCCCATTTGCCGCAGGGCAGCAGGTTCGTGACGGGCTTGCTGTCGGCGAACAGACGGTCGAGTTCATAGCGGTATGCGCAGGTCGCATATGCACCGGGCGTATTGTACTGGATCGGGTAAACATAAGCCAGCGTGTAATCGGAGTGCCAGAACGAAGAGTCGTAACCGTAGATCGAAGGCAGGGTCGGCTTCTTGATGTTCACAACGAACGAGAAGGTCAGTTTGCCCTGGTATACGTTCTGTGCAGGGATCGTCACATTGACAACCTTCTTCACTTCCTTGCCAGCAATCAGGTCGGCGATCACGTTGCCGATCTGCTCGGGCGTCAGCGTCCAGGTGAAGGCGGCAGCGGACTCGGCAGCAGTAGCGTCGAAGTTGTAAAGCAGCTCGACACCGTCAGCAGCGGCCTGGGCCACGGTACCTACGGTATGATCGGTAGCGGCGATTTCGGGAGCAGCATAGGTTGCGATGAACTCAGCCTGCGACAGACCGTTCTCACCGAGTTTGCCGAGTACCTTGGTAACCATCTCTTCCCAAGTGAACGAACCCTTGAAGGCATCGCAAGTCAACGTGTAGTCGAACGTCTTGAGAACCTTCAGGTCAACCGGAGCGATCTTCTCCTTCAGCCACTGTACCTTGAAGTAACGAACGTCAACGACGGCGTTCTTGTTGTTCACGTCAACCAGCTCGACACGTACGATCGGCGTCTTGTCGATAGCAGCCTGGTTGTTAGTCGTGCCGTCGGGCAGTTTCGAGGTCAGCGTCCACGCGCCGTCCGTATTGGCTACGCTGGCGAATTTCTGCTGGTCGGTATCGTTGTCACCTACCTTGTAAGGCTTGGTCGGCAGTACGAAGCGGAACTCGAGGCCGGCAGCCTTGAGCGCTTCCTTGGTGATCTCTTTGGCTTCATCATCGTCGATATAGCAACCGGTAACCATCGACAGCAGGTCGATCGGCTTGTTGTATGCTTCGGTGAACGAAGGATCGGCAGCCTGTGCAGCCTCATAATCAGCCGAGAAGTGATAGTGATCCGCTGCTTCATCGCACTCGAATTCACCGTCCTCGCTCTTGGCCGAGTTCAGGTCGATCAGGGCGGCGATTTTCGGCTCGATAGCCGTTTCGGTCAGCGCAACATAGTCCGAATATACGGCAGTGCCTACTTCGCCTTCGCCGAGGTATTTGTCTGCGAGGGGCACTTTCAGGGCAGCCGTGTAGATGTGTTTTGCATCCAGCGTAAGAGCGGTACCTGCTGTCTTCTTCACGTCTACGGTCAGCACACCGCCTGCGATATCCCACGAAGCGACGTTCAGCAGTTGCTCGCTGACAGCAGCGCGCGTGCGAACTTCAGCCTTCTCGAACACGAAACTGGGATCCTTGATATCCTCTTTCGTAACGACCGAGGGGCTTACGTTGTAGCGTACCGAAGTAGCCGAAGCAGCAGTCGTCGAGGTCGTCGAACCTTGTGTCACGGTCTCGGCCGATGCGCTCGAGGTTACTTTCCATGCCTCGTAAGAAAGCGATTTCAGCTCGATGGTTTCGATGCCGTTGACATACAGGTCGGGGATCAGCAGCACGCTGGTCAGACGACCGGAGATCATAGCCTGCAGGTCTGCGACAGCATCGCTGACAGCCTCGGCAATGGCCTTGTTGATGAAACCGTCCTCTTTCGTAATGGCATCCTCGAGGTATTGCTTGATCTTGGTGTCGTAGTCGTTGATCGCCTGGGTCAACTTGGTCTCATTGACGAGGTTGGCCGAAGCGACGGCAGCATTGAACGACGTCTGGAATGCATCCTTGCAAGCGTCGCCGGCAGCCGCGATAGCTGCGTCCTTTGCTGCGTTGATGGCATCCTGAATAGCCTTCTCCGTCGTGAATTTACCAAGATTGTTCGTAACAGCCGCTACGGCGTCACCCACATATTTGGTAGTTGCATACGAAGAGAGCGTCGTGTTCAGATAGCTCTTAGTTACATAATTGTCCGCAAGGTCTTTTTCGATGGCGTCGATGTCCTTCTGGAGCTGATCCTGCGCCTTCTCCAAAGCTTCGATATCCTTGGCATTGGCGTCAGCGTCGCTCTTGAGCTCGTCGATCCGTTTTCCGAGAGCATCATCGGCACTCTTCAGGTTGTCGACGGCTGTCTGCAACGAACCGAGCTGCGACTCCAGAGTCGCAATTTTACCAGTGGTCAACTCGTCGAGGCGGTCGTTAAGTTTGTCGATGTCGTCGTCGTAGTCTTTACAACCGACACCGGCTAACAATGTTCCCGTGAGGAACAGTGCGGATAATTATTTTGACCTTGTTTATCAGTCTGTTAATGACAGTAAGAAATAGCCGGTTGACAGGACGGTTTACAATCCGCCGGTATTCATTTCGAGCGGTTCTGTCCGGGGGATTTGCCAGATGCGTTTGTTGGCGCTGATAATCTTGTCGGTGTCGAACTCCTTGAGGTAGGTCTCGATCTCCGCGGGGTTGCGTCCCATGTTCTGAGCGATCAGGGGCAGGGGAACGTCGGCATGGTAGAGCCTGGACGCATAGGTATGGCGTGCCGCATAGAAGGTGACTTTCCGCGTGAGGCCGATGCGTTTGGCAACCCGTTGCAGGCTTTGGTTTATCACGTTGTTCGCATAGGTGATCCGCTCGAACTGATGCACAGGATCTTCGTCGAAGTAAATCGGAAAGACGAAATCGTTGCCCCGCGCCTTTCCCGGCCCTAAGAACGGCACCATGTAGGGCCATGCCACCGACCGTTCGACCAGCACCCGTGTCGGGTGTTGCGTCTTGGCACGGACGAGGTTGATTTCGTAGAACGTGGCTGTGGCCTTGTGCACCTCGGCATATCGCAGGCCGTATGTCGTACGATCCCGGTCGTATTTCTCCTTGTCAGGAATTTCGATGCAGACCATATCCTTCCACTTCAGCCGGGCGAGGTCGACCAGGGCAAGCCCCTGGAAGATATAGGAGCAGATAAACAGCGCGAGCGAAAACTGTTCGGCATCGATCGCGGCCTGCCTGACGGTGCCGTCCGCCCCATACACACGGCTGCGCCAGTAGCGTCGCTGCATCGTTTTTACATCGGGCTTTCGGTTCGTCTTATAATAATAGGTGTCGAGGTAGTAACGTACGATCGCCTCCAGTTCCCCGGTTTCCAGCGCCCGCTTGGCCGTCCTGACATCGAGCCTCCGGCTAAGGCGGAACCCGTGGAACGGACTTACGGCCAGTTGGCCGCTTTGGCAGGCGTAATTCATCAGCGCCTTGAATGCGCTGAAGAAGCGTTTTATGCTCGTGTCGGCGTAGCGCGTATGGAGGTGCTGTTCGAAATCCTGCAGCCAGGCCTTGTCCACGTCGAACAGCTCGACCGTCCGGTTCTGGGAATACCGTCCGATAATATGCCGCAGCGTCTGGTAGCCGGCCGCCGTATTGTGTTTCTGCATGGAGTCCCTGAAATAGGCGATGCGTTCTTCGAACAGGTCGTCCAGCGTTTTGCGCGACGGCGGTTTCCGCCCCGAAGCCTCGAGCAGGCTCTGCACCGAATAGGCCATGCCCTGCCGTTCGTAATCCAGCACCTTGTTTTTCAGGCACATCAGTTCCGATTCGATAAGGGCGTTCATATTCATCGAAAGGGGATGGCGTCCGCGTACTTCCTGTTTCGCCGTATTCCAGAGTTTTGCGGGGCAGGAGAGCCCCGTACTCTTGTATTTACGTTTGGGCTTCCGGCTCCCGTTTCGGCTTCAAGGGTACGGAAGATCTCGGCAACGGTCTGACGGTTGGCTTCATCCTTGAAAACGGCATTGACTCCGATACCGGCGTTGACAGCGGCGTGTTCTTCAACCGTGAATCCAGCCTCTACATTCAGGGCAATTTCGGTAAGTTCGCCATGGGGCGTATGGGCGCCCTCAACAACGGTCAGTCCTCCTGGGCCAAGGTCGGTATGCTCAGCGCATTTGGCACGTCCAGCTGGGATGGTCGTACCGCTCAGCTCAGCAACATCTTCTCTCTCGCTGGCCAGTGGGACAATATGATTGCCTACGAAACGCCTGATTTCGCCGGCTTCAAGGTCTACGCTCAGTATGGTATGGATTCTAACGATAACGAAAACGAATCCTCGAGCGACCGTTTCTACTCCATTGGCGCCACCTACAATAACGGCCCGTTGGCTGCCTATTTTGCTGTTGACTCCATCAACTATAAAACGGCTGGCTATGCCGCCACTTCCAACTATGCTGGCCAAGAGGATGACATTGAGGATAGCCTGACCGTCACTTTGGGTGGTAGCTATGACTTTGATGTTGTCAAGGTCTACCTCGGCGCTCAGTACTTTGATGAAGTTAAGCTCTCGTCCCTCGGCGGTGTTGTGAATGATCTGTGGGATGCCAAGTGGGGCACTGGCGACAATGCTGTCAAGGCCGTTGATGCTTTCAGACTGAAGGGCTACGGCATCAGCCTGACTGGCGACGCTCCCTTGGCTGGGGGCAAGGCCATGTTCGGCATTGGCTATGTCGATGCTGAAGCTGCCGATAGCATGGCAGATCTGGCTAAGGGCACTGGCTATGAAGATGCCGAATTGCAGCGTTACATTGTCAGCGTGGGCTATGACTATCCGTTCAGCAAGCGTACGGATGTCTACGCAGTCGCTTCATACACGCAGGATCAAATTGATTACAAGTCTGGCACCACGTCCAAGGAATGGGAACCCTCTTCGTACTCTCTGTACGTCGGCCTGCGTCACCGCTTCTAATCTGACAATTTCACCGTGAAATTTACCGATTAGTCAAAGCCCGCTCTGGTTTCGGCCAGGGCGGGTTTCGTGCGTTCAGAGCGCCAAAAACTTCTGGTGTCAATCAGGTGTGTTGTAATTTATCCTAGGGTTAACCCCCCCCCGAAAGCATCTTCTTTCATCGTTTTCTTGTCAGCCGAAAACGGCGGTGCGATCATCGTCCCGTCCTGCAAGGACTCCGCCGGATTGAGTCACGTCTTTGCAAGAGTCCGTGTCTCATGTTCCAGTCCGGCGGTTTTTGCAAAAACTTTATCCCATGCAGGGGTCTGCATGGGTAGGAGATTTAAAAATGAAAAAGACTTTGGCTGCTGTCGCCGTTCTCGGCGCTTTTGCCGGTTCTGCTCTGGCTGCTGACGTTCAGCTGTACGGTATTGTCGACCTTGGTTTTGCTTATAGCCACGTTGACTCCGATACCACTGCCGACGACCTCGATTCGTTCTCGATGGAAAACGGACTGCAGTCTACTTCTCGTTGGGGCATCAAGGGTACCGAAGATCTTGGTAACGGCCTGACGGTTGGCTTCATTCTCGAAAACGGTTTTGGTGCTGATACCGGTGCCGATAACGAACCGATGTTCGACCGCGAATCCAGCCTCTTCCTTGAAGGCAGTTTCGGTAAGTTGGCCTTTGGCCGTATCGGTTCCTTCAACCAGGGCCAGGGCTCCTGGTCCCTGATCGGTCGCATCACCCCGTTCGGCACGAGCTTCGGTAACTACTCCGCTCAGGCTGGTAACGTCTTTGCCTCCAGCACCCGTTTCGACAACGCCATTGCATACCAGACGCCGTCCTTTGCCGGCTTCAAGGTTTATGCCATGTACGGCATGGGTTCGAACGGTAACGAAAATGAATCTTCGAGCGATCGCTACTACGGTATCGCAGCTACTTATGACAATGGCCCCGTCAGCCTGTACGCTGCCGTTGATTCCACGAACTATCAGAGCGCTGGTTGGGCAGCTGATGCCGAAAATCTTGATCTTTTGTCCGATCCCGATGACAGCCTGACCGTTACCCTCGGTGGTAGCTACAACCTCGAAGTTGTCAAACTTTACTTGGGCGCGCAGTACTTTGATAACGCCAAACTCGGCAGTCTTGGCGGCATTGCTGACAACAACGCGGCACTCAACCCCTATGGAGCTAGCGCTACTCGCTTGCAGAACTACTCGGCAACTGGCTACAGCATTTTGCTTGGTGCCGACGCCCCCGTTGCCGGCGGTAAGCTAATGGCTGCAGCCGCCTATGTCGACGCCGAACAGTCCGATCGCATGGAAGAAGTGAATGATATGTATGACTTCTCTCGTTGGGTTGTGTCTGTCGGCTATGACTATCCGCTCTCCAAGCGTACCAATGTTTACGCCGTTGCTTCTTACATGAACGACGATGTGGAATTGACTGGTGTTGCGGCGGATCGCCATACCGGCCAGGACGACTGGAACCCGTCTGCCTACACGTTCATGGTTGGTATGCGCCACAAGTTCTAATCTGACGATCTCATCCTGAGATTTAACGATTAGTTCCACCCGCTTCGGTTTCGGCCGGAGCGGGTTTTGTGTATTAAGAGCGCCGAAACTTCTGGCGTCAACCACGTGTGTTGTAATTTATCCTAGGGTTACCCCCCCCCAGAAAGCATCTTCTTTCATCGTTTTCTTGTCAGCCAAAAACGACGGGTGCGATGATCGTCCCATCCTGCAAGGACTCCGCCGGTTTGAGTTGCGTCTTCGCAAGAGTCCGCATTCTCATGTTCCGAGCGGCGGTTTTTGCAAAAACTCAACTCTTGCAAGTCTTTTAAAGACTAGGAGAAATAATCATGAAAAAGACTTTGGCTGCTGTCGCCGTCCTCGGCGCTTTTGCCGGTTCTGCTCTGGCTGCTGATGTTCAGCTCTACGGCATCGTTGATACAGGCGTTGGCTACAACCACGTTGACATGGACTCTTTGGATGGTCTAACTCTCACTAACGATTACTCCTTTGCGGATTCAGACTCCTTCTCCATGATGTCCGGCCAAGCTTCTGGCTCTCGTTGGGGCTTGAAAGGTACTGAAGACCTCGGAAACGGTTTGACGGTCGGCTTCATTCTTGAAGACGGCTTCACTTCCGATAACGGCGCAGATAGCGCCCCGATGTTCAACCGTGAGTCGAGCCTCTTTGTTCAGGGCGGCTTCGGTAAGTTTGCCATGGGTCGCATGGGTTCCCTTAACAACGGCCAGTCTTCCTGGGCTAAGGTCGGCATGGTCAGCGCCTTCGGTACTTCCGATTGGGGCGGATACTCCGCACAGCTCAGCAACATCTTCTCCCTGGCCGGCCAGTGGGACAACATGGTCGCCTACGAAACCCCGAGCTTTGCAGGCTTTAAGGTGTACGCTCAGTATGCCATGGGTTCAAATGACAACGAAAACGAATCCTCCAGCGATCGTTACTATGCTATTGGCGCCACCTATAACAATGGTCCGTTCGCCGGCTATTTTGCTGTTGACTCCATCAACTACCAGACCTCCGGTGTCAACTACCAGATCGGCGATCTAAAGATTGATGACAAGTACATTGACGACAGCCTGACCGTTACATTAGGCGGCAGTTGAAACTTTGAAGTAGCCAAGGTTTACTTCGGTGCTCAGTACTTCGATGAAGTGAAGCTGTCCTCTATCGGCGGCATCACCAAGACGACTGTGAGTGACGTCAACCTGAAAAAACTCGGCGTCGGCTCCGACATCACCGTTGGTGCATTGGTCAAAGTTAAGGGCTACGGCATCAGCCTGACTGCAGACGCCCCCGTCGCCGGCGGCAAAGCCATGTTCGGTGTAGGCTATGTCGATGCCGAAGCTGCTGACAGCATTCAGGATGCTCTTAAGGATAATACTCGTAGTATCTATGCCGACCTTGATCTCAAGCGTTATGTTGTGAGCGTCGGTTACGACTATCCGTTCAGCAAGCGTACCGACGTTTATGCGGTCGCCTCTTACATGCAGGATCAAGTGGATGCAAAGGCTGAAGAATTCTCTGGGGATTGGGATCCGTCTGCTTACACCCTGTACGTTGGCCTGCGCCACAAGTTCTAATCTGACAATCTCATCCTGAGATTTACTGATTAGCAACAACCCGCTTCGGTTTCGGCTGAGGCGGGTTTCTTATGCGCTCTCATTCCGACTCTCACCCCGTCAAAGCGCCCGCCGCACGGGCATATAATCGGGTAAGGGTATTCATTCCCCCTTTCATTCAACCCTCACAACACGGTCAACATCAAACCATGCTTCAGTCGTGCTGGATGCTTGTGGCCTCGCTCTTGTTTGCCACCATGAGTTCGCTTGTCAAGGTTTCTGCGGCAGGCGCCGGCACGTTCGAGATTGTCTTCTACCGTTCCCTCATCGGCCTGATCTTTGTTGCTACCGTAATGGCTCTGCAGGGCCAAACGCCGCACACCAAATATCTCTTCGGCCACATCAAACGTTCCGTACTGGGTACGCTTGCCTTTGAACTGTCCCCAGAAAGCGAGACACTTTCTGGGGACACTTTTATGAGCAAGAAAATTTCTGCGGAAATCCGCCACC
>ENA-UPWM01001062-UPWM01001062.1-human-gut-metagenome-genome-assembly--contig:-NODE-1062-length-12321-cov-29.645949_pt1 | contig 12321 bp, 6 predicted proteins | sample MGYA00250051_ERZ773379 | MGnify/ENA primary metagenome ERZ773379 (study PRJEB29103, sample SAMN06112020) | human gut metagenome | biome: human gut; feature: ankylosing spondylitis patient; material...
ATCCATTGTCCGTAGTGATGTTCACCGCGGGGAATAATATTGCCTACATATCCGCTCTTTACGGCATTGTAACCGTTGTCGACCATAAACTGATAAGCCTGATCCATGTGGCGTTCATAATTACGGACAGAAGAAGAGGTTTCATGATGCATGATGATCTTCACTCCTTTACCGGCTGCGTAACGGTGAATTTCCTGTACATCGAAATCCGGATATGGGGTTACAAAGTCGAATACGTGGTCTTTGCTTTTGCCGAACCAGTCTTCCCATCCTTCGTTCCATCCTTCCACGAGGACTGCATCGAATCCATTCTGGGCGGCAAAGTCAATGTAACGTTTCACGTTCTGGGTGTTGGCCGAATGTTTGCCGTTCGGTTGAGTGGCAGCATAATTGGTCTTTCCTAATTTTACACTGGGAAGTTCATCTGTATAGGCCCAGGTTCCTTTCCCGGTAATCATATCCCACCATACACCGATGTATTTGGTCGGCTTGATCCAGGAAGTATCTTCAATGTAGCAGGGATCGTTCAGATTAAGTGTAAGGCGTGAGGCAAGAATGTCGCGTGCGTCATCGCTGACCATGATGGTTCTCCAGGGAGACTGGCAGGGAGTCTGCATGTATCCTTTATCTCCCTGAGCATCGGGAGTCAGCCATGATTCGAAAATCATGTTTTTGTCATCCAGGTTCAGGCTCATGCAAGAGTAGTCGATCAGTGCAGCCTCATGAAGGTTGATGTAGAGTCCGTCGTCAGTTTTCATCATCAGGGCAGTCTGGACACCGGTCGGTGAGAATACAGTCTGTGAAGAGTTGGGGGTGACTGCTTTTTTCATAAGTCCTCTGATTTCTGACAGCCGGGAAGTTGTATAATCATATTCCTGAGTATCGTAATCACCGGGAATCCAGAATGCCGTATGGTCTCCGGTCATTGCAAACTGAGTATGCTCTTCCTTGATGATGAAGTAGTTCAGATTGTTTTGTTGAGGGAATTCATAGCGGAATCCCAGACCGTCGTTGAAAAGCCGGAAGCGGATCACGATGTGACGTTGGTTGTCGGGTTGTTCAAGGGTTACGGCCAGTTCGTTGTAATGGTTCCTGATTTTGTCTTCTTCTCCCCATACGGGTGTCCAGGTTTCGTCGAAAGAAGCTGTCTGAGTATTGCGGACAACAAATCCGGTCATCAGATCTGTCTTGCGGTCGAGCTGGTCTTTATCAGTACGTTCTGTCCATTCAAAGTCCGTTTTCTGCTCCGGATCTTCTTTTTTCAGTTCAAGTCCCAGTGTACTGGGTTTGATGACAGTTTTCCCTTGGAACAGGAGTGAGTAGACAGGTGTTCCCTTGGAGTTCAGATTGAAGTCCATCACAAGTTTACCGTCTGGCGAAGTCAGTTTTTCAGCCTGTGCGGCGATGGCAAAGCAACATAAAGCTGCAGCCAGCAGTTGATTCTTGATTTTCATAAGTTTTTCAGATATTTATGCAGCGGCAGATACTCTTTCTTCTGGGAGTTACAGAATGAAAGAGATGTCTGTATCGTTGCTGGGTTAATGAATAAAGTGATTGTTCCTGTTTATGGGTTCTGTAAAGTTTTGTCTTCCCGAAATTCGAGAATAAGTATCTCTCTGGGAGAAAGATGCAGGCTGTCGTCCAGTCTGATCTTTTTTCCGCTGAGAATATCCGTTGCTTCTGGAGCTCTGAGGACTTCCTGGTAGGGAGCAAGGGCAAGTTCTTGTATACTGCCTGTTCCATTCATGATAATTACTGCAGAACGCTCTCCATAACGCCGTTCATAGACGTAGCATCCATTACGGATGATAAAATGTTTGAGTGATCCTTTTCCGATAGCCTCGTTTCCTTTTCGCCAGTTAAGCAGTTTTCGGATAAAATGGAAGGCTTCTGCCTGGGTTGCATTCAGGTTCTCCGGAGAGAAACAGTTGAGGCTGTCTTCAGACCATCCTCCCGGGAAATCTTTCCTCACGTATCCGTCTCCTTTGGATTTGTCACCGTTCATAAGGATTTCCGTTCCATAATAGAGTTGTGGAATCCCACGCGTCGTAAGCAGGAATGTGACAGCCTGTTTATATCGGGACAGGTTTTTGGTTTGTTCCTCATTCTGAAAGAAACGTGATGTATCGTGGTTATCGGCAAATATCAGCAGATTCATGGGATTGGCATATACGGCATCCTGTGACAAATAATCGTATAGCCGGAAGAGACCTCCTTCCCATTCGCCGGTTTCTTCGTCGAAGGCATGACCGATCAGTGACTGCAGGGGAAAATCCATGACAGTTGGAAGTTCCGGATTGCCGGAGCGGGCTAAAGGGCTGCCTTTCTGCCAGCGCGATACGGCTACATTGTTATTGAGCCATGTTTCGCCTACTATGTTGAAGTTCGGATATTCCTCAAGAATTTCTTTACACCATGTATTCATGAAGCCGGCATCGGCATAAGGCCATGTATCCTGGCGGATGCCACCAAGCCCGACTGTTTCAATCCACCAGATGCTGGATTGTATGAGGAAACGTGCTACATGCGGATTGCGCTGATTGAAATCGGGCATGACACGGGTAAACCACCCGTCTGTGGCGAGAGTACGGTCAGCCTGTGTGCTGTGAGGATCTGTGAGACAAGCGATCTTGAACGATGTCTGCACATATTGTGAACGGTTGTTGAACCAGTCGTCAGAGGGCTTGTCTGCGAAAAGGAAACACTGGTCTCCGCAATGGTTGAACACCATGTCCATAATCAGTTTGATTCCTTTGGACCGGGCATGGTCGGCCAGCCGGATCAGATCTTCCGTTGATCCCAACCGTGGATCAGTCTGAAAATAATCGGTGATGGCATATCCGTGATAGGAACCTTGGAGCATATTGTTTTCCTGTACGGGGGTGAGCCACAGGGCAGTTATTCCCAGATTAGCCAGATAGTCCAGATGACTGTCTATTCCGCAAAGGTCTCCGCCGTGACGTGCGTCAGGACGGTTGCGGTCAACCTGTTTTTCTTTCATGCCGGGAATAATATCGTTGTCTGTTTTTCCATTGGCAAAACGGTCGGGCATAGCCAGGTAGATTACATCAGAGGCATTGAACCCCTGTGTCTGTTTCCGTTCGGGAATCCGCTGCTTCAGTTCATAAGGAATACAGGCAGATCGGCCTTTTCCCTTCAAACGGATCTGGAAGGTCTGGGCCTGAGCCTGCGAGATATCGAGATAAACCAGCAGATAGTTCGGATTGTCCGGGCGGAAGGTTTCTTTCAGGTGTATTCCTTTTCCTTCAAGTGTGACTTCAGAAGAGGAGATATCTTCACCATATAAAAGAATCTGCAGCTCCGGATGGTTCATGCCGGCCCACCAGCTGGGGGGAGTAATTTTCTCCACGTTCCATGTCCGGGCAGATGCTCCGGCAAAGAAAAACAGAGCCATAAAGAAGAGAAAAATATGTTTCATAAGTCTGTGGATTTGGGTTGATAAATCTTTGCTGCAAATGTAGAGGTTTACAGAATCGTTTTTGGGCGTTTGAATAAAAATATAAATTTATAAATTTGTTAACATGTTGTTTAATAAATGATTACCACTTTTTATAGCATGCGATTATATAAATGAAATCTAAAGTTTTTGAAGATCTGAAAAGAGCCTTTTGGATTTATTCTTTATATTTGTAAAGAAAATCTTAAAGATAATGGAAGGTAGAAAACATTTATATATTCTGATATTGGCAGTTTTGTCTTTTTGTCCGTCTTTTCTTCCGGCTATGTCGGAACGGAATCTTCGTATTCTGTCAGAGCTGGATCAGACGATTTCACAGAAGGCTGTCTGGCAGGGAGAGAGGGAAACTCGCATCCGGATGCTGAAAAACCGGTTGCACAAAACGATGGATCCTGGCCGGAAATATCTTTTGTGTGATTCCTTGTTTATAGAATATCTGCATTATCAGGCTGATTCATCCTTGCATTATTTGAATGAAAAGGCGGCTTGTCTGGCTGCCGATCCGGCTCTTGGATCAAAAGCAGGAATCCTGATCAACCGTTCAGAAGTTCTTGGAGTGATGGGAATGTATTTTGAAGCTTTACAGGAACTGCATAATGTGAATGTACAGGAACTGGAAGAACCAGTACTGGCATATTATTATGGTGTGTGTAAGCGGATTGAAGGCTGGATGGCCGATTATACCCCCGAAGCAGAAGGCAAGAAGAAGTATCTGGACCGAACAGATTTATATCGTGACTCTGTATTGAAGATGATGGATTCAGAGATTGATCAGACTATCATGAAGGCTGAACGGCTTATTCTTCATCATCAGGCAGACAGTGCAGTCCGTCTGTTGACCGGATGCCTGGAAAAATCGCCGGCTAAACAGCAGAAGATTTATGTATATTATACCTTATCGGATGCTTATGATGCTTTGGGAGATGTAGAGAACCGGATATATTGGCTGGCTCAGACTGCTATTCTGGATTTGAAAACTGCAGTCCGTGAATATGCAGCCTTGCAACGTCTGGCTCGTCTGCTTTATGAACAGGGAGACCTGGAAAGGGCTTATCGTTATCTGAACTGTTCGATGGAAGATGCCGTGGCCTGTAATGCACGCCTTCGTTTCCTGGAGGTTACCGAATTTTATCCGATTATAGACCGGGCTTATGTGGCCAAGGAAAACCGTGAGCGACTGATGATGCACCGGATGTTATTGCTGGTGAGTGTGCTTGCCGTTATGCTGATCGTGCTGTTGAGTTGGCTATGGATCTGGATGAGAAAGCTTTCTGCCATGCGAAAGGAACTTTATACAGCTAACCGGGAACTGCAGGTAGTCAATGATCAGTTGGAACAGACCGGCAAGATTAAAGAAGTGTATATCGTGCGTTATCTGGAACGTTGCGTCAGCTATCTGGAGAAGCTGGAACACTATCGTCGTTTGCTGGAAAAGCTGGCAATGGCTTCCAAAATTGATGAATTGTTTAAGATGATCCGTTCGGAACAGTTCTTACGCGATGAACGGAAAAAATTCTATGGGGAATTTGATAAATCATTCTTGGACTTGTTTCCTAATTTTGTGGAGGATTTCAATCTCTTGCTGGTAGAAGACGGAAGAATCTATCCAAAACCTCATGAGTTGTTGAATACCGAACTTCGTATATTTGCATTGATTAGACTGGGAGTAACTGATACGACACAGATCGCTCATTTTCTGGGATATTCCCTGGCAACCGTTTACAGTTACCGGAGTAAAATGCGGAATCGGGCTAAAGGCGACAAAGATCATTTTGAACAGGATGTGATGAAGCTTTAATTCAAGGGAGGAAGGAGGGAACTATCCTCCGCCTCAGTCTGTATCTGTTCTTTTTCATCATATTATCCGTTGCGGTTTTATTGACCGTACATTGCGGCTTCATCGACCGCACGTTTCCGCCTCATCGTACTACTCGCTGCGACTCCATCGACCGCACGTTTCTGCCCCATCATACTACTCGTTGTGGCGTGCTTCTCCATGCGATAAAAAGTCCGCCGGCAGCCTGTTCAGCCAGGGGCTTTGCAGTCTGTCGGCGGATGTTTCTTTTGAATGAGCCGGAAGAAAAGTCGGCTGGCGGTTATTCTCTTCCTGCTTCCTGAATCAATGTTCGGATTTCTGAAGAAAGATCTTTATGCTCTGCCAGTTCTTCCAAAGTAAGATGCATTCTCCAGCGCCAGTAATGGTGTGGGTTGGCAGGAATATTGATCCGTTCGGCGGCAGCGTCCAGATTGCGCAGCTTTTCGTCGATAGCCATCCAGTCCTGCCATGGAAGAATGCACAGCAGGGAAGGACTGTTCAGATGCCGGCGTATAATCTCTTTGCAGATCCATCCCGAAGCCTGTCGGGGAACTTCACCCCAGCATCCCAGTTCCTGACGGTAAAAGCGTTCGGTAACTGCCGGATCTTCTTCCCACCATCCCCGGAGTGTGGACATGTCGTGTGTTCCGGTAGAGCATACGGAATGGAAGGGGTAATCGCAGAGACGGCCGAACTCCTGCCCGAAAGCCTTAGGCATGCGTTGAATCTCGAGTGAAAGGATCTGGAGACGTTCCATGACCCATGCGACACATTCCGGAACCATGCCGAGGTCTTCTCCGCAGACCAGCATAGGAGTGGACTGGGTAAGAACCGGCAGTTTCTTCATTGCTTCCTGATACCAGAACTCATTGTGGCGCTGATAATAATAGTGATTGTACAGATGATTGAAAGCTTCTTGTTCTTTTCCGCTCAGTTGTTTGAAGATAAAATCATTCTGCACACAGATACGGGGATGATATAGTTCGGGATGATCCCGGTCTGATACAAACAGAACATCACTGATGAGGCTGTACAGTCCTTCTTTCATTTTCAGACTTTCTTCGTCATTCTTGCCGGCAAAATAAGCTTCTACCTTTCGTTGGGTATCGAATTCCGGACGCATGGCATAAAGGTCATGATGCAGATGGCGGACAAAAGTCTGGCGAACTTCATCGCTCCGGTCGCCGAACATGGTATTCAGCATGTAGTCACAGATGAAGGGCCGGGTCATGAAGTCTTTCCGGAAATTAAGCCCGAAACTTCGGATTTCTTCTTCGCTCATGGGCAGGGCAGGGACGAAATGTCCCAGCAGACCATGTACGGAGTGAGTCGGGATTTCCCAGATACGGAAGAATCCCAGAATGTGGTCAATGCGGTAAGCCGTGAAGTATTCTGCCATCTTGGCAAAGCGTTTCCGCCACCACAGGTAGTTGTCTTTCTCCATAACTTCCCAGTTGTAAGTAGGGAATCCCCAGTTTTGTCCGTTTGTGGAGAATGCATCGGGCGGTGCTCCCGCCTGTCCGTTCATGTTGAAATAATAGGGTTCCGTCCATGCTTCCACACTGCACCGGCTGATGCCGATGGGAATGTCGCCCTTGAGAATGACTCCCCGTTGGCGGGCATGGCTGGCAGCGTCCAGCAATTGCTTGTGGAGTTGGTATTGTATATAATAATGGAATGCAATCTTTGGATAGACTTCGTTTTCCGGATTGCATAGTTTGGCAATCTCAGCAGCATCGTAGGTCTGATACTTGCTCCATTGGTGGAAGTCGGGTGTATGGTTCAGATCACGCAGGTAGCAGAAAGCAGCATAAGGTTGCAGCCATGATTCATTGTGCGCGAAGAAACTCAGGAATTCTTCAGATGACAGAACTTCGTCTCCTTCCTGCCGAAAGGCTGTTCTCAGATAAGCCAGTTTCAGTTTGTTCACAGCTTCGTAGTCCAGTAAAGGCTGGGCATTCAGTTTGCGCCTTTCTGTTTCAAAAAGCTGTGCTTCCTCTTTATCTTCCGGTTCGGGAAGTTGCCGGAGGTCAATGTACATGGGATGGAAGGCATAAATGGAAATAGCACTGTACGGATAAGAATCCATCCATCCTCCGTTACCGGAGGTATCATTGATCGGCAATAATTGCACGGCTTGTTGTCCGGTGTCGGCAGCCCAGTCGATAAATGATTTCAAGTCTCCGAAGTCTCCGGTGCCACAGCTTCCTTCCGAACGGATGGAGAACAATGGAATTGCACATCCGGCAATCTTCCGGGGAGGAAGGTTGAAGAATACTTCCGTTTCCATCGGCAGATATGTTTCTCCCCTCATCAGAGGCTGGATGTGGAAGGTCCGGTTCGGGCGGCCTTCCCATTCTTCAACGGCTCCGGTTTCGGCATTGACAGCTACGAATTTGTATTCAAAGGATGGAGGAAGGCTTGAAGCATCCAGTGTCAGATGCCATACATTCGGGGCGACTTCCTGCATACGGATAGGCCGGAACCAGTCCCAGTTACCCAAAGCATTGCAACTTCCGCTGATGGCCAGGGCCTGTTTCTTATGCGACAGGTCCGGACAAAGAGCCCGGAAAGTGACACAGCTTCCTACTCCGTCCGGCAGTTTGTTGGGACGGGAAAGAGGATGAGGAAGGTTGAATGCAGAGCTGTAACGGTGAAAGTCTGCAGGAAGTTCCCGCCAGCAATCATCCAGAATATAGTGCGTTTGCTGGGCATTGCCTAAATAGAATGAATGAGGAATGGCTCCGAACTCTTTCCGGACACAAGTTTCTCCACGGAAAACGCCATATCGGTAGGTGATTACTTTTTCTATATCTGTGGTAAAATATTCATAACTGTTTTGCCAGATCACACCGTCCCGTGTCGTCAGAGGAATGCTGTTGTTTTCCTCTTCGTTCAGGATAATTCGGAGATTTTCTCCCCAGACGGTACGATAACGAATACGAAAAGTCAGTTTCATGGTTTTCTTAGGTATTAGTTTTGTGATTTGTTCTTGCTCCAAAAATAATGAAATAAAATGGAAACTGGAACGTCTGTGTTCTTCTTTTCTGTAAAAAAGAGAAGAGTAAAGAAGAACGGTTATCTTCTTCTTTTTTGTATAAAAATGAAAAATCTTCTTCTAAAAACTGTTATTATAGTTAATAGATATTAATGAACCGACCTTTTTTGAGCAAAAGGTGGGTCTTCTTGTTTAAAGAATGTGATTTTTTCAGAGAGGTAAAAAGAAAATATGAATAAGAGAGAGATGTGAATGAAATACTCTGGAGGAGTATTTACAGGTTGGGTTTAGTTCCAAAGAATGTTTGTGTAAGTGTATTGTTTAGTTAAAAATGAAGAAACCGATATTTATGTCGAAAATCCATGTTTTTGTATTTTTATTGATTCTTGTTCTTTCTGGCTGTAAAGAAGAAACTGCAATGTCTTCCATGACAGGCTACGGGGGAGTGAAACTTCAGTTGCGTTCAATAAATTATGAAGGTTTGTCCGAAGATGTGGAAAATGCTTCTCGTGCCGGAGGTGGTTATGATACTCTTTTTGTTTCTGTTTGTGATGAAAGTGGTCTGGTGCTTTCTTCGGTAAAATGGAATTACGACCGCAATACTTCATCACTCCGTCTGGAAGGTCTTCATGAAGGAAGCTATCGTCTGTCGGTAATGGGAGTTCGTGGTGATATTTCCCGTGATGGTGTACGGGTGAATTCTTTGTCACGGGCAGATGAAGAATGGTTTTCTTTCCCTGCAAAAGTAGCTCCGCTGGAAGCTGAATATTATTATTCATCAACCCCGCTGGAAGTAACGGTCAGTGGAGGACAGGAACAAGTGACTACAAGTGAAGAAATCGTTCAGTATCCGATTTGTAGCAGATTGTCTTTCGGATTTGCTTTTGCTTCGACTGATGTGGAACGGATGGCAGTGGCCCGTAAGGTTCAGTTGCAAGGATTAAGTCTGGCATCGTCTTTGTCTGCTTCCGGAGAATGGAGTGGATATGGAGAAGCTTCGGATCTGGAACTGTCACTTGATAGTGTAGCGGCTTTTCGACTTCCTCCTTTGAATCCGGCTGTTCATGCTGAAGGTACGGTGGATGTGGAAACCCGTCATTTTTTAGGAGTACGTACCTGTCTGGAATATCCTTTTGTCCTTGAGTCATTGAAAGCCGGAGTAAGTGTGCCGGTAATGACAAAGGTGGTGCATCCGGATGACCGTCAGGCTGCAGTTTATATTGCTTCAGCGGATTTCAGTGAAGTACATACTTCCCGGATTCTGGCAGACGATGAGCCTTGGCAGGTATATACAGATCGTTCCCAAAGAAGTTTTAATACTTCAAATCCTTTGCAGACACAGATTACTTCGGAAGGAAAACTGCATATGCGTTTCTATTCACCCCGTGGTTTGGGAAAGGTAACGGTGCGTGCTCTTTTCCCCGGAAAGGAGGAAGCTGTTGATGTAGCATATCTTGATACTGTTCCTCCTTTTGTAGATCTGGAGCGTGAATTGCCGTTGGCTGAACGTTCTGCTCTGTGCCGTACAGCCAGTGGCAGATTGGTTGAGTGGGAACGTATGAATCCGGAAGAAATGGCACAGGCTCAGATCAGCCTGCACAGTGATGATCCTTATTGGGAAAAGCTGGGAGCCATTCGTCACGGCTGGACCATTTATTGGGGACTTTATGGCGGTGATCCTACCCGTCCGGATGGAGGACCTGTAGGAAACTGGATGGGAATTCGACCTGTCCATTGCAGGGAGTCAATTGCATTGTTCCTCAATTTTACTTATATGATTGATACGCCGGAACATGAACAGATTTTGCGTGAAAATGAAGATATCCTTTATGGAAACGGAGGACCTACAGACCGGGTAACGGCTGACAAAGTACTTGCACAGATGCGTCAGAGCCGTACACTCTGTGTAGGACTGGTATATTCAGGAAATGGAGTGCTCGGTTTGGGAGGAGGATCTACTTTCGGTGCATACCAGCAGGCATGGCTGCAGCATTATTGGAATACTTATTCCTGCGAAATTATGTTTCATGAACTGGGCCATGTGATGGGATATTCACATAGCAGTTCGTTCACTTACGGACCATGGGCGCAGCAATTGATGAATAATTTTTATGTGACTCATCTGAAAGATTTTCCGATAGACTCACCTCGATATCTGGAAAGTAGCTCAAATGCGACCCTCTATCGTTAAAGTGATGTCTGTATGGATCTGATATGGATGGTGTATTATATGAATAAGAATGTAAGGTATATGAGAAGACTGGTTGAAGAGATAAAACTGATAATAATAGCAATGGTTACTCTGCTTGGAGTAAGTTGTACAGATGAGGCAGGAGATATGAATGCTGTGCCGGATGGTACAGTACGGCTGGCACTGATTACACGTACTCCTGACGGAAGTTCGGATGCAGGAGAAAACATACAACTGAAGGAACTGACAGCTTATCGGTTTGAAGATGGAACTCTGCGTGAAGTACTGAATCTTTCGTTGCCGGATGGTGAGGGTATGACTTCTTTGTCTCCAAGACAGATGCGAGGAATGCTTTACCTGTTGGCCAATGGGGAAGAGACACTTGCCGGACGGAATCCCGTAGAAGATGTAACTACACTGGAGGAGTTCCTGAGTCTGCCTTTGTGAATAACCTGCTCTGTTGCCAGAGAACCGAAACGCAGGGAACTCTCCGAGACTTCCAGCCGGGGCGTATCTACAGGATCGCCGTTGTCTGAGCAACCTCCTAAAAAGAAGGCTGCTCCCAAAAGAAACAATAAATTAATTAAATATTTCATATCTGATATTTTTACTTGTTAAAATGCAAGGAACGGACGAACTTCTCCATAACTTCTGGCCAGATCTCCATAGACATGCATCGTTTCCCACCAACCATTTCGCAAATAAAATTTAAATACCATCGGATGTACCTGATAATCGGTTTCTGTCGAGGTATAAATCCGGTTGAAATAATCTGCCTCCCATGCATTGGTCTGATCAATGATAAAACTGACATCATATCCATAGAAATAGAACTCATTGCCTCCATTATCAACGATCAACTGGTTAATAGCTTTACGTTTTTCTTTCATGGCTTCAGAAGGCTCCTGCCCAGCTTCACCATCAGGAGATAAAACCTCCCCGTCAATCCAGCCTACCATTGCCTGTACTTCTTTAATAGCCGGCAGATACCATCCGGGATTTCCATTCTCGTCATTCAAATCACTGACATAAGCAGCTACAGGATAATGAGTTTTCCAATCGGGGATCTGTTTGTAAGCTTTCATATTCTCCTGTCCGTCTGTCTCACTACGGGCAATTACTCCCACATTATTAGGATCCTCCGGATGGATTTCATCATAAGGTAATCCTGTACGATACCACAGATTCAGATCCCTGTGAGCTTTCAAAGCTACCACTTTACCATGGGCACCTCCGTCGCTGATTTCATATACCAGACCTAAGGGTTCACCATTGACTACATACAAATCACCTACTTTATAATATTTACTTTGTATAATAGTCAATTTCACTTTCACATCCGTCTGAGGAATCTCAACGATTAATTCGACAGAACGGGAACCGGCTTCTGCAGGTGTAGCACTGATCTTTATCTGATTATTAATATCATCCTGTATCACAGTACACCATTTATCTTCGCTTTCAGGCAGGGTCATTCCCCATAGTTTTGCATTCGTAGAGACTTTTACAATCACTTCATCTCCAGCCTCATTCAAGGTAACCCGGTCTGTCGAAAGTACCAGTGACGGTTTGGTTCCGAGCTGAGTTACAACCACCTCACATGAAGCCGTATTAGAAGCCGCACCGGTACTCAGGGTGATGGTAGCCGTACGATCTGTTTCCAGCTCGGAAACAGTCGCATTCACCTTCAGCACATCTCCCTCTGTACTGATAGAACACCACTCCTGCGCCTCTTCATTGACTTCTGCTTTCCAGTTTTCCCAGGAAGAGTTTACCTTCACCGTTATCTCACCGCCTTCTGTTTTAAAATTGACTTTTTCCTGGTCGGTAGAAATTTT
>ENA-UPWM01001068-UPWM01001068.1-human-gut-metagenome-genome-assembly--contig:-NODE-1068-length-12291-cov-5.353119_pt1 | contig 12291 bp, 10 predicted proteins | sample MGYA00250051_ERZ773379 | MGnify/ENA primary metagenome ERZ773379 (study PRJEB29103, sample SAMN06112020) | human gut metagenome | biome: human gut; feature: ankylosing spondylitis patient; material...
CAGTTGAAGGAAGATAATCACCGTTGTCTGCGCTCCGGATTGAAGACAGATGCTTATGTGATGAATGCCGTGAAAGAAGATGTGATGCGTATTGCCAATGGCTCTTTCTATGTGGGGCGTGGTGAATACGAATTGTTTGTCTGCAACTCTGACAATGAACTGGTCAAACGTAAGATACAGTTGGGTGATTCAAACTTTGAACATGTAGAAGTTTTGAGTGGATTGCAACCGGGTGACAGGGTAGTGGTAAGCGATATGAGTGCATATAAGAACAAGAATAAGCTGAAACTGAAATAACAATTAAATACCTACCATTATGATTAAGTTAACTGGCATCAACAAGATTTATCGTACCAACGAGATTGAAACCGTAGCGTTGGAGAATGTGAACCTCGAAGTGAACAAGGGGGAATTTCTCAGTATCATGGGACCTTCCGGTTGCGGAAAATCTACGTTGCTGAACATTATGGGTTTATTGGATGCACCCACCAGCGGTACCATCGAAATAGCCGGTACGAAAGTGGACGGCATGAAGGACAAGGAGCTGGCTGCTTTCCGTAACCAGAAGCTGGGTTTTGTGTTTCAGTCTTTCCATCTGATTAACTCGCTGAATGTACTGGATAATGTGGAGCTGCCTTTGCTGTATAGAAAGGTGTCTGCCAAAGAACGCCGTCGTTTGGCGGAAGAGGTGTTGAAGAAGGTCGGTTTGAGCCACCGCATGCGTCACATGCCTACACAGCTTTCCGGCGGTCAGTGCCAGCGTGTAGCCATTGCCCGTGCCATTATCGGCAACCCGGAGATAATCCTCGCCGATGAGCCCACCGGTAACCTGGACTCCAAGATGGGTGCCGAAGTCATGGAACTGTTGCATCAACTGAACAAGGAAGACGGACGTACCATCGTGATGGTGACCCACAATGAAGAGCAGGCCAAACAGACCTCACGTACCGTCCGCTTCTTCGACGGACGTCAGGTGGAATAATTACTGCTTAGCAACTGTCAACTATTAATTATCAACTATCAATTAATGAAATGCAAACCGTAAGACAAGCTTTTACAATCTTGAAGCAGAATCCGCTGCTAAGTACGATTTCCATATTGGGTACGGCCTTTGCTATCACCATGATTATGGCTATTGTGATTACTTGGCAGACGAAATATGCTGACTTGGAACCGGAGGTGAACCGCAGTCGGTGTCTTTACTTTTCCGCTATGCACGTATACGACAAGGAAAAGGACGGCAATAATAATTGGAGTAATCCTTCGGCGGCATTTATGAAAGAATGCGTGCAGCCGGTGCCCGAAGTGAATACTGTACGGCATTTTCCCCAGCCGGTTTGTCGTTGGCTTCGTTGACTGACGGTAACAATCGGGTGAAAGTGGATGCTATGCGGACAGATCCCGACTTCTGGAAAGTGTTCAGCATGCAGTTTCTTGCCGGACGCGGCTTCAGCGAAGCCGACCGTGCTGGAGAAAGCAAGGCTGTAGTAGTCTGTGCGTCTGTAGCGCGGAAACTGTATGGAAGTACAGATGTAGTGGGACAGGAATTCCTGCTGAACCGGGAACTTGCACGTATCGTGGGAGTGGTGAAAGATGTTTCCGTCACTGCTAAGGATGCATATGCACAAGTGTGGGGTATGTACAGTGCCGACGAACTGAAAATTACCGGAGTCCACAGTTATTTGGGAGGCATGCAGATTGCTGTATTGGCACGTACATCTGATGACTTTCCTGCCATCCGGGAGGGCATTGCCAAGCAGGTGGAACGTGTTAATGCCGGATTGGGTAATAAACAGATAGACATCATGGAACAGCCGGACAATATCGTGGCGCACGTCAACCACGTATGGGCTAATGTAGGGCCAGACTTGACAATGCTTTATCTTCAATATGCCGTAGCTTTATTTATCATTTTGTTGGTACCGTCACTCAATCTGTGTGGCTTGAGTAACAGCCGCATGCAGCAACGTATTACCGAATTAGGTGTACGTAAGGCTTTTGGAGGAACGAAAAGTGTGCTTGTGCGGCAGATACTGAACGAAAATCTGATGTTGACATTACTGGGTGGAGTAGTGGGACTGCTTTTCAGTTATTTGGCAGTATATGCCATGCGTATGTGGCTGTTCACCAATAATCAGAATGTGGGTACGTCGGGCGAGTTCAGCTTGAACATGGAGGCGCTGTTTAGTCCGTGGGTATTCCTGCTGGCATTTGTTTTCTGTGTGGTCATCAATCTGTTGAGTGCGGCACTGCCTGCATGGATAGCGGCACGGCGCACTATTGTAGATTCTTTGAATGATAAATAGAAGGAGGTACTTGATATGAAATTTACGATACATAACTTACGTATGATAAAGGCACGCTTCAGCAGTAACGGCTGGGTATTGGCTGAATTGTTCTTGGTATTCATCGTGATGTGGTTCCTCTGTGACTCACTGGGATGCATGAAATATACTTTCTACCGTCCGCTGGGTTATAATATTGAACATGTCTATAAATTATCCACCGTTGTAGGTGGAGAAAGTCGGGATACGAGTCTGACTGATGCCGATAAATATCTGGGTATATTGGCGAAATTGGAACAAGAGCCTTCCGTAGAGGCAGCTGCCCTTTGTTATTGGAGCCTTCCGATGAGTGGCAGTAATAGTTACAATGCGTTGGTTGTGCAAGATACTTCCTGGGTGCAAGGACGCTGTATTTATACGACTGGAGGATATATGGATGTTTTCCGGATAAGTGAGGACCCGCGTCACCCGTTCCGGGACACTCCCGCAGGATGGAACAATGTGACACTGAGTAATGCCGCTTTTGAACGTTTTCGTAAGAAAATGCCGGAGTTTTCGCAGACTACGCCGTTAGGTAATGGTGATTCTGTTACAATCATCAAGCAGATGGGGAAGACCGGTGCTTTCCGTTCCTATCGTTATGGAGTTGAGGAACCTTGGTTCTTTTATCATTTGGGAGAGAATATGATTAAGGCAGAGTTTGCCGACAATTGGTCGCAGATTGTTTTCCGCGTGAAGCCTGCTGCCGACGGACCGGATTATCGGGAGAAGTTTCTGCGCGAAATAGCGCCTAAACTGGACACGGACAATGCGTTTGTGGCAGATGCCGCTCCCTATACTGAACAACAGTTGCAGTTCGAGGTGATGAATGGCGATACGGATAAGGTGAACAGTCAGGCTGTGGTGGTGCTCTTCCTGCTGGTGAATGTATTTTTGGGGTTAATAGGCACCTTTTGGTTCCGTACTCGCCGCCGCCGTTCGGAGATAGCTCTACGGATGGCGATGGGCAGTACGCGTGGCGGTGTGTTTCGTTTACTGATAGGTGAGGGGTTACTGTTATTGGCGTTAGTGACATTGCCTGCCATGGTTGTATGCTACAATGTGGGGATGGCGGAATTTACTATAGGACGTACCTCTCTCATATCCACTTGGCCGATAGAGTGGAGTGTGATACGCTTCCTTGCAGGTTCTCTAGGGGCTTGGTTACTGATAGCTCTGATGGTAGTGATTGGAATATGGTTTCCGGCACGGCAGGCTATGAAGATTGAGCCGGCAGAGGCGTTGCATGAAGAGTAGTATGAAAAACAATAGAGGATTAACAATAAAAAAGAAGAAAAATGAAAACTAATATAGTAGGTATTATCATTGCATTGATATTGACATTTGTAGGTATGCTGAGTGTTTATGCACAAGATACCAAAGTGAGTGAAGTGCGCAAAGTGGATGCCTTTTCGTCCATTGAGATAACGTCTGTGGGAACAATTTATTTTACACAGAGTGACACTTATTCTTTCAAGATTGAAGGTAAGGAGAAGCACGTGAAGAATACAGAAACCACAGTGAAGGACGGCTGTCTGCTGATAGGCTTCAAGGATAGGAAAAACAAGAGCATGAGAAATCAGAAAGATGGCGTGACCATTTGGATTTCGGCTCCTGATTTGAAGAAGGTGGAGTTTACCGGTGTAGGGGAGTTCAATTGTGAGAAGCCCTTGAAACTGGATGAGGTGTCATTTGAAGTAAAGGGAGTGGGTGAAGTGAATGTATCCGATTTGACGTGTGACGAGCTGAAAGTTGCTTTGCGCGGAGTAGGTAGCGCCGATATTCATGTAGTCTGCGATTATTTGACTGCCAGAATGAGTGGTGTGGGTGACGTCACTTTGAGCGGAACTGCCGGGCATGCTGACATTTCTAAAGGAGGCATAGGCGGAGTGAATACATGTAACCTGAAGGTGGGCCGTTGAGTAGCGGTAACACCAATCGTAAATAGTAAATCGTCTAATCGTAAATATCAATATGATAAAGCAATACTTCACACAAGCCTGGGCACAGTTGCGGCAGCAACCGATGATTAGTGCCGTCAGCATAGCCGGTACGGCACTTGCCATCTTCCTCATCATGCTGGTGGTGATGATGCAGCAGGTGAAGGTAGCTCCGTTTGCTCCGGAGAGCAACCGCGACCGCTTTCTACATGTGCATTATATGAGCATCACCAACAAAAGCTGGGGAGAGGGAAACAGTTCCAACGGACCGATGGGGATAAAGACTGCGCTTGAGTGCTTCAAATCGCTGAAGACCCCCGAAGCAGTAACGATTTATACCTGTATGGTCATTTCTACCCCCGTGAATCTGCCGGGACAACCTGCAACGGGTATCGACCTGTTGCAGACAGATGATACTTTCTGGCGTGTGTTTGATTTCTCTTTTGTTGCCGGGAAACCTTATGACCAGGCTACATTCGATGCCGGACTACCCGTAGCGGTAATTACGGAAAGTGTAGCGCGCAGGTTATTCCAGACAACGGAGGCTGTTGGTCGCGAATTCCTTTTGAACCATGCTCCTTATACAGTGTCCGGTGTAGTGAAGGATGTTTCTACTTTGGCCAACACTGCCTATGCGCAGGTATGGGTGCCCTATACTTCTACTGAGATAACGAAAAGCACATGGAGTGATGAGCATATGGGGATGATGAGCGTTACCATTCTGGCGAAAAGCCGTGATGATTTTCCCGCTATTCGTGAGGAGACGGAACGCCGCCGTCAGGAGTACGACACTGTAATTGGCGAGAATGGTTATTCGTTGATTTACCGTAACCGTCCTTATGACCAGGAGAAAAATGCCGCAGGAATGGCTGCCAACATCGAACCGGACGTGGACCAGGCACGCAGGCAGCGTCTCATTATCTTCATCATTCTACTGATTGTTCCTGCCATCAACCTCAGCTCGATGACGCAGAGCCGTCTGCGCCAGCGTGTGGCAGAGATTGGTGTGCGCCGGGCATTCGGTTCAACGAGACTGGAACTGATGGGGCAAATCATTGCAGAAAATCTGGTGGTGACATTGCTGGCAGGGGTGATGGGATTGTTGCTGAGTGTAGCATTCGCTTATTTGGGAAATACACTGCTGTTTGCGCAGGAATTCAGCCAGACGCTGAGTCCTCCGGCAGTGGATGCGAGCATATTGCTGCATGGCTCCACCTTTGGCTGGGCGTTGTTGTTCTGCTTTGTGCTAAACTTACTAAGTTCCGGTATTCCCGCATGGCGTGCATCAAGAATAGGGATTGTAAATGCATTGGGCGGACGTTTGCATAAATAACTCCATCACAAAACATTAATCATTGAAGAAAATGACTAAGAAACTTCTTACACAGATAAAGAATGAATGGCTCTCAAACCTATGGTTGGTGTTGGAGTTATTGGTAGTGAGTGTAGTGATGTGGTACGTGGTAGACTATCTCTACACGCGCGCCGCCACCTATCTGGAGCCGAGAGGCTTTAATATAGAGCACTGCTACCTTATAGAGTTGGGGGAACTGACACCCAAAAGTCCCGACTACATAGCCGGGCATACCTCTCAGCAGACCCACGATGACATAGCCGAGTTGTTGGAGCGTCTGCGTCGTCGGCCGGAGATAGAAGCGGTCAGCCTTTCGCAGAATTCGTATCCTTACAACGGAAGCAATTCAGGCGCTGAAGTAAGCTATGACACTTTGCGTTCTCCCGGTTGGACCATCCGCAGGTTAGTGACACCGGACTTTCCCCGTGTATTCCGCTATCGGGGCACGCGTGGCGAGACACCCGAACAATTGGCTGAAATGTTGGAGCGCGGGGAGTTTATGGCTTCGGATAACCTCTACCGGAAATACGACCGCCGGATGACAGATCTCGTAGGCCAGCGGTTCTATCTTTTTGGTGATACTACGAAGACCTACCGGCTGGGTGCTGCACTGCAAAATGTACGCTATCACGATTATGACCAGGCGCGAAGCTCATATTCCATGATGGTGAAGCAGAGTTTCTACTATATCGGTCTCGAACTTTGTGTCCGCGTCCGTGAAGGGCAGGACAATGACTTCATTGAGAGGCTGAAGGCAGACAGTGAGAGCCAGTTCCGCATAGGCAATATCTTCATTTCGGAGATACGTTCTTTCAAGGATATTCGTCGCAACTACCAGCAGGCATGGACCAATGACATCCGTAACTATGTGATGGGTATGGGATTCCTGCTGCTGAACATTTTCCTCGGCTTGCTCGGAACATTCTGGTTCCGTACGCAGCAACGCCGTTCGGAGATAGCACTGCACAAAGCGCATGGAGCGACAGACCGTGCCATCTTCAGCCGGCTGCTTAGTGAAGGGATATTGTTGTTGGCAATTGTCACCCCCGTTGCATTGCTCATCGATTATAATCTTGCACACCTGGAGTTGAATTCCTGGAGGAACGGTACGACGTTGGAGTGGGACCGCCTGCTGCTCTGTGCTGCCATCAGCTTTGTGCTGATTACCCTAATGATTGTCATCGGTATAGGTATTCCTGCCCGCAAGGCGATGAAGGTGCAGCCTGCCGAAGCATTGCACGATGAATAGAAAGCTATGGAACAAATTTTAGCTCTTATCCGCCAGAATCCCTTTTTCAGTGCTGTTTCCGTCATCGGTACGGCAGTGAGTATAACCTTTGTCATGGTCATTTACATGGTGTATGACATCCAGACGGCTGACTTGGCTCCCGAGTCGCACCGCAGTAGCATGGTATATTCTTCTTATGGATACTCTTACCGCAAGTCCGACCACAGCAATTCCAATACGGGCATGTCTTATCGGGCTGTCAACGCTATTTTTGCAGAACTTCCGGGTGCGGAACTTGTCACCTATCTGGGACCTACCTATCTTAGATACTGTGGAGATTCGCCCGTGCGGGGAATGCGCCGTACGGTTCGTCAGGTGGATTTGAACTATTGGCGTGTCTACGATATCCCTCTTGTGGCGGGCCGTCTTTTCAGTACCGAAGAGTTCGATGCTTGCCGGGATGTCGTGGTTATAGGCGAACAGCTTGCTCGCGAAGCTTTCGGGTCTGCCGAAGCAGCCATTGGCAAAAATTATTTTGTCAACTTTCGCCCTAAGCGCATTGTCGGGGTCACCAAGGATGTGAGCTCTCTGTTCACATTTGCCTATGGAGAGTTGTGGATGCCTTATTCCACCCGGGATTCCGGTCTGGGCAGTGAAGGGCTACGGGGAGATTTCGAGGCTGTGGCCCTTGTCAAGCCCGGTGTCGGCAGAGAGGAACTCAAGCGGCAGATAGAACAGTCGCTTGCCCGCTTCAACGAGATACTGGTCGAATATGAACTGGAGCTTCCCGACCTCAGCACCTATACGGAACGGCAGTTCTTCCGTAATGACACGATGAGTCCTGCCGTAACCTGCATCATCCTGGGTTTGATATTGCTTATTGTGCCCGCTATCAATGTCAGCGGACTTATATCTTCGCAAATGTCCCGTCGCATGGCTGAGCTTGCGGTAAGGAAAGCATACGGCGTCAGCCGTTCTACCTTGATGGTGCAGTTGCTCCGCGAGAACCTGGCCTTGGCATTTGCCGGCGCATTGCTCGGTTTTCTCTTTTCGTGCATATTCCTATGGCTGGGTAAGGACTGGATGCTTGGCGATGGTGCTCCCGGAACGAATTTTGATGTAAGCGTCTGGCTCTTCCTCCGTCCTGCGGTTTTCGTGGCTGTATTGGTGGTGTGTCTGTTGTTCAACCTGCTTTCTGTGTTTATTCCTGCCTGGCATGCCACCCGTCGCCCTATAGCCGAGGTTCTTGGCGGAGAATGAGCGGATAAACGAATCCCAATTAAAACAGTAACGAGTATGATACATTCTATTTTACACCAGATATGGAACCAGCGCCGCAGTAACGGCTGGCTGTTTGCCGAGCTGTTGATTGTATTTACATTGATGTGGTATTGTGTGGATGTACTCTATGGCTTTGCCCATGCAGAACGGCAGCCTAAGGGGTATGATTTGGAGCATGTCTATAAGATAAGGATTTCCTGCAATCCCACACAGATAGTGCCGTGCACGTCGGAAGACAGCCTGCAGACCTTCTGGTTCAAGCCGATGGAGGAAGTGCTCCGGCGTATCAGGCAATATCCTGCAGTGGAAAGTGCTGCCACGTGGCTGGGTACCGATACTTATACCCGCGGGCGTGTTTACCAGGGGTATACGACGGACAGCGTGCATGTTGTCGAGACTACAGTGCGCTATGTGTCTCCCGAATATTTCGACGTCATGCGCATTCCGCTGTTGCAGGGGAATGTCTCGGATTGGAATTCCACTGCCAGTCCTCTGCCTGCCGTGGTGACCCGTGATTTGGCAGACAGTCTTTTTCAGACAAGTGCCGGGGCGGTGGGCCGCGAGTTTCTGGATTATTACAGCGGAGGTCTCCGTTACCGTGTCTCTGCAGTCTGTGCCTTGCAGAAGACGGATGACTATGCCCGTTACGGACCTTTTGTCCTGACTCCTTTCCCCGGTTGGTTCTATGAGGACCAGTACCTCCCGTTCATCTCCCTACGGATACGTCCGGAGGCGGATACGGATAATTTTGCAGCTCGTTTTTATCAGGATATGATGTCGCAGCTGCAGGTCGCTCCATTCTATCTTTTCGACATACAGAGCTATAAGGACCAGAAGATAGAGCGGGATGCTGCCGAAGGAATCACCCCGTATATCCGCAGCGCAAGGCTCATTGTGATATTCTTTGTTTTCAATGTATTCATCGGGCTGATGGGAACTTTTTGGTTCCGTACCCGCCATCGCCGCAGCGAGATTGCTTTGCGCATGGCCATGGGCAGCAGCCGCGGAAGAATACGCTGGCAATTGCTGGGTGAAGGGTTGCTGCTGTTGGCACTTGCTTCCATCCCCGCTTTGATGATATGTATCAATATGGTTATGGCAGATGTCACTTTTACGGAAGCCACGGATGCCACTTGGGGGAGATTTGTCATATGCGTTTCTATTGTCTGGATATTGATGGCATTGATGGTGATTGCAGGAATCTGGTATCCGGCTTCACGGGCCATGAAGGTACAGCCTGCCGAAGCATTGCACGATGAGTGAGTTTTTTTTGAATAATCTGTGCTCATTCTCAATATAACTTGTATATTTGCGTGACGAATAAGAGTTTTGCGTTGAGTATACAAAATCTATATTATGATGAAACGCCTTTTCTTTCCATTGTTTGCAGGCTTGTTGTGGTTGATGTCGGGAACACTTTCGGCTACGGAACGTACGTACAATGTACTTTTCATACAAAAAAAAAAAAAAAATACTCCTTGGCACAGCCTTCTGACAGAAAATTTGGAGAACGGACTGGACAAGGGGGGAGTTAAAGCCAATATCACTACTGAATATCTGAATGCCGATTACTGGTCTTTCGCTTCCGAGTGCTTCATCATGCGCCGCATCTGCGAGCGTGCCAGGCAACGGAAAACGGACTTGATTGTGACCTCCAGCGATGAGGCTTTCTTCACATTGACCCATTGCGGTGATTCCCTGCCTTATCAGATACCGGTAGTGGTTTCGGGTATCAAATACCCGGATGAGAGGGTCTTTGAAAGAATGCCCAACGTCTCCGGCTATGTTTCGAAAACGGATTTCGATGTCTTGCTGGATGCGGCTGTCCGCATGTTTCCTTCCCGCAGGGAGTTGGTCTGTCTGTCCGACAGCAGTTTCCTGAGCCTTAAAGGGGTTAAGGCTGTGGAGGAATCCTGGGAACGCATAAAGAGCAACTATCCGGAGCATGAGTTGAAAGTGCTGAATGTGCAGGCCAAGTCCTTGAACTCTATCATCACTTCCATTTGCTATGACTACAATGCCTACAAGCATATTGTCATTGCTCCCAAATGGATTCCCTTTCTTTCCTTGAAGTTGAAGGCCCCCGTGTTTACCAGCCAGAACCTGGCTATGACGAACGGTGTTCTGTGTGTGTATGATGCCGTTCCCGGAGAGGATGCTTTTGCTGCCGGCCGGCAGGCTGCAAGTATTTTGAAGGGCAAGTCACCCGCCTCATTGGAAGTAAAGGACTTTGGGGGCAAGTTGCTGTTCGATTACAAACAGTTGCAGTTTTTCCGTGTGGACACGAACCGTGCGGAGAGCAAGGGCATCATTTTGAATATACCGTTGATGGAGCGTTACCGTGTCTGGTTCATTCTGTTCTATTCGCTGATTGTCGGGGCATTGGTGCTGCTGGTTGCCTGGCTTTTCCGTGCCAACCGCAGGGAGTCGCGTAAGCGCATACATGCCCAGACCCGCTTGTTGATACAGCACCGCCTGGTGGAGCAGCGCGACGAGTTCGACAATATCTTCTGTTCCATTCGCGACGGCTTGATTACGTATGATACCGACCTGCGCATCCATTTTGTCAACCGTCCGTTGTTACAGATGTTGGGACTTTCTTCCGAAACCTATACGTCCCGTTTCTATGAAGGGCAGATGGCCGGCTCCATTTTCAGGATTTACATGAATGGAGAAAACATCCTGCAGGACTTGTTGAAGAAAGTACGTACCGGAAAGAGACCTATTTCTATTCCGGAGAAAGCCTTCATGCAGGAAAACCATCAGGGAACGTATTTCCCCGTTTCCGGCGAGGTAGTACCTATCTTTGCCAATGAAAAGATGACGGGAATGGCGATTGTATGCCGCAATATCTCCGAAGAAGAGATGCAGAGACGCTTCTTCAATATGGCGGTGGAGGAAAGCTCCATTTATCCGTGGCAGTACAACATGCATATGAACCGTTTCCATTTCCCGGGTGGATTGCTGCGCCGTTTCGGGTATACCGATGATACGGACTTGCTGGCACGTGATGAGATGGACACCCTTATACATCCGGAAGACTTGCTGCATACGCGCAGGAATTTTGATGCCATTCTGTTGGGCAATGAAATCAATTCACGGATGAGTTTCCGGTTGAAGAGTGCGGATGGGAGCTATGAATGGTGGGAGTTCCGCAGTACCGCTTATGACGGACTGACGGTTGATACCCCATACATGGTATTGGGAGTATGCCAGAGCATCCAGCGTTACAAGGATACGGAAGAGGCCTTGATTGCCGCACGTGACCGTGCCTTGCAGGCCGACAAGCTCAAATCTGCGTTTCTTGCCAATATGAGCCATGAGATACGCACCCCTTTGAATGCCATTGTCGGCTTCTCGGATTTGTTGAAGGATTTGGACGCTTTTTCTCCGGAAGAGGTAAAGCAGTTCGTCGAAACAATCAACATCAACTGTACATTGCTGCTGGCGTTGATAAACGATATTCTGGACCTCTCGCGCATAGAATCGGGCACGATGGACTTTAAGTTCGGAGCATTCAACCTGGCGTTTATCATGCAGGAGGTCCATGAATCCCAGCGTCTGAGTATGCCTCGGGATGTAGAGCTGCGTATAGAGATTCCGGAAGGGGAAGACAAATTGGTCATCACCGATTCCGTCCGCTTGAAGCAGGTCGTGAACAACCTGATAAACAATGCCAAGAAATTCACGGTAACGGGCAGCATCACCTTCGGCTATGTCACGAACCGGGAAGGATATACCACCATCTTTGTCGAAGACACGGGAAGCGGTATCTCTGAAGACGCCCAGAAACATATCTTCGAACGCTTTTACAAAGAAGACAGCTTTACGCAGGGCGCCGGTTTGGGGCTGAGCATTTGCCAGACCATCGTAGACCGCCTGCATGGTTCTATCTCGGTCTCCTCAGAGTTGGGAAAAGGAACGCGTTTCGAGGTGGTGATACCGGATGCGAACGAGTAATCATTCAATCCGTTTGCAGGCATTGGCTTGCAGGAACTCTTCCAATATATCCTCGTAATTGCCATACAGCATGATGTGGTGGTTGCCCAGCGGTGTCTTGAGGAAATAGTCGGCAGGGGAGTTCATTTTTATCCGCACTTCCGAATAATTGGTGTGGTAATCGTCCACCAGTGTCCAGTTGCCCTCCGGGGTCAGGGCACCAGA
>ENA-UPWM01001078-UPWM01001078.1-human-gut-metagenome-genome-assembly--contig:-NODE-1078-length-12228-cov-11.976792_pt1 | contig 12228 bp, 12 predicted proteins | sample MGYA00250051_ERZ773379 | MGnify/ENA primary metagenome ERZ773379 (study PRJEB29103, sample SAMN06112020) | human gut metagenome | biome: human gut; feature: ankylosing spondylitis patient; material...
GGGCTGGGCATCTATCTGCTGCAGATCCCGAAAAAAGCAGGAACGTAGTACAATGTGGTTAGCGAAAGCTAACCTGAGCAAATTTAAATTTATGGTGCAATAAAGCGTCTGCGGCAGAAGCCGTAATGGCGCAGCGTGAACGAAAGCAGGTGTAAAAATGGCTGATTATATTATTGGCGGTATTTTAGTGGCTCTGGCAATTTTGGCACTGCGCAGCGTCTTCAAAAAAACATCTTCCGGCGGTTGTGCCGGCTGCAGCGGCTGTAATGGCTGCGGACCCAGCTGTCACGGACAGGATCAGGAAACTGCCTCCAAATAAGCGGTGGAATGGCAGACGCCTGCGGCGTCGAAGCCTTGCAGATTATTGACAAATCATTTTAAAAAGCATATAATTTGACCATAAGGTCATTGGATTTTGTATCAGCCGCAGGCGCACGCAGACGTACGTGTCCTGCGTTTTTTTGTGAAGGTGGGTTTAGTTTTATGTATCATATCGACCGGGGCGCGTGGGCCGAGATCAATCTTGATGCCGTGGCGCATAACGTGCAGATCGCCAAAAGCAATCTTGATCCCCATACTAAGCTGTGTGCCGTTGTCAAGGCTGATGCTTACGGACATGGCGCGGTAGCGGTAGCCCGCGAAGCCGAAAAGAACGGCGCTGATTTTCTGGCCGTAGCGCTGCTGCAGGAAGGTCTTGAGCTGCGTGAAGCAGGTATCAGGCTGCCTATTTTAGTGCTGGGTTCGCTGCAGCCGGGAGCTGCCAATGTTGTAGTGCAGTTTGATATCAGTCACGCCGTTTTTGACGAAGAACGTTTATATGCCCTTAACGAAGCGGCTGTTAAATTGAATAAAAAAGCCAGGATCCATATCGCTATTGATACCGGTATGCATCGGATCGGAGTACATGTTCGCGATGCGGGCGAATTTGCGGCTAAGGCCGCGGCGCTGCCTGGCATTGAGATCGAAGGAGTGTTCTCGCATTTTGCAACGGCAGATGCTGATGACAAAGCCTATGCCGCGCATCAGTTTGAACGCTTCCAGGAAGCGCTGAAGCTGATCAGGGCGAAGGGTATCAGGGTACCGCTGGCACATATCGCCAACAGTGCCGCTTTGACAGAACTGCGTGAATATCAGATGGATATGGTGCGTCAAGGTATTACTTTGTATGGTTTGCATCCTGCGCATATGAGCGATTGTTATAAAGATTTTGAGCCTGTCATGACGGTCAAATCGACGGTAAGCTTTGTCAAAAGCCTGCCTGCCGGTGCGACTATCGGTTATGGGCGTACTTATACATTGAGCCGTCCCAGTGTTATTGCCACGGTGCCGGTCGGTTATGCCGACGGCGTCAACAGACGTCTTTCCAACGTGGGCTATATGCTGGTTGGCGGCGGCAGGGCTCCTATCGTGGGCCGCGTGTGTATGGATCAGGTGATGCTTGACGTTACCGACCTGCCTCCGGTCAAAGTGGGCGACGAAGTCACCGTTTTCGGCGGCAAAGATTTGCCGATGGAACTGGTTGCGCAGTGGGCAGGTACTATCTGCTACGAGCTGGTCTGCAGCGTCAGTCCGCGGATGCCGCGCCGTTATGTGCGCAACGAAAAGTGAGTCTGCTTTAAAAACGCTTTCCCTTATTTATGGCTGCTTTTGGCTTCGGCCGGGCAGCCGCTTTTTTATTTGCAAAGGCTGTAAAAGCAGGAGGGCGTTATTTTTATTTAGGACGCTGCGGCGGCAATATGCTACAATAATAATATAAGAATCAGTAAGGAGTGTGACTTGACTATGAACGAACAGGAATGGCAGGCGTGTGTGAACCATGTGGCCGGCGGTGAATATCCGGTCCCCCGCGGTATGATCAGCAACTATAACGACTGGCGCTGCCGCTCGACGGTGGGGCGCGCTTTATATTGGATGGATGAGGTAGAAGCCGCGATGCATGTCCTGGCAACGATACTTGATGTGGAGCCTGATATGGAGGATGCACCGGAAATGGGCCTCAGCGAAGCTGAACATAAAGTGCTGTGCCTGCGGGATATAGCTGAAATCGTTTGGAAGTTGGCCCGTAATGAGGATGCCGCTTTGAATTATCTGGATCAGGCCTATGCATTGAGCCGGGCTTATAAACATCCCTTCCGCAGCGCTTCCCGCGGCGATATGTTTTATCGCCGGCTGGCGATCCTGCGTGAGGTAGGCAAAGAAGAGCAGGCTGTACAGGAAGCGGAAAAGATGCTGGAGCTGGAAGCTGGAAACGACGGTATCAATCCTTACCGTTATTTTGCCTATAAATTTTTAGCTGAGCATGAACATAATAATGGTGATGACGAAAAAGCGGCACAGCTGTTTGCGGAGGCTTTCAGGTATTATCCGGTCAGTGAAGCCGGTGAGCGTGATCTGGCCAAAGCGGCAGCGGCTGAAACAGCTGCCGACCGTTATAAGGCTTATGTATTTTGCAGCACGATTCAATACAAGCCCTGGGAAGAATTACCGCCTGCCATCATCAGGCGCGATCTGTGACGGAGGTTGCAGTATGAAAAAAGTAGTGTTATTAAGCGGCGGTATCGACAGCACCACCTGTCTGGCGCAGGCTGTGCAGGTCTGCGGTGCGGAAAATGTCACGGCGCTGTGTGTTTTTTACGGGCAGAAGCACAGCAGGGAAATGGCAGCAGCCCGTAAGGTTGCGGCTTATTATGGTGTACGTTTACTGGAGCAGGATATTGCCGGCATCATGTCCTATAGTAATTGCTCACTGCTGGCAGCCAGCAGTGAAGCCATCGAACATAAAAGCTACGCGCAGCAGCTGGCTGAGCATGGCGAAGGTACGGTAGCGACTTATGTACCGTTTCGCAATGGCCTTTTGATCAGCGCTGCTGCCGCTATTTCCATTTCATTGGGAGCTGATGCGATCTGTTATGGCGCTCATGCTGACGATGCGGCTGGACGGGCTTATCCGGATTGTACGCCGGAGTTTTATGCGGCTATGGATACTGCCATTTATGAAGGCAGCGGTAAATTGTGTCATCTGGAAGCACCGCTGCTGAATAAAAATAAAGCGCAAATAGTGGAGCTGGGACTGAATTTGGGTGCTCCTTATCAATATACCTGGTCGTGCTATGAAGGAGGCGACAGGCCGTGCGGCGAATGCGGCACCTGCATCGACAGGGCCAATGCCTTTAAGGCCAACGGCGTGGACGACCCTGCTTTATAAGTAAAAACACACCCTTTTTAAAGGGTGTGTTTTTATTTTACAGTACTTTTTCATAACAGTAAAACTGGTGCTCCATTTTACGGAACTGGATTTCACCGCAGAAATGATAGCCGTGCTTTAGAAATAGCTGCTGAGCTTTTTCGTTCAGGGCGTAGGTATCTGTTTTTAAATAACGCAGTCCCAGGCTGAGAGCGAGCGTTTCAGCCTGCTGCAGCAATTCAGAGCCGGTACCGCGGCCGCGCAGGGCCGGGTCAACTGCCATGCGATGCAGGACCAGGGCTTTTTCCGCCAAAGTCCAGCCGGCATCAGCATAAACAGCTGGTTCGGTCTGATTGATGCAGATCAGGCCGCAGATCTGTCCTTCAGCTTCTGATACAAAAAGATCGCCTTGGGTGATGTCTGCGGCAAAATCCTGTTCAGTTGGATAAACCTCGTCCCACTGGTAGTTGCCGTAAGCGTGCATTTCCCTGACCGTAGCCTGCACGATAGCCATGATCCGTGTTAAATCCTGCATAGTTGCCAAACGCAGCATCATTGCACCTCGATTCTTTGTTTTTGACCCTTTGTTTTTTGCCAGTGTGTTTCCAGATTGGCACACATTTTTTTGAACAGCCTGTTCAGTTCTTTGCGTTCTGACGCTTTAAAATTTTGCAGACACAACTGCAGGCAGGTGTTTTCTTCAGTGATGATTTGATCGTAGAGCAGGAGAGCTTTTTCTGTTGGGAAAAGCTGCCAGTGCCGCTGGTCTTCGCTGCTGCGCTGCCTGTTTATATAACCGGCAGCGGTCAATTTTTGGACAGCTTTGGCAGTCGTAGATTTATCGACTTTTAATAAGAGCGATAAATCGTTTTGATTGATACCCGTATTTTCGCAGATCCGGGTCAGAAAAATAAACTGTCCCCGCTGCAGCGCCAGTTCCTTAAAATGCAGATCGTGAAGATAGTGGATCGTGCGCGCCAGCGTGCCGATGTCACGCAGCAGGTCATTATGCAGTTTTGTCATAATATTCACCGCCATATTAGTTGAACTTTCAACTAATATTATGACGTAAAAGGTTGAAAAATGCAAGCTAAATATATTATAAAAAATAATTTAATTGTTGGATTAAAACTTTCTCCACAATAAAAAGCAAAAGCTGTTAAAATATTGTTATTAATATTGGAAAATTTTGTTAATTGTGAGGTGTCTGTTTTGTTTTTAAAGAAACATTTTACGATAATAGGGTTGGCCTGTGTTTTGTCTGTGCCGGTTGTCGATGCTGGGGCCGAAGGCTTTGCGATCAACGAGTGGTCAGCTGAAGGCGTGGCTATGGGCGGAGCGCGAATGTTTGCTGAGAATGACGCCGCCAATATTGCCTACAATCCGGCGTCGATCACCAAAGTGCGGGGCGAAGCTTTTAAACAGAGTGCGGTTTATATCAGCCCGCATGGCAAATATAGGGCTTATGACGCTACAGGAAAGCCTATTGACGAAGGTAAAAACGTCGTACATGCCGGTTGGGCTCCCGGCAATTACTATGTCAAACAGCTCAACGACAAAGACTGGATTGGTATAGGGTTGTTCAGCCGTTTCGGCATGATCTCAGAATTTGAACGGGATTCTAAAGTTGCATCTAATGCCTTTTTCTCTCGCTTGAACGGCGCCAGCCTGACGCCGACCTATGCCCGCAAGTTTGATAACAAGTGGAGTGCGGCCGTGGGGGCGGAAGTCAATTATGTGGGTCTGGAACTGCAAAAAAATGCGTTGGGCATTATTCCTACACAAACAAAAGGAGAAAGCTGGGCACTGGGCTGGAATGCGGCTGCCAATTATGCTTTTGATTCTAAAAATGAGATCGGACTGGTTTACCGCAGCAAAGTGACCCATACTATGGATGCAGATTTTAGAGGTTACAGCAGCGGCATTACAGGAAGTGATCATTTTACCAAAGCGCATGGAAAAGTTACTTTGCCGGACAGCTGGGCTATTGGTTACAACCATAAATTCGATGATCGGACCCGGGTAGAACTGAACGGTACTTATACCAAATGGAGTACCTATGATGCTTTGAATATCAGTTTTGATGATCCTATGGGTATACCTGGTGGGACTATTCCAGGCAGTTATAGTCAGAAAAACTGGAGCAACGGCTGGCGTTATGCTTTGGGCGTAGAACATAAACTGAGCGATAAATATACCATCATGGGCGGTTATGCCTATGATGAATCGGTAATACCTTTTGACGGCGCCGATTTTATCGTGCCGACCGGTGCCCGCCGCACCTACAGTCTGGGCTTCCAGTACCACGATAAAAAACAGACACTTGCCATGACCTTGGGCTTTATCGATATTGATGGGTTGAGCATCAAAGGACATATAGCAGCTGGTGATACTTATGATACCGCCCGCAGCCATGATAACTATGCTAAAGTTGTCGGTATCAGCTATCAGCGTAATTTCTGATATAAACAGCTAAGCAAAAACCTCTGCGTTGACAGAGATTTTTGTAACAGCAGTTCAGAAAATAAAAGAAGTTGCATTGTAAATTTGATTTAATGTAAAATTTCAGTATTGTATAATCAAGCTGAAAGGATGAGAGAAATGACAAAACGTTTGCTGATTTTAATTATGGCATTGCTTTTGGTCTGCGCTTCTTGTTTAGCTGATGAGCAGGTTGTAGTGGATTCTTTTAAAGTGCATGTGCAGGATATTATGCAGCCTGTTCTCGCTACCTATAAAAAAGATGCTGTCCACATACGTTATTTTGATCCCTCTAAACATGGACTGCAGGGTTCAGGACATTGGTTCAAGGTGCGGAATCTGGAACCTGTTTATTCTTTGGATGTTAAAAAAAATGATTCTGTCATGTACCCTTATATAGGCATACTTGATGTTGAGCGATACACTGAAATATTTACAGGCAGTTATCCTACCAAAGAAGAAGCCTCCAAAGCAGAGAAATCATATCTTTCTAATGCTATGCAGCACTGGCGCTTTTACTATGGCTATCAGAACGGGAAATGGGAGAAAACAAAGGTTGAATTTTACAGAGATACTGAAAAAAGATTTATGAGTGATAAAATAACGACAACAGAATATGATGTTTTTGCAAATCGTTAGAATAAAGGTGTGTATTTGCTCTTTATAGCTAATGGAGCTGGTACGGATAGTTGATGATAATAGCAGGAATGAAAAGACGCTCTTACGGGTGTCTTTTTTATTAGCAGATAAATTTGGATCATATGTCGTTTTTGACTATCCAACTTCATTTGGTATATAATGGAAGCGGTTATTTATCTGCCGTTTGACGGATTATCAAAGAAGCGAGGCGAACCTCATGGCAGTGATTTTTTATTTGAGTGGCACAGGTAACAGCCTGTATGCCGCTAAAAGTATCGCGCAGAAACTGGAGCAGTGCCGGATGGAAGGCATTACCGGTTATTTAAAAGTGCCTTATGAGGTGCAGGACGAAGTTGTCGGTATCGTCTGCCCTGTTTATTGTATGGCGCTGCCGCCTGTAGTGGAGGCTTTTCTGCAGCAGGTGAAAATGGTGCCTCAGTATATCTTTTTAGTAGTGACTATGGGCGCGATGTCTGGACAGGCGCTGGGTCAGGGGAAAGAGCTTTTAAAGCAGCGTGAGCTGCGGTTATCATATGGCGCTCAGGTGGCGCTGCCTGATAACAGTATCGTCTTTCCTTCGCCGCAGGCACGTCAGGAGAAGCTGCTGCGCAACGCTCCGGCTGAATTGGGACTGATCGCCCGTAATATCAAAAATAAGTATGATAATTATCAGCATCTGGATCGTGGTTTTTTGTGGAAGTATGGCGGTACAGCTGCCGGTATGTGGGTGCTGGATAAGATCAAGCAGTTCGGTAAGCTGAGCTGCGCTGATGATAAATGTGTCGGCTGCGGCATTTGTGCCGAGGTCTGCCCCGCGGGCAATATAACTATGGCAGCTGGTAAGCCTGCTTTTGGCAGCGAGTGTGTGCATTGCTTCGGTTGTGCGCACTGGTGTCCGCAGAATGCTATCAGCCTGGGACGTTTAAAACCCGATCAGAAAACTCGGTATAAGCACCCGGAGATTACGCCTGCCGAGCTGGCAGTACAGAAGGAAAGGAAAGATGAAATATGAAAACTTACGCTCCCGTAACGGAAGCAGTGCTGGACGCTTTAAAGACTATCGTCGGTGCTGAATACGTTTTGACCGAGCCTGAAAAATTAGAGCAGTATCAGACTGACGAAGAAACTGATCCGCGCAAGTTCCATCTGCCGGAGGCGGTTGTTCTGCCGAAGGACGCGCAGGAGATCGCGGCTGTTATCAAGCTGGCCAATACATATGATGTGCCGGTCACTGTCCGCAGCGGCGGCACCAGTCTGGCTGGCGGCGCTATTCCTGTATGCGGCGGTATTGTCCTTTTAATGGAACGGTTGAACAAGATCATCGAGCTGAATGCCGAAGGCATGTATATGGAGGTTGAAGCCGGTGTGCGTACTGTCGATATTCAAAAATATGCCAATGAGGCTGGTTTTCTGTATGCAGGCGACCCCTGCAGCGCTGAAAGCTGTCTGATCGGCGGTAACATTGCCACTAATGCCGGCGGCAATAAAGCGGTGCGTTACGGTGTGACCCGTGACCAGGTTTACGCTGTCGAGGTCGTAACACCGACTGGTGAGATCGTAGATCTGGGAGCACGTTTAAAGAAAAAATCGACCGGGTACTGCCTGGAACAGCTGATCATGGGCAGTGAGGGCACGCTGGGCATTATCACTAAGGCGACGCTTAAGCTGCAGCCGATCCCGCCTTACAGATTTGATCTGCTGGCTGTGTTCAGCGATCCGGAGCAGGCCTTGGACGTAGTGCCGAAAATCATGCAGGCCGGCATTAATCCGACCAGTGTGGAGTATATGGATAATTCCTATGTGCGCGGTACGGCCGAATATTTGGAGTTTAAGGGAGCCCCTCATTATGAGAACGGCATTTATGTTATCATCACAGTGGAGACTTTCAGCGAGGACGAGCTGGATCTGAAAATGGAGCAGCTGGATGAGTTGTGCAGTGCTGCCGGCGCTGTCGATGTGCTGGAAGCCGATGAACGTATTTGGGATATGCGCCGCAACTGTCAGGAGTCTGTACGTCTGATCAGTCTGGTTTCCCTGACGGACGACGTGGTAGTTCCTGTTAATGAGATCGCCGGTACGATCAAGTTTATTATGAAAATCGGCGAAAAATATCCTTTCCCGGTCAAAATCAACGCGCATATCGGCGACGGGAATCTGCATATCGTTTTATGCAAATGCGAATTGAGCGACGAAGAATGGGAAAACAAAGTGGAAGCTTTCCATAAAGAAGTTTATACTTATGCTTATAGCATCGGCGGGCGTCTGGCCGGCGAACATGGTATCGGCGCAAAAAAACTCAGAGAAATGGAAACATATACCCCGGCCGGCGAGCTGGCGATCATGCGCACGATCAAGGCGGCAATGGATCCGCAGCTGATTTTGAACCCGGGCAAGATCTTTGATCTGTAAGTTATTGAACTGCAGCGGCAGTATGCTGCGGAAAAGATAAAATCTTATTTTGTAGGACAGTAGAAAGGAATGGAAGTTATGAGTAAATACGAACCGGTCAGCGCAGAAGTGGTAGCAGCTCTGCAAACGGCTTTGGGCGCGGAGTATGTAATGACCGATGCCGAAACCCTTGAAAAGTACAAAACTGACGAGGAAACTGATCCCCGTTATCATCATCTGCCGGAGGTCGTAGTTTGGCCTGGCAGCACAGAAGAAGTTGCGGCGGTCATGAAAATCGCCAATCAATATAATGTGCCGGTAACACCACGCAGTGCCGGGACCAGTGTTTCCTGTGGGGCGATCCCTGTTTATGGCGGTATCGTTCTGCTGTTGGAACGGATGGACAAAATCGAAGAGCTGAATACTGAAGGTATGTATATGGTTGTCGAGGCTGGCGCGCGTACAGTAGAAATTCAGGAAAAAGCCAATGCGGCCGGCTTCCTCTATGCAGGCGACCCCTGCAGCGCTGACAGCTGTCTGATCGGCGGTAATATTGCCACTAATGCAGGCGGTAATAAGGCTGTACGTTACGGCACTACTCGCGATCAGGTCTATGCGATTGAAGCAGTTACGCCTACCGGCGATATCGTTAACGTGGGCGCACGGCTGAAGAAAAAATCGACGGGCTATTGCCTGGAACAGCTGATCATGGGCAGTGAAGGCACTTTGGGCATTATTACTAAAGCCACTTTAAAGCTGCTGCCTCTGTGTCCGTATAAACTGGATCTGCTGGCGATCTTTACCGATTTGGATAAAGCTGTCGGTTTAGTGCCGAACCTGATCAAAGCGGGGTTGAATCCGACGAGCGTGGAGTTTATGGATAATGCGTTTGTACGCAGCTCCAGCGATTACTGCGAATTGAAGCTGCCTCATTATGAAGACGGTTTTTATGTTATTGTGACGGTAGAGACCTTTAATGAAGATGAGCTGGAAAGCAAAATGGAACAGCTGGACGAGATCTGCAGTGCCAGCGGCGCTACTGATGTTTTAGAGGCTGATGACCGTGTGTGGAAGCTCCGTCGCAACTGTCTGGAATCTACGCGCGTTTTGAGTCTGGTCAGCACTTCTGATGATCTTGTCGTACCGGTCGATCAAATCGCTAACTGTATCCGCCATCTGACCAAAGTTGCGGAAGATTACAGCTTTAAACTCTTTACGCTGGCTCATGCCGGCGACGGCAATCTGCATTTCCAGATTTTGAAAGGCGAGATGAGCGACGAGCAGTGGGAAGATGAAGTAAGCCGTTTCCATGCTGAAGCTTATCCTTATGTTTACAGTCTGGGCGGTCGTCTTTCCGGCGAGCATGGCATCGGAGCTAAGAAGGTCGAAGCCATGGAAAAATATACGGAGCCGGTAGAAATGAAAATGATGAAAGAAATCAAGCGTGCGCTTGATCCTAAAAATATTCTTAACCCGGGTAAGGTATTCAACGCCTGAAAACTAATAAAACCATCTGTACTTTAAGTACAGATGGTTTTTGCGTATTTGAGGTTCAATATAATTTTGAAATATTAATACCATTTTTTACGTTGTAATTTTTTAAGCGTAAAGATAGCAATCAATGCCATAACGCCAAGGCAGAGCGGATAGCCCCATTGGAATTTCAGTTCCGGCATATACTGGAAATTCATGGCAAAAATACTGCTGATACAAATCAGCGGCAGGAAAATGACTGCCACTGTAGTCAGCGTAGCCTGAATATCAGCGCTGCGTTCAGCCGCGGCATTGACGCAGAGTCGCTCCAGAGAAGTCAGTAATTCTTCGGCGACCGATAAGGTAAGTACGGCGCCTTCCAGTTTGATCGTCAAAAGTTCGGGGGCATTATCGCTGCCGATAACTAAAGGCGGGTCCTGACGCAAGGCGCGGCTGACGATGCGGCGCATCGGATAGACCGCCTGTTTGGCAGTGACCAGGCTGCGGCGCAGACGCAGCAGTTCTTTGGGATCCGGATGTTCATCCTGTTCGCTGTAAGCTGCAGACAGAAGCTGCAGCCGTTCTTCCAGATAATTGATGACCTCGCAGTTGTCGTCAAGGATCTTGCCTAAAATCAGGGTCAAAGCCTGAGGGATCGTATTATTAGGCTTCTGCAGGGTTGTTACCAGCGTACGCGCATTTTTTAAACGGTCACAGCGGCCATGCTGCAGAGAAAGCAGCCTGTTGGCGCTGGCGGCGAAACAAATATTATTATAAACGGCATTGCCGCTTTCGTTTAGCTGCAGGTGGCGGCAGACGAGGATTCTGTTGTTGCCGTCGCGGAATAAACGCGGCTGCTGTTTTTTATTTTCTAAAATGTTTTGAGTAGCGGGACTCAGTTTGAAGGAGCGGGCGACGGTCATTACCTGATCGTGCGAGCCGAATAATGACATATCAAGCCAGATAGCACCTTCTTCCGGAATTGCTAAAAGCTCTTCTGTAAGTTCATCGGCAGAAATATAGGCGTTTTCCTGGCCGTCAAGTATCAGCAAAGTGCGCGCGCTGCTTTGAACTTCTGTTTTTTTCTGAGCAAAGAGTGCGGCTGTGTCGATTTTTTGCTTTAACATCGCATTAGCTCCTTTTGTATAAATTCAAATTTCTGTATATATTTTAACCTGTTCAAAGTCAACTTACAATAATAAGGCAGGATTTTTTTTATAAATGGCGAAATATAACTATTTAAATAGGATGAAAAAAGATTGTCGGCAGGAACTGCCGGCGTTGTCGACGCAAGCTATTTTTAGATAAAGAGGAGCAATGAACGACATGTTTACAAGAGTTTTGTTAGCAATGGATCTTACGCCTAAGTCAGAAATACTGCTGCCGTGCCTGTACAGTCTGTGCCCCGATACAAATACAGAAATTATTCTAGCTTATGTATTCGATGAAGAAGAGGACGCAGATCCTTACAGTAGCAGTTATAAAAAGGTTTACAGCAAGCTGCAGGGGTATGCCAACGAGCTGATGCGCAACGGTTATGAAGCAGTAAGTATCGAAATGCCCTGGGGCGAGGTATTTGAAGAAATAACCCGCGTCGGCGACGATAAAGAAGTAGATCTGACTTTAGTGGCTTCGCATGGAAAGGGCTTTTTTAGAAGTGCCTTGCTGGGCAGTACGACCTTTGATCTTGCCAGATCTTCGAAGCGGCCATTGTTTGTTGCCAAAACCGACGGTGACAGCGACAATATTGCCGATGATGATATGTTGCGTAAATTGATGATACCGACCGATTTTTCTAAGAAATCTTTAGTGGCGCTCAATTTGATCCGCAGCCTGCGTGAGCATGTAGCGGAAGTGGTGTTCGTACATGTAGTGGAACGCAGCCGCAATCAGAGCGATCTTGAAAGCAAGCTGCTGAATGCCGAATCGCGGATGGAAGAACTGGTGGCCGAGATGAAACTTTTTGGGATCAAGGCTTCTTATCTGGTCGATAAAGGGGAAGGGCTGAAATCGCCATTACCAACCTCTATGTGGATAGTGTGGATGAGAATAAGCTCGTAGAG
>ENA-UPWM01001080-UPWM01001080.1-human-gut-metagenome-genome-assembly--contig:-NODE-1080-length-12218-cov-13.221481_pt1 | contig 12218 bp, 10 predicted proteins | sample MGYA00250051_ERZ773379 | MGnify/ENA primary metagenome ERZ773379 (study PRJEB29103, sample SAMN06112020) | human gut metagenome | biome: human gut; feature: ankylosing spondylitis patient; material...
CCAAGTGGTAAGGCAAGGGTCTGCAAAACCCTCATCCACCAGTTCAAATCTGGTCGTCACCTCCAAAAGATTCCCGGGAACTTCGGTTCCCGGGATTTTTTGTTTTTGCGGCTGTTCCCTATCAGCCTCCTTGCCCTCTCCGTCACCTACGGTGACATCTTCCCCCGGAGCGGGGGAAGTCTTTCCTCAAAGGGAGAGCCTCTGGCGAAATCGGTCACTTTGCAGTTAAACCGAAAAGTCTGCCGCAGTGCCGCACTTTCGCAGAAAGCGGCACTGCAAATGCCGTTTACCTTTACGACCCCTCCAGTGAAAATGCAATGCCGGAGCGTCCGCAGACGCTCCGGCATTGCTCTCTTAAAAATTATTCTTCCTCTGAATACGGCCGGAGCAAAGCGGAGGCCATTCCAGATCGTTCCCCTCAGAACTTCAGCCGCATCTGGTACCACACCACGCCCCCGTGGGTGGAGCCGGAAACCCCCTCGTTCACAAAGCCGAACTTTGCATAGTAGTGCACCAGAGCCTCCTTGCAGGTCAGTACCAGCCCCTTCCGGCCCTGGGCCCGGGCGTCGGCAATGGCCTGTTGCAGCAGCTGCCCGGCGTACCCCTGTCTGCGGCAGGCCGGGATGGTGTTTACCCCAAAGATCATCTGCCAGGCACCATTCTCCCGGTGGAGGGAGGCGTCGGCGTACATCTCATCGGTCAGGTCCGGCCAGTCGGTGCAAAAGCCGTCCACAAAGGCCAGCAGCCTTTCCCCCTCCCACAGCAGCCAAAAATGATCGCCGTACTGCTGCAGCCGCCCGGCAAACTCTTCTGCCGTAGCCGCCTCTGCTGCCGGGAAGCACTCTGCCTCCACAGCGGCGATGGCGGGCAGGTCCTTCCGTTCAGCGTTGCGGATTTCCATCGTTCGCGTCTCTCCCCTGGTTTTTTCCATAAGTGTAACATATTTCCCTGCAGACAGCAAGGCGGAAGATCCGCAGATCTTCCGCCTTGCTTTTTCTTATGCCTGCTTTTGCAGCAGGGCTTTATAGGTGCGGTCCATGCCGATGGCCCCCAGCGGCGCTGTGATCAGAATGGCCAGCACCGCCACCGACAGCACGATCTGCCCGCAGGGCAGGCCCATAGCCAGCGGCACTGAGCCGATGGCCGCCTGCACGGTGGCCTTGGGCAGGTAAGCGATCACACAGAACAGCCGTTCCTTGCGGTTCAGGGTCGTGCCCGCCATGCACAGGCAGACGCCCACCGCGCGGAACACCAGCGCCAGCAGAATCATAGCCACCGCCGGGATGCCCGCCGCCAGCGTATAGCGGATGTCCACGGCGGCACCCACCAGCACAAACAGCAGCACTTCGGCCGCCAGCCACAGCTTGCCGAATTTCTCAGAGAGCCGCTTCGACACACTGGGTACGCACCGCAGCTTCAGAACGCAGGCCATGCTCACCACGGCCAGCAGCCCGGACACGGACACGATGCCCTTGAGCCAGGTCTCCACCGCCATGAGCAGAAACGCCGTGCCCAGCACGATGATCACCTTCAGGCTATTGTGCACCGTGTGTTTCCGGGCATAGGCGGTCTCAAAGAACTCGCTCAGGGCCAGCCCGGTCACCGCACCCAGGGCCACACCCAATACGATGGAGACCGGGATGTTCACAAAATCCATCACATTGGCATGGCCGCCCTGTGCCATACTGGTAAAGGTGGAAAACAGCACGATGACAAAGATATCATCGCAGGAAGCCCCCGCCAGGATCATCTGCGGGACGCTCTTTTCCATGCCGTAGTGCTCTTCCATCAGCTGCACCATGCGCGGGATGACCACCGCCGGGGAGACCGCACCCAGCACAGCACCCATCACGGCCGCTTCCACCCGGGTAATGCCCAGAACGGCCGGCGCAAACAGGAAAAATGCCAGAATCTCGCAGCTGGCCGGCACACAGGACATCATCACCGCCGGGCGGCCCACCTTTTTCAGGTCCGACAGGTTGAGCGAAAGCCCCGCCTTGATGAGGATGATGATGAGTGCCATCTGCCGCAGCTCCGACGAGATGGACAGAATGGAAGCATCCAGCCAGTTGAGGGCATAAGGTCCCAGCAGGATGCCGGTGAGCAGCATGCCGATGATGCGCGGCAGCCGCAGCTGCTGGCACACCGCCGCCATGGCAAGCCCGATGAGAAAAACAAGCGCAAGAGATGTCAACATGGTTCCTCCGTTTCTTCGCAGAAGGGCAAACAAAAAAGCTGATGCCCCCTGCGATCTGCAACAATCACAGAAGTCATCAGCTTTGTAAAAGCGGTTCAGGGTGTTTCCCTTGGGAGAACTTCATTCCCGGAATGATTATAACAGGTTTTACAGGATTTGCAAGCATTTCCGGCCTACGGGCCGGAAGTTTCTCCGAACTCACAGGCCAACTCACAGCGTTGCATCCTCCCCTGCTCCATGTTACAATAAAAGTAAGATCTGCCAAAAGGAGCTGACACGCCATGCCCACCGAAAACCGCATCACCCTCACGCCGGACACGCCGGTGCGCTACCTGAAGGGGGTAGGCCCCAAGACCGCCGAGCGGTTCGAGAAGCTGGGCATCGTGACGCTGGCCGACCTTCTGTGCCATTATCCCCGTAAATACATCGACTTTACGAAGCCCTACTCCATTGCGGAAGCCCCTGCCGACACGGAATGCGTGGTCAAGGCAGAGGTGTTTGCCAAGCCCGGCGGGCGCATCCTGCCCGGCGGGCGGCGGATGGAGCGGGTCACCGCCGGGGATGACGTGTCCGGGCTGGAGATCACCTGGTTCAACAACCCCTATGCCGCCCAGAAACTGGAGATCGGGCAGGAATACTATTTTCAGGGCATCGTCACCGGCGGGATGCTGCGACGTCAGATGGTCAACCCGCTGGTGCGCACTGCCGAACAGGTACAGGCAGCCCCGTTCGAGGCCGTGTACCCCCAGACCGAGGGCCTTTCCAGCAGTGCCATTGCCAAGTGCGTGCGGCAGCTGCTTCCCCATGCCGAGCTTCTGCCCGACCCGCTGCCGGAGGAGATGCGCCGCAAATACCGCCTGCCTTCCAAGGCCGAAGCTGTGCGGGCCATCCACTGCCCTGCCACCGAAGAAGAAGCCTTTGCGGCCCGGCGGCGGCTCATCTATGAAGAGCTTCTGGTGCTACAGCTGGGCATCGGCCGCATGAAGAACCGCGGCTCCGCCGCCACCGGTGCCCCCATGCAGCCCACAGACCCGGAACCCTTCTGGGCCAGCCTGCCCTTCTCTCCCACCGGTGCTCAGCGCCGGGCTGTGGATGAGATCCTGGCCGACATGGCCGGGGAGCACTCCATGAACCGCCTGCTGCAGGGCGATGTGGGCAGCGGCAAAACGCTGGTAGCGGCTGCCGCCATCTGGGCCTGCATCCGGGCCGGGTATCAGGCTGCTCTGCTGGCCCCCACTGAGATTCTGGCCGCACAGCACGCTGAGGGTCTGAACCGGATGTTGGCCCCCTTTGGCATGCGGGTGGCCCTGCTCACCGGCGGCATGAAAGCCGCTGCAAAGCGCACCACACTGGCCGCCATCCGGGGCGACGAAGCGGACCTCATCGTGGGCACCCACGCCATCCTCAGCGAGGGGGTGGAGTTTGCCCGGCTAGGGCTGGCCGTCATCGACGAGCAGCACCGCTTCGGCGTGCGGCAGCGCGGCATGCTGGCCGAAAAGGCCGTGAATCCGCACCTGCTGGTCATGAGCGCCACCCCCATTCCCCGCACACTGGGCCTGCTCCTCTACGGAGACCTGGACATCTCCATTCTGGACGAGCTGCCCCCCGGCCGTACCCCGGTCAAGACCCGGTGCATCACCGGCAAAAAACGGCGGGACCTGTACCATTTCCTCGATCAGGAGATCGACAAGGGGCGGCAGGTCTATCTGGTGTGCCCCGCCATTGAGGACACCCCCGACGGCGGGTTGAACGCGGTCAAGACCTACTACGAGGACATTGCCAAGGCCCTGCTGCCCGACCGCCGGGTGGGTCTGATGCACGGCAAGCTCAAGCCCAAGGAGAAGGCCGCTGTCATGGAGGATTTCAAGGCCGGGCGGCTGGACGCACTGGTGTCCACCACAGTCATTGAGGTGGGCGTGGACGTGCCCAACGCCAGCGTCATGGTCATCGAGAACGCGGAGCGCTATGGCCTGAGCGCCCTGCACCAGCTGCGCGGCCGGGTGGGCCGTGGTGCAGCCGAGAGCTGGTGCTTTCTGGTCAGCGACAATACCGGCGAAGCGGTGCAGAAGCGGCTGAAGTTTTTGTGCAGCACCACCGATGGCTTTGCCGTGGCCCAGTACGACCTGGAGACCCGCGGCCCCGGCGACTTTTTCGGCAGCCGACAGCATGGCCTGCCCACATTGCAAATTGCCGACCTGATGAACGACACCCGCACCCTCCACGCCGCCCAGAGCGAAGCACTGGCCATGCTGGCGGAGGACCCGCTGCTGCAGGCCCCGGAGCACGCCCTGCTGGCCGCGCAGGTGCAGCAGATGTTCGACAAGGCCGGGCCGATGAACTAAAAAAGCGCTGTCACACAAAAACTCGTGCGACAGCGCTTTTTTCACGCTTTTTCACTCCCGACGATCCTTTGCAGAATGCAGGCAGTCAGGGCATCCAGCTTTGTTTCCAGTGCGGGCAGGCGCAGCAGGCGGTAGAGCCGCTGATACACGGCATCCACCGCGTAGCCCGCCACGGCGATCAGCAGCACCGCGCTAGTCAGGTAAGCCAGCGAGGGCAGCAGCGCCCCGCCGAACCGGGGCAGGTCTACCAGTCGCCACAGCAGCGCCCTGGTAAAATCGCTGTCGTGCAGCAGGTATACCCCGAAGGACAGCGGTGCCAGCCGAAAGACCCAGCGCCGCCAGTAATCCGAGCGGATGTGGATATTCTGGAACAGCAGAAACATCGCTGCCGAAGCAATGACAGTAGCCAGTGCCTGATAGCCGTTGACGGTATTTACAAAACCGTTCAGGTGCAAAGCGTTTTCCACCCGCAGCGCCAGCATCCGGTTGAAAAGCCCCGCCGCCGAAGCTGCCAGATATGCCAGCAGACACAGCCCGCTGGGCACAGTCACCCGGTATTTGCGGAAATAGGCGGCAATAAAATACAGGGTATAGAACCAGATAAAGCTGTACCCGTTATTCACAAAAGTTGCATCCGCTGCCCAGTAGAACAGCGTGCCCCACACGCTTTGCAGCAGCAGTACCACCAGCAGCAGCGTTTTGTACTGCCGCCTGTCAAGGCTTTGCACCACCACGTTCAGCACCGGCACCGAGAGATACATCAGAAAATAGGCCGAGGCAAACCAGTAGTCGTTGGAGGTAAGGGGCAGCAGTGCCCGAAGCAGGTTGACTGCCGAAAGCGGAACGGCCCCGGCCTTGACCGCAACGCAGAAGGTAAGCATGGAGTAAAACCACACCTGTGCCCCAATGCGGAACAGCCGCCCGACATGAACAGGCCCCTTGCGCTCTGACAGATAATAGCCGGAAAGCATTACAAAACAGTTGGTGGATACACGCGCCAGAATAAACAGCAGCCAGTAGATCCAGAATGCCGCCGACCCCTGCGGTGCGGCGCTGCCCAGCCCGCCGTGCCCGATGCCGTGCATCAGAACGATCATTACCATACTGAGGATGCGCATCGTCTCAAAGCCGCTATGCCGTTTTTGTTCCTCCATACCCCGTTTTTCCCCCTTACAACTCCCCTGTTTCCAGCTGCCGCAAAGCCTGCCGCACCTGCTGTTCCGGCCGCAGCCACATCTGATAGTAGTCCGCATTGTGCTGCGCCATGGCTAAGATCGCCGCCGGGTCTGCCAGCAGCTGCCGCAGCTGCTCCTCACATTGTGCCGGGGACGTATACGTTTTATAGTTTTTCCCTTCTTCAAAGCCGCCCGGCAAGGTGTACCGCAGCGGCTCGGTAACGATAGCACGTCCCGCCGCCACATACTCGGCCAGTTTCCAACCGGTAGAGCCGTGCAGTCCGGTAGAAGTCACACAGATCTCGGTGTGCTGCATCCGGTGCAGGTAGGCGCGCTTGCCGGTCAGCATGTCCGGCACGATCAGTTCCGGGCACTGCCGCCGGGCACAGGTGTTGTCGGACACGCCGCCGGTGAACTGCGCCGGGAAGGCGCTTTGCAGCCGGTGCAGCAGCTCGATGCGGTCTGCGTTCACCTGCCGCCACTCTGCCTGTAAGTCCGGATATTGCTGCACCGCCGGCTCCTCTGGGTCCCACAGACGGGTGAGAAAGAGGATGCGCGGCTTTTTGCGCACCCGGGTCAGCCGGGCTTCAAAGTCCTGCGGATAGCAACGGGTGGAAAGTGCCCACTGCTTCAGGCGGCTCTTTGCGCTGCGCTCCGCATCCAACGGCGAACCCGGACAGGTAACGTAGTAGTTCAGACCCAGCGGCCGCAGCTTTGCGGAGATATCTCCTGGGAACTGCCGGTTCTTCTCAGCCGAAAAGGAGCGCTTGAACACCACATCTGCCCGGCTGAACAGCGCCTGCACCGCCGCCGGGTCGTTGTAGAAGTAGCCGTCCATCAGATCAAACACCACCGTGCGGCCGTCAATTTCAGTTTCCAGCAGCGCCTCCCGGGCAATGGGGCTGCCCTGCCGCGCGTCCAACACCCGCAAAGTCAGTTCCCCGCGCTTTGCCAGCAGGGTAAAGCCCGCCAGAATGCCGCTGATATGGGCAGCGCCCTCCCGGGTGGCAAGTTTTACTGTGACCTGCATTTTATACCTCCTATCGGCGAAACAGCCGCTTTGCGTGCCGGTCCCCCATGGGGATCACGCCGCAGAACACGCAGCGGCTCTTGGTGGACAGCTGCACATCCCGGTGATAACAGCCGAAGAACCATTTTTCATAGGTCAGCTTCAACAGAATTTTGTCCAGGAACTGGTGCAGCTGGTTGGTCTCGCCGCTGGCCAGCACCGTAAAATCCAGGAATCTGCTTGGCGCGTCGTGGGTGAGCACATAATCCACCTGATAGCCGCAGGCTTCCAGGTTCTGCTCACAGTCCGCATATTCTTCATCGGAGGGCATCTCCTGTTTCCACCAGTTCACGCCCGGCTCCCGTTCCTCCCGGTCCGGGCTTTCGGCCCCACCGAAGCACAGGTACTTTTTGCCCTCCAGCTCCAGCACGCTGCCGCGGCACACATGGTAGACGTTGCCGCCCAGGCTCTGCACCCGGCCGCCGAACCGCTCTGTTTCCGGATATTGGGCCAGCAGGTCGTAATTTTCGTGGGAACCGTCCAGAAACAGCAGGGTATACGGCCGCTTTCGCAGCCAGTCCAGCTTTTTCTGTTCTTCTGTGCTGCCGTCCCACACAAAGCCGAAATCGCCCAGCACCACCACGATGTCCCGTTTGCCCAGCCAGCGCAGCCGCCCGTGCCGGAACCGATCCAGATCGCCGTGGGTGTCGCCTGTCAGATATACCATTCCCGTCCTCCTGTGCCGGAGCGTGCAAAACCGCAGCCAAAAGCCGCAAAGCCCTTGTCACGTCCCGGCAAACCTGTTATTATAAAGTATACAGCGTCCGCTGTTCCATTTGTGTTTTCTGCGTACCGCTGCCGGTGCGCATTGCTTCGTATAGTTTATCGCTTTTTGAAGGAATTGTCCACATGAAACGTATTTTTGCACTGATCCTGTCGTTTGCACTCCTGCTCAGCTGCCTGGTGCTGCCGGCAGGTGCCATGTTCGACCCCTCCCCTGTCTATCAGGTGCAGGCCCAGAGCGCCTACATCGTGAACACCGACACCAACATCATCGTCTACGAAAAGGACAGCACCAAACAGGTGTCCGCCGGTGGCCTGACCAAGTATATGACCATCGCACTGGTGCTGACCAACTATGCCGACCAGCTGGACAACACCTTCCAGATGCCGTTTGCCATCTCGGACTATGTGCACAACACCAGCAACGCCGACATGCGCTCCAACGAGACTTTCACCTACCGCGAAGCACTGTACGCCATGGTCACCCGCAACGCCAACGAAGCCGCCATGGGCCTTGCCTATACCCTGTCGGGCGGGGATCTGGACGGCTGGGTGAGCCAGATGAATGCCCTGTCCCAGCGCATCGGCACCACGAACAGCACCTGGACGGACGCCTGCGGCATCGACAGCGGCAACGTGACATGCGCTGTGGACATGTACCTGATCCTGCGCTACCTGATGAGCTTTGACGCCTTTGTGGAGATCTCCAGCGTGCCCACCTTTACCATGCCGGCCAAGGAGAAGCACCGGTCTCCGTCGGTGCTGGTCAGCCAGAATGCAGCCCTGAGCAAAAGCAGCGGCGGCAATTACTACCGCAGCGCCATGCAGGGCGGCATGTGCGACGTGACCGCTTACAAGAAGGACAGCGGAAACCAGAGTTACGTTTCCTGGGCCAATCAGGACGGTGCCACCTATATCTTCTGTGTGATGCAAAGCCCCGACACCTGCGACACCTTCGGCTACGCCAACCGCCGCCCGGCCCTGTATGAGACGGTGCGGCTGATCGACTGGGTATTCGACACCTTTTCCATCCAGGCCGCACTGGACACCGACCTGGCGCTGGCCGAGATCCCGGTGAAGTATTCCGCCGACACCGACACCCTGCAGCTGTACCCGGCCGACAGCATGATGACCCTGCTGCCCTCCACCGGCGACGGCAGCGTGACCCAGAAGTATTTCCACCTGCCGGACTATGTCTGTGCGCCCATCCGGCAGGGCGACGTGGTGGGCACCGTAGAGCTGAAGCTGGCGGGCGAGACCATCGGCGTGGTGAACCTGATTGCCGGGCAGGATGTGGACCAGAACGCCCTGCTGCTCACCGTGGCCAAGATCCGCGAATTTCTGGGCAGTCTGTACCTGAAGGTGGTCATCGTGCTGAGCGTGCTCAGCGCCGCCATCTACGGGCTTTGGCTGCTGCTCAACCGCTGGAACCACCGCCGCCCCACCCGGAAGATCCACCGCCGCTGACCGGATCTCGAATAAGCAAAAAACGCCCCGGAAGCCTTCCAGCTTCCGGGGCGTTTGGTTGCGCCAGCAGGAGTCGAACCTACGATGGGGGAGTCAAAGTCCCCTGCCTTACCGCTTGGCGATGGCGCATTATCGTTATTTTTCTTGTCTTTGAATCATCAGGTAGCCTTATTGGTCACCTTATAATCTCAAATTTAACATGAATCATGTGTGGTTTCAAAAAGATTGCTATACTATTTTAACTGAACTTTCCTACTGTGTCAAGAAAAAAGGCTATCTTCTTTAGACTTTTTGTTCCAAAGGTCACCTTATCATAAGACTGCCGCATCCGGTTTCATTCCGATGCAGCAGCCTTTTTGTTTTATTCCTCTTCCTTACGTTCTTTGATATAAGAAATCAAATCATACACCAACCGCTTTTCCTGTTCGTTCATGCCGCGCAATACGATTTGCTCCTGCGATTCAAGGCCCAGAATATCGTCCGTAGTCGTATGAAACAGTTGTGCAAGGGCTATCAGGTATTGTGCAGTCGGTGCAGAAAGCTCCATTTCCCAAGCGTTGACACTGGCGCGCGTGACACCCAGCTTACGAGCAAGGGCGGCTTGTGAAAGTCCGGCATTCTCCCGAAGACGCTTGATGTTGTCAGAAATCATGTTGTTCACCTTCCTGCATCTACTTTACTATACAGCTCTTGATATTAAATTATCCAAATGCGTATAGTTTTGTTGACATTCAGTCAGGCAAAGCGTACAATGGGTGTATGGATATGCCAAAAAGGGAGGATGTCATAATGGCTGATAAAGTTTTAGCTGGTGAATACACGGGAGCAGAGATAAAGGTGTCTGCAAACGGTCAATCAGCATACGTTTTAGCGCCCGGCGAGCAAGCTCACTACATCAACAAATTAAATGTTGAAAGTGTCTCAGAGGTCAACCGCACGTCGTCAAATGATGTTGCAAGCGCCTTTGTTGGACAAGCTCTTATTGGCAACGCAGGTTTGTTACTTGGTTCCAACCAAAAAGAAATTATGCTTGAAATCCACTGGAAAGACGGAACCAAAAGTTTGGTTACTGTTGGAAACAACGCCCATCAGGCAATCATCATAGGAATGTACAACGATACAACGCAAGCCCAACAAGATAAAATAGCCACTCAAGATGCTTCTGCCCGAAAAACAGGCACCATCATCACGATTGTGATTGTTATTATTTGTACGCTCATCTATCTTATTCCAACAACATGATTCAGCAAAAATCCAAAAGACATATGTCTATAGCCGCTTTTTGGTATGTAAGTATTGCCCTTCCGCTTTTGGCGGGCACTCTCTTGTATGTGTTCATTCACAAGGACGGTTTATTTGATTTAGCAGAAAATTATTGCCCTTACTTTCAACATATAAGAGTGCTTTTATATCACGAAGTCTATCCCAAAAGCATCCTGATCGAACTATGTGAAGTTCCTGATTTTGCCGGACAGCGATAGCGGGCAAAGCCCGCTGCGCTGCAATTACTTATCCAGCAGGCAGGCCACGCCGGGAAGTTCCTTGCCCTCCATGAATTCCAAGGAAGCACCGCCGCCGGTGGAGATGTGGGTCATCTTGTCAGCATAGCCCAGCTGTTCCACAGCCGCAGCAGAGTCGCCGCCGCCGATGATGGTGATGGCGGAGGTCTTGCTGAGAGCCTCGGCCACAGCCTTAGTGCCCACAGCAAAGGCGGGGAACTCAAACACGCCCATAGGACCGTTCCAGATAACGGTACCGGCATCGGCCACAGCGTCGCAGTACAGCTTCACGGTTTCGGGGCCAATGTCCAGACCCTGCCAGCCGGCGGGGATCTCACCGGACTTGACTACCTTGCTGTTGGCGTCGGGTGAGAAGGCATCTGCGATCACGGTGTCCACCGGCAGCAGCAGCTTTACGCCCTTGGCCTTGGCCTTTTCCAGCATTTCCAGAGAATAGGCTTCCCAGTCGGCTTCCAGCAGGCTGTCGCCCACCTGACCGCCCTGAGCGGCAGAGAAGGTGTAGGCCATGCCGCCGCCGATGATGATGGTGTCGGCGATCTCCAGCAGATTGTTGATGACGCCAATCTTGGAGGAGACCTTGCTGCCGCCAAGGATAGCTACCAGAGGCCGCTTGGGGTTAGCCAGCGCGCCGCCGATGACTTCCAGCTCCTTCTCGATCAGGAAGCCGGAGACGGCGGGGAGATAAGCCGCCACACCGGCGGTGGAGGCGTGAGCCCGGTGGACGGCGCCGAAAGCGTCGGACACGTAGACCTCGGCCATGGAAGCCAGCTTTTGTGCGAAGGCGGGATCGTTCTTGGTCTCGCCCTTTTCAAAGCGGGTGTTTTCCAGCAGCAGGACCTGACCGGGCTGCAGGGCCGCGGCCTTAGCCTGAGCATCCTCGCCCACAACGTCGCTGGCGAAGATGACCTCCTGTCCCAGCAGCTCTGCCAGACGGGCGGCTACGGGAGCCAGAGTCAGCTTCTTCTGCTCCTTGCTCCAGGCGTCCTCAGTGAGCGTAGAGGGGTCTTTGCCCTTTTCTGTCTGCTTTTTGACCCATTTGTCAAAATCCGGCTGGGGCTTTCCAAGGTGAGAGCAGGCGATCACCGCCGCACCCTGTTCCAGCAGATACCGGATGGTGGGCAGGGCGGCCACGATGCGCTTGTCGCTGGTGATAGCTCCGGTCTTTTTGTCCTGAGGGACATTGAAATCGCAGCGGAGAAGGACCTTTTTGCCCTTCACGTCGATATCACGAACGGTCTTTTTCTGATAATTCATAAGCAAACTCCTAAACATATCGTTGATTTGCAGTGCTTTTAAGAATTTTCCGCCATCTCTCCCACGCCCAGCAGGCCGGGGAAGTGATTTTGCCGCAGCGCCTCATATACGCACACGGCTACGGTGTTGGAAAGGTTCAGGCTCCGGGCCTCGTCAATCATCGGCAGGCGGATGCACCGCTCCCGGAAGCGTTCCCGGAGGTCTAAGGGCAGACCGGCGGTCTCCTTGCCGAAAAACAGCCAGCAGTCCGGGGAGAACCGGGCTTCCTGATAGGACCGGGGGGCCTTTGTGGTGGTGAGCCAGCAGTCGGCGGCGGCCTCGGGATGCTGTGCGAAGAAGGCGTCCAGATTTTCGTAATCGGAGACCTCCACCAAATGCCAGTAGTCCAGTCCGGCCCCTACAGATACAATAACACCACGAGGCTGTTCCAGATCTATTACATCGAGTACACGTTCGAACGAAAGTTCATCG
>ENA-UPWM01001083-UPWM01001083.1-human-gut-metagenome-genome-assembly--contig:-NODE-1083-length-12207-cov-6.846002_pt1 | contig 12207 bp, 10 predicted proteins | sample MGYA00250051_ERZ773379 | MGnify/ENA primary metagenome ERZ773379 (study PRJEB29103, sample SAMN06112020) | human gut metagenome | biome: human gut; feature: ankylosing spondylitis patient; material...
CCGTCCGGTTCCGGTAAATCTTTCTGGCTGAACAATTACATCCTGCAAAGCTATGAGCTGGGCCGGGATGTGATGATGCGATCTTCAACGACCTCGACATGGTCGAATACCTCTACGACCTCCAGAACGCGCAGGAAGGCGACGGCAGCGGCGCGTTCGCCATCGTCCCCTTCCTCAAGAAGCTGTGCGGCGACCAGTACACGGCGATGAAGGACGCATTGCGCGACCCCGACACCGGCCGCGTGAGCATCGACAAGGTCAGCGACTTCATCGCCCAACTCCTCGAACAGGTCGCCCCAAACTCCTGACGCTCATAGGAATGCTCGCCACAGCGCCCGACGCGCTCGAAGCGGACTTCCAGCGTTTCTATGGGCTCAACCCCGACCTCATCTGGACGGGCGAACTGCCAGCCAACCGTGCGGCCGCACTGGCCGCCAACCTGCCCCGTCAGGCCATCATCTGGCAAAAACTCGACCCGCGCCTCGCATGGGACGACCAGACCTACCTCCTCGCCGACATCCGCGACAGTCTCGCGTTCCTCGCCTGGACGAAAACCAAGGAAGCCTCACGCAAGGGCGCACGCTGGCGCGGACAACTCCAACGCCCCGGCACCGTCCGACGTGAAGCCACGGGCGGCGAGGCCGTGGCGATGGACGACGAACAACTGGCCGCATACCTGGCCGCACCGCGCACCACCATCAGGGAGACATAGCATGGCAATCGAGATCGCCACCGCGTTCGTGCAGGTCGTGCCCAGCATGAAGGGCGTCGGCAAGGCCATCGAATCGGCGTTCGGCAGCGCATCGGAAACCGCCGGCAACACCGCCGGCATCAAAGCCGGCAACGGCTTCGCCGGCGGCTTCGGCGCGAAACTCGGCGTCATCACCGGCATCGCGCAAAGCGTCGCGGGCAAGGCCATCGAAGCGTTCATGGGCCTGTCCGGCGAGATCACCAGCGCCTCCGACAGCGCCCAGAAGTTCGCCAGCACCCTGAACTTCGCCGGCGTCAGCGAGAAGCAGATCAAACGACTCACCGCCAGCACGCAGGACTACGCCGACAAGACCGTCTACGACCTCAACGACATCCGCAACACCACCGCCCAGCTCGCCGCCAACGGCGTGCCCAACTACGACAGGCTCGCCGAAGCCGCAGGCAACCTCAACGCCGTCGCCGGCGGCTCGGCCGACACGTTCAAAAGCGTCGCGATGGTATTGACCCAGACCGCCGGCCAAGGAAAACTCACGACCGAGAACTGGAACCAGCTCTCGGACGCGATCCCCGGCGCGAGCGGCAAAATCCAACAGGCACTCAAGGAAGCCGGAGCCTACACCGGCAACTTCCGCGACGCCATGGCCGACGGGCAGATCACCGCGCAGGAATTCAACGACGCGATCATGTCGCTCGGCTTCACCGACGCCGCAGTGGAAGCCGCCACATCCGCCAGCACCATCGAGGGAGCCACCGGCAACCTCGAAGCCGCGTTCGTCAAGCTCGGCGCGAGCGTGCTCGACAGCGTCAAACCCGCCATCACCGGCGGCATGAGCTGGATCGCCGACGGCGTCACCAACGCCGTGCCCGTCGTCCAGGCAGGCATCCAAGGCGTCATCGGCTGGTTCCAGCGCCTCTACTCCAAACTGGAGGAAAACGGCGCGATCACCGCGTTCAAAAGCGCATGGGACGCCATCAGGGACGCGATCATGGGCGTCGTCAACATGGTCGTCGACTGGGTGAAACTCATGCCGCCCGACGGGGTCGCGACCGCCATAAAACTCATCGCCGACACGTTGAACCTCATCGTCGGCAACGCCGGCAAGCTCGCGCCCGTGCTCATACCGGCCGTCGCCGCGTTCCTCGGCTTCAAAACGGCCACGGTGGGCATCACGGCGGTCGCCGGCGGGCTCGACGGCATCTTCAACGCCGCCGTGAAGGTCAAGAACGCCGCCAACGGCGTCACCGACCTCGTCAACGGCATAGGCGGCATCTCCGGCCGCATCCAGAAGATAGCCGCATCCACCAAGATCGCGCAGAACGCGCAACTCGCATGGAACGCCGTGACGAGCGCCGGCGCCGCCATCCAACGGGCCTTCAACGCCGTCATAGCCGCCAACCCCATCGGCGCGATCGCCGTCGCCGTCGCGGCCGTCGTGGCCGCGCTCGTCTGGTTCTTCACCCAGACCGAGGTAGGCCGCAAGGCATGGGCCGCGTTCACCTCATGGCTGTCCGAGACATGGACGGCGCTCGTGGAGGGTGCGAGGGCGATATGGAACGGGCTCGGCGAATTCCTCACGGGATTGTGGCAATCGATCACGCAGGGTGCCTCCGACGCATGGAACGGCTTCGTTGCCTTCCTCTCCGGCCTATGGGCCACGATTAGTGGCGGCATCACCACGGCATGGACGAGCATCACCGCGTTCCTGTCCGGCGTGTGGACCGGCATCAGCACGACCGCCATGACGATCTTCACCAGCGTCCGGGACTTCATCGTCAACGTGTTCACCGTGATCGGCGCGCTCATCGTCGCCCCGTTGCAGGCGATCCAGAACGGCATCGACACCGTGTTCGGCTGGATACTCTCGTTCATCACCCAGCAGATGAACAGCACGAACACCGTATGGAGCACCGTATGGACGGCGATCTACAACGTCGTCAACACGATCTTCACGCTGATACGCGGCTACATCTCGACCGTCGTGAACGCGATCCGCACCATCATCGTCGTGTTCCTCGACCTGCTCAAGGGCGACTGGCAGGGCGCATGGGACGCGATCAAATCGTTCTTCACGACCACATGGGACGGCATCAAAGCGTTCCTGTCGAACATCCTCGACGGAATCAAAAGCATCTGGACGAGCGTATGGACGGCCGTAAGCCAGTTCTTCACGGATGTCTGGAACAAGATCGTCGCGTTCTTCACGCCGATCATCAACGGCATCAGGAACACGATCGGCAACGTCCTCAACGCCATCAGCGGCGTATGGACGAGCGTCTGGAACGCGGTCAAGTCCGTCGCATCCACCATCTGGAACGCCATCAGCGGCGTGGTGTCCACATACATCCAGAATGTGCGCAACACCATCTCGACCGTCCTGAACGCCATCAGCGGCGCATGGACGAGCGTATGGAACAGCGTCAGCTCGTTCCTTGGAAACATCTGGCACGGGATCACATCGGCCGTGTCCAACGGCATCCAATCCGTGTCGAACACCGTCGGCCGCATCCGCGACACCGTGCTCGGCGCGGTCAGCGGGGCCGGCGGATGGCTGTACGACACGGGCCGTCAGATCATCAGCGGCCTCATCAACGGCATCGGCGGCGCGTTCCAGTGGGTCAGGAACACCATCAGCAACCTCGGCAGCAGCCTCGTCGGCTGGGCCAAGGGCGTGCTCGGCATCCACAGCCCGTCACGCATCTTCAGGGACGAGGTCGGCAAATGGATACCCGCCGGCATGGCCCAAGGCATCGACAAGGCCAGCGGCCTCGTCGCCGACAGCATCGACGGACTGACCGACATGATCCCCACCGTGAGCCTGAAGACCGACACCAGCCGGCTCGAAACCCCGCTCGCATACCACGGCACCGTCAACGGCGGACGGATCGCGTACACGATGGACGACCGTTCGGCCGACACCGCGACCAAACAGGACATCATCGACGCGATCGACATGGCACTATCCGCCGGCATCACGCTCAACCTGTCCGATCGCGGCGGCGAGGTCATGGCCGGCAAGCTCGCCAAGCCAATGAGCTACGAACTCGACAACATGGCCCGACTCGGCCGATAACAGGAAGGGGGCAGCATCATGCTCTACCAGCGACGCATGCGCCTGCCGCATGTCGAAGACCCCACGCTCAACGGCACGCCGCTGGAGCGCATGATGCTCTCCCTGACCTCCGACGGCGTGACCATCGGCAACGCCGAACCCACGGTGAGCGTGCAGGACATGCCCGGCCGCGACGGCCGGCTCGACCTGACCCTCACCGACCCCTCGGGGGCTGCGTACATGGGCGACCGCGCCATCACGCTCAGCCTGTACGCGATCGGCGGCGAAGACGACATCCTCGCCGCCAAGACGCAGCTCGCGGCCCTGGCCGGCACCATCGTCTCACTCTCATGGCGGGGATTGCCCGGCGAATACCGGGGCCGCATGAGCCTTTCCGCGTGGGAGGACAAGTGGGCCGGCCCCCGGCAGGTCGCCACGCTCGTCACCGTGAGCATCGACGCCGCCCCTTATCTCATCGGCCGCAGCCGCACCGTCACGCTCAAAACGGGCGCGAACGCGATCCATGTCAAAGGCAACCGGCCATGCTGGCCCGCATGGGCGCTCACCCCAGCCAGCGGAGCCAAGACCATCGCCATACGGGACGCGCACGGCCACAAGCTCACTCTCGCATCCGCCACCGCGATCACCGGGCGCATCACCATCGACACCTCGCCCGACTCGCGCGAGCTGCGCGTCAACGGCAACCTCATGACACCCACACTCGATTCCGACTACTTCCCCCTATTGCCCGGTTCGAACACGATCACCACGACCGGTATCTCGGCCGCGACCCTCGCATACCGGCCGCTCACCCTCATCTAGGAGACACGTTTTGCGTTACATGATCTTCGACCGCTGGGGCAACCCGCTCGGCGACCTGCCCTACGCCATCAAAGCGATCCGCACCCGCGCCACCGACGGCACCGACACCTTGGACGTCACCACCATCGGCGAGATCAACAAGGACGAACGCATCGTCTTCAAGGACTCGATGGGCCGCTGGGCGGAATACGTATGCCAGTCCACCCAGACCGCCCGCGCCGCAGGCATGCCCGTCACCGTCGCCTACTGCGCCGGCGGCATCGCCGAACTGTCCCGCACCTATATCGAGGACAAACGCAACCGCAACGCGAACGCCAAAGCCTGCCTCGCCAAGGCACTGGAAGGCACCCGGTGGACGGTCGGCACCGTCGAAACCGGCACCATCACCGGCGCCGCCGACCTCGCCTTCTACCGCTGCACCGTCCTCGAAGCCGTCCAGAAGACCGCCGACACCTACGGGCTCGAAGTCCAGACCGAATACCAGCCCGACCCGACCGGCAACCGCATCGGCCAACGCATCATCCACCTCGTCGAACACCGAGGCTCCACCAACACCACGAAACGCTTCGAATACGGCAAAGACCTCACCCAGATCAAACGAGACATCGCCGCCGGCGACGTCATCACCCGCCTCTACGGCTGGGGCAAAGGCATCGAACAAACCAACGAGGAAGGCGAAGCCACCGGCGGATACGGCCGCAAAATCAGCTTCGCCGACGTCAACAACGGCAAACCCTACATCCAAGACGACCAAGCGCTCGCCAACTGGGGCATCGTGGGAGCCGACGGCACCAAACACCACAGCGAAGCAAGCGTGGACTTCCCCGACTGCGAAGACCCCAAGGAACTCCTAAACCTCACCAAAGCGGCGCTCAAGACCCGCACCACGCCGACCGTCAGCTACACCGCCGACGTGACCGCACTCGGCCAAGCCGGCTACGACCCGGAAGGCACGGACGTCGGCGACAGCGTGCAGATCATCGACACCAGCTTCACCACACCATTGCGCCTCGAAGGCCGCATCCTCCAGATCGAGGAAGACCTGGCCGGCAGCCTCGCCGACACCAAGATCACCCTCGGCAACATCCGCCAGACATACACGCAGCGCATGGCCGCCCAACAGCAGGCCCTCGACAAACTCGTCTCCAACTCCGGCGCATGGAACAGCGCCGCCGGCGGCACCGGCCCGTACATGAAGGACCTCATCGACCGCATCAACCAGATCATGAACGCCACCGGCGGATACACGTACCTCAAACCCGGCCAAGGCATCTACGTCTACGACAAACCGGAAGACCAGAACCCCACCCAATGCATCCACATCGGCGGCGGCTACTGGCGCATCGCCGACCACAAAAAACCGAACGGGGACTGGGACTTCCGGGCGCTCGCCAACGGCAAAGGCATCTTCGCCGACACCGTGTTCACCGGCCGACTCTCCGACGCAGCAGGCCTGAACTACTGGGATATGGACACCGGCGAATTCAGTTTGTCCGCCCGCAGCACCATCGGCGGCAAGACCGTCCAGCAGTACGCCGACGGCGCGGTGTCCGACGCGAACTCGTACACCGACGCGGCGAAACAGGCGGCGATCACCGAGGCCAAGCGTCAGGCCGACGCGGCCGATACGGCCAAGCTCGCGGAGGCGAGGAAGTACGCCGAGGCCAAGGCCTCGGAAGCCCTGACCGCAGCCAAGGCGCAGTCCAAATCGGACAGCGATGCCGCCAAATCAGCGGCGCAGGCCTATGTGGACGCGCTCGACGAATCATTGGGCCAACGCAGCATCTTCGACCGGCTCACGAACAACGGCAAGACGCAGGGCATCTACCTGTCCGGCGGACTGCTCTACCTCAACGCCACGTACATGAAGACCGGCGTATTGGATGCGGCGCTCGTCAAGGCCGGCCGTCTCACCGACAAAAAGGGTTTGAACTATTGGGATATGGACACCGGCGAATTCAGCCTGTCCGCCAATTCGACCATCAACGGCAACAAGGCATCCGGCCTCGCCACCCAGACCCAAGCCCAGAAACTCGCCACGGACGCGCAGACCGCCGCCAAAGCCTACGCCGACCGCGTGGGTGCCAGCACGCTCAGCAGCGCGAAAAGCGACGCGACCGCCAAGGCCAACACGGCACTGTCCGGCGCGAAGACCTACGCCGAGGCGATCATGGCCTACGGCAGCAACCTCGTGCGCAACCCGAACGGCAACCCCGACCACGACCTCGACAAGCTCGGCGCGAGCAAACTCACCAAGACAATGCCCGCCACACACCCCGAGGGCATCACGAGCGCGATCCACCTGGGCAACGTGCGCGACACGTACTTCGGATGGCTGCTCGACACGTTCCGGGGCCACACGTTCCGCCTGTCCGGTTGGGCGTACCGCAAGGCCGGCAATGTCACCAGCAGCTTCGGCATCTACTGGATCGGCACCGACGGCACGAACCACTGGCAGGCCATCGCCAGAGCCGCCGCCAACGCGAGCGGCTGGACATACGTGTCCGGCAGCTACACCGTGCCATCCAACGCCAAAACCGCACGCCTGTGGATGCAGGTCGATCGCAACACCGCCGCCGCATCCGACGCCGACTGGTACTGGACCGGCCTGCAATGCACCGACGAAACCGCCGCCCGCAGCTACGTGGACACCTTCGAAGGGGAACTGACCCAGACCTACATCTTCGACAAACTCACCAACAACGGCCAAAAACAGGGCCTCTACCTGTCCAACGGCCTGCTGTACATCAACGCCACCTATATGAAGACCGGCGTCATCACCGGCAAACGCTCCTACTGGAACCTCGACACCGGCCAGTTCGCCATGACCGACGCCAACGGCAACGAAACCGTCCACCTCGACGGGAACGGTGCCAACAACCTCCTGACCGGCACCTTCCGAACCGCCCGAACCGGCAACAGGGTGCAAATCAGCCCGAGTTTCAAACAGACCGAAATCTCCGGCACGGACTCCTTAGAAGGCGCAGGCATCCAGTTCTACCACGGAAGCGGCTCGTACCGGCACCCGTACATCGCGGTCGAGTCCACCACGCAGCAGGAGGGCGAAGTCAGCGCGCTCACGTTCAACGGCGGGCGGCGCGCGGAGCACGACCCCGGCGCGTTCGCCAGAATCGGCGAACGCAAGGCCGACGACAACACCACCAAGGTCGGCACCGTGTTTCTCGCCGCAGAAAAGGACTATGACTCGACCGATTCCAGCAGTAGGCGTGCCTACCTAAGTCTGTGGTCTCCCAAGACCGGGGACACGACCGCCACGCTCGCCGCGCGAGACCCCAATGGCCTGGTCGGAATCCAAGCCGACATCGACAGCGGATACCTGTACATGGGAGGCTTCCTCGGCGGCTTCTCCGGCGGGCGCTCCACCTTCCAAACCGCGTGGTGGGAAGGCCAAAACATCGGAGCCATGAAATACACGCAATACACCCTCACATCCTCCAATCCCGCGAAATACGGCTCATACAAGGCGTTCGCCACCGTCAATCACCGGCAGGACGATCCCGGTCTGTTCATAGCCACCGTGTCCGACTGCACGGCAAGCGGTTGGAGTGTCTGGGTGTACACGCCGCCGGAGAGGGTGGTCACCAATATGGATGCCAGTTGGAACCGCAACACCAGCACCGGCGCCGTCTCCAACCTATCCATCAACACGCATTATGCGGCCCTGTTCCAAGGCAACAAACCCTACCAGCTCCACACCATCGGATTCCTCAAGAAATAGGAGATGCCCATGCAAGTCACCACCATCAACGACCAGCCCACCCTCCTCATAGACCGACCCCTCACCGCCGACACCACCCCGCCGGCCGCAGTCACCGACGGCATGACCACCATCGCCACCACGCCACCCACACCCGACATGCGCCACGACGCCATACCACTCGCCGCAATCGCATCATGGCGCACACTCCTCGGCATCGAAACCGACACCGAAGCCGTAGCCGCCATCCTCCACGTCCGAGACCACGGCGAACCAGACCCAGACCCCCAAACCGGCGAAACCGCATGGACAAGCGCCTACAACGCCATCGAAAACGCCATCAACACCACCACCGCGCCCGCCGACAATACACCCGACGATCCGCTCACCGCCGGCCGCAACAAAACACGCGGCCTGCTCGGCCTCCCGCTCCTGCCGGACACGGCAACCACCAACCCATCCGCCGAAGACGAAACCGACGCCCCGACCACCATCGCGCTGCCCGCCGGCATCGAACCAACGGAACTCGGCAACCTCCTCGCCGACCACGCCGACGACATCAACGACGCCACCGACCGATTCATCGAATCACTCACCCAAACCAACGACGGAAAGGACCACGACTGATGGACGACAAAAACCTCTACCCGGCCATGATCGGCAAACTCCGCGAAATGCTCGCCGACAGCACCGTCCAGATCGCCGCACTCCAAGCCCAGATCGACATACTCGCCAAGGAAAACCAACGCCTCACCGACCAATCCAACAAGGACGACGACAATGGCAACGCTTGACAGCTTCCGCGAAGCCGCAGGCGAACCCATCCAACTCGACCTAGCCAACGGCTACATCGCAGACATACGCCTCAACGCCGGCGACATCAACGGCCGCACCATCACCGTCGAACTCACCGACAACGGCACCCCCATCACCGACACCACCGGCATCACCGTCGCGCTCGCCTACAACACCAGTCCCGGCAGCGGGCTGGGCGACCGCGTGAGCATGCCGGCAGTGTTCGGCATCCCCACGGCCACGTACCGCGTCGCCGTGCCGCGCAAGGCGTTGCAGCACGCCGGCGCGATCCTCATGGGCATCGAGGTCAGCGTCAACGGCACGCGAACCTGTTCGCGCAACTTCCACGGCATCGTCGAACGAGCCGTGTTCGACGCGACCGCGCCCGACGCGCAGGATCAGATGGGTGTGCTCGACAAGCTCATAGACGACGCGACCACGGCCATCAACAAGGCCGTCAGCGCGGCCGGCGAAGCCAAGGACGCCGCAGACGCGGCACGCACCAGCGTGATCGAATACCGGCAGCTCTCCGACGACTGCAAGGCCAAGATCGCCGCCAGCGCGGCCGCCGGCGTGGTCTTCGCGACCCAATCCGACATAGACACCCAGTACGACAGCGTGATCGCGCCGGCACTGTCCGGCGCCGAAACGATCCCGCCGCTCACCCAGTCCGACATCGACTGGGCGCTCGACATCATCAACCGATAAACAGGAAGGAGCCATCATGGCGAACGCGCAGAAGGTCATGACCCTCGCCGACACCGCCCAGCTCATCGCCAAGGTCCACAAGAACGCCGCCCAAGGCGTGCGATTCTCCTACGACTCCACCAAGGGCGAATACGGCAACATCGCCGCCTACTTCACCGCCCACACGGACGGCAAGATATACGGCGTGAAATTCCCCAAATACACGTACAGCAACACGCCAACGGGCGTGAAGACCCGAGACAACGCCAACCTGACCATCGAGATCAGCACCAACGACAAGGCCGGCCGCGACGACTACGCCGCGCTGCCTGCCTTCCGCGTGTGGGACGTCAACGCCACCGTGGACGACGACGGCGTGCCCCACGTCACCGCCATCGACGGCATCGACACCCGCTTCAGACGCGACGACACCAACGGCGACGTGTACGTCATGACATGCCCCGGATACTACAAGCTCGAAAGCACGAGCACCCACAACGAATTCCTCTACAGCGACACCCAATACGACGGCTACACGCCCATGCCCGGCGTGCTGCTGCCCGACGGCAGCAAACGGCCATGCCTATTATTCGCGAAATACGCCGCCTCCCTCGACTCCCAGCAACGCCCACTGTCCGTCAGCGGCAAGGAGATCGACCGAGAATTCGGCTCCCAGAACCGAGCCATCGACTACGCGCTCAAAAAAGGCAAGGGCTACGCCGGCCGCTGCGCCGGCGACACCTTCTATATCCAGCTCATGCTCATGCTCAAATACGCCACCAAAAACTCGGACGTGCTCGGCGGCTGCTGGCAGTACACGCCGCAAACCGCCGTCACCAAGGCCGAAACCGGCGTCAAGCGCGTCATCATCGCCACCAGAGACGCCGGCAACTTCGACATCGGCAGCACCGTCAATGTCGGCACCGACAGGGAACGCAACAACGCCGGCAACTACAGCGCCGCCCGGGCGCGCACCATCCTGAGCAAGACCAACCTCGACGCCGACAACACCGCACTCAACCTCGACGGCGACGCCATCACCACGACCACCGCATGCTTCGTCAGCAGCATGCCGTGGAAGACCGGGGCCACCGACAAGCTGCTCGGCACCGACGGCCGCCCATCCGCCGCGTTCGCCGCCAACCACCAACCCATCCGCCTACAGGGCATCGAACTATTCAACGGCGTCTACGAGAGCGACGCCGACCTCATCGTCAACGCCGTCAAGGAAAGCGACGACAAGGGCCGACTCGACATCTACCGCGTGTTCGACATCACCAAGGCCAGCAAGACATCGACGGCGAACTACACCAAAATCGGCGAATTCACACCACGCGACAAGACCACGGACAACTCATGGCGATACGCCGAGGACTTCACCGTGTCCAACGGCGTCATCATCCCCACGGGACTGGGCGCGACGAGCACCACCGGCATGTGCGACGGCATCGGGGCCAACCCGCTCACATCCCAAGGCCTCCGTCAGGTGCTGCGCTTCGGCGCCCTCTGGGGTGGGGTGCAGTCCGGCGCTTTCGCCGCGAACCTCAGGTTCGACCTCGCGAACCGCTGGTGGCACTTCGGGGGCCGCCTTTCTGCGCTCGGTCGCACGAAGGCGTAGCCGCAGTGCGATGGGGGTGAAGCGCAGCGAGGGGGGCGAAAGCCCCCTCATGACGTTTCGCAGCCTTTTGGGATTTGTGGCGGTACGCCTCCGACGTCCGTGCGTGGTGCAGCGCTTCGGCAACCTCAGGGATGGGGTGCAGTACGGCGCTTTCGCCGCGAACCTCAGGAACGACCTCGCGAACCGCAGGTGGAACATCGGGGGCCGCATATCCGGTCAATCCTGTCAACACGATCATTACGCCACAACTACCCTCCACGCCAGCCAGTGAGAGGGCAAGCCACGGCCCAGCCGAAAATCAAACCGGGCGGGGTGAACAGTCCCATGGAGGCCACGCTCTCGCCGGTCCTGCACCACATCGGCGTGCTTGCCTATGCGCATTATCCGGCGCTGTACCTCTATCAGGCCGCGCGCTTCGGACTGCGCGCCCTGCGCCGCACCGCCGCACAGGCTGCCGCCGAGTCCGGGACGCCGCTGCTGCTCGTCGGCGGCGTGCACGACTGGATCGCTCCGCTGCACCGCAGCTCCATTCTGGCCCATCTGCATGCGCTGCCGCAGGCGCAGGCCCTGCTCTGGGCCGAGCCGGAGCACGACGGCCACGCCGACCTGCTGTTCGGCGCGACCCGCAGCGAGGCCAACCCCGCCCTCATGGCACAGATCACCCGCTTCCTCCGCCCCGAAAAATTCGACGAAATGAAAAAAAGTTGTTGACAATTTTCTATCCTGCTGATATAATAGCAGAGCTGTCAGGAAATGCTGCTATAGCTCAGCAGGTAGAGCGCATCCTTGGTAAGGATGAGGTCTCC
>ENA-UPWM01001084-UPWM01001084.1-human-gut-metagenome-genome-assembly--contig:-NODE-1084-length-12206-cov-59.493198_pt1 | contig 12206 bp, 8 predicted proteins | sample MGYA00250051_ERZ773379 | MGnify/ENA primary metagenome ERZ773379 (study PRJEB29103, sample SAMN06112020) | human gut metagenome | biome: human gut; feature: ankylosing spondylitis patient; material...
CAGAGAAGTTTGACAAGGATTCAGTTACCACTTATTGCTATGTAACTCCTAGCGACAGTATGCTCACTGTTAGGCAGCACATCAGAGAATCCGTTTTACAGGTTAAAAGGGACTCCCTTGACCGCTTTTGCAGTCAAGGGAGTCCGCTTTACATATATTGTGATTACTTCTCCGCGTACAGCCGCCACAGGAACATCACGATCTGCGCTCTCGTGCAGCCGCTGCCGGGGCTGAAGGTGGAGCTTGTTGTGCCGTTGGTGATGCCGTTGTCCGTGGCCCACTTCACCGCTTCGGCGTAGTAGGCGTCGGCGGCCACGTCGCTGAAGGCAGGCGCACCGTCGGCGGATGCCTTGGACGCCCGGAACAGGAAGGTCATGCCCTGAGCCCGGGTGCAGGTCGCGTCGGGGGCGAACCGGCCGTCAGCCGTGCCGGTGGTGATGCCGTTCTCAATGGCCCACGCCACCGCCTTTTCATAGTAGCTGCCGGCGGCCACATCGGTCATTCCGGCCGCAGTCCCCTTCGGTTCAGGAGAACCGGCCGCCCGCCACAGGAAGGTGACAATCTGGGCACGGGTGCAGGGCTGATTAGGGCCAAACAGGCCGTCGCCGATGCCGCCGGTGATGCCCTTCTTCTGCGCCCATTTCACGGCTTCGTAGTAATACGCGTCGGTGGGAACATCCCGGAAGGGGCTGATCTTCACTTCCTCCGTGAATGCAGCCTTGACCTCCACCTTTCCGGCGGGCATGATGAAGGTGAATTTGCCGTCGCCCTTGTCGGTCAGTTCAAGCTCCTTGCCGTTTTTGTCAAACACCTTGAGACTGTCCAATTCATAGCCCGCGTCCGGCTTCACCGTGACAGTCACACGGTCGCCCTGGCTGGCGTTCTTCGGGCTGACGCTCACGCTGCCGTTTTCCGTCTTATCCGGAATTCCGACGGCATAGCTGGGATCGGAGTCATCCCGGCCAGACGAGAACGAACCGCCGGAAGTCGAACCGCCGGAACCGCCGTCCCTTGTCCAGTTTGCCGTGACTGTCACGCTGCCCTCCGGCATGGTGAAGGTCGTTTCGGCGGCGCTGGCATCGTCAAACCTGATGCCGCTGGACGTCCAGCCGTTGAAGGTGTAGCCGCTACGGCTGCCTGCGCGGACGGTGACAATGCTGCCCGCCGCGTACTTCCCCTCGCCGGAGGCGTCCGCATAGCTGCCGTTCACAGTGACGGCATACCGGGTCTGACGGGTGATCAGCGCCAGCTGCTGTGCGGATTCGTTGCCCGCGCTGTCCTTCGCGCTGAGGGAGAGGATGCCGGAGTTTGTATCCAGCGTACCGGAGACGGTAAAGCGGCCCTTGCTGCTGGCATAGATCTTTTCCGTTCCGCCGTAAAGGATCTCGCTGCCGGCGTCCGCCGTGCCGGTGACGGTGTAAGCGCCGGTTTCCTGATCGGCGAAGAACACCGGGTCGGAGAGGGTCAGTACGGGAGGCGTCACGTCGCGGCTCACCAGCAGGAACACGCTGGTCACGTCCATTCCCTGCTTGCCGTCGATCTTGAGCATCAGACTGCCTTCAAAAGTGGGAATTTCATAGTTGCCGTTAGTCAGGGCGGGGTGGTCTGTATCGTCCATCTGCGTGACAGTAAATTCGGCGTCCGGATCATCGCAGGTCACGGTGAGCGTGCCGGGCTTTTCGCCCACATAGGCGTGGTACACGCCGTTTTCGTCCGCACTGACGGGGATGCCGTTCACGGTGAGCGTCATATGCAGCGGCTCATATTTCGGCAAATGTACACCGGAGGATGTAGTCTCCGGGCTGTAATACTTCGCGGTAAGCGCCTTTTTGGTGTTCGTTCCCCCGCTCTCCGCGGTACCGCTCTCCGTGCCCTCCGCGGCGCCTGTCTCCTCGCCTTCCGCAGAGCCTGTCGCCGCGCTCTCCGTGAAGTACGCTTCTTCCTTGTAGGCACTTACGCCAACCTTGTAGGTCTCGTTGGGGGACAGATTTTTGGAGTTTTTCGTTTCCTCACCGCCCACGGTCAGCGCCATGTTGATGGAGATGGCTGGCTGTCCATTTTCGTCGGGTTTTTTAAGATCGTAGCCAAAGCCGGTGTCCTTCCACTCGCTGCCGTCTTTCTGATAGACCGTCACGCGGTAGCCGTCGGCGTCGTCCACCTTACCCCATTCAGCCCTCATCACCTCGTTGCCGACAAAGGTCAGCGTAACGTTTGCCGGAGCAGCAGGCTGATTGCTGTTCGTGTAGCTCACCTTGTCTTTAGACTGCCAGCTGTCAATGGCGGCAAGGGCGTTCACAGTTTCGATCTTTCCGTTCTCATCGGTGACCTCAACGCTCTTTTCCGTCATTAGGAAGGAGGTCACATAGTAACTGCCCGTGGGCGCGTGTGTGCCGCTGGTGGGAACGGTGACGGAAATGTTTTGGGTATCCTTCACAATTTGCTCGTCGATTAATTCCCTACCCCCACTCGATTTTTCAAAGATTTCAGCAGTAAGAAAAGAGGAAAAAGTGGACCTCTAAAAAAGGCACCCATTTCGGAACCAAAAATAAACGCTTAAAATATGTAAAAACGGGCTGAATTCTTAAAATATGTTTATAAAAAGCGAAAAACACCCTTCACCACCCTTCACCCGTAACTATTTGACACACAAAATGTTAAATAAAAAGGTGAAGGGTGAAGGTTTGAAAACTCTTTTTTATATATACGCGCGGCAAGGGAAAGAATCCGTTTTTTCATTTTTCTGACTTTCTGGATTTTCCAAAAATCCTAAAAAAAGAATATAATATAAGATTTAAAATATACCCTTCACCCTTCACCTCGTCACTTTTCCGATGTTTCACTTCTTCACTACTTCTTCTTCGAAATACCCCAACAAAAATGGGCGCAAAAATGCTGCGTTAAAAAGTTTAACCTAGGTTATTCTTTGTAAAAAGCGAGTCCTATAGGACTCGCCGCCTAAGTAAAACATTTTGTATACCTTCGCAACATGAAAAAAACGATAAAACCAGATACTGGTATTACTGCGATGAAGTGGACAAGAGAACGGCAGAGGACATCAAGCACCGGCTGCCCTGCATCACACACCCAGCGTGCAGCTCAAGGGAAACTCCAAGAAGCTGACTGACTTCAGGAAGGAAACCTATTGGCTGATGCCGATACGCCGCCCGAGGCTCTCCCATTTTAGGAAATTCTGCTTCGGAGATATTTTTTTATCTTTCGGAGATATTTCCGTATCTTTCGGAGGGATTTCCGTATGATTCGGAGAGATTTTATTCTACCAGGCAGAAGAAAGAAGCAACTGACAAAAACAGACTAAAAAAAACAAATTATGATAGAAGACAGAAGTTACGGGAAGGCGGAGCTCGCCATGCTCTACTTTCCCACCGCTACCCCCAGGGTAGCGCTCAACCGACTGGTGAGATGGATCAACCGATGCCCCGAGCTCAAGCAGAGCCTCTGTTCGGACTACGCCGGCAAGTTTTCCCACTTCTACACCCGGCAACAAGTAGCAGAAATCATCGAATTTCTGGATGAACCATAAAAAATCACCCTGGAAGGGAATGCATACGCCACACTATGCATATCCCTTCCAGGGTGAGTTTAATAAAACTACAATCACAGCAATAAAACTATTAATTTTACGTTCTTTTCAAAAAAAGGATTGTGCAATAGTGACTTAAAGGCTAAAAGCACTACCTTTGTAAATAATATCAAAACAGAGTATAATGGAAGGAAACAATATAACAGTAGATAAAGCTGTCCAAACCATAAAAGGGGCAATTTTGCGAGCTCAAGCACAGGCGAGCCAGTCAAGTAATGCCATACAGTTGTCTTTATATTATGGTATAGGGCGTTATGTGTCTATCAATTTACAGCAAGCACATTGGGGCGCAAAAGCTCTTGATACTATTAGTGAGAGATTGCAGCGTGAATTGCCAGGATTAAGAGGCTTTTCTTCAGGCAACTTGAAGAAAATGCGTATCTTCTATGAGGAATGGCAATGCCTTTCAATTGGTTCGCCATTGGCGAACCAATTACAACAGCCTGAAAATAAGATAGAAGAAGGTATTGAAATAGGAGAAAAGACACTCCTTTGTATTAACAGACCTATAGAGTCAGCAGACTTGCATATAGAGGATTTTGTGGGCATTAGTTTCACTCATCATATGGAAATTTTGCATAAAACTACCACTTTAGATGAGCGCATCTACTATATACATCAAGTGAACCTGTATCATTGGAACAAGTACGTATTACGGAAATACTTATCAGATGACCTATATCACCATCAAGGCAATATGCCTAACAATTTTCCGAAAGCGATACCAGACATTAAGCAATCAATGAAAACAATATCAATGTTTAAGGATGAATATTTGCTTGATTTCATCAATACTGAAAATTTGGGACTGGAGATTGAGGACATTGACGAACGTGTAGTTGAGCAAGAAATTGTAAGAAACATGCGCGATTTCATTCTTCAATTCGGAAAGGATTTTATCTTTATGGGTAACCAGTATCGTGTCGTACTTGAAGGAGAAGAAATGTTCATAGACCTTTTGTTCTTTAGTCGAGAACTTGCAGCAATGGTAGCCGTGGAACTAAAATACGGTAAGTTCAAGCCTTCATATTTGGGACAACTATGTACATATCTACAAGCGTTAGACCTTACTGTAAAAAAGCCACACGAAAATCCTTCTATTGGTATTGTTTTATGCAAAGAAATGAACAAGGCTTTTGTTGACATTGTTGTAAGGAACTACGACAGCCCAATGGGAGTAGCAACATATAAAACCAAACAGGATATGCCTGAAGAATTACAGAAGGCTTTGCCTGATTTGGATAAGATGAAAGATCTGTTTTGCAAATCGTTGTAAATGTGTATTCACATTTTATAAAATACGTATTAAGGAGTAAGGCTATAATGTTCTTACTCCTTTTTTCATTTGTACAACGAGTGAAGCGATTAATAAAAGTGCAATCACCGCAATAATACTATTGATTTTACGTTCTTTTCAAAGAAAGGGGTTGTGCAATAGTGACTTAAAGGCTAAAAGCACTACCTTTGCATACAATAATAAGTAACAACACGTTTAAGGTCACAAATTGTGACCTTAAAAATAAAGATAGAAATATGGCAGATATAACGGAAAAGACAGTTAATGGCGAACTGGTCACAAATCGTGACCAGTTGGTTGGTGTTGACAATATAGAGCCTCTAATAAAAATCATTAGAGGACAACAAGTTATGCTTGACCGTGACCTTGCCACACTTTATGGCGTTGAAACAAAGCGTCTTAATGAGCAAGTAAAACGTAATATTAAACGATTTCCAGAAGATTTCATGTTTCAATTGACCAAGGACGAATGTTTAAGGTCGCAAATTGCGACCTTAAACGAAGAATCCGACAAGCGTATAGAAGATATGCACCGATTGATGTTGAAACATTCCGTTTATCACATGACCGCTTCCTTTGTATAGACGATGATGTATATCACATAGGTGCATCCATAAAGGACTTGGGCAAAAAGTGGTTTGGTTTCTCCAAGATGGAGATACTTACACCAGACGAATTGGTGGAAAGGATCAATAGAGAGTAATCGATACGCAATATTTCAAGAATATAAAAATTACGAATTATGAAAAAAATACCATTTATAATGATTGTAGTTTGGGGAATAGCGGTATTATGTACACTATTCTTGAGTTCATGCAAGCGACCAGAGGTCTTAGACAATAGTACTCTTGTAAATAGCGCAAGAAACGTGGCTTTGACCTTTGGTCCTGCGTATGTTCCATTTTTTAAAGAGGCTAACGTATCGGATATTCAAGTTTTTAAAAAGAAGGATTACGGAGGAGACAGCCGCCCTCAAATAAGAAAACAGATAGGAAGAAAGTTCTATACTGTAACTTTTACATATGATAGTACTGCCGTTAAATTTGATTTTGGATTTGCAGCAAGAGTCAGAATATGGAAAGATACAGGGGAACCATTAGATGTTATATTTGGTAATGGTTGGGGAAGAAATTTTTTCTTTTTAAGTTTTAAGGAACAAACAGATCATTCTGCAAATGACTATGAGAAAGTGGCTTCTGACTCTATTGTTAAAGTACCATTGCAAACTGTACATGAACCAGAGAGTATTTGGAATTCCAATGCTGACAACAAACAAGACAGCCTATCAACGAGAGACTTTTCATCCTATGGCTTTGTGGAAGACAAGGAGTCGTTGAATGTTTTTTCTGTAAATTTTGAAAAAAGTTATTGTTTTGCTTAGTTTTTTGCTTGGCTCAACTGTATATACAGTATATGGACTATAAAACAGGGAATAGGCTATGAGTAAATATCTGATAAGTTTGATTTTGCTTTCGGTGATAAATATGGGCGTTTCTGCCCAACGTATCACTCGACAATATAATAATGTGTCATTTTCTGCGGCATTAAAGGATTTGAATGCCAAACAGGATAAGTATGTCATCAACTTTGTGTATGACGAGTTGGAGGATTTCAAGGTGACGAAGAACATCAAAAATGAAAGTGTTCCAGATGCCATCATGAACTTGATAGGTTTTTACCCTATCAAGATGAAACAAGTGGATAATATTATCATTGTAGAATGTATTCAAAAGACTTCTAACAGAATGATGGGACGCATTGTAAACACTCACCATCAACCAGTCGATTTCGCCAATGTCGCTTTGCTCAATGTTAGTGATTCCAGTTTAATCACGGGTGGTGTGACAAATGAGAATGGTCAGTTCGTAATTCCTTGCGAGGTGAAAAAGGCGATTGTGAAAGTGAGTTGTGTGGGCTACAAAACTTACTGTAATGCATATCGTACCGGTGAGGTTGGTGCCATAACCTTGGAGGATGCAACAATTAATCTGCAAAAAGTTATGATTAAAGGTCATCGCAAATACATATCAAGAGAAAACGGTAAACTTACGCTTGACGTTCAAAATTCCAATTTGAAAAATATTGGCAAGGCAACAGATGTTATCAAATATATTCCTGGGATGCTCTATACAAATGGAAAGTATGAGGTGTTTGGTAAGGGTGAGCCTGTCATCTATATAGATGGAAGAAAGCAGACTAATATTTCAGGGTTGTCACTCCTTTCTTCTACCAACGTGAAGTCTGTACAGCTCATAACAAACCCTGGAGCAGAATACGATGCAGAAACAAGGAGTGTCATAAACATCACTACCGTACACCATTCCTTGGATGGACTTTCTGGTATTGTGGGTGCGGAAATCTCCAAACATAAGAATTTGTCTAACAACGAGGAGGTCAACCTCAACATCCACAAGGGAGCTTTGGATGTATTCCTCGCATATCAATATGACAATACGAGAAGTGACATCAGATATGATGTTAACCAGTTCAATTACGAGCAAGATACATTTCATGAGATTTCTGCTTCTGAATATTCCGACCGCTCTCGCTCTCATGACTATAATGTTGGTATGAATTATGCCATAAACAAGAATCACACTATCGGCGGAAGATATTTGGGAAGCATCTCCAACTACAAGATGCTCGACTCTCCTTTCGACTATATGCAGACGTACAAGAATGATGAACTGCTGACATCTACAGACAACAAGACTGAAGAATCTGAAAAGGAAAGGTTTCACAATGTCAATCTGTATTATATCGGCAAACTAACAAACAACCTACAGCTCAACTTGGATGCCGACTATGTTTATGCTCAACTGAAACATAAGCAACAAGTGAGCGAGACAAGTAGAATAGATGCTGTCTCAGAAATCACGCATATGCAAAACGACCAGCGAAATCGTGCGACTGCACTCAAAGGGGTGTTTGCTTGGAACATGAATAAGAATAATAGGCTTGATTTCGGAACGGATTTCAGTAAAATCAGTTCATGGGGTATGTCTGTAAACGAAGAAGGGAAGATAACCGATGACCAATTCAAGAATAAGGAAACCAAGTATGCTGGATTTGCCACTTTTCGTTTGTCTGCCTCCAAATGGAAAGGAAGCATCGGGCTTCGCTATGAGTACATTCATGCCATCAACACAGACCAAGGAGAAGTAAATAACAAGACCAATTATTCGGACTTACTTCCATCCCTTTCTCTTTCCACTATGTTTGGGAGAGTTGGGATGAATCTTGATTTCAGTAGCAGGGTCAACCGTCCTTCGTTTCGTCAGTTGAACAACAGTGTGAGCTACAACAATCAATACCATTATGAGCAAGGCAACATTTATCTGAAACCGCAATACGTGTATGATACAGAACTTAGTGTGAATTATAGCATATTCGACTTCAAGTTGGATTATCAGTATATCAAGGATTACATCCATCCGACTGTCGTTGCTGTATCCGGCAAACCTGGAACGGTAACTTGGATGTCAACCAACGCCAAGGATTTCCAGCAACTAGGAGCGCAATGTGTTGTTTCACCTGTTTTTGGTTGCTGGCGACCTACTTTGACGGTGGGTGTCTATAAACCTTATTTCACGCTATCATATAATGGAGAGCAATTAGACTACAATCATCCATACGGTCTCTTCGCTTTCCAAAATGTAGTGGCACTAAGGAACGATTGGCTTTTTCGATGTGATTTCTTTTGGAACATTAAGGGACATCATGGCATCTACGAGCAAAACGGTTATTCGTCATTCAATATGATGGTACAGAAACAGTTACTTAAAAAGAAATTGACGATAACATTGAAAGCAGAGGACTTGTTTGATAGCTCGAAGTTGAACGATGTAAAGAGGGTTAATTTTGTGGTGCAGAACAGAAAAGTGAATAACTTCAATCGCTGCATCATAGCTTCCATTAGTTACAACTTCAATAGTTTCAAAGATAAATACAACGGAAGCGGTTCTGCTGAGGATGAGATTAATCGTTTTTAGAAAAGTATTGTTTTTCAAATCAACCTCTAAAATGCAATACCCAAATTCTGTGTGATGAATATCTCAGGATTTATTAACCGAGATGATCATCCACAGAATTTTCACTTATCATTATCAATCGTTAAAAAACATACATTTTATTGTGTATCCAATAAATTGTTATATTTTTGCAAACGAAAAGAGTTGTTTGACAAGCAAATATATGCACATTGCAGAAATTAGAACCGTTGCTAAATTATTACCTCTATTGAGGTAAAACACTCATAAATCGCTCATTTTAAGCTATTCTGAATATTTGGGCAGATTTTCAGATAAAATATATGCAGGAAAAGCCCCCGGTGCGTATAGCATCGGGGGTTTCTGTTTTTAATGCTTCTGCCCTTTACCTTTCCCTTCGGCCGGTGACCGTTGGTTCAGGGCGTGTGGAGCAAAACTTGCGAAACTTGAGTAATTTACCATTTAATATTTTTCGAAAATGTTTTAATAAGGATACCTTTCAAGGCATCATTCACATCAAAAAACTTTTGCATCATGTTCATCCAACAATCAACATAATACTTAGGTGAGCACTCTAACGACCACATTTCCCCGATGTCATCCATCAAAGCTTCATCAGGATGCTTTAGCAATGCTGCCCTCAAAGGTACGAAATGTTTTTGAAACAACCAAGGATTTTTGAAGATTATTTGTATTACGGTAATTACAATTTCAGTTATTACAGTTTTTTCCTGAGGGGGTATAAGGGTTTGAAGGTAGTAACAATCTGTTACTACAAATATTTATATATAAATATATATATAAAGAAGATAATGTAAAAAAAACGATATGACTAAAATGTTAAAATAAAAATTATAAAAAAGTTGTAAAAAGTATCATGTAATTAAAAAAAAGGGTTTTCATTTTTTGTTGAGTCGATTATACTAAAGAATGCAGATTGGATGCAGGGGTATCATCCGGTCTGGAAATATGTGAATGATAAGACCTGTTTGGGGAGAGATACAGACATTTTCGTTTTTGAGGAGATGTCAGCGGGAAAAGAGTATAAAGATTTAGAAGGGAGAATGGAATATGTCGGTAGATATCGGAATAGATCTGGGAACAGCCAGTGTGCTTGTCTATGTCCGCGGCAAAGGAGTCGTTTTGAAAGAACCATCAGTTGTCGCGTTTGACAGAGATACGAATGTAATCAAAGCGATCGGGGAAGAAGCGAGACTGATGCTCGGAAGGACGCCTGGGAATATCGTTGCGGTTCGTCCTCTCAGGCAGGGCGTGATTTCGGATTATACAGTGACAGAAAAGATGATCAAATATTTTGTCCGAAAGTCGCTTGGTAAGAGAACATTCAAAAAACCGCGTATTAGTATCTGTGTGCCCAGTGGTGTCACAGAAGTGGAAAAGAAAGCGGTAGAAGAGGCTACTTATGCGGCAGGTGCGCGGGAAGTGCACTTGATTGAAGAGCCTGTAGCGGCCGCGATTGGCGCGGGAATTGATATTGCAAAGCCATGTGGGAATATGATTGTAGATATCGGCGGAGGTACTGCGGATATTGCGGTAATCTCACTGGGCGGCACTGTTGTGAATACATCGATTAAGGTGGCGGGAGATGATTTTGATGAGGCAATCGTCCGTTATATGCGTAAAAAACATAATCTTCTGATCGGTGAAAGAACGGCGGAAGATATAAAGATAAAGATAGGAACAACATATCCTCTTGTAGAGGAAGAGACTATGGAGGTTAGGGGAAGAAACCTTGTAACAGGATTACCGAAAACTGTTACGGTAACTTCTTCGGAGACAGAGGAGGCTTTGAGGGAAGCCACCGGGCAGATTGTTGAAGCTGTGATAGCGGTATTGGAGCAGACTCCGCCGGAGTTGTCGGCAGATATACTTGACCGTGGAATCGTTTTGACAGGCGGAGGTTCTATGCTTCGCGGATTAGAGGAATTGATCGAGGAGAGGACAGGCATTAACACGATGACAGCGGAAGATCCGATGAAAGTTGTTGCGATCGGAACAGGACAATTTGTTGAATTTATGAGCGGACGGGGCGAAGTCTGACGTGAAGAGCTGATTTGGCAAAGAGAGAGAAGGAGCAGGGATGTGAGCAATACGGCACATCCCTGTTATAATGTGGATATAAAGCGAAATATTGTGGAAAACAATAACGGAAAGAGGAAAGATCTGTGGAAAAAGTTACGGGATATGTAGGTCACATTGTGTTTCGGAATGCAGAAAACGGATATACAGTGTTTCATTTGGAAAATGATGACGGAGAAGTGACCTGTGTGGGGAATTTTAATTACATTACAGAAGGGGAACTGTTGGAAATAACGGGGGAGTATGTGACTCATAGTGTGTATGGAAATCAGTTGAAGGTAATGTCTCACGTTGTGAAAGAACCGGAAGATCTCGTATCCATAGAACGGTATCTTGGATCGGGAGCCGTTAAAGGAATCGGGGCGGCTCTGGCGGGACGTATTGTCAGGAAGTTTAAAGAAGATACTTTTCGTATCATAGAAGAAGAACCGGAGCGTCTTGCCGAAATCAAAGGAATCAGCGAGCGTAAAGCAAGAGAGATTTCATCACAGTTAGAAGATAAAAAGGATTTGCGAAAGGCAATGATCTATCTTCAAAAGTATGGAATTTCTGCGAAATTGGCAGCAAAGATATATAATCATTATGGTATGCGTGTATACAAAGTGATGGAAGAAAATCCGTATGAACTTGCGGATAATATTGAGGGGATCGGATTTCGTACCGCAGATGAGATTGCGGCACGCATCGGAATCCATACAGATTCCGATTACCGGATTAAAAGCGGACTGTTTTATACATTGCAGCAGGCAGTAGGAGAAGGGCATATCTATCTTCCTCAGGAGGAACTTTTACGTCGTGCAAGAACGCTTTTGGAAGTGGAGATTGACGATATAGAAAAGCATGTGATGGATCTGTGCATTGAGAAAAAAGTGGTTATGAAAGAATGTGTCAATGAAAACAAAAATGAAAATGAAATCAGGATTTACCCGGCACATTATTATTATATGGAATTGAATACGGCGAAAATGCTTCATGATTTGAATATAAATTGTGATATGCCGGAGGAAATGATGGAAAGACGGCTCTGTAAAGTGGAGCGGGCAGAAGAGATCAAATTGGATCCTAAGCAGCATACAGCGGTGATTGAGTCGATCAAACACGGTTTGCTTGTGTTGACCGGAGGACCGGGAACGGGAAAAACAACGACAATTAATCGTGCTGTTGCTTTCTGTTCCATCTGTGCTTCTGGCTGTATTTTTTCCGCATCCAGTGAGCATTC
>ENA-UPWM01001088-UPWM01001088.1-human-gut-metagenome-genome-assembly--contig:-NODE-1088-length-12190-cov-19.481136_pt1 | contig 12190 bp, 10 predicted proteins | sample MGYA00250051_ERZ773379 | MGnify/ENA primary metagenome ERZ773379 (study PRJEB29103, sample SAMN06112020) | human gut metagenome | biome: human gut; feature: ankylosing spondylitis patient; material...
CCTTCAGCAATGAAGCGCTTAACTGACCCTTTGCCAGTCTCCATCTCCAGTTGGTTCCAAAAGAGGCCAAGGAGAAATTTTATGGAGCTTTCTACCGGGCTTCTTTCCTACCACGTACATTCAATGACGTAGATGGTAGGTATCCAGCTTTTGCCCAAAAAGATTCGATTCTCCAACTGGCATCGAATGAAGTATACTACGATGACTACAGTATGTGGGATACTTATCGTGCCCTGCATCCACTTATCAACTTGTTATATCCTACTCAGGGAGGAAACATGATGCAATCGCTTATTCATAAGTTTGAACAAGGAGGATGGATCCCTATTTTCCCATGCTGGAACAGCTATACGGCAGCTATGATAGGCGATCATTGTATTGCGGCTATAGGAGATGCCTACATAAAAGGTATACGTAACTTCGACATAGAAAAGGCTTACAAAGCCATGCGAAAAAATGCTTTCGAATCACCTGCTAATAAAAAAGACTATCAAAATGGAATGGGACGCCGTGCGCTGCAATCGTACCTAAAATATGGTTACATCCCATTAGAGGATAGTGTGCCCGATGCCTTCCACACAAAAGAACAGGTGTCACGTACGTTGGAATATGCCTACGATGACTTTGTTCTCTCCCAAGTAGCCAAAAAGCTTCAAAAGAACGAAGATTACAAGTTGTTGTCCGCACGTGCCCTGAATTACCGTAATGTGATTGACCCGCAAACTGGCTATGCGCAAGGAAGACATACTGACGGCACGTTCTTGAAAGAACAAAACGCATTCCAGTTTGCCAAATTTATCACAGAAGGAGCTCCTTGCCATTATGCTCATCCTCCTTTCCGGCTGTGGAGGGCGGTGCTCTGCACGGCCCTTCTGTTGATTCAAACGAGACAGCCGCCGCATTCCCTGCACAAACCGCAGATTTTTTTCAAAAACATTGTGTTTTGCCCGTTCCATGCTACAATGTGGTTATAGTATAGCACGAAAGGAGCCTTACCGCCATGCCTTCTACCACCCGTCAGGCCCTTCTGCAGGCACTGAGTGCCGCCGGGGGTGCCTATATCTCCGGCCAGCAGCTGGCCGGACAGCTGGGCGTGAGCCGCGCCGCCGTCCACAAGGCGGCTGCCGCCCTCACCGCACAGGGTTACGCACTGGAAGCCGTCTCCCGCCGGGGGTATCGGCTGCTGGGCGGCGACCCCTTCTGTGCCGAGGCCGTGGGCCCCTACCCCGCCCCGGTGCAGGTGTACGACACGCTGGAAAGCTCCAACCGGACGGCCAAGCTGCTGGCACTGGACGGTGCGCCCCACGGCACGCTGGTGCTCACAGCCCACCAGAGCGCAGGCCGGGGACGGTTGGGCCGTGTATTTGAAAGCCCGTCCGGGAAGGGCGTGTACCTCTCGGTACTGCTGCGCCCGGCGGCCAGCGCCCAGACGGCCACCATCGGGGCCGCCGTGGCGGTGTGCCGGGCGGTACAGGAGCTGTGCGGGCTGGAACTGGGCATCAAGTGGGTCAATGACCTGTATTATCAGGGCAAAAAGGTGTGCGGCATCCTCACCGAAGCCGGCACCGACCTGGAGAGCGGGCGGCTGGAGTGGCTGGTGGTGGGCATCGGCCTGAACCTGACCGCCACCGCCGCCGACTGGCCCCCGGAGCTGGCCGAAAAGGCCGGCAGCCTGTACCCGGGCGGCCCCGCCCCCGTGAGCCGGGCCGCGCTGGCCGGGGCCATCGCCCGGCAGCTGCTGGCCCTCTGCCCCGCTTTTGACTGTCTGGACGAGTACCGCGCCCGTTGCTTTGTGCCCGGGCACTGGGTCACCGTGTGCACCGGCACCGAGACCTACGCCGCAAAGGCCCTTGCCATCGACGAGGAAGGGCGGCTGGTGGTGCAGCGGGAGAACGGCCGCCCGCAGGCATTACGCTGCGGCGAGGTGACCACCCGCCCGGCCCGGACCGAATAAGACGCAAAAAAGCAGCCTTGCCGGATCTTCTCCGGAAAGGCTGCTTTTGCGTTGTTCATTCGTCCAGTGCTTTGGCTTCCAGCACCGGGATGCCCTCGGCTTCCAGCACACGGCGCAGGATGCCGGGCAGGCCGGCCTTCGGCACCTTGTTCTCGATGCACAGGGTGATGATGCCGTTCAGGGTGGAGGCTTCCACGCACAGGGAGCCGCCCTCCGGCGGCACCCACACCCCAAAGTCAGTGATGTACTGCGCCAGCTCCGGCGTGTTCGGCATGAGGGGATTACCCAGATAGCTGAACCAGAAATCCGCCGGGATGCCGCTGATGTACTCGCCCATCTGGAACACCCGCTGCTTGATCCGCAGGGGGGCCTTCTGCTGATCCACCAGATAGACCCAGCCCATCTGGTCGGCCATCTTGCGGCGCTTGCGCTCCGCCGTCAGGCTGTCCTTCACGGCACTGTCCATCTGCTGCACGAACTCTTCCAGCCGGACGCCCTCGTGCAGGGTCACTCCGTCCTGGAAGGAACACACGCAGTTGTACCGTGCGTTGGGGGCACCCATGGCGTCCCGCGTGTCGGCAGAGTAAGAATACTGGATGGTGTCCTTGCCCAGATACTCTCCCAGCGCGATGCACAGCAGGCCCATGAGGGCGCAGAAGGGCTTGACCCCGTTCTGCACGCCTTTGGCCACCAGATCCTTTTTGGCGAACCGGATTCGGATGCGGTGCATGGGCTCCTCGCAGGTCTCCACCACCTCCCGCTGCATCGTAGTCTCGTCCATGACCTGCAGCGGGTACTGCTCCACCAGCTTTGCGATGTCGTAGGCCGGGCTGCAGGGGATGGGCGGGTTTGCAAAGGCGGTACCGTAGCGCAGGTTACAGTACAGCTCCAGGATGCGGGTGAGGAAGGGCGATACCCCGTGGCCGTCCGCGATGAAGTGGAACCAGTCAAAGTACACGGTATTCTGTGCGCAGTGCAGGGCAAAGAAGTAGCCGTTGGTCTGCTCCGGCATCTCCCGCATCACGCTGTCCGGGTAGACAAGGCAGGGTTCCGGATTGGGTTCCAGAAAGGCTTTGCGCTTTTCCCACACCAGCCGCACCCGGTAATAGGGTGTAGCTTCCAGCGCGGCATCCAGCGCTTGTTGCAGCAGGGCCGGGTCCACCGGGTCCTTCAGGGTGAACTGATACCGGGGGCACACTTTTTCCCGGCGGAAATAGTACATGATGCCCTGAAAGACATATTCCGCCGAACGCTGTGCTGCTTCCATCAGCTCACCCGGCATTGGCTGCCAGATAATCGGCCAGGTCACTGATGGTGACGAAGTTGCGCAGCTCCTTTTCCGGGATGCGCAGGCCAAAGGTCTCTTCCAGGTCAGCCACGATGGTCAGGATCTCCATCGAGGACAGATCCAGGTCGTCCATCAGGACGCTGTTCTCGTTGACATCCTCCGGCGAGATCTCTGCCACATCCTCCAGGATGGCCAGGATCTGGGACATGATTTCTGCTCGTTCCATAGAAATGTTCTTCCTTTCCGTGACGGATTTTGGGTGTGCCGATCAGGATCAGCACGGCTCTGCCCTCAGTATAGCACAACCCCTATGGGTTTGCCCAGTTTTTTTGCAGAGTATGCGGCGCAAACCGCAAAATCAGGGCTGCAGGCCTCAGCGCATCAGCTTGCCCATAGCGTTGCGGGGCAAGGGCTGGGCGGAGAATTCCACTGCGCTCATACGCTTGTACAGGGGCAGGGTGCGGTTGGTCTCGGTGATGAAGTCCCGCACCGCCTGCTGGTCGGCTTCCTCGCAGCAGACCACAGCGCAGATCTTCTTGCCCTTTTCCTTTACCAGGCATTCCTTCACGGCAGGGCATTTTTCCAACAGGCCCTCCAGCTCCTCGGGGCTCACGTTCTCGCCGCTGTCCAGGATGATCACGTTCTTTTTGCGTCCGGTGAGGAAGTAGTAGCCATCCTCATCTACCCGGGCCAGGTCTCCGGTGTGGAACCAGCCCTCGGCGTCCACCACCTCAGCGGTGCCCTCCGGGTCCTTATAGTAGCCCAGCATCACATCGCCGCCCCGCATACACAGCTCGCCGTTGTCCAGCTTGATCTCGCAGTGACCGTCGTCCTTGCCGATGGAGCCGATGTGCTTGGCATCCTCCGCAAAGTTGATCAGGCCGCCGCCGGTGGTCTCGGTGCTGCCGTAGAGCTGGGAGATCACCATGCCGTGGTCGTGGAGGTCCATCAGGGTCTGGGGGTCAAACATCGCAGACATACAGTTCAGCGCCCACAGATCCCCCAGCTTGTCCTGCTTGCCGGTCATCAGGTCGTGGTGGATGGACTGCACCAGCACCGGCACCGCAGCCATATCCTGGCTGGGCATCCGTTTCAGGTCCTTATAGAAGGACCGCAGGCTGCCCAGGTTCTGGGCCCAGCCCATCCAGGCCCAGGTGAACAGGCAGCCAAAGGCACCCAGGTGGAACATGGGCAGCAGGGTCATGTGGCTGACCAGCAGGTCCGGGTCATTTTTCAGCTGGCAGAACCGCTGCCCCACCCGTACATGGTGAGGCATCACCGCAAAGAAGTTCCGCTCGCAGAGCATGACGCCCTTGCTGCGGCCAGTGGTGCCGGAGGTGAACATCAGCACCATCAGTTCCTCGGGCTGGATGCGGTTCACAAGCTCTGCAGGCTCGTAAGCCTTGTAGGCATCCATGGGGCGCAGCAGGCTGCCGTAAGCCGCCTGCATCTCTTCGTTGCAGCCGTAGTCATCGCCGTCGGTCAGGATGGCGGAAGGCTCCACCAGCTCCAGCTCCCGGTGCAGCTCATCCCAGCTCTTGCGCTGGTTCATGGGCACGATGACGCCGCCCGCCATCATGACACCGTAGCAGTTCACGGCGTAGTGGTAGCTGTTGTTGCTCCACACGCACACCCGCTTGCCCTGAATGTCCGGGATGGTGCTCAGGTAGTAGTTCACCGCACGGCGGATGTCCTGCGCATACTCCCCGAAGTGCTTTTCCACCACCACATCCTGGTCGGCGTCGTACCAGCGGAAGGCCACCCGGTTCGCAAATCGCTGCTCCATGTTCAGCGTCAGCAGCTCATACAGATTTTTCGGTTCATGCAGTTCCATGATCGTTTCCCTCTCTATTCTTTAAAAAACCAGTCTCACGACCATAACGCCTTGTGGGAACTTTTCCCACCATGAGACCGGCTTCTTCCGCTAAGATTTAGGACCGCAGCAGCTTGCCAGCAGCGTTGCGAGGCAGGGGCTGGGCCGAGAACTCCACCACCATGTGCTTGTACAGGGGCAGGGTGCGGTTCACCTTGGTAACAAAGTCCCGCACAGCGTCCTGCTGGTCCGGGTCGCAGCAGACCACGGCGCAGATGCGCTGGTTCCGCTCGCAGACCCTGCACTCCCGGATGGCAGCGCAGGGAGCCAGCAGCTTTTCCAGCTCCTCGGGGCTCACGTTCTCGCCGCTGCCCAGGATGATCACGTTCTTTTTGCGGCCGGTCAGGTACATATAGCCGTCAGGCTCCACCCGGGCAATGTCGCCGGTGTGGAACCAGCCCTCGGCGTCCAGCACCTCGGCGGTGGCCTCCGGGTCCTTGTAGTAGCCCAGCATCACCGGGTCACCACGCATGCACAGTTCCCCGTCCTCCAGCTTGTACTGGCAGCTGTCGTCCACATGGCCCACGCTGGTCAGGTGCTTTTCCTCCTGGGAGGAGTTCCAGGCACCGTCACCGCAGGTCTCGGTAAGGCCGTACATCTGGGCGATGAAGAAGCCCCGGTCCATCAGGTCCTGGAGCATGGCAGGGTCGAACATGGCTGCGCCGCAGGTCAGCACACGCAGGCCGTTCAGACGCTCCCGTTTGCCCTTCATCACATCATTATAAATGCTCTTCAGCAGCACCGGCACCACAGCCATCACGTCGCTCCGCATGGCTCCCAGGTCCCGGTAGAAATATTTCAGGTCGTTGCACAGGTTCACGCAGTGGCCGGTGACGCTCCAGGACACCAGGCTGGTCATGGCCGAAATGTGGAACATGGGCAGGCAGGACAGAGAGCTGAACTCGTCGGTGTTCCAGCCGGTCTGGCTCCGCACGTCCTCAAAGGGGGTCAGGAAGGCAGGCATGGCGGTGAACAGGTTCTTCTGAGACAGCATAACGCCCTTGCTGCGGCCCGTGGTGCCGGAGGTGAACATGATAAAGGCCATTGCATTGAGGTCCGGCACCTCGGTGATCTCCATCGCAGGCTCAAAGGCGGTAAAGGCATCCATGGGCACCAGACGATCCCCGTACTCCTGGCCCAGGGCCGGCTCCCGGCTCAGGTATTCGCCGTCATGGAGCACGCACACCGGCTCCACCAGATCCAGCTCGTAGCGGATCTCGTCCCAGTTCTTGCCGGTGTTCAGCGGCACTGCCACAGCTCCGGCCAGCACTGCGCCGTACATACACATCACATAGTGGTAGCTGTTGCGGGCCAGGATGGCCACACGCTGCCCCAGGGGGTTCGGGGTGCGGCTGCGCAAAAATGCCACGAATCGGCGCAGGTCTGCAGCGTACTGCCGGAAGGGCACTTCCACCACACCACCCTTGGCCTCATCATAATAACGGATGCCGATCCGGTCTGCGTAGATCGTTTCCAGATTGTTCAGGGACTGATACAACGAATGAACCATGTTAGCCTCCACGTCATTGTTTTTTACATTCCTGCAGCCGGGTCCACCCGGGCCAGGCCGCTTTTTCAATTGTGTTCAGTATACAATACCGCCGCTGGCAATGCAAGGCTTTTGCAACATTTAATTTCCATTTTTGGCAATTAAAACTTGCATATCTTGTTTTTTTCCATCCGGCAGCCTGTGCCGTCTGCCCAGAAATTCGGCCCTTCTGTCGGGCTTTTTTATCGGTAAAGACAACAATTGCCACCCGGCGGTGGGCAATTCAAAATTGACAGTGTGCACAAAAAGCATTATACTAGCCTTATATCCTTATAAATGGATCATTTTTTACTGTATGCGCCTGTTGGTCACATGTTTCCGGACGGCGCAAGGAAGGACCCTTTTCATGGAAGGCACCAGACCCAGCACCGTCAACTCCATCGGCATGTTCGACATGCTCAAGGGCGTGGGCATGATCACCATCGTGCTGGCCCACACCGCCGAACTCTACCCCATGCAGATCTCCGGCGGGCTGTCGCTCACGGCGTTTTTCCCGTTCATCTATCGTGAGGCCCTGATGGCGGCCTTTTTCATTGCCAGCGGCTACGGTTTCCGCAAGCGCTCCATCGGCAAGTGCATCCAGCAGCAGCTCAGAGCGCTGCTCAAGCCCTACTGCATCACGGCGGTGTGCACTTCGCTCTTGCATCTGCTGTGCCACTACATGGCGTTCCATTACTTTCCCAGCAGCGTCACCGAGACCCTCAAGGTGGCCGGCGGCTTTCTGCTGGGGCTGCCCCACACCACTACTTATGCCGGGCAGCAGTTCTTTTCCACCGGCCCCATGTGGTATCTGCTCTCGCTGCTGATCGGCTGGGTGCTACTGGACGCCATCCTGAATATCTTCCCGGAGAAATACACACACTGGGCTGTGCTCGGCATCATGCTGCTGGGCTGGGGCACCACACTGGTGTGGGAGCTGCCCTTCAGCCTTTCGCAGGGGGCCGTGATCGTGCCCTACCTTTACATCGGCTATCTGGCCAAGAAGAACCGCTGGCTGGACAAGCCCCTGCCCCGCCGCACCCTGTACATCCTGCTGGGCGGCACAGCTCTGACCACTGTGGGAGCTCTGCTTGCCCAGAGCACCGACTGCATCTCCATGGGCGAGTGGACCCTGGGCCCGCTGAGCATCCTGCTGGATGCCGCCACCGGCTTTTTGTTCATCCGCCTGTTCATGCGGCTCAACCGCTTCACTGGCCCCATCGCACAGGGCCTGCAGGCCATCGGCCGCAATTCGCTGAACATCTTCTGCATCCACACGGTGGAGCTTATCGCCATTCCGTGGTATCTGTTCGCGGCGCATTTCACCGACCACCCGCTGCGGGGTATGCTGCTGCAGAACGTGATCGCGTTTGCCTCCATCGGGCTGGTGTGTGCCCTGCTGAACCTGCGGCGCAGCTGGATCGTCAAAGCCTCGGCCACACGGCGGCAGGCCCAGCGGCGCACCCCCGCGCTTTCGCAGCATTGATTTCCCCGGCTGCTGCGGTGCAGCCGTATCCTATAAAACAAGAGGAGAATCCGGTTATGAACAACGATGCCCCCCAGACCCTGGACGCGGCAGGCAGCCGCGTGGCCGAACTGGAACAGCAGCTCCGGCTGTCGGACGAAGGCGTTTCCCGGCTGGCACAGCGGTGCCTGGAGCTGGAACAGCAGGTGCTGAAATATGAGGCCGTACTGGCCTCGCAGGGTGCCGACACCGAACAGGGTGCTCTGCTTCTGCCCCAGCTGTTCTACGACTCCGGCTCCGGTTTTTCGCCCCATGAGTGCCTGACCGTTGCCCCCGACTCCTATGACGAGCTGACCCACGAAGTGTCGGCTGTGTTCGAGTTGCCCGTGGAGGCCAGGGCTCTGCGGCTGGACCCCGGTGAATTTGCCTGCTGCATCACCGATTTTTCCCTCTCAGACGAGCGGCTCAGCTACCACATCCTCAACGGCAACGCCCTGCAGGAGGGCACCATGCTGTTCATGAACATCGACCCCAACCTGACAGTGGAAAGTGCCGTAGGCTTCCCCGCCGGGCTGCGGTTTGCGGTGAAATATCGCTACTATCCCCTGGGCCGCTACCTGCATGAGCAGCCCGGCAAGGCCCTGCTGCGGGCGCTGACCGTGCTCAAGGAAGAGACCGAGACGGTGTCCCGTCAGGGCACTGAACAGCTGCTGGAGGCAAACGCTGAGATCCGGCAGCTGCGCAAGCAGCTGGCAGAACAGCAGCAGCATCTGGCCGACCTGCAGAACAGCCGGGCCGCCTACGAGGCCTCGCTGGAAAACGTGCTGGGCAGCAGCAGCTGGAAGCTCACGGCTCCGCTGCGCAAGCTGCTGGGCCTGTTCCACCGGCATTGAAGGGGGTTCGTACATGTACAGCAGTTACAGCCCCCTGCAGCGCCGCCAGCTGCGGGAACAGACCTATACCGACACCCAGAGCACCTATCTGCTGGTGTACGCCCCGGGCCGCCGCAATGCCCTGACCCTTTCTCTGGCCGAACAGCTGCACCGCAAGTTCCGGCTGGTGGACCGGCTGGAAGGTGAGCTGACCCCCTCCGTGAACGGTGTGCTGCTGGTGAGCGAGGATGTGGAGTGCACCTCCACCGCCCTCACCTATTTTGCAGCCGCCTTGCAGCAGGGGGCTGACCTTGTGGTGTGCGATGCCGTGTTCGGCTACGACGGCGGCAGTGCCCTGTACCAGACCGACCAGCACCTGTCCGGCCAGCGCTGTGCCCTGCTCTCCCGCGCCCTGCTGGACCGCTGCCGCGCGGCGGCCCGCGGCAAAGACGATGTGCTGGAACTGCTGCGGCTGGCAATCCAGCTGGCGCAGAACTGCCGCTGCGTCCCGCAGGCACTGCTGCACTTCCGCCGGGAGCTGTGCGCCGAGGACGTATTCTCGGCCACCGGCAAACGCGCCGTGGTGCTGAGCCATGAACTCACCATGACCGGTGCGCCCATCGTGCTGGTGAGCGCCATCCCGGTGCTGCGCAGTCTTGGCTATGAAGTGGTGGTGCTGGGCCCCTCGGACGAGGGCTCTCTGCCGCTCTTTCTGGAGGCCGGAGCTGCCGTGGTCACCCGCCGCGACTGCGTGACCTCTTCCACCCTGTGGGAGCTGGCTTCCAGCGCAGACTTTGTGCTGGCCAACACGGTGGTGGAAGCCCCCGCCGTGCGCACCCTGAACGGCGGCTTTGTGCCGGTGCTGTGGTGGCTGCACGACGCCTTTGCAGGCTATCCCTTCATCACCCACAAGATCCCCAAGGAGCTGGCCGACAACGTGCACATTGCCGCTGTGGGCTCCCACGCCACCGCCGCCATGCACTCGGTGCGGCCCAAATTCAAGGTGGAGCAGCTGATCTACGGCCTGCCCGACTACGCCCGCGAGAGCTTCCCTCGCTACGACCTGAGCTATGCCGGCGGGCGGCCCCTGTTTGTCACGGTGGGCTCCATGGAGATGCGCAAAGGGCAGGACATCTACTGCGAAGCCATCCGCCTGCTGCCGCCGGAGGTGCGGGAAAAGGCCTCCTTCCTCTTTGTGGGCAAGGCTTCCGACCGGGACGTCTCCGCCCATGTGCACGCCCTGACCGAGCAGTTCCCTCATAATGTGTTCTACCGCAAGCGGCTGGAACGCCCGGAGATCAAGTCGCTGATGGAGCAGTGCACCTGCATTGTGTGCGCCTCCCGCGATGACCCTATGCCCACCTTTGTGACCGAGGGCCTGATCTTCGGCAAGCCTTCCATCGTGTCGGAGCACACCGGCACCGCCGGGCTCATCACGGAAGGGGTGGACGGCTTTGTGTACCGCAACGACGACCCCGTCCAGCTTTCCAAGGTGCTGGCCCATGCCATCGAGCACCCCGACCAGCTGGCCGCTATGAAGGCCGACTGCCGCAAGCTCTACGAGCGCTACTATACCAATGAAGCCTATGTCTCCACCCTGGTCCGTCTGATCCGGGAGCTGACCGAGTCCCGCTAAGCCTTTTGTTTTATTCTTGTTAAATTCAACGCCCCGGAAAATCCGTGTGATCTTCCGGGGCGTTTTTGCACGCAGTGTGTCAAAACAAACTGTAATATTTGTCAGTTTCCTTCCGTTTCGGACATCTTTTTTATCATCCGGGCCGGATTGCACAAGAAAATTCGGCTTCCGTTCACAAAGACGGCCGGCGGCTGTGCTATACTTTTAAAAAGTTTCATCCTGTCTGAAAGGAGTTCTGCCCCCATGAACCAATCTGCCGCCTCTCAGCCTTCCCGCAAAAAGACCGTGTTTTCCCTGTTGATCCTGCTGGCGCTCACCTGCGTGATCGTGCTCATCTTCCGGGATCACTGGGCCGAGATCACCGCCGCCCTCACCCAGCTGAACCTGTGGCAGGTGCTGGTGGTACTGGCGCTGGGCATCAGCTACCCGCTGCTGGAGGGCTGCGTCTCCTATGTCATCGTGCGGGGGCGGCTGCCCGGCTTCACCCTGCGGCAGGGCATCGACAACGCCTGGTGCGGCACCTTTGGCAACGTAGTCACCCTGGGCGCGGGTGCCGTGCCGGTGCAGACCTGGTATCTGCATCAGGCAGGGCTGCCCATCGGCCCCGGCGTGGGCCTGATGACCCTGCAATATGTGTTCCACAAGGCCACGGTGCTGCTGTACGCCACCGTGATGCTGCTGCTCCAGCACAAATGGCTGGCCGCCAACACCACCGGCGTGCTGAAATATCTGCCCATGGCATATGCTGTGGTAGCGCTGGTGATCGTGGCGCTGGTGCTGGTGTGCGTGTCGCCGCTGGTGCAGAATCTAGCCCGCTGGGCACTGGGCTTTTTGCCCAAGACCGAAAAATGGCAGCAGCGCCGGGCCGGCTGGCTGGAGCAGCTGGATGTACTGGGCACCGAGAGCCGCCTGCTGCTGGCCGACAAGGCCCGCTGTGTGCAGATCTTTGCCCTGCAGGCGCTCAAGCTGTTTTTGCTGTTCTGCCTGCCGTGGCTGTGCATCCGGTTCATGCAGCTGTCCCCGCTGAGTTTTGCGCGGGTGCAGCTGCTCACCAGCCTGATGTTGTTCGTCTCCAACGCTCTGCCCAACGTGGCAGGCATGGGCTCCATCGAGACCGCCTTTCTGCTGCTGTACAGCAGCTTTTTGCCTTCCGGTGAGGGGATGAGCGTGCTCATGCTCTACCGCATCGCCAGCTATTATTTCGTGTTTGCCGCCAGCGCCGTGGGCTTTTTCCTCGCCCAGCGGCGTCTGACCCGGACACCGCCAAAGGAGGATTGACCTACCATGAAAGATAAGAGCATCCCGTCCCGGTTCGGCATTGTCATTTTAGTGCTGCTTGCACTGGTGCTGATCTTTCCTTCCGCAAAGATCGACCTTGCATCAAAGATCAGCGCCAGCACACAGGCCAGTGTCCGGGCGGAGCACCAGCAGAATTTTGCCAGCTCCAACGAAATGGAGTTCGAGGTTTATTCCAGTTCGGACGAGATCTATCAGAACATTTCGGAAGTGCTTTCCGGAGTGCGCTGTGTCAGACGGCTCAGCCAGAACTATTCCTCCTACTCCCACGAATTTCC
>ENA-UPWM01001091-UPWM01001091.1-human-gut-metagenome-genome-assembly--contig:-NODE-1091-length-12184-cov-7.213926_pt1 | contig 12184 bp, 9 predicted proteins | sample MGYA00250051_ERZ773379 | MGnify/ENA primary metagenome ERZ773379 (study PRJEB29103, sample SAMN06112020) | human gut metagenome | biome: human gut; feature: ankylosing spondylitis patient; material...
CCGTTGGGCGTGTTGTATTTGTCACGGATTACAAGGATCAGAGGCTTTCGGTCGAGATGAAAGGAAAAAATTATAAATATAACAAATGAAACGGTACAAATTACTGAACAATGTTTTGGGGTGGGTAGTCTTCGTTATCGCGGCGGTTACCTATATCCTTACTTTGGAATCCACGGCCAGTTTTTGGGACTGTGGTGAGTTTATAGCATCGGGTTATAAGTTGGAAGTGGGTCACCCGCCGGGTAATCCCATATTTATGTTGACGGCGCGATTCTTTGCCAATTTTGCTTCTTCTCCCTCCGAGGTCGCCTATATGGTAAACCTTATGTCGGGGTTGTTAAGCGCTGCCACCATACTGTTGTTGTTCTGGACGATCACCCGTTTGGCGCAAAAGATCGTTTTGCGTGATGGAGAGACAGAGGAGACGATGTCGCTCGGGCAGATGATTGCAATTCTCGGTTGCGGTTTGGTAGGAGCTTTGGCCTATGCGTGGTCCGATACATTTTGGTTCTCGGCGGTGGAAGGCGAGGTCTATGCCTATTCGTCGTTCTGTACCGCATTGGTGTTTTGGCTTATCCTCAAATGGGAAAGCGTGGCCGACCTGCCGCATGCCAACCGTTACATTATTTTGATAGCCTATATCATAGGAGTTTCGATTGCGGTTCACCTGTTGAATCTTTTGTGTATCCCGGCCATCGTATTGGTTTATTATTACCGTAAGTATAAAAATACCGATTTAAAGGGTTCTTTAATTGCCCTGTTGGTATCGTTCGTGTTGATCGTGCTTCTGCTTTACGGTCTGGTTCCGGGTTTTGTCGAGGTTGCCAGTTGGGTCGAATTGTTGTTCGTCAACGTTTTCCACTTGCCGTTCAACAGCGGAGTGGTTTTTTATTTCTTCCTCATTGTCGGGGTTATCGCTTGGGCCATTTATGAGACGTATGCTCAACGCAGCGATAAGCTCATCAAGATTTCGTTTTTGATAAGTATCGTATTGGTGGGTATTCCTTTTATCGGCGACGGGTATATTATCGGTATTGTCCTTACGGCTGCGTTGGCTTATTATTTGTTTACTCGTAAAAAGCTGGCGGTAGTCGCCATGAATACGATATTGTTGTCGTTGTTCGTTATTTTTATCGGTTATTCTTCGTATGCGCTGATTGTGATTCGTTCGACGGCCAATACCCCGATGGATCAAAATTCGCCCGAAGATATATTTAGTTTGGGCGGTTATCTCAACCGCGAACAGTATGGCGACAGGCCTTTGTTCTATGGACAGACTTTCCCGGCCGAAATCGCTCGTGATGCCAACGGGACTGCCATATCGACAAAGGGCAAAGCCATTTGGAAGAAAAAACTGAAAACATCGGAGGACGAGGCAGACCGTTATATAGTCACCGGATATAACGAACATTACGAGTATCAACCCGAGTTGAACATGCTGTTCCCGCGTATGTATAGCGATAAATCGGAACATATATCGGCATATAAAGAGTGGACTAATTTTAAAGGTCGTCCGGTACAGGTGAGAACTTCCGAAGGAACTAAAACGGTCATGAAACCCACTTTTGCCGAGAATCTCGCTTTCTTCCTCGATTATCAGTTGAACTACATGTATTGGCGTTATTTCATGTGGAACTTCGCCGGACGACAAAACGATATACAGGGACATGGAGAGGTGCAAAACGGAAATTGGATCAGTGGCTTCAATTTTATCGACAAGCATATTGCGGGAGACCAGACCAATCTGCCCGACGATTTGAAGAATAATGCAGGGCGTAACGTCTTTTATATGCTGCCCCTTTTGTTGGGTCTGATCGGGTTGTTCTATCAGGCATTTTCCGGTAAGAAAGGTATCGAAAGTTTTTGGGTGACATTCTTCCTGTTCTTCATGACCGGTATAGCGATTGTGATTTATTTGAATCAAACCCCCTATCAGCCTCGTGAACGGGATTATGCCTACGCCGGTTCGTTCTACGCATTCGCTATCTGGATAGGATTGGGTGTTGCGGCCGTGTGGAGAGGATTGAATTATCTGTTGAAAACGACCGACGAAAAACCCGTGAGTACGATTACCGCTGCTGTGGCTGCGCTGCTATGTTTGTGTGTGCCCTTGCAGATGGTAAGCCAGACGTGGGACGACCACGACCGTTCGGGACGATATGTTTGTCGCGATTTCGGTATGAACTATCTGTCGAGTGTCGATGAAAACGGTATCATCTTTACCAATGGCGATAACGATACTTTCCCCTTGTGGTACGTGCAGGAGGTGGAAGGGTATCGCACCGATGTAAGGGTTTGCAATTTGTCTTATTTACAGACCGACTGGTATATCGACCAGATGAAACGTCCGGCCTACGAATCGGCGCCGCTGCCCATTTCGGCCGATGAGTCGAAATACGCTTATGACGTGCGTTCCTATAATTATGTAATCAATCGGTTGGCCGATTCTATTACGGTAAGCGATGGATTGGACTATTTGTATAGCGATGAGGATTGGACGAAAGATGTTCCCGGATACGGAAAGTTGAACCATTTACCCACGAACAAGCTCTATATCCCGGTAAACGCCGATGCGGCTGTCGCTTCGGGTACGGTAGCGCCTGAGTTGAAAGATAGTATCGTTTCTCGCATTGTTCCCGATTTTACCAATAAGCGGGGTTTTACGATGAGCGAAATAGCTTCGTTGGACATTATCAACACCAATGCCATGCAGGGTTGGAAACGTCCGGTTTATTTTGCCGTGACGGTGGGTAGCAGTTACTATTTGGGCTTGGAGGATTATTTCTCCCGTACCGGACTGGCTTATCAGGTCGTTCCTTTGAAAGGCGTTTCCAACAACATCGATACGGATAAGATGTATGACAATATGGTCAATAAATTCCGTTGGGGAGGAATCGATAAAGCAACTCCCGAGCACCCGTTATATCTCGACGAAAATGTGCGTCGCATGTGCAACACGCATCGCATGATGTTCGGCGATTTGGTCGTTCAACTCATTGCCGAAGGGAAAACCGATAAGGCATTGACCGCACTGGATTTGATTATGGAGAAGATTCCGGGTTGGCAAGTGACTCACGACCTTACCTCCATTTCGCTGGCGCAGTCCTATCTCGATTTGGGAGAGAAAACGAAAGGCGAGGCTTTGTTGACCGAGATACTCGACAATTCGGCCGGATACCTGAATTGGTATAAAGACTTGACTTCCGGTCAGCTTCGTTCCGTAGGAAGCGATTATCAGAAACATCTGTATATCATTCAGGCGATACATGAAATGAGTACATCTTATGAGCTTCCCGAATTACAGAAAAGAATAGAAGAAAAATTTGCTATTCGAGAATAAATAAAAGACATTCTTTTCGGGAGAGGTGTCGGAAAAATACTTTTCCGGATCTCTCCCGTTTTTCAGTTATATACTTGTTATGTTTATAGAGCAACCCCCGTTTTTTTATCGCATGTTGTTTCCCGAAACGATTTGGCGTATACCGGGAGATAAAAAGACCGTATATCTCACTTTCGATGACGGTCCCATTCCGCAAGTTACTCCGTGGGTTCTCGATGTACTCGATTACTACGAGGTGAAAGCTACGTTTTTTTGTGTCGGTGACAATGTCGCGCGTAATCCCAATCTGTTTCAGGCGATCAGGGACAGAGGGCATCAAGTGGGGAATCATACGATGAATCACGTGAAGGGAATGTCGATGTCTCCCGAAAAATACGTGCGGAATGTCATGAATGCTCACGACCTTATTCAAAGCCGGTTGTTTCGCCCCCCTCATGGTCACATGCTACCCGGACAAGCCAAATTGTTGAAGAAAGATTTCAGCATTATCATGTGGGACGTCGTGACGCGCGATTACAGTAATAAATTGTCGGGTGAGCAGGTGTTCGGCAATGTGAAACGTTATGCCCGCAACGGTTCCATCATCGTGTTTCACGATTCGATTAAGGCAGAGCGGAATTTGCACTATGCGTTGCCGAGGACGATAAATTGGCTTAGAGAGAATGGCTTCTTGTTCAAAACCCTCTGAATGGCGTGAGATCATACGAAACGAAGCCTTGCGTATCGGTTTCGATGCCTGTGGTTTCGCAAGAGTGGAAGAGGTCGATGCCGATATGCGCGATAGCTACCGGCAGTGGCTCGCTTCCGGGAAACAGGCGCAAATGGGTTATTTGGACAATTATGTGGAGTTGAGGGATAATCCGGCGTTGTTATATCCCGGAGCCCGCACGATGATTTGTGTGGCACTCAACTACTATCCGGTTCGCTTTCAGTCCGGTGAAAGTCCCCGGTTCGCTTATTATGCCTATGGTCGGGATTATCACGATGTGATGCGGGATAAGCTGAGGCAGTTGGCCGTTTTTGTTTCGTCCTATTCTGGGGATACGGGGAGGGTCTGTTGCGATACGGCTCCGGTGCGGGAACGTTATTGGGCGGTTCGTGCAGGTCTCGGCTTTATCGGGAAAAATGCCCAGTTGATTATTCCCGGTAAAGGCTCTTTCTTCTTCTTGGGAGAATTGATAACTTCTTTGGATCTTCCTCCCGATAGTCCGGTCGTTGCTCGATGCGGCGATTGTTCTCGTTGTATGGACAGTTGTCCCACCGGGGCGTTGTACGCTCCGGGGAGTGTGGATGCCCGCCTGTGTATCTCTTGTCAAACCATCGAGAACAAGGGGGATATAGCTCCTTTCGTAGCCGATAGAATGGGCGATCGGGTATATGGATGCGATACCTGTCAGCAATGTTGCCCGTGGAATAAATCGGCTCGACCTTCTGTGCATCACGAATTTGCACCCAGCGAAGAATTTCTTGCTCTCGATGCTTCCCGATTCGAAACGATGACACCCGATGATTTCAATCGGATATTTCGCCATTCGGCTGTCAAAAGAGCTAAGTATGCCGGACTGAAACGAAATTTCGAGATTTGGAAGAAAAACAGAAAGTCCCCCATAGAATGATGCTATATATAAATTAAGAGAGGCTTCGCCGTGGCGAAGCCTCTCTTATTATGTGATTGAGACAAGTCCTATAATAAGCTGTCAGGGTCGAGGTTGTTTTTCTCGATGTCGAGGAAATACTTGTAAGTACCCACCTTCAATTCGGCCGTTGCGGCATCGTCGCAGACAATGATGCTTTTGGGGTGCATTTGCAGAGCCGTGATCGTCCACATTTGGGAAATGCCGCCTTCTACGCCTTGTTGCAAGGCTTTGGCTTTGTTGTGCCCGTTAACGATGATAAGGACATTCCGGGCCGACATGATAGTACCGACACCTACGGTGAGAGCCGTTTTGGGAACAAGATGGGTATCGCCTCCGAAGAAACGGGAGTTGGCGATAATCGTGTCTTGGGTCAGTGTTTTTACGCGGGTGCGTGACGTTAACGAAGACCCCGGTTCGTTAAAAGCGATATGGCCGTCGGGACCTACACCGCCGAGGAACAGTTCGATACCCCCGTAAGATGCTATTTTGGCTTCATAACGGGCGCATTCTTCTTCGGGGTCGGCAGCGTTACCGTTGAGTATATTCACGTTTTCCGGGCGAATATCGATGTGGGAGAAGAAATTGCTCCACATGAACGTATGGTAACTTTGTTCGTGGTCCTCGGGCAGATTGCAATATTCGTCCATGTTGAAAGTCACGACATTACGGAACGAAACGACACCTTTACGGTTCAATTCTATCAAATGTTTATACATGCCCAGAGGCGACGACCCTGTGGGAAGACCCAGTACGAAAGGTTTATCCTCTGTCGGCTTGAACTTATTGATGCACGATACCACATAATTAGCGGCCCAACGAGAAACTGCATCATAGGTTGGTTCGATAATCAGTCTCATGATTTGTATATAATTTTAGCTTTCCCCAAAAGTAATCATTTTTTGGGAAGTACAGATGTGTATGTGAAAATTTTGTGTATTTTTCTAAAAATCGAAAGTGATTCCGTGATTTTTTACCTTTTTTGTGTGGAAAAAGTGTAAAGGAATCATTAAGTTTGTAACTTAAAAAAACTATCGCGATGAAAACAAATCTAAGTTCTCAGATTAAACTGGATCGGATACCCAAAAGGTATTATGCTCCTGATGGTGAGTTGGAACTTGCGGCTCTTACACGAGACGAGAAAGTTTACACCAAAATCTTTGAAGGCTCTGAGGAAGGGTCGGTGTATGTAGCTCATGACGTAGCGGAATTGATACAGAAATGCAAGGCAGAGCATCGTCATTGTGTGCTCGCTTTGGGTTCGGGTGTCGGTACTCACGCCGTTTATGCCGAATTGGTACGCATGTATCAGGCCGGCGAAGTCAGTTTCTCGAATGTCATAGTATTTAATATCGGGGAATATTATCCTTTGGCAGAAGGAGCTCCCGGGACGATGAGCCTGTTGAAAGAGCTGTTGCTCGACAAGGTGAATATCGACCCCGAGAATATTCATTCGCCCGGTAAGTTGGTATCGAAAGAAGATGTGTACCAGTATTGTAAAAATTACGAAGAAGAAATAGAGGCTTGCGGTGGTATCGATTTGGCTTTGTGCGAGATCGGTGCAGTCGGAAATCTGGCATTTAACGAACCGGGTTCTCAGCTCAACTCTTCCTGCCGTCTGATGTTACTCGGCAGCGATGCTCGCCACATGGCATCGTCGCAGTTCAATTCGAGCGAGAATGTTCCCCGCAGCGCCGTTACGTTGGGTATATCCAATTTGATGTCGGCTCGTCGTATCGTTTGTGTCGCTTGGGGTGAAAATAAGGCCAACATCGTGAAACGCACGATCGAAGGTGACATTACCGATTTGATACCCTCTTCGTTCCTGCAAACCCACCGTCGGGCGAAAATCGTGCTCGATTTGTCTGCTGCCGAGGCTTTGACGCGTATCAGTCGTCCGTGGCTGGTAACGTCGTGCGAATGGGACGAGAAGCTCATTCGTCGGGCTATCGTTTGGTTATGCAAGGTGACAGGAAAACCCATCTTGAAATTAACCGACAAGGATTACAACGACAATGGATTGAGCGAATTGGTAGCCCTTTTCGGATCGGCCTATAATGTCAATATCCGCATTTTCAATTCGTTACAACACACGATTACCGGTTGGCCCGGAGGAAAACCCAACGCCGACGATACATTCCGTCCGGAGCGTGCCAAACCTTATCCCAAACGAGTGATCGTATTCAGCCCGCACCCCGATGACGATGTGATTTCGATGGGCGGCACACTCAAACGATTGGCCGACCAGAAGCACGATGTACACGTGGCATACGAAACTTCGGGTAATATCGCCGTGGGTGACGAAGATATGATGCGTTACATCATGCTGATCGACAACATTGCCAAGAAATTCAAATTCGATACTCCCGAGCTTTTGAAGAAAAGCAACGAGATACATAAATTCATCGGTAAGAAGAAAGACGGGGAATCCGATACGCCCGATATTCGTTTCATCAAAACGATGATTCGTCAAGGCGAGGCACGTACGGCATGTAACTATATCGGTATTAAACCGCAGAACGTACACTTCCTCAACCTGCCGTTCTATGAGACCGGAACCATTAAAAAAGGCGATCTCTCCGAAGCCGATATACAAATTGTAAAAGATTTGATCGAATCGGTAAAACCCCATCAGATTTTCGTTGCCGGCGATTTGGCCGACCCGCACGGAACTCACAAAGTTTGTCTCGATGCCGTCCTTGCCGCTATCGATGAAATCAAGGACGAAGATTGGATGAAAGATTGCCGCATTTGGATGTACCGTGGCGCATGGGCCGAATGGGAAATCGACCATATCGAAATGGCCGTTCCTCTTAGCCCCGAGGAATTGCGTCAGAAACGTAACTCTATCCTCAAACACCAGTCGCAGATGGAGAGTGCTCCTTTCTTGGGAGATGACGAACGTCTGTTCTGGCAACGTGCCGAAGACCGCAACAAAGCTACGGCCGATCTTTATGCCAGTTTGGGATTGGCTTCGTACGAGGCCATAGAGGCTTTTGTGGAATATCACCCCATTCGATAGTTTAAGGGTTATCTTAATATATGAAGAAGGAGGAAGCGGACAGCTTCCTCCTTCTTATTTTATGGGCGTTTTGGTTTCGTTCAATTCCAAGTTTCTATCCGGTACGACTGACAATATGGGTAATCAGTAGGGTTTGTCCTTTAAATCTTCTCCTTGTTGTGTTTTACGGCATTGCTGGATTTCACACTCCTTTTAGAATGGCGGGAGTGTGACACCATTAGTGTGGTTTTTCAAACCTCTTCTTTTATGTTTTGCGGCAAAACTCAGGACTCCTTCGATAATAGGAGCGTGGTGTATCTCCCTCTCCCCCTGCCGTGTCCCGTAGCATTGTGGGGTGTTCCTGCAAGGGATATAGGGGGAGTGCCCACAGGGCGAGGGGGTTAAATATCTGATCCAAACAGCCTGACGAGATGATGTTTTTTAACCCCTCCGTCACTACGTGGCTAATGCAATAGGGTACGAAGGGTAAACGCAATCTATCTTATTCGCTAAGACAATGCGGTGAGAGGGAGTTAAAACTCTTCCCCCTGTGTTTTGTTGGCCAACAAAATATAGGGGAGGTGTCACGTAGTGACGGAGGGGTTAATTCTACAAAAATACTATATGCCATCTTTCCAACCCCTCTCCTCGTCGCTACCGCTCCTCTGTCTCTCCCCTATATTTTGCGTTGCAAAACACAGGGGAGAAGGGTGAATACCTTCAACAGCAGGAACAGGGTAGTATATATATCTCTTCCCCTGCCGTGTCCCGTAGTATTGTGGGGCACGGCAATGGAGGAGGTTTAATTAAGCAAGAATCAATCTCTCCCAAAAGTCTGGAATGTGGTTATCGACAAGAATTTTAGCGATAAAAATCGTGGCTGCTCGCACTGACTTACTATTGTGCCGTTGTCAGACTCTGTGGCTTCCGGTTGATTTGCTGTGGTAATGTCGGTTTTCTGCTTTTTCCATTGCAGACAAGCCGTTAAGAGTATTGAAAGTAATAAAACGAGGATAATATGCTTTGTTTGTATCGTGGTCGTTTAATACGAGTGATGTGTTTTCATGTATTTGTACAGAGGTGGTCGAGTAGAAAAAACGTAAGTGGAAGCAAGCGTTATGCTGCTTCCACTTACGGGTCCTAAATAGATTTATTCGTAATCGGCCCAGTTGGTAAGAGCCATGTCGCCCGATTTCAAAAATTCGTTGTGGAATGCGAATGCGGCGTTCAGGCAGTGAGGCGTGTGCCCTTTACCCAGTTTAAGGTAATCCCATAACAGTTCTTTGTACATGGGGTGAGCGCAGTTTTCGATAATGGCGTGAGCCCGTTGAATGGGCGATTTCCCTCTCAAATCGGCGACTCCTTGTTCGGTAATGAGTACCTGTACCGAGTGTTCGCTGTGGTCGAGGTGAGATACCATAGGGACGATGGCGCTTATCTTTCCGCCTTTGGCTGTCGAAGGACAAGTAAATATCGACAGATAAGCGTTGCGTGTGAAGTCGCCCGAGCCGCCTATGCCGTTCATCATCTTGGTTCCTGTGACGTGCGTGGAGTTTACGTTACCGAAGATATCCGCTTCGAGAGCTGTATTCATTGTAATCAGTCCCAGACGGCGTACGACTTCGGGGTTGTTGGTGATTTCTCCCGGACGAAGTATGATTTTGTCGTGGAAGAATCCGATATTTTGGAATACCTCGTTTAACTTGTCGTCGCTCACGGTGAGGGAGCAGCTGCTGGCGAATTTACATTTTCCTTCTTTCATCAAATCGATAACGGCATCTTGTACGACTTCGGTGTACATTTCGAAAGCTGGAATGTCGGGATTCGAACCTAAGCAGGCCAAAACAGCGTTGGCGATGTTTCCTACACCCGACTGCAAAGGCAGGAACTGGGGAGGAATCAAGCCCGATTTTAATTGTTGTGCGAGGAAGTTGCAGACATTGTTTCCTATCTTCATGGTAACCTCGTCTACCGGAGCGAATGGTTTCACGCCGTCGCGTTTGTCGCTTTCGACGATACCGATGATTTTTTTCGGGTCTACTTTGACAACAGGTACACCGATACGGTCGCTCGGTTTATAGATGGGAATTTCCCGACGATAGGGCGGGTCCAATGGTTGATATATATCGTGCATGCCACGCAGCTCTTTGGGATCATGGTGGTTCAACTCGATAATTATTTTTTCGGCAAGAGAGCAGAAAGTCGGTGTGGCGCCTACACCGGGCCCTAATAAAATTTCGCCGTCGGGGGTCACATCGGTCGCTTCTATGACGGCGACATCTACTTTACCGAGAAATCCGTAACGAAGGGTTTGAGCAAGGTGAGACAAGTGTAAATCGAAATAGGCGATTTCGTTGTTGTTGATCGCTTCGCGTGAGTCCTTGTGTGATTGATAAGGCGTACGGCTTTTGATTGCTTTTGCCCGACTTAAAGCACCGTCAATGTAATCACTGGTCGATGCTCCTGTATAAACTCCGATTTGGAAAGGGCGACCTGCGGCATGCTCTGCTTCTGCTTTTTTTGCAAGAGCGACGGAAACTACTTTGGGAGTTCCTGCTGCGGTAAATCCGCTGAATCCGACATTGTCGTTGTGATGAATGAATTCAGCCGCTTCTTCTGCGGTGATAAATTTAAATGCCATATCTACGAAAAATTTTGTTGTTTTTGAGAAATTTCAAGGTTAAGGTTTTTATCTGGTTCAATATTTTCGATTTAGAATTTCCGATGCGATAACGGCTTTACGCCAATCTATGTCCTTTACATCGATAGGGTTCTCTCCGGCAGTATCGTAATCGGTGTGCTGTAACGATGTTATAGGCGGCACGGTATGAGTAAAAACCGCTACACCTTCTTTCTCCGGCATTGTGGAGGGGATTATCGGTTCCGGCGTTTTTTCTGCCGGTCTTTCGAGTATTTGTGTCTGTGGCTTTTTCTTGGCTTTTGGGATATAGTCGTCTTCCTGCTCTGCTTCCTCTTTCGCTTTCCGCAGCTCTTTGAATATATCGTCTATGGTTAAAGTCCGAGTTTCGCCCCACGGTTCATCGGTCGCCTCATGGGATTCGGTATCTTGTAGAGGTCGTTCTCCCTGCTGGTTTTTAACCTCTTGTTTCTTTTTTGATCCCAGGGCGTTAATAGCGATGGCCGCCGTGCTGCTTGAGGCGGAGGGCGTCGCCGTCGACTACACCTATCTGTCCGAAGAAACGGAATAGAAGAGAGAAGGAAGGCCGATCATGTTCGGACTCTATATGCTCGCGATATACCTGGGCGTCGCCGTCATCGCCGCGGGCTTCGTCGCCCTGCTCGTCGTCGTCGCGCTTGCGGTGGGACTGGTCACGCATCCCATCCGCACGCTCGCCCTGGTATTCCACAAGCTCGCCGCCCTTGCCGCCGGCCTGGCGTTGATCCTCGCGTTGATCGTCTGGTTCTGGTACGACCACTCCAAGCCGGACTTTGTCCCGTGCTTCTGGGGATCCATCGGCGTGATCGTCGCGTCCATCCTTATCCGCGCGTTCGCCGAGTGGATTCTCGAACGGCCCACCAGGGCCGAACGCCGAGCCATGAAACGTGCCGCCGCGCAGGAAACCGGCCGGGTGACGATGCGCATGCCGGTATCGGAAGAGGTGGCCGCGGCGTTCGAATCGACCCGGGACGGCTGGCGCGCCTCCCTATGACATGCAGGCCGCAGGACGGAACGAACCGCGGCTGGAATAATGGACTTTGCAACCGGAACACGAAAAGAGGGACATGATGGCCAATCCCGAGCTATCGCAGCGCATACAGGAACTGCCCGAGGAACTGCTCGGCCTTGAACACGAGCCGGGAATCGCCGAACGTCTACGACGGATCGACGCGCTGAAGGACCGTGCCCGCGCACTGGACCCCCTGGACGGCGTCGAGGACATGGCGCTGGCGGATTACGACCGCGACTGGCTGGTGCGCTACACCTACAATTCAAACGCCATAGAGGGATCCACGCTGACCCTGGAGGACACGTCCCTGGTTTTGGAGGGCGAGTTCGTCCCGTCAGATTCGCCGGCACGGTACGTGTTCGCCGCGCGCGGCGTCGCGGACGGCATGGCCTACGTACGCGAATACGCCCGGGAGGGGAGGAAACTGGATGAGGAACTGGTCCCAGCCAGGAATGGTGGCCGGACTTCTGTAACTACAGAAGAAGCAAATACCCTCGTCCGGATGAAGAATCGATAGAAG
>ENA-UPWM01001093-UPWM01001093.1-human-gut-metagenome-genome-assembly--contig:-NODE-1093-length-12170-cov-7.921111_pt1 | contig 12170 bp, 10 predicted proteins | sample MGYA00250051_ERZ773379 | MGnify/ENA primary metagenome ERZ773379 (study PRJEB29103, sample SAMN06112020) | human gut metagenome | biome: human gut; feature: ankylosing spondylitis patient; material...
ATAGATATCAAAAGAATAGAACCCCTGAATACGGGTGCCGTACTTGGCAAACAACGCCTTCGTACCGTCCAGATTGCAATCCACCATCGGGCGGATGCTGGCCGAAAAGCTGGGCAAGCGCTTCATTGATCTCGACGACGAGGTGGTCAAGGCCGACGGCCGCACCATCCCGGAGATCTTTGCCGCCGAGGGCGAGGACAGCTTCCGCCGGAAAGAGACGGAGCAGATCGCCCGGTTTGCCAAAGAGGGGCGGCAGCTGCTCTCCTGCGGGGGCGGCGTCATCAAGCGGCCCGAGAACATCCGGCTGCTGCACCAGAACGGCGTCATCCTCTTTTTGGACCGCCCGCTGGAAGCGCTGACCGTGGGCGGCGGCAGGCCGCTCTCCTCCAGCACCGACGCCCTCCGTGCCATGTACACCGAGCGCAGGCCGCTGTATCTGGCGGCAGCGGACGCCGTTGTGCCCAACCACACTACCGTCACGGACGCGGTGAACGCGGCCATGGAGGCTCTGGATGAAATTTTTGATCATTAACGGCCCGAACCTCAACCTGATGCACTTTACCGAGCCGGGCGTGGCCGGGCAGATCGACTACAACGCCCTGCTGGATTATCTGGAAGTCTGCTGCCAGCAGATGGACATTCAGGTGGAGTTTTTCCAGTCCAACCACGAGGGCGACCTCATCGACGAGATCCAGTCCGCCGCAGGCCGGGTGGACGGCATCGTCATCAACCCGGGCGGCTATGCCCACTACAGCGTGGCCATTCTGGACGCGCTGCGGGTCTGCGGCGTGCCCGCCGTGGAGGTCATGCTCAGCGAGCCGGACAGCCACGAGCCGTTCCGCCAGACGGACGTGGTCTCCTTTGGCTGTCAGGGCCATTTTATCGGGGAGGGCATCAGCGGCTATCTGCACGCCTGCGCCTACCTCGTCCAGCTGCTCCGCATCGACGGCAGCGGGCACACTCACTTGGTGATGTAGCCCTCTCAGGCGCTGACGAGCGCGAGACGGAGCGGTTTTCAACGATTCAAAAAGAAGGGACGTAAATTCAATGATTATTTCCACCAAAAAAGGCACCCCGAACGTAGAGCTTGAGAAGATCGTCGATAAATTTGAGAAGCAGGGCCTTGATGTTACCCTCATCACTGGCAAGGACTACAATGTCTTTGGTCTGGTGGGCGACACCACCAAGATCGACGAGCGGGACGTGCTGGCCAACCCCTGGATCGACAACGTCACCCGCGTGTCTGCCCCGTACAAGCGCGCCAACCGCCTGTTCCACCCCGCCGATTCGGTCATTGACTGCGGCGGCGTGAAGATCGGCGGCAAGGAAAAGATCGCCGTCATGGCAGGCCCCTGCAGCATCGAGGGTGCCGAGCAGGCTCTGCGCATCGCACAGAGCGTCAAGGCCGGCGGCGCGGCCCTGTTCCGCGGCGGTGCCTACAAGCCCCGTACCTCTCCCTACTCCTTCCAGGGTCTGGAGACCGAGGGCATCCTGGACATGGTCAAGGCCCGCGAGGCCACCGGCCTGCCCATCGTGTCCGAGCTGATGAGCGAGGACCGCATCCCGGAGTTTGAGGAGTATGTGGACGTGGTGCAGATCGGTGCCCGCAACATGCAGAACTTCCAGCTGCTCAAGGCCGTTGGCAAGATGCACAAGCCGGTGCTGCTCAAGCGCGGCCTGTGCAACACCATCGAGGAGTGGATCATGAGCGCCGAGTACATCATGGCCGGCGGCAACGAGCAGGTCATCCTGTGCGAGCGCGGCATCCGCACCTTCGAGAAGTACACCCGCAACACTCTCGATCTCTCTGCAGTGCCCATCATCCACGAAAAGACCCACCTGCCCATCATCGTGGACCCCAGCCACGCCACCGGCAAGGCCAATCTGGTGGAGCCCATGATGATCGCTGCCGTGGCCGCCGGTGCCGACGGTCTGGAAGTGGAGGTCCACTACGACCCTCAGCACGCATGGAGCGACGGCGCACAGTGCCTGACCCCGGATTCCTTCGCACAGGCCATGGCAAAGTGCCGTCAGGTGGCATGGGCCATTGGCCGCGATATGTAACGGCCTATGCTGGTAACGATTCAGAACGCGCGTTCCGTGGGCGGCACCATCACTGCCCCACCCAGCAAGAGCATGGCTCACCGTGCTGTGCTCTGCGCGGCACTGGCCGAGGGCCGCAGCCATATCACGAACCTCGAATTCAGCAAGGACATCTCTGCCACGCTGGGCGCAGCGGCACAGCTGTGCGCCCGTGTGCGCACCGGCGCAGACGACGCTGTGGTGGAAGGGCTGGGGCATTTTGTGCCCCTTGCCGCGCCGGTGGACTGCTGCGAAAGCGGCAGCACCCTGCGCTTTCTCATCCCCATCGCCAGCCTGACCGGACAGGCAGTTTCCTTCACCGGCCGCGGGCGGCTGATGGAGCGGCCTCAGTCGGTGTATGAAGTTCTGTACCGGGAGCAGGGCCTGCGGTTTGAGCAGAGCGCTGCCGGGCTGACCGTGGAAGGGGCACTGACCCCCGGCGAATACCGCCTTGCAGGCAATGTATCCAGCCAGTTCATCAGTGGGCTGCTGTTTGCTCTGCCGCTGCTTTCCGGCAACAGCACACTGCACCTCATCCCGCCGGTGGAGAGCCGCAGCTACATCGATATGACCCGCTCTGTGCAGGCAGCCTTCGGTGTGCAGAGCCATTGGCTGGACGAAAATACTCTTGCCATCCCGGGCGGGCAGCACTATCACCCCTGCGATTACACCGTGGAGGGCGATTACAGTCAGGCCGCGTTCCCGGCGGTGCTGGGTGCCGCGTGCGGCGACGTGACCATCACCGGCCTTGCCCCGGAAACGCTGCAGGGCGATGCCGCCATTCTGGATATCCTGCGCCGCTGCGGCGCGGTGTTTACCCGCACGGCAGAGGGCATCTCTTTTGAAAAGGCCCCCCTGCACGGTGTGGACATCGACCTTGCGGACTGCCCGGACCTTGGCCCTGTGCTCATGGTGCTGGGCCTGCTGTGCGAAGGCACTACAGTCATCCGCAACGCAGAGCGTTTACGCCTGAAGGAGAGTGACCGCATCGCTGCCATGGAGGCCGAGCTGCGTGCCTGCGGCGGCGTGCTGGAAAGCGAGGGCGGCACCATTACGGTGCACGGCTGCGCGAACAGGCTGCACGCTCCGGCAGGTGTTCTGCATGGGCACAATGACCACCGTGTGGTCATGAGCCTTGCGGTGCTGGCCCTGAGTACGGGCATCCCCCTGACCGTGGACGATGCCGAAGCCATCACAAAAAGCTGGCCGAATTTCTTTGAAGCCATCAAGCCCTTGGGCGCGGAGGTGGAATATGCTTGATAAAACAAAACGTTATCTCGTGGTAGGCCTTGGCCTGCTGGGCGGCAAATACGCGCTGGAACTGACAAAAGCCGGTTTCCATGTGGACGGCATCAACCGCAGCGAAGGGCATTTGCAGTACGCGCTAGAGCACGGCTATATCGCCAGCGGTAAGACCCACGATTTTGAGGACCTTGTGAGCAGCGCCGACCACATCATCTTTGGTCTGTACCCCACGGCCCTCATCGAGTGGTTCCGCACCTACGGCCATCTGCTCAAGCCCGGCTGCATCTTTACCGATGTTTCCGGCGTAAAGACCGGCCTTGTGGAGCCGGTGCAGGCCATGTGCCCGGCGGGCGTGGAGTTCATTGCCAGCCACCCGATGGCAGGCCGTGAGACTTCCAGCGTGGAGCACGCCGCCGAGGTGAACTTTGCCCCGGCCAACTTCATCATCACCCCCACGGAAAAGAACACGCCCGAAGCCATCCAGTGGGCAAAGGACCTGGCCGAAGTGCTGGGCTTCCACCACATCTGCACCCTGACGGTGCAGGAGCACGACAAGATGATCGGCTATGTGAGCCAGCTGTGCCACGCCATCGCCGTGAGCCTGATGTGCGCCAACGATAACTCTTCGCTGTGCGAGTACACCGGCGACTCCTTCCGTGACCTGACCCGCATTGCACGCATCAACGATAAAATGTGGGCAGAGCTGTTTTTGTGGAATAAGGAAAACCTCATCAGCGAGATCGACCAGTTCGATGCTGCGCTGCAGCAGATGCGCGCTGCCCTTGTGGCCGACGATCGGAACAGGCTGGAAGAGATGTTCCGTCTGTCCACCCAGCGCCGCGCGGCGTTCGACAAAAAACTGCCCGAATAAACCGGAGGTGCTCCCATGCCCAAGCAGGAAGGCCAGAAATCCAAGCTTTTGACCCTTTTGCGCATTCTGGAACAAAAGACCGACGAAGAACACCTGCTCAATGTACCGCAGCTGGTAGAGCTGCTGGAACAGCAGGACATTCTTGCCGAGCGCAAAAGCATCTACAGCGATATCGACACCCTGCGCAGTCTGGGGTATGACATCCAGCTGCGGCGCGGGCGCGGCGGCGGCTACTGGCTGGCCAGCCGCACCTTTGAGCTTTCTGAGCTGAAGCTGCTGGTGGATGCCGTACAGGCCAGCAAGGTTGTGTCGGCACGCACCAGCAGTAAACTCATCCATAAACTGGAAGCCCTCTGCTCCGACTACGAGGGCACCCAGCTGCAGCGTCAGGTGTACGTGGATGGCCGCCCCAAAAGCGACAGCCACACCCTGCTTTACAGCATCGATGCGCTGCACAGCGCCATCAATGCGGGCAGAATGGTGCGGTTCCGCTACAAGGACGGCGGCACCCGCACCGTCAGTCCGTGGCAGCTGGCATGGGAAAGCGGCTGCTACTACCTTATCGCTTATCAGGACGAGAAAGAGCCTGCGGGCATCCGCAACTACCGCGTGGACCGCATGTCTTCCGTGACGGTGCTGGGCGATGCCCGCCGGGGCAAGGCCGAGTTCCGCCAGTTCGACCTGCCCGCCTATCTGCGCAAGCACTTCAACATGTTCGGCGGGCCGGAGTACCGGGTCACCCTGCGCTGCACCGCCGACCTGGAAAGCGCCATGCGCGACCGCTTTGGCAGAACGCCGCTGTTCGTGCCGGAGGAAGACGGTGCATATTTTCACTTTGATGTGCCGGTATGCGTCAGCCCCCAGTTCTACGGCTGGGTGTGCGGCTTTGGCGGCAAGGTAGAAGTAACGGCTCCCGCCGAGGTGCGGCAGGGCCTGCGGGAAATAGCCAAAACGCTGGCGAAACTGTATAAATAAAACAAGGGGCTACTGCTATTCCGCGCAGTGGTCCCTTGTTTTTAACTTCCTCGCCCTCTCAGTCACCTTCGGTGACAGCTCCCCCAGAGTGGCTTTGGCAGTCCACGCAGACTTCATCTTTATGCCAAGGCCTCTCCCTTTGGGAGAGGTGGCATTGCGTAAGCAATGACGGAGAGGGCGAGGTTGCTTTTCTTTTTACTGATTTTTTATTCTTCAAATTCCAGATCGCTGGGCAAAATCAGGTCCAGCTCGGCGGCAGGTTCTGCCACAAGGCGGCGGCTCTGGTGGAAGATGGCCTTTTCCAGCGTGTTGCGGGCAAGACGGCCGTTGCCAGCGGTGCGGCTGTCCAGCGCCTGACGGCGCTTGTAGTAGCCCAAAAGCGGGAAGGTACAGCCCTCGGCAAGGCGGTAGCCCTTGCCCTTTGCCAGCACGTTGGTGATGTCCAGCAGCTCGTCTGCCGTGTAGTCCGGGAACTCGATCTTGTTGGGGAAGCGGCTGGCAAGGCCGCTGTTGGCAGTAAGGAACACCTCCATCTCCTTGGTGTAGCCCGCCAGAACGACCACCAGCTCGTCCCGGTGATCCTCCATGCCCTTCACAAGGGTGTCGATGGCTTCGAGACCAAAGCTGTCCTGCTCGCCGCGGTAGAGGCTGTAGGCTTCATCGATAAACAGCACACCGCCGAGGGCACTCTCGATGACGCTGTTTGTCAGCGGGGCGGTGTGGCCGGTGTAGCGGCCCACAAGGTCGGCACGGGTCACTTCCACCAGCTGGCCGCCCTTCAGCGCGCCGATGGCCTTGAGGTACTTTGCCACCAGCCGGGCAATGGTGGTCTTGCCGGTGCCCGGGTTGCCGGTGAAGATCATGTGCATGGAAAGGCTGGCAGTCTTGAAGCCTGCCGCCGCGCGGCGCTGCTGCACCTGCAGGTTATCCGCCAGACCGAACACATACTCCTTGACCGCCCCAAGGCCTACAAGGCTGTCAAGCTCTGCGCGGACCGCTTCTGCGGCCCCCGTGTACTCGGCAGGCAGCAGGGCAGACAGCTCCTGCTCGGGCTGGTCGTTCAGGCTGAACCACACACCCTCCGGCTTTGCGGTCAGGGTGACGGTGCCGGTAAGCTTTGCATCGGTCTGCAGGCAGTATTCACTCAGGGCACGGAACATTTTATCGCAGCATTCCGCAAGGCCCGCCGCACCCTTTTCCTTAGAGCACTGGGCGGCTACATGGTCCCGCACATCGGCCCCGGCAGAGAGGGTCAGCCCAAGGCGTGCGCTCACCTTCTGGGCCAGCGCATTCAGCTGCTGCGCCGCCAGCGCTGCAAGGTCCTCGGGGGCAAAGGCGCTGGTGGCGCACACATCGCCCACCGCTGCCACAAAGGGCGCACCGAACTTATCTGCCAGCGCGTCCCGGCCCTTGCGGGAAAAGAAGATGAGGTACTTGCCGCAGGGCGTGATGCTGCTCACAGCGCCCGGTGCCAGCGCCGTGCCTGCATCCACAAGGATGCCCTCCTTGTTCACAAGATACCGGCTGGAAAGCGGTGCACTGCCCTTCACAGCAAGGTCTGCAAGAGTCTTGAGGAAGGCCGCATGGCAGCTCTCGTAATGCTCAAAGATCACGATCTCCCCGGGGGCGTGCAGGGCCGCATACAGATCCTGCAAAAACAGCTTTTCCGCACCGGAATTGGGGTAGAGGGCAAGGTCCACCACCGCGGTTTTGTCGCTCTGCAAAAGGCCCCGCGCCGCCATGATGCGGGCGGTCTCTGCCAGCGCAAAGTGCCGTCCGGTGCCTGCACCTCCGCAGATCAGGATCACATTGCGTGCTGCCGGGCGCTCGGTGCCCAGCACAAAGGGCCGGCGCATGGCGCGCACCACGCTGTCCACAAAGGCATCCTGCCCGAGAACGGTCTTTTTCACCTCGGCGGCAAGGCCCTCAAAGCTGCCAAGGTGCTCTGCGGTCACATCGGCAGTGCCCTTGGCAAGCAGGCCGTCCGCTTCCATATCCCGCAGCATCTGGCGGCTGTCCTCCAGAGCAGACTGCACCGCAGTGTCCTGCGTTTTCAGCTGGGCGTTCTGTTTTTTGAGCAGGGCATCCAGCTGCTTCTGGTTTTCCAGCAGGGCAGCGTTCAGGTCCGGCATTGCGGGCGCTTTGGCCTTTGGCGTTTTGCTTTCCGGCTGGGCGGTGCCGCCAAAGCGCGGCTTTCCCCCTGCGCCGAACACACCGTTCATAAGGTTTTCCCAATCGTCGGTATATGCCATGGTTTGCCCTCCGTTTTTGTCGTTTTCTTCCAGTATAGTGTACCCGGACAGGTTTTGCAATTCCCTCTTGCAAAAAAGACCGCCGGTGTTTACACTTATATCTGATAGGAAATCTGCAAGAAGGAATGAAGAAACTATGACCGTCAAAACGCCCGCCGAACTGAAAACGCTATACGAGAGCATCTCCTTTGACCTTCAAACCACCTACACCGGCCCGCTGGGGCAGGAATATGCTGTTTCCGGCACCCATCTGCGCCTGTGGGCACCCACGGCGCAGAGGGTGGAGGTCAGCCTTTACCGCAAAGGCAGCGGCGGTGAGCCCATAGGCACTCTGCCGCTGGAGCGGGGGCAGCAGGGGGTGTGGAGCATCTATCTGCCCGGCGACCAGCACGGACGATACTATACCTATACGGTCACAGTGGATGGCATTTCGCGCCAGACCGGCGACCCCTATGCCCGTGCGGCAGGCGTGAACGGCACCCGCAGCATGATCGTGGACCTTGCCCGCACCGCCCCCTCCGGGTGGGAGCGGGATGTGCGTCCGGTCATCCCACCGGAGCAGCGCGCAGTGTGGGAGGTGAGCGTGCGCGACTTCTCGCAGGATGCTGCCAGCGGCGTGCGCCCGGCATGGCGGGGCAAGTTCATGGCCTTTACCCAGCAGGGCACCACCCTGCACGGGGACGGCATCCACCCCACCTGCCTGAACTACCTCCGGCGTCTGGGTGTGAAGTATGTGCAGCTGATGCCCATTTTTGATTTTGGCAGCGTGGACGAGGCAAAGCCGCTGCTGCGGCAGTACAACTGGGGCTATGACCCCACCAACTACAATGTGCCCGAAGGCAGCTATTCCACCGACCCCACCCGCGGCGAGGTGCGCATCCGGGAGTGCAGGGAAATGATCGCAGCCCTGCACGCGGCGGGCATCGGTGTGGTGATGGATGTGGTGTATAACCACATGTATCGCAATGAGAACCCGCTGAACGACACTGTGCCCTGCTACTTTTTCCGCCAGAACGAGGACGGCAGCTTTTCCAACGGCAGCGGCTGCGGCAACGAATTTGCCAGCGAGCGGCCCATGGCCCGGCGGTATATGATCGATTCCATCCTCTACTGGGCGCAGGAATACCACATCGACGGCTTCCGGTTCGACCTGATGGGCCTGTACGATGTGGAGACCATCAACGCCGTGCGCGCCGCGCTGGATGCGCTGCCCGGCGGGCGGGATATCCTGATGTACGGCGAGCCGTGGCAGGGCGGCGGCAGCCAGCTGCACCGGTACGAGGCCAACAAGGCGAATCTTGCCATGCTGAACGATCGCATCGGCATCTTCTGCGACGACACCCGCGACACCATCAAGGGCGGCTGCTTCAACGCCCGGGAGCCGGGCTATGTGGAGGGCAGGCCCGGCAGCTTCTGGGATATCGGCGGCGCGGTGGCGGCATGGTGCCGCAGCGACCGTCTGCCGCCCCACGCGCCCAGCCAGATCGTGAGCTATGTTTCCGCCCACGACAACTTCACCCTGTGGGACAAGCTGCTGCTGGTGCGGTACGAAAAGCCGGAGTTCACGGCGGCAGACAGCACAGCCCTTGCCCAGAACCGGCTGGCGGCGGGCATTTACCTGACCAGCTTCGGCCTGCCTTTCCTGCAGGCGGGCGAAGAGTTTGCCCGCACCAAAAAAGGGAAGGAAAACAGCTACCGCTCTTCGCCTGCGCTGAACCGGCTGGACTGGGAGCGGGCCGAAAAATACCATGCGCTGGTGGACTACTACCGCGGCCTGCTGGCGCTGCGGGCAAGGTTCCCGCAGCTTTCCAGCACCGACCCCCACGCGCCGGATGCCCTGCACTTTTTCTCGCTGGAGCAGCCGCTGGTGGGCTGGCAGCTGCCCGCCCAGTGGGGCGACGGCGCAGCATGGCAGGCGCTGTGCGTGTTCTATAACCCCACCGAGATCAGCAAGGTCGTGCCGCTGCCGGTTGGGCGCTGGCAGATGCTGAGCGACGGCATCTCGTCCAGCCTGTGGCGCGGCCCGGCAAGGGTGTATGAGCACGAGGCCGTGCTGATGCCTTACAGTGCCACCATCTTTGGACAGATATAAAAAACAGGAGCGGATGGAAAACTCTCATCCGCTCCTGTTTTCTATTTTGCTCAGCTGTTGGAAGCCGTCTTTTCGCCCAGTGTCACATTGACCGTCTGCATCTGGCCGTCGCGTGCAATGGTGATGGAAAGCGTATCGCCTGCTGCGTGCTTCTGCATCAGGGTGCCAAGGTCGTCCTTGGAGGCGATCTCGGTGCCGTCCACGCTCACGATGCGGTCACCGGCCTGCAGGCCTGCCTTTTCGGCAGGGCCGCCCTTGACCACCTCCACAACGTAAACGCCGTAGGCATTCACGCCCAGTTGAGAAGCAGTCTGTGCGTCGGTCACGGCCAGATAGGTGATGCCCAAATAAGGCCGTCCGGTCACATAGCCGTTCTCCAGCAGTTCCTGTGCCACCTTGATGGCATCGTTGATGGGGATGGCAAAGCCCAGACCCTCTGCATCGCTGGAAGAGGATTTTGCATTCACAATGCCGACCAGCTCACCGTTCATATTGAACAGGCCGCCGCCGGAGTTGCCGGGGCTGACCGAAGCATCCATCTGGATCAGGGACATGGTGTTCACAGAGCTGCTGCCCTGAATGGTGACGCTGCGGTTCAAAGCGCTGATCATGCCGCCGGTCACGGTGCCGCCCAGCTCACCCAGCGGGTTGCCCACAGCCATCACGCTCTGGCCCACCTTCAGGCTGTCGCTGTTGCCCACGGTGGCGGGGGTCAGGCCGTCAGCATCGATCTTGATGACCGCGATATCGCTGGTGGTATCTTCGCCCACAAGGGTGGCGGTGTAGTCCTTGTCACCAATGGTAACGGTGATGGTGGAAGCGCCGTCCACCACATGTGCACAGGTGAGGATGTAGCCGTCCGAGCTGATGATCACGCCGCTGCCGGCACCGCTCTCCACCTGATTCTGGCCGTACCACGACCACTGAGAGTAGACCACCTGCTCCGTAGTGATGACCACCACGCTGGGGCTGACCAGATCAGCCACCTGTTCAGTGGTCAGGCTGCTGCCGCTGCTGGATGCTGCGGTGATGGAACTATCCGAACCGGATGCACTGTCGGCCGTAGAGGAAGGTGCCACCTGCTGAATGACCACCTTGCCGCTGCCGCCAAACTTTGCCCCCACAAAGCCGCCCGCAAAGCCCATGGCTGCGGCCAGCACCAGCGCCACGGCGCTGCGTGCAACGCGCTTGCCGTTGAACTTTTTCTTCTTTTTAGGGGGCTGCTTAGGGGGCTGCGCGTCCTGCGGCTGTACCGGATGTACCGGCGGCGTTGCACCGCCTGCGCCGTTGTCTGTCTGCGGGGCGGTGTAAGCGGTCTCCGGTTCCGGCTGCGGGTCGTTGTACTGGTTGGCGGTGTTCATGCCGCTGCTGCCCACATTGGGGTAACCGGTATCTCCGCTTTCGTTTTTATCCTGAGAGGAATAATCATATTCCCATTTGTTCTCATTGTCAATGCTGATACTTCCTTTCCGTAAGGGATACGTCCACAGGAACCCTGTTCCTTTGAGCTGCTCCTATTGTAACCATCAATTGTGAAAATCAATCGCGCGCGCCGTGAAGAAACTGTGAAATAAAGACGCACTTTCCGCCCTTGACAGCGGCCTTTGCGCTTGCTATTGTAAAAGCGTAAATTCAGGAGGAACACACCATGGAACTGCACCGCACAGACGAGGGCTTTGCCCTCTATAAGGAAAAAACACAGATCGGCTTCTGCGCGCTCACGCCCGCCGCAAAGGGGGCTGCCATCACCGCGTTTGGCATCGAACCGCAGTGGCGGCGCAAAGGCTACGGCTCCTATCTATTAAAAGAAGCCTTGCGCGCCTACGCCGGATACGACCGCGAAAAGGCTACCGTATTTACCGCCCCGCTGCCCGCCGATGCCGCAGAGCTTGCGTTCTGGGCAAAGTTCGGCTTTGCGGCAGAAGGCAGGCAGCTGGTGCGCCGCCGCACGCCGGACCTGACCGCCGTCAAGTTCGTGCAGGACTTTCTGGCCGCGCGGCTGGCACAGCCGCGCCTTTGCATCGATGCTACCTGCGGCAACGGCGGCGACACGGCCTTCCTGTGCGGCATCACCGCGCCGGAAGGAAAGGTAGTCGGCTTTGACGTGCAGGAAGCTGCCATTGCATCCACCCGGAAGCATCTGGAGCAGCTGGGCGTGCCTGCCGCCCGGTATGAGCTGCACTGCCAAAGCCACGCAGACCTTTTACAGGTTGTGCAGCCCGGCACGGCAGATGCGGTGATGTTCAACTTTGGCTGGCTGCCCGGGGCCGACCACGCAGTGTTCTCCACCGCGCAGAGCAGCATCCCCGCCCTGCAGGCGGCTTTGGAAGCCGTGCGGCCCGGCGGCGTGGTGAGCGCCATCCTCTACAGCGGGCAGGTCATCGGCACGGACGAAAAGCAGACGGTGCTGGAATATCTCCGGGCACTTCCGCTCAAAAGTTTTACCGTTCTGGTGTGTGATTTTGCCAACTGGGCCGAAACCGCCCCTCTGCCCTGCATCATCCTGAAAAAATAACGAAAACACTTGCATTATGGAGCGTTTTCGGATAAAATAGGGTACGTATGTGTAAAAATATACTCCTTCCGTCATCGCTGCGCGATGCCACCTCCCTCTGAGAGGGAGGCTTTGGCAAAATCGGAAACTTTCCCTCTT